>ERZ808286.206-NODE-206-length-45798-cov-7.137857_pt1 | contig 45798 bp, 49 predicted proteins | sample MGYA00521276_ERZ808286 | MGnify/ENA primary metagenome ERZ808286 (study PRJEB31516, sample SAMN03275607) | gut metagenome | biome: mammalia-associated habitat; material: feces | host: Papio cynocephalus | place: Kenya | collected 2012-08-01 ... | reverse complement strand
TTTGCTCGCGAAGAATCGCTTATTTTCTTTATCCGAATGAAAGACGAACCCGAAAAACCGCTTGTAACGGTTGAATACTCTTTGAAAGATAAAAAGGTGCTTCAATGTTACGGCGACCACGACAGCAAACCTAATGACAACGTAATGGAGTTTGTTAATAAGAAATGGCTGCCTTACGCAAACAGAAAACTTAAACAAATAGCGGCATAACCGCAAAGGAGATTTTAACTATGGAAAACAATTACTATCGCATTACCGCTTATCACCCCGAAAAAGATATTTCTTTTATAATGGATTCTTTCGGGCTTTTTGAAAAGAAGTGGCAATTCTCGGCAGACCTTATAAAGAAAGGTTTCAAAATCCTCGAAGTGTCGGACGATTCGCAATTTACCGAAGGCAATATTCCGCTTTTGGTAGAACCTTCAGACAAATATATTCTTCGTGCCTACAAAACGGGTAAGCCAACGATTGAAAACGGCAAAGTCGAGATAAACGGCAAGTTTTATACACTGAACAACTAAAAACAGATTAAAGGGAGTCTCACGAAGAGGCTCCCTTTTTGTCTTAAATTCATTTGATTTCAGCAAATTCACAAAAAACTCTTTACTAAATCTCGCAAGTATCAATCGTCCTTATTCTCTTTTTGTTGCAAGTAAAACATTGCTTTTTGTGTTTCGATTTCTGCTCGTAATTCTTCTTCCGTCGGCAAGTATAACTTATATTTACTTGCAAATAATTGTTCGTTGCCATGAAGAACGGAATATCTCGCAATATCCTCATCCGTGTCCGAACACAAAACGATACCGATAGTCGGGTTGTCGCCCTCGTGCCGTTTCAATTCATCGTACATACGAATGTACATATCCATTTGCCCTACATCCTGATGCGTTATCTTATTCGTTTTCAAATCAATTAAAACAAAGCATTTCAAAATATAATTATAGAATACAAGGTCGATATAGTAATCTTCTTTTTCTGTTCTTATATGCTGTTGCCTTGCAACAAAAGCATAACCCTTACCAAGTTCCATAAGGAACTTTTGAAGATTTGCTATGATACTTTTTTCAAGTTCTGTTTCTGTAAAAGAACCATCGACAGACATTCCGAGAAATTCGGCAATCATTGGATTTTTAATAAACTCCAACTTGTCGATTTGATATTGCTCCGTCAATTCTTTCATTTCTTCTTCGACAGGCGTAGGATTCTGCGACTTTAGTAAACGATAATAGTATTGAGAAGATATGTTCCGTTGCAACGTTCGTACACTCCACATTTGTGTGTTAGCTTCTTCCTCATACCACTTACGAGCACATTCGTCCTGAACCTGCAAAAGGACGAGATAATGCGACCAAGTTAATGCGTTAGCAGATTTTCCAGACAGCGTTTGGAAAATCTGAGGAAACGTTTTGTAAAAAGAATAAAAACTGTATAAATTGGATTTTGTAAAACCCTTTCCATATAAGTTTTGCAACTCTTTGGAAAGATTTTTTATTATATTCGCACCATATTCTGCGCGCGATTCGCCTTTGAGTTCTTCTTCGGCAATACGATAACCGATAAGCCAATTCCGCTGAATCAAAGCTATATTAACGGCTTTATATGCGTTATCACGCGAGGATTCGATAATCCCACACATATCTTTTAGAATATCGTCTGTTTTCTCAAAACTCACCATAAGGCTATTTTTCTCAAAACCCATAATTTTATTATCCATGATTAACCTCACGTCTTTAATTTAGTATATCACAAATCGCAAAGATTTTCAATGTCTTTGACGTTCGTCACAATCCTCTGAATACAACGGAAAACATATCATCATAAAGAGTGCCCAAATCCTCAATAAATGACGGCACCGCTTTCCAAAAATCATCTTTCTTGAGTTGCTTATCTATCATTCTGAACATCTCTGTTAGATAATTCCAAACAATAGGCTTTACATACTCTGAGCCTTCGGCAACACACTCATCGGAGACAGTTGAATCCCCTACGATAATTGCCATATATCTGCTCAGCCAATAGGGATTGATGGTTCCCTCTTCTTGAAAAGCCAACTGCAAATACATGTTTGGATTGTAAACGCCGAATCCCTCTCTGTCTGATACAAAGTGAGCGATGTATTCTGCCATAAATTCATTAAACACGGCATATCCCGAGCGCATCGGCGTATCTTCCGCCAGGTTAATCCCATACTGTTTCTCATTTCCAAACACAATATGCCCAAACTCATGCCAAAGCGCATGGCAAACTTGCCTTCCACTTTTCATCATTGATTGATAAACTACAATCTGCTTGTCCAACGGACCGTCAATGACTTCAGCATCCATCCCATACAAATCTTCTTTATAATCAAGCCCGCACTCCCTCAAAACTTTATTCCTAACGGCTGGCCTTCTGGATGCTGAAACAACTACTATTTTAGGCGGTTCAAAATCTATGAAGACTTTCCTAAAGCGTTCTATGGCTTTGTTTATGTATGTTTTTATTTCTGTTATGTTAATCATCATCACTATTACCCAGCAAAGATTTCTTTGGAATTCCGAAATAATTATATATTATTTTTATTTGAAATCCATATTGCCTGTTTAGGATTATTTTTAAATAGCACTCACATAAACATATATACTAAATGTCATTATCTTTTAAGAAATCTTCCCTTATTTTGTCGGCGATTATTTTTAGTCTTTCTTCGTCCCTTTGGGATTCTTCTATATCTGAAAGGAACTTTCCATTTTTTAATTGCGTTTTTTGATTCTTATACTCATTACGGATGCCAACATTTCCCAAATGACATACAGGTGAAATTTTTGCGCTCTGATATTTTGACGAGATTAAAGGATATAATAATTTTGCTTTTTCCCCACACAAAATGAAGTAGTCTATTTGCTGTATTTGTTTTAATCCTTCTTCTAGTCTTTTTTTGTTTTCAGCGGAAAGTATTTCTTTATCTGAGGCTTCTGCTTCATTATATTCTCTAAAATATACTTTATTGCTGGCATTAAAAATAGAAAAGTTATATCTAATTTTACCTCCATTGCAAGCAGAATTAGTTCCTCCTTTTATTAAATCGTTACCATTTGTTAAAATGTTAAGTACAAAATCTAAATTGCTTCCCGTCTCGCCAAAGCACACCTTATCGTGCATTAGCTCTTCTTCGCCAGGACAAGATAAAATAATGCAGAGATTTGAATCGGTAACGATATGATCAGCAACATTCAATGCATTATTTCCCTTCAATTTATCTAATATTTCTTTCTTTTCTTGCTTCATTTTAGAATCGATGTTTATATATTCTTGAATCAATTTATCTCTCGTACACATACCTTATAATTTACCTCTAACAATTTATTTTTGTAGTTATTTCTTTACATAATAAGCATTGATATAAATCTCTTTTTGTGTCGAAGAATATACTTCATCAATATCTTCCCAATAGCCGACAAACCCCTCTTTCTCAGGTACTGTCGGAAAATATGGCTCAAGGTTTTCGTAGTTATCGGTTGAAACTACAAGCATTTTTTCCACTTCATTAGCTTCAACCATAAATATAAGATAATGAGCCTCGTTATCTTCTATAACATCATAGCCCGGATTAGGATTTGGCTTAGTTGAGTCATCATCTTTCTTGCCACATGCAGTCATGCAACAAAGCACTGATATAACCACCAGTAAAACAGCTAAAAATCTTTTTTTCATCTTATCTAACCTCCGCATGAGCCTTTAATATTACATTGCCATCCAAGTCGGTTGTCCAATACTTGTTGAACTCTGCATCTCCGATATTTCCAAGAGACATTTCTCTCATAAACACACAACCGTTCATCGATTTTCCATTTACCGATTTTTCTGTAGTAGATGCGTAATAACAATTAGCGAACGAATTATTTGCAACACTATTTCCTGCCACATATCCGAACTTACCGGAGGTTGTATTGAATGTATTATTGCTCAAGATGCAGTAATTTATTTTTGAAGTCGCATCGTCGGTTGAATGAACATACCCTACCAATCCACCTAACGCATATGTTGCGGAATCTGACTTTTGGTTATAAGCATTAATTTTGCTGTTATTCACATAACATCTCGTCATATTCGATACTTTAACAGCACCTGCAACGCCTCCAACATTTATAACTCCTTCCCCTTTCCAAGATTGAGCATAAACATTGCATTTTGAAACGCCAACAGAATCAATACTTCCGAATGTTGTTCCGCAAACAGTGCCAAGATTCAATATCGCCGAATTTTTCAACTCTCCGGTTATGCGTACAGAAGAGTTTTTCAGTATAATGTTTTCAAGCTTACCCTGATTCTCTCCAACCAATATACCTGCATTTATTTCGGCATTTGTTGCAGAAATAATGCCTGAATTCATACATTTCGCATTTTCAACAGTCAAATTCTTTATAATGCCAACATTAGAACCGAATAGTCCTATATTTTGCCATTCACTTTTTGCAACAACGGAAAAATTCGATAAAGTATGCCCGTTACCATCAAGTTCTCCGTTAAAACTTGCTCGATCGCTTGAGCCACCGACTTCAAAGTGCTTACCTTGTAAATCAATATCATTAGCAAGCTGGTAATATGTCTTGACGGAATTTTGATTATAACTCATAAAGCTTTTCCACTGTTCGGGTGTGGAAATCAAATATGGCTGATCCTTTGTTCCATATCCGTTAGCATAGACAGATTGATTATCGACAACAGCTATATTTAATTTATAAATATTTTCATCATGAATTTTCACAAAAACGGCAATACTCTTTCCCGCCGCAGCCGAAGCAATATTCAACGTATTGCCGCTAATAGTTGCATAATCGTAATTTTTATCTAAAGCTATTTTGGCATCGCTGATATTTTCATTATTTAAGAGAGTATTACCAAAGTTAAATTTTACATCAACTCCGCTGGGTAGCTTAATTGACTGATTTGTTATCGTAAACTTAACAGTCGAATTATTTGCCTTATATTCTACCTCTCCGATAATGTCACTATTTATACCATTCTCATTACACAGTTCGGAATAATTTCCATAGCACATTATTTCAAAAGCCTGTTGTAAATAATTATCTTTAGTTGCATCAAAATAATTCGTCTTATCTAACAAATCCCAAACAGCTACAGGATTTTCGGCATCGATTACGACTTCATTTTGTTTAGAATCAAACGACTTTATCCAATCCACATAGACATAGCCGGATCCACCGCCTGTAAAATACTCTTGCTTATACGTAAACAAATCATTAACGGTAAGAGCATTAAAATTCATACCGCCCCTTGCTCTCATTTTCATTTGAGACTTTGTTTGCTCGTTAGATACATTGTTACCTTCTATCTGCATGTCAGAGCCATTTGAATTTGCACTGACAGCGTTTGCGATTTGAGTTCCAAGCCCTATTGACTTATTATTGCTCTCATATTCTTTCGCAATATTTACTTCGGAAACTATGTAGTTTGTAATTATAAGGGAGCCTCCCATATAATATTTATCAAAAACGTGCGTCCCGTATTTTTCAAGAAATGCTCTTGCTGACTTCAATGAGTTGATATTATTGTAATCCGCAATAAATGTTGACGAAAAATAAGGCGTGAGGTCTCTTGACAACCAATCTGTCGTTATAACTCTCGTCTGTTGGTACCTTTCAAAGTATTCGTAATATTCGTCATTAATGGTCTGTAACGACGAACTAATATTCGTTTGGAAGTTTGTATCAATATTAGCCGACACATTATATATAGGAACATTTACGTTAAGTCCTGAACCGAATGCTCTTTCTTTACTATATTCGGAAGAGAGATCCGATCTACTCGATGCAGAAAAAGAGTAATTTTTATAATCAGGAACGCTCGAGCTAATAAACAGTTTAGCAAAATCTGCATTGTTTACATCAAAGATACGATAAGGATTCGTTCCAATATCATACACTTCGCTATCGGTACTCATATTAATAGCTTCGGACATCTTTACTATATCTTGTTCTGATAGTTGAGTCGAAGCCGTGGTATCGGCATGCGCCAACGAAGTACTCGGAACTACCATTATCGACATAATTGCACTTAACACAATAATCGCTGTGCTTCTAAGAAATTTAGACATGTTTTTCATTTTATTCCTCCACATACAATCCACAAGAGTCACACTTACCATAGCAGCTCTTAGGACTATAGTTATCCACTTTAACTAATTTCCCTTTTGATAATTGATATACCCTATCTACGTTTTGAAACATATGACAGTGTGTTATAACAAGTATTCCCGGAGCATTGGAACTTCTTTTTAATTTAACCAGATAGTTATTTAGCAACCGAGCGTGATAAGCGTCAAGATTATTTATAGGCTCGTCTAAGATAAACAAATCCGATTTTGTTCTGGAGAGAGCCGATAATAATGTTGCCATACGCTTCTCGCCACCACTGCAGTTCTTTAATCTTCTGTCCTTAAACTCTCCGTCTGCATATTTTTCGCAATGAAGTGCATCGTAAACCTTTTGAGATTCTTTTTCAACTTCATCCGAAGAAGAAAAATACTGTGACATCATTGCATAATCTTTTACGTATTGCCAAACCTTTCGCGAAAAAAATCTGTCCGGATCATCTTCTTGCCTTGCATATCCGATAGATCGTCTAAAACAATCAAGCTTTTCCTGCGAATCCACTAAGCCGCCTTTAAAAAACAAATCTCGACTATCTGAGTTATCGGAAGAATCTTCACGCACTAACGATTTAAAGATACTTGACTTGCCGGCTCCGTTTTCACCTAAGATAAGAACAAATTCTCCGGCATTTACCTCAAATTCCCCATTCTCCACAATAATTTTTTTCCCGGATTTGGTTTGAAAGGCGATATTCATATTTTCAACTTTAAGAATAGGTTCCATATTCTATCTCCTAACTTTAGCCATTGTGATTAGCATATATATCAAAAACGCCACTGACATTGTTCCGATACCAGCGAAGAGTATCAGTTGATTTATTGTCAACAAGCAATAAACCGCAAATACGATTATAACAGTCGGTAACGTGTAAGCAATTTCAATCAAGAAGACATCAAGAAGAACATTTTTTTCACCGGAATGTTGATTTCTTTTCAAAGACAAAACTTCTTTTTTTTGTCGAAATATTTGCACGAGAAACGCCGTCAACAATAAAACAATGCTCTCTCCCACCAATAGAGTAACCCTTCTATTATTTAATCCTTTTCTAACCGCAGTTAAACTTTTTATCTGTTGATGCATCGTTTCAGAAGGATTAAAATTGCAATACCCAACCGCTTTAGATTCATCAACCGTATCGATTCCTAAAAAGGCAACGGTTTGTTTGACAGAAAAATCCACGGCAGTTATTTGATAAATGTCCTCAAATAAATATTTTATTACACACTCTTGACCATCAACATACAGATGTTGATTAATATTGAGACTGTATTCCGAAGCCATAGATTTAGATATTGCAATCTCACCCTTTTGCAAAACAGAATATTTTCCGGCACAAACAGTTTTACAATTTACAATAGAATAGTCTGTATATTGACACTTTTCCAAAAACTGCAAAGCACGCAAATTTAGACTTTCGCCTTCTTCATTTCTGAGCGAAATGATAACTGAATCGCCATAATCCGCATAACTATCCGACTCTTCACAAAAAGGATCATACGCAATCATAGTTGCCGTAAATTTATCGAAAGTCGCCGCAGCGTCTATTGTTCTTGCCCCGATTTGCTGAAAACAAAGTAAACATGCAATACAAAGCATTGAGTAAACAGCTATTGAGATATAGAACAACTTCGTTTTTAAAATGTATCCGACGTATTTCATTTTTTACGCTCTTTATAACCGCGCACAATAAGAATATTTACAACTACGGCAAGAATATTAGCGCATACCGGAACCAAAATACTTATCCAGCCAAACGACAACACTTGCAATAGTGTAATATAATGACTTTGCTGCCCCATAATTATGATAACGCCTACACACCATACAACTACCGACATAATTGTCCCAAGTATACCGGCAACGGTATATCGGCTTATAACTTTTTTGCGTCCGCCATCGACAACTTCATATTTAGTATTTTTACTATTAAATAAAGCAATAGCAACAATTCCTACGAAGATAATAGCACCTGCAAGAATGCCCGCTATTAAGTAAGATGTCTTTGCTTCTTTGCTTTTTAAAGTATAAGCTTCCTCACTTGTGGCTCTTTTATCATTTTTGTTTTCGATATAGCCACTATAATCCTTCGAATTAAAGTCATTCAAGTAATTTTGATACGCAGTGTCATCGGAGAAAGACTCTCTTCCCTTCAGTGTTGCTAATGGTTTATAGCCGTTAATAATTTCCGAAGAAAACAAGTTACTATCAGCAACTTTTACATAAACGCCGGCATACGACAAATCGCTTTTAATGATATTTTCCAAATCAGGCGCATAAGCAAAAGACTTATCGTAAGATTTGTAGTAACCCGCAACAATAAACACCATCGCCCCGGAACCTATTTCGTCACCGATTTTCAATCCGCATTCTTTCACAAACGAGTAATCAAGATAGATACTCTTCCCGGATGTTTCCTTGGCGTTTAATAGACGCTTAGTAGAAAACTCCGTATATTGCAAATCCTTTTCATCGTCCAAAGATTTTATAGTGACTTCGTAATCTATATTTTTAATGGAAAAAGTATATACCACCTGATAGAACGGGACTACCTTATCCGTAGAAGATGATGCCTTAAATTCTTCGATTTGAGCACCAGACGGATTCTTAATGATATAATCATAATCAGCTTCATTATATATAGATAAGACATCTTGGCTTTCCGCTTGATTCTTAACTGCATTGGGTATAAACGCAAATAACGCAATTACCACCGCAATAAAAGCGACCATTATGCTTAAAACATAAGTTACAGGCGATTGCTTAGATATTTTGTTCTTCATTCTTGCTCACCCCCGTTTTTGTCCACAAAGGAATATGTCTTTGAAAAAGTCTGATTACGCGAAATAATAATTCCATTATCGGAAATAAACACAGCTTTAAATTCAACGTTATCGCACACGCTATTGGCTTCTATCGTAAAGCAATATGTATAATGAAACGGGGTCTGTCCGGCTTTAACCCTAAATACCATATCAGACAACTCAATCATAGATTCAGTAGTTCCATCATCATTCATAACGTCCTTTTGTTCTTCCTTCGGCTCAATTACTCCCTTATTATACTCATACGTTGAATAATACTTGGCATAGGGTATTTGAATTTTGAACTCAAGATAGTCATCTTCAGAACCATAATTGATCATAGTAAAATCTACAATGACATAAATTTTAGTATTTATTTCAAACCGATCCCCCTCATACAACTTTATCGGTTGATATTTCTCATCAACCGTTTCGGCAAATTGTATAGAACACGTAATAGGCGTTTGTTCAGGTGTTTCTTCTTCTGCATCAATCCACGGTAGCCATGCTAACCATTTTGGACCTGTGCATCCAGTAGCACCAACAAGCACCAAGGATAAGCACAATATCGTCATTAAACACTTAAAACTTTTTCTCATATCTTTACCTCTCAAATTTTTCCATTGTTTTCATATATTGCTTTATAATGCTCTGTTTCGCAATAACTCAATATATTTGAATCCAAGTTGTTTGAAAATATCAAATGCTTAGATTTATCAGAAACACCCGACACATACCCTTCAATATTTCCCTTATACGAGGAATCAATCTTGTATCCGTTTACGCTACAATTTAAGAACACATCTCCATAGAACGATGCGGATATCAACGCAAATTTTGTTCCGCTCTCTTCTTCTTTTAATAACTGCGCGACCTGCATACAATATATTTTCGTATCGGGGTTTCCAGAAAAAACATGTTCAAAAAACTCTTTCTTCATAACAGCAGTTCCAGATAGCCCGCCAAAAATCGAATCATTTGTCATGTCGTTTTCTTTCAAAATATCTCGATTTATTTGAGCCACACCGGGGACAATAACAATTTTAGGAGTCATTAGTTTAAACAGTTCGCTTGAATTCTCTCCGTTTGTAGTGCTGCCATGATGCGAAGCCTTAAAACAAGTTACATCTTTCAAAACACTGGTATCCTTATAGTAATTTATAAGCCCCGTCTCACCAGAACCCAAGTCTCCGAAAGTTAAAAACTTACTTGTTCCGCTTACGACTTCCAAACAAACAGAAATATTGTTACGATCTTGAGAATTGAATGAGTGTTTATAAAAGTGGTCGTAATACCAATTGTATAGAATACGTAATTCTACACCGTTCAGATCGATTGAATAATAATATCGCTCATTTTCCTCTTTAAGTTGTCCAAACTTAATTTTTGCATTCCCATAGGTACTTTTAAATTTAATATTATCGGCTTTAGGCTGCTTTGTTACGCTATCACATACACTATGAACTATTTCATTATCTGAAAAATAATAGAAATTTGTTAAATAGGATGTGTTTATTTGATCCGTCAACTGATTATTCTTGTCAACTTGATAATATTGCGATAAATACTCATTCGGCATGGCATTTACCATTACATTTTCTTGCAAATAATCTGTTCCCTTAAAAAAAGCAGCAGCCGGAATATGCTTTGTCTTTTTCGTTTTAACCAACAAATCACGTTTTGTCCGGTAGGTTTCGATGATTTCCGATTGCAATAAGCGATTTTGTCCACTCGGATAGATATCATTACCTTCGGAATTACTAAGATAGACAACCAAGTCGCTGTCAAAGTCAATAATGTTTTCTATTTTTTTATTATCACTACAAAAGTAATCAAGCACGCCGCCATCAATTGCAACACCGGCTATATGATCGAAATCTCCATGCGTGACAACTAAGTATTCAAGAATACCATCAGTGCAATACTTTTCTATTTTTTTTAAAACGTTTTCCTTATAAATTTTTGAAATCCTTTGATTATATATCTCCGTTGTAGGTGTTTGCAACTGAAACCCCGCATCTACCAATATTTCGGTATCGCCCGTCTTTATCAAATAGCAGTCGGCAGGCTTCACACCTTGATAACCTAAACTTCTATCATTTTTTGTGCCGTCATAATGAACAGTCGTATCGGAACTGTTTTCTATATCAATAAAAACTACCTCAAATTTACTAGTCTCGGAAGAATCTGATTCGTTCGCTTTCTTTGAACAAGCAAACAAAGAAAGTAGTAAAATAATTGATAGCAGAAAGATTATTATCTTTTTCATATCTCTTGTTCCTCATAAAGCGGAATACATGATCTATCATCTATGTAAATGTCCGCTATGACCTTCCTCGTTTTTATTCCGGTAGATGGCAAATTTTCATTTACGGAATCAAATTCCAATCCTTGATCTTTACTCCATTGAAGAGCTCCTATAAGAGTTTCACCTTCTCTACACGTCCAAAGAATTATTTTTTTGCCATTTTCCTGTTGCTGTTTCAACCATTGTATCAATTCAGTTTTCGGTTTTCCTATCTCAGGGAACTTTTCTCGTTCGCAAAGCGTTCCGTCAAAATCAACCGCTATTGTTTTAATGTCTTCAAGACAATAGTTGTATACCATCCTCATTAGTCTGACACCTTATTTCTTTAAGCGTTCGACACAATAATTGTAAATAGACTCACCTAGCCATTCAGGTTCCAAGACTTCGCAATATCTACCCATACTTAAAGCAAACGATTCTATTCTGTCCTTATTTTGCATTTCACAAGACAAAATCACAGAGCCATCAGCCAATTCTTCTATTGACTGTTCTTTGCCGTAAATATGTTCTTTGACGATAGTCGCATAAAAGCCCGATATTTTTAACTTTATTGGATACCACTCGCCATTTTGTTTCATACCGAACAAATCCAAATAATCCGATTCCGTATAATAAAATCTTCTACTAAATTTTTTGTTCGTTTCGGTATATTTCTTTACTCTATTCAGTTTATAATAGAAGAAATCCGCTTTTTCAACGTCATAACCGATAAAATACCACGCATTATTATATGAGTATAATTTATATGGCTGTATCCTTCTTTGTAGTTGTTCATCCACCAACGAAGTATAATCGATAATCATTTCGTAGTTCTTCTTGATGCAACGTTCAACAGCCTTATACCTTGCCTCAAGTTCTTCACTTGACATTGAAAGAGGAAAACGACTTACAACCAAAGGTTCAACTTGCGGTTCATTATGTCTCATGGAAGAATAGACCTTAGACATTGCAGTCTGAAAATCTTTCTTCAACAAGAAATCGTTTCGAGCTTCCAAATACCCTGCACCGTCGGATATTGCTTTCTTCTCCTCTTCGGTAAATTTAAGACTTGGTATAATAGTCGTCTTATCAAGCTGATATCCGCCGTATTTGCCGGGGATACTTATTATATAATATCCCGCTTCGTCAAGTTCCTTTTTATATTCGATTACGTTTCTCGGATTCGTTTCGAGTAAATCCGCAAGTTCTGAAACTTTATAAATTCTGCCGGAATTCAGTATCTGCAGCATTTTAATACACATTGCCGCTTTACCCATAAAAACACCTCCGTACTCTTTGCAATGTATATTGTAACATATTTAATGGAATAATGCAATCGTAATTTGTCAATGAAGTCTACTTTTCTACAATTTCAGATTTTTTCTATCCATTCAACCGCCATTTCGAGAATGTAGCCTTCTTTTATAGTACCTTGCGGAGTAGATGAACATAGTCCTAAAGACGTTTGCCACATAGTCATTTTACCTTCTCCGTCATATATTATTTCGGTATCCTGCCTATAAGAAGCAGCGATTCCTCCACCAACGCTTGAAGCAATTTCCGCATAATCCCTTATTTGAATTATCAAATTGCCGTTTGCGTCTTCGTGATACGAAAATATGCTTTTGAACGGCGCAACAAGCCCTTCGTCGGATAACTCAAAAGTGGCATTCTGTTCTTCCATATAATCGATCAAGTCATCAAACACAATGATATTTTTGGCAACTAACTGGTTAAATGGAGTGAATAAATTTTGTGACAATATACTCTTAAAATCCAGCCCGGTGAGTTTATCGGATTTAGTCTGCATTTGATCCGAGCCATCGGTATAATACTTAGTGATAACATTGCAACCTGCATAATTTCTCAGAACGTCGTTTACTACTTCTTCCGGCGTTTCATAATTCGCCGTATTGGAGTTCAACGACATTAAGCTTATATCTAATTTCTTCGGGCTACTTTCGGCATATGTTTGCCGTAAATTCTTCGACACGCCTTTTGCAATTATACTTTTTGCCTCTTGCGCGGTAATCGTTTTAACTGCATAGTCCGTCAGAGTTTTTCCTTTATAGGAAAATTCCCCAAATGGCGAATATGTATATTGTACACTGTTTTCTTCTTTTTGACTGTTGCAAGCAACCATTCCGATTGTGGAAAATGCCAATATAAATGTGACTGCCACAATAAGTACTTTTTTCATCTACGTTTCCTCCTCATTTCATGAAAAGCGCTATTATCTTGTCAATCAAACCGAAATGACAAGCCAAAAATCCTGCGCAGAAGATTATTAATACCAAAAATATCCAACCAAGAACTTTCATAAAGCACCTCTTTTGTTTTTATGCTTATATCTTAAACTACTTTGTTGCATTATTCGTGTATCATTTCAAAATTAATCCTATAATTAAGAAAATTATCGTCAAAACAATGGCGATAACCATAGCAATGCCCCAACCGTTTTCATAATCGCTAAATGCCAATATTGCAAATATAATTCCACCTATAAGGAATATTGAACTATAGCAAATAAAAATTATTCGGTATGCATCGACTATCAAGCTTTGCCCCACAAAATTAGATATCGCCAACAAATAAATGACTATTGTTCCGCTTACATAATACTCTATACAAAATTCATCATCAAGGAACAACAGAATTACGCCAACGATTAAGGCTAATACTATACCGCCGCCTATACCTATTATCCATTGCCACACATTCCACGGAATACGTTTCCCAAAGATAACAAAACCCAAGACAATTGCAATTATTGCACCGACGGTAACGCAAACCAAAATTGGACGTCCACCGCTTAAAGAAGTGCCTGCTCCACTACTTTTGGATACGGAAACCTCGCTTACTCCTGCTTTTTTTGCATCTTCTTGTTTCGGATCTTCTGTCGACAACTGTTTTTCTATCCTTGCAGGGGCAATTTTAGGTTTAGCGGATTCCTTAGTTCCGCTAAAAACAATCCCATACACTAAATCTACAAGTTCCGCAAACGACTCTTTCGATACAAGATCTTTTACGTCGTTATACATGCAAATTATTTTATTTCTCCCGTTTTCTCCGTACTCGGCAGCAAGACTGAACAAATTCACTTCTTTTGTTATCTTAAAAAACAACTCGACTTTCTTTTTGTCGTTATATGAGTTACCGATCAAGTCGGAAACTCTCGAATACACAATGAAAGGATTGTTTAGTTGTTCTTTGTTTCTCGACGATTTATAAACCTTTTTCAGTGCATCCTTAAAATTCATCGGCTAATTATGCAGCGCTTTAGCTACTACCCCTTATAGTTTCTTTTGCTTGCCATCGACTTCAATATCATCGAACAAGAAACGTCGTCGCCTATTCCTATTTGCGTCCCGATTTTCTCGATAATTCTATCAATCTCGTTGTATTCTTCATTCAAAAGTTTAAGCGAAATAGGTTTTGCAAACGATTTTACAAAATTAGGCATACTTTGATATGGGTTTACGATCCCATCTGTACAAACCAATACACCGTCGTAATCGTTAAAATCCAAAATAGCAATATTTATATGTTTATACGCATCTTCGCCGCACATCGAATAGGTGATATTGGCAACGGTTTCTTCGTCTTCTTCAAATACGGATTTCACTTCGCCTTTCCTTAACGTAAATATACCGCCGTCGCCGAGGTTTACACATATCAACTTATTACCCAAAACCATTGCTCCATTCATGGTTGTTCCGTATGCTTTAGAAAAATTGCATTTCAACTTAAAAATCTCATCTTCCGTCAAACCCACGAATTCTTTTTTTGCAATAGGTTTATCGGAAATATTCTTTTCGACAAAGGCATTCCATTCGCACAAAATATTTAGTTTTATCTTTTCGCATATTTCCTCTCTTTTATATCTATAGAACAAAGACTTTTCAACTTCTTGAAACACTTTCATTATCGCTTTAGAGGCATATTTGCTACCGAGATCGCTTCTGATGTATACGTTACCGCCATGCCCGTCACAAGCCGTAACTATTGTTCTTTCTTCGTCGTGATAAGACGCGGAATAATCCTGACATACAGTCCCGCTTTTTAAGTGATTATAGCCGATGGAAGTTTTACTGAAAAACCTAATCATATCACCACTCCCAATCGTCTACTTCGGTCAACGCTTGCTGAACCTGCTGCTTAATTTCAGCTGTAACCGATTGATGAGACTCGTTATGCACACTGCTTGACTGCGATTTTACTTTGCTTGCAGTCAAGATAATAATCTTTATGATACGTTCAAGCAGCTTACTGTCATAACACTCTATAATATCTCCGTTACCGCTCACAAAGTCTTTCAGTACATCCATCGTTCTTTGGTCTTTCAGTTCAATTGCAATCCCGTATTTTAGTGCAACATTAAACCAAGGTAACTTTTTCAGCGCGCTCATTTCTTCTTTCATCGGCCATTTTGTTGGATGACCGTCGGTCATTAAAAGAAGTATCGGAGCAATACCTCCGAAATCCGGCATTATTCCGCCCTTGCTTTCTTTTTTTAAAAGTTCTTCAAGTTTTGCATAAGCAACATGAAGGTTACTCCAACCGCCGGCTTTAATATCCTTAAAATCAAAGTCTTTTATCGGCTTCATAGTATCTCTATTCAACAAAAACGCATCGGTTGAATATGTGATTACCGTAAGATAGAAATCCACATTAGCGTTTTCGTCTTGCATTTCAGACAGGTGTGACTTTATATCTCTCAGCGCATTGTTTACCTGACCAATTCTTTCGCCTCGCATACTCGTTGAACAATCGACAAGCATAATAACGTTTAATCTCTGTTTGGCGATTTTATCTTCCATGCTTTCTCTCCTACCACTCTATATCCTGAATATCTTCCAGTTTTTCTGCAATTTCGCCTTCTGCAATTTGGTTATTGTTCACTGCGGCACCCGTTCCGTTTGCGTTGACTTGCCCTACGGACGAACTGGAAGAATTAGATTTTACTTTACTTGCCGTTACCGCAATTACTTTAATGACTTTCCGCAGTGCTTCCGCTGTGTAAACCTTTAATACAGTTTCGGGATTTCCGGTAAATTTCTTCAACACATCCATTGCTTCGTCACTGTCTATACCTATTGCCAATGCATACTTTAAAGCAACTCTGAACCATCCTTTTTTCTTTAAGACTTCCAGACGTTTTTCCCAGTCGTAACTTGTGGGCATTCCGTCGGTCATTAAAATGATAATCGGCGCAATCCCGCCCATATCGGGCATTTGCCCGCCTTTTTCTTTTTTGCAAAGCCATCTTGAAAGTTCATCATATGCTTTAGATAGGTTTGTCCCGCCTTCACTCGACAAATCCGTCCACTTAAAATCACCGACCGATTTTGGCTCGCTATACACCCATTTTGCGTCGTCACTGAACTTAAGTGCAGATATTTTTATAACCGCATCCGATGTATCTTCCTGAATCTCGGGCATTATGCTCATTACATCTCGGATAGCATTATTTACCGCACCGAGTTTTTCTCCTTCCATCGAGCCGGAATTGTCTATAACAAACAATAAATTCAATTCTTGCCTTGCAATACCGTCCACCATCATTCTGTCTTCCATATTAAAAACTCCTTTTAATCGTCCAAATAATTTATACGTTTGAATTTTCTACCGATTTTTATTGCTTTATTTTTAACTCGTTCGATTGTATCATTTGAGAATTCTACTTTCATTTTGTAATCTTTATCGTTGTATTTCGCTCCCTTGAAAAGCGACATAACTTCATAAAATGCTCTTGCTTTCGGATAGGATATACTAAATTTCCTTTGCAACATGCTGCATGAAACATAACCCGTTTCGTTTGCCAATTCAAACGCCTGAATAAACAAATCGTCTTTCAAAATCTCGTTAATTTGCTTATTGTCAATTGTTAATTCTAAAATATTCACTTGCCTACACCTCCGCTTTCTATTTCTTTTTTGATTTTTTCAACAACTCCGTCATTTTCCGTAAGAGCGTTTATTATTCTTTCTAAGTTAAACATCACATCTCGTCCACCCTTCATATATCCGCACGAAAGAGTTATACAGGGCTCCACATCAATAATTTCATATGGTTCGCCGTCCTCTTCTGCCTCTTTTGTTCGGCTCTCTATTATTTCGGCAATTTCATTTTCATCATACAGATATAAATTTTCAAAAGCGCAATCGCTCAACTCTTTTTCATATTTCGAGTTAAGACTATCCACAAAATCTTCAGTCAGAGCGTTCAAGGGAAACTCTATACGATAATCAAGATCCGGACCGCATTCTTCGTCTGTTTCAAGGTAATCTAAATCCATCGTCAAAGCGTAACCATTTATGTTCACCTTAATACCGTAAGTCGGACCACATATGTGCTCATCGTAAAAAAACACGGGCTCGTATCCTCGTTTATATAGCAGATTCATATACTCGTTTACGAGTTTTTCGCATTCTCTGAAATCGGACTTACAATCGGCATATTCACTCTTCCAAATCATTTTATCTCTCCCACTGTGTTTTCATTAAATTTTATTTTTAGATTACGAACAATGGGAATTACCCCGTCTCTCGGAATCATTTTAATATTTCCGTTTGAGTCTTTGATTTCTACATCTTCGCTCGTCGCAAGCTTTATTCCCCATATAGACGGGTTACTTTTATTGGCGACGACTTTCCCAATCGCTTGCAGATAATTCGACGAATACTTGTCCACGTGCGTTATGTATATCATTTTACCAAGTTCCAATACTACATTGTTTCTTGCAAAATGCAATACACATACTTCCTTTCTATGCTTTCCGCAAGCGGGACATATATCGTATTCCTTCTTCTCGCCGAATCCGTAAATAAATTCATATCCGCAGTGTGGACAGGTTATAAGTTCATCGCGATATTTTGTGAGAAGTTTCAGCCACTCTAATTCCGTCGTTCTTTCGTTTTCTCTGTCGTTTAGCCCATCCACGAACGTTCTATGGAACGCCTCTTTAACGTATAACGGAATATACGCCCACCTTTTTAATACGCTACTGTGGTATCCCCGTATAGGTCTATTCGATTTATCTGCCTTGTGGTAGACAAACACAGGATCGGAACCAAACATTTCATATTCTGCATTTTCGTCAACGATATCGTAATTCTTTAGTCTCTCCCCCTCAAAGGGATTGCCGAGACACAAGGCCATAAACAAAATCACGGCGAGTGAAAACCTGTCCGAATGAACGTCCGGCATTTTTTCGCCCCTGACGATTTCAGGTGCCATGTACCGCATTTTCCCGAGTATGCCGAGGTTCTTTTTATCAGCGGTTACGTTATCGTTATCACAGATAAGCAAATCGCCGGTTTCCGGATCCATAAAAAAAGAACCATCGTTTAAATCCTGATATGAATATCCCATCTCGTGCAATTTCTTAAATGCCGTACATAATTTAATACACCATTTAAGCATAACAGCTCTCGATTTGAACGGATGTTTTCCCGTAAGGTACGACACAAACGACACATAATTTTTCGGTCGTAAATCCATTATGTAGCCGTTTTTTCCGTCATCAAAATCCAACAACAACTTCGGCCATAAAAAATCCTCCGAAGGACTGCCTTGCTCGATGTTATTTTTCAGGTTGTATCTGAAGTCGGAATTTACCTTTTCTTTATAAACCTTTAACGCACATTGCTTACCGTTGTAGTCCACCAAGTAAACTTCGCCCTGACCTCCGCAACCAAGCAAATCGATTATCTTTATCGTTTCATTTTCATTAAGGGTAATTTTATCGTTTTTCTTAAACTTCATTTTACCGCCTCCGCAGATACCTATATGATAAATTTCATTGTGACATTATTTACGTATCGAATCAATTTTTCCTTATAATTTTTCTTTTGCCGCTTTTTGAATCGTATAGCGATATAGGAAACAATTCATAATTACGCATCTTTCCGACCAATCCAAAGGCTTCGGCGATTCTCTTTTCGGCAGGTTCTCCTTCACTCCCGGCAAGACTCCCTGTCGTTAATCTATTCCACCTTCCGCTTGAACAATAATCAACAATCTTTGTAAGAGTAAAATCATTCTCAATTTTATATGCCACATCGTCTTTTACAATAAGCAATTCATTATTCCAATTTCCGTTGTTGTCAATCAAATCGTAGTCCTGTAAAAAATCTCTTAATCTCGATACAAAACCGCCGAACATTTCTTTATCGCTTATTTCAAAATTAAATAGTTTTTTATTGTATTTCAACAATGCAGCAGCAAAATCCCGTTCTCCGCACATTATCAGTACATCTTTCTTTCCACGAACTTTCCACACCGGAATATTATCTTCCAATAGTAAATCGCTTTCGTCCATATCGATACTGTTGTCTCGTATTGAATACCCGATAAAAAATCTATCATCGTTTTTAACAGCAACAAACATTAATCTTCCTCCGTTAGTTCATACTTTAATTCGTCCGTGTTAATTGTCAGATATGGTCCACCAACATATTCGGTGTTTTTAGTGCATATTCGCATTGCGTCAATAAGTTGGTGGTTTATATCTCCGTTTTTGTCTATATTTGATACCTTTGTAAGCGCATAATCCGAAAGAGGTCCGACGGCTTGATACTTTTCATATCTGAAAACGCTGAAATCCGAACAAATTTCAAATAATTTACCTTTGAAACCAATCAGAATACTTGACGAAAAGAAAGGTTTTTCTCCCTTATCATTGTCGAGAAGTTTTGCTTCTTTTAATAAAATATACAATGTCGGTAAAATATCTATAACAATATGTTGCACGGTTAAGTTCCCTCGTGTATCGGGCGTAAACATATCTTCATTCACCATTAAAAATTGCCTTATGTATTTACTATTTGTTACACCGTAGATTATTCCGTTATCGAGTTTACGCAGCTTAAAATTGCACTCGCAAACTTCATTTCTCTTTCTATCATCATCTATCACCCTTGTATCCGTAGCTAAGTACGTCACGCCGTTTTTAATATAACCGATTATTACCGACATATCGTTATTTCTCCCATATTTGAATTTTACTGTCCCTACTATCCATTACGATAAACGGGTAAAGATTACTCTTTCCAAGATTGTCATATAAATCTATCGCTTTTCGTATTCGCTCTTCGGCTTTTTCGGTGCGAGTATTTTCAAGCGAATCATAAATATACTCTACGTCCCAACCATGACAAACAAATTCAGACTCCTCTCTGAAATAGAACGTCGGCGTTATATCGAATATCCTATTGTTATTTATTATTGTCAAAGTATTCCCCCAATTGGGATCATCCCACCGCTCGTCTTCTATCCCTTTCTCTTGTTTTATCTTTTGATACATATATGGAATAATATCTTTTACAATACTTTTCGGAGATACTTCAAACTCAAAAAAATTATCGTCGCATAAAAACAAATCCGCATACCTCCCGACGGTCGAAAAACAATATATTGTATCCCCGGTTATTTTTATAATCCTATTGTCTTCGTTGACAAAATCATTATGAGACAACTGTGTGATGTTTTCTGTTATGATAGAGGCAACAACGACTCTATCTTTTTCTTTTATTGCTATAATCATTTAATTCTCCACAATCCTATATTTCAATTCCTTTGTATCGATAAGAACGAACGGCTTACTGACAGACGTACAATATTTTGCACTTGTTCTTAATCCACTTAACAATCTTTCTCTTATAGGCAATCCTATGTTTGCTAACGAAGAAAATGTATAAACACATCCGGAACCTTTTGAGCAATAATCTTCTATTCCCACCACAAGATAATCGCGCATAACCTCAAATAGCTTATCTTTATAAGCAAGAATAATTGAAATAGGCATCCTTTCGTTCTCGCTTGTATCCCCTGCTATATCTTTTAACTTTGCTTTTATTTTAGGAATAATGTTGTTTACGATTTCTTTTTTAGTCAATTCACCATTTTCAATTTCAAAAACACTTTCGTCATCACATACGCTTTGGTGTGCCGCAACCTTTCCGCAAATTCCCACAAGCATACCACTCCGCAGCTTGCTTATTTTGAAAGTGGATTCCTGCAATCTATTCTCTTTATCCTTTCCAGAAGTTGTTTGAGTATCGCACCCCATATATATAGCATCCCCGCTTTTTATCGCCACAATTACGCTCATTTGTATAGACCTCCACAAGTGTTTAGTTTGATTATAAAGTCTTTTATGACATTATTTATGTATGTATTGAAAATCTTTTTTTGATTATTATATCGATTCAAAAGTTTACTAATACAATTCTTCCGTAGCGCCATTCATATATTACGCCGACTAATAACGCTATTTATGTAGCGACTTAATCTTTCCAATTGTTTAACAACTATTTTATACGTTTCAAAAACTCCAATTTGCAACCGTGGCGTGTGCTTGTCTTGATACGAGAGCGCCGCTTCGCGGCGCAGACAAGCACACGCCAAAACCTTAACCGAACCGACCGAAATAACGGAAAACGAAAGCGTACCGAAAGCGGTGTTCGCCGCTAACCCGCTTGGCGAATCACCGCTATTATTCGGTTACGGCAATTTTCCGTTTTTAGTCCGTATTTTCAGGCGCGGATTTCCGCTTAATTGCTTTTGCGCATTTGTGCTATTACTTCTTTGCTCACCGGCCCAACGAGGCAGCCTTCGTCCCAGCAATTAAAGTTATCGTAAAGCAACAGTTTTCTATCTTCCTGCCCTATCGTGCATATCACGTCATCGTCCATAATGTCCGAAATAAAATACTGCGGCAAGCCTTTAGAGTACACTATTTTCTCTCCCGTTTTTTCCATGTATTTAGTCAGATACGCGACAGCTTCACCCAACATTCTCCTATCCACTACGGGCTTAAAATCGGAACGCCCGAATCGTTCGTTGAAATATGTGTTCTGTATCGTATGCTGCACTTTCTTCTTTATGGGAGAATAATCGTGTACTTCAATAAGCTCGCCCACCATTGCGCCATCGGGAATATAGAACAGTCCGTGAAAGTGTAACCGTTTCTTTTCCGGCGATCGCTCCCATACCCCAACGTATTTCCAATTCCTTCTATGGCACATCATCTTAAAACAGCCTTTTAATTTCCGCATAAAACTTTCTTCCGTGTGCTTAGCACTATCGTAAGTAAAAGTGCAAAAATAGTTGAATGTTTGCAAGTTTACCTTACGCATAAGCCTTACTCTTCGGCAAATAATGTTCCGTAGTTTCCTTTCAAACTGTGCGTTGACAAACTCTGCCGTCGCTTGCTTATCCCGAAAATACGGCAACATTTTTTCGGTTATTATTCTCTTTCGTTCACTACGCTTTTTATCTCTCGTTTCATTATATAATTCTTCAAACAATTCCTTACGAGTCAGTTTACGTTCCGTTTTATTTCCCGTTACCCCACCCTTTTCGACAGACTCCACAACAGGCACTTCACCCTTTTCAGAAATATCGTCAGTAGGCTCATCGATCTCTGAAAGTCCGCCTATAGTTTCATTATCTGTATTTTCGTCCACGACGGTAATCTGTTCTTCGGGCGGTTTTGGTCGTCGTCTTCGCGGATTAGAAACATATGGTATTGCGATAAAGTGGCTTCCGTCGTGGTATATTTTTGTTTCTCCGTATGGCATATTACACCTCCTCGTCGCGGTAAAGACCATTGATGAAATAACTGTTTTGCGATTTCAGTTCTTCGACGCTTGCTTTTTCCGTTGCGTATTCGATATAGTCCGAAAGTCCTACGTCTGTACGGCTTGCCAAGTCGTTGAAATAGTCCGAGAAACAGTCGGTTGTGAAACGGTTACGATAAATTTTGTAGTTCATCAGGAAATACTTTTTATTTTCGGGCTTGCCGTCCATCGTTCCGCGTTCCTTTTCTATTTTGACGATAGAATAGCCGTATTTGCTGTAAATTCTGGCGTTGCGTTTCCATAGCCATGCGGTTACGGATTTTAGAATGTGCACGAGCAAAGTATTGTCGCCGCGACGATAACGAAAATCGTAATATAGGGCTATAAAGCGACTAAACGCTATTTCGGACAGCATATCTTCTATCGTGTAAAACGGCAACGCGAGTTTTGTATCCCCGGCAGAAACGATATTTACAATATCGCAAAGGTCGCGTGCATCAGCACCCCAAGACTCCGGTCGTTGCTCGTCGGTAAACACCTTTATGAACGGAAAATTGTCTACCGTTGCGGAATGTCGGCACATTTTGAGCCACGAATTGAACAAGTCGTTTTTCTGGTTCGTTTCGTCGTTCTTTTTCTTTACTTCGCGTAGTTCAAGGTTGTTGCCGCGTTCTTTTCCTATCTCCGTAATAGCCACAACACCGAACTCGAAACTGCCTGTCTTCGGGTTGTTTTCCATAACTTTTTTACCTAAACGCAACACGTCGAAGTCCAAAATATGAGAGTGTCTGCTACGTCGTTGTCCGTCCGAGAAAAAGTCCAACGCCCACAGCGGGAAATTATCTTCCGACAGTAAGCGGTTATCCGTCCGTATGGAGTAGTTCGCCACGATAAGGCTCGTTTGCAAAGCGTATATGAAAAATGCCGGCGCATACGTTTCCAAAATGTCGAATAATTCGCTTATTTTTAATGCGTCGTCGTATGTAAGACCGTATCTCTGACAGTCGTATCCGTATAATTGCAACGCCGAATTATGATGTCGCTCGAAACGCGAACGTTTGAGTTTCACCCATTCTTTGACCGTTGCAAGGTTATATACCGTTCCGTATTCCATACATGCGGCGAGTTCTTTTTCAAAACATATCCACGGGAAATACGGGAACTTCATATCCGCTTTTTGCAATATCTCGAAAGCCTTTTGTCTGAACATTACTTCTTGGGATAACGTCATATCCGTTATCATTGTGGTTTTGCGTTTGCCCATACTGCCGCACGTCATCGAAACGATAGGCAAAGCGTTTATAAATCCGCAATTCTTCGCTTCGCATTTGCGTAATTTGTTAAGGGCAACCTTTTTACGCCAACGCTCGAACAAAACGTAGCAGATAATAAGGAGCGACCACCACGGAAAGAACCTGAAAAACGGTTGCAGATCCCGCGCAAGTTTTACGAATTGCGTGTATATCGTATCCGCTCGGAACGATACCGCAAAGAAGAAGTAGTAGGCGAAAAATTCTATCACGATACTTGCGATATTTAGGTGGAACGCCCACATAACCGCCCACGTAATCCATATCCAGGAATGCTCGCGCAAGAAGTCTGTATACCCGCATATAAACCGCTTCGTCGGTTGATACGTTACGACAGAAATTTTCTTGAATATCCGCAAAGGAATCGTGTCTACGTTGTGCTTTGTGTTGCCGCTTGCATACATTCTTTTTATCGCTATAATCAGCACCAAAAAGCACGGCAAAAGTATGGTTAAAATTTTCGCCCAAACGCTTGCTTTCGTGCTTGCCGCAGATAACCAAGACAGGAAATTTTCTTTGCTGAAAAGCATTGAAAAATACGTAATCGCATTGACCTTGAAACTCTCGAAATCCGACGGCAAAATCACCGTCCGGTCCATAACTTTTGAATAGTCCGTTACGCTCGGTAACCCTTCGGTCGGCAAACCGAATAATACGCAGAAATAATACTTAAAACCGCCGTATAAGTCGATTAAACACTCAAAAGTGCGACAATAGGATTGTCGGAACGAAAATATACCGAGCAAAATAAACGCCGTTGTAAGGGCTATCGTGAGCGTAATATTAAGCCGTCGTTGCCACTTCATAAAGCACCTCCGAAATCGTATTATCGGGCGGTATTTGTTTCGCAGTGTAAACGATGTAACTGACCGCCAAAATCATTACAAATAGCAGTAAAACTGCCATTATTCTTTTTAGTGTTTTCACGATAAAAATTCTCCTTATTTTGATGATAAAAATAGTGCCGACGAACCATCAGATCCGCCGGCATTTTTCGTTTGTTTTTTACTTTCCGATATCCTTCCACCGGTCGGCAAATTCCTCACTTACACGCTTCACGGCGCGCCTTCGTTTTATTGATTTATTCAGTGCCGCAATACCCTTGAAAGGCAGTGTAATTATCCATACAATTCCTTGAAGAATATAAGGCAAAATCGGAGCGCAAAGAACGATTAAAAGTATGAGCAAAAGTAGGTACAAAATCGTCTTACCGCGGTCGTTCAGACTTACGTCGATTTCCGTTTCGTTCGACGGTTCTTTCCCGCCGGTTTGCTTGTTGTCTATTACGCCCAAGTTATAAGTAATTCCGTCCGTTTCAAACTTCAATCGAAGAATAGTTACGTCGCCAACGAGCGTATAACTTTCAAACGTAGAACCGGTTGACGCATAGCCGTTCAGCGAATAATTCGTTTCGGCGAAACGCAACACCCATTTCTTGCCTTTGAGTTCGTTCAGCGCTTCGTCTGTCAGTTTCGATGAAGTCTTTACGTCAAGAACCGCGCCGTGGTAGATATTCTCGCGATTTTCGCCTTTGATAAAGTCGTCAATCGTCTGAATTCTATCCCACTTATACGTTCCCGCGAACCAACCGTCGCCGGTATGTTCAACCTTATCCGTGTATTTGAGGTAGGCGTATTTGTCCGCTTTATCTCCGAACGTTTCATTTACCCCGACAAAGGGAGCGGAAGACCAATCGTAACTTTGTGTCGTATAATACACGTCCGCTTCCAATAGTTTGTCTATGGGCTTTTCCGTGTTGAACGCCACGAAATGGCTGTCGCACGCTCCGACGTAGAGTTTGAAACCGTCTTTATACCTTACAAAGCCTACGAATTTATCCGTAACGACGATTGTTTCTATATCCACGCAATTCACATAAGGCTTGCCGTTGATTGAACCGAAGGCATACTGCCTATTGACCGCATAGTTTACTTCGGTTACGGTATTACCGCCGCTGGCTTGTTTATCTATGCTTTCGTCGAACGGACGGTAAATAGAACTGATAGCGTAATATCTCACGCTTTCGTCCTTTACCGTAAGCCCCGTAACTTTGTATTTGTAGAATACGCCGCTACTGTTTAACAGTTCGAGTTTGTAATTCAGATACGAAATATTATCGTTTATAGTAGTCGAAACATTTATAGACGACGCCTTGAAGTCTTTGTTTTTTCCACTCGGCTGGTAAACATACACGAAAAGTTCTTTATTTACGCTTTCGGCAAGTTGAATTATCTGTAAAGAATAGTCGTCGGCTTTGGTCGGATAGTTTTCCGTCTTAAACGACGCATCCTTTTTCAAATCGTCCAACACGCTCGAATAGGTGATACTTTCCGCCCTTGCCACAAGGGGAATTTGTGCCGCCGTGGTTATGACGGCACATACTCCCAAGACAAAAGCGAGAAAGATTGATACTAATCTCGTTTTTGCCGCTTGCGTCAAAACACAATCACCTCCCGATCCAAAACAACGCCGACCACTTTTCCCGCAATCGTAAAATTGAGTTTAACGCTTGCTTCGCCGTTATAAGACGTTACGATTATCGTAAACATATCCGTATAGCCTTTGTTTTCGCAATCGGTTACTTCTTTACCGTAAAACGCAGTCAGAACTTCGGTTAGCGATTTTCCTTTTGGCTTGACGGTAAAAGATTTTTCGCCTTTTTCGATTTCAAAGGCAGCCGTCAGATCCGTTTCGGACTGAAACGATTTGATTTCGCCGTCAACGGTGTATGTAAAATCGCTGTTTTCAATCTTGTTCGGAACTATCTTTACGGAATAGTCTTTCGTGTCGTTTTTGTTGAAAGCACCGAAAGTGTATTTCACATCGACGGAGAGCGGTTCGTTTTCGGATATAGCATAACCGCTCCCGGAAATCATAACGTCTTTACCGTTTACCGAAACATAAAAAGTCTTGAAATCGCTTGTAAAACCGTTTGTGAAGTAGGCGAAAACGCCGATGACGGCTACGATAACAAGCAATATGATTATGTAAGAAACAACTTGTCCTATTTTGGTTTTTGTCATTGATAGCCTCCTGTTTGTTATTTTCGGGTTAAAACGAATACACGGTGTCCGACAGCGAAATGCCCGTAACGGTAGATAAAATGTCGATATGAAGAAGGGACTCTTCGCCGCTGACTTTATCTCTTACGAGAACATACCAGATACAATTATCGGGTACGCCGCCGGAACGCGGATCGGTGTACGTTCCCTTGTAGGTGAAACGATAACCTGTACGCGGATAGCCGTTGCTGTAAGACGATTCGGACTTGATTGCTTTTATCGTAAGTTTGTTACCGCTGACAGACGCCGTGAAGAAATCTTCTGGCTTGATGGTAAGAGTAAGGTCATTGCCGAGAACTTCGTCTTTATACTTGTAAGTTCCTTCTTCAAGATTGAACACGACTTCCGACGTCGAACTCACGCTGCCGTTTACGATATACTGCTTTGTCAACGTAAATCTGCCTTGCCCCTGAACCTTTACGATTTCAAAGTCGCCGTATTTAGAGCCGACCGCTCCGAGAGTGTTTTTAAGGTTAAGAGTGATTTTGTTCGTCGTTCCAGCCGTCAGATTGATTGTGCCGGTGTTGGTGACTTCCTTACCGTTGTAAATAAACGAGAGCGATTCGGGAGCGCCGTCATACATAATAAGGCAGGTTGCAGTGAAACCGCCGACTCTGGTTTTTGCAGTAACGTATGCGCTGCCGCCTTCAAAACCTTTATGCGCGGTTATGGTTGCGGTAAGTGCGCCGTCACTTTCTGGCGTAAGCGTAAGATATTCGCTTATGTCCTTGCCTTCGATAGGCGTACACCATTCGAGAGACCAATCGACCGATTTATCCGGTGCGTCTACGGGCATAACCGTTGCCGTAATCGTTTTGGATATGGACTGCTGTCCGTTTTCCGCCGTATGCACGGTAAATTCTTTGCTCATTTTAAGAGCCACGGGAGCAAATTCCGAGTTGTCAAATTCGGGTGTTTCGGTGTCAATATTGCCCGAAATATCCGCCTTTTTGACTTCGCCGTCAGGTTTTTTTTAATTGCGACTGCAAGCGCGGAAATTACGCCTACGAAGAGAAGAACGATTGCCGCAAATACGGCTATCCATCTGATTTTATTGTTGTTTTCGTTATACATATTTGACCTCCTGATTAAAATGTAATTGTTGCTTTATTAGTGGTAACGTTGCTTACTTCTTCGCCGATAAAGAATTTATACTGCGCGGAAAATCCGAGCGTTTTATGTTTTACCGTTACAAGGAAATAAGGGTTGTTGCCGTCGCTGTCTTTAACGCTTGCATAATAGTGTTTCGTATACGTTCCGTTTACTCCGCCGTAGGTTTCGTTTACGTTGAACTTTTCGTAATAATTGAAATACGAGTCTTTGGCTTCGATTTTCAATACGCCGTTCTCAACCGTTGCCGACACAAGTTTGTTTTTCATTGAATCGAGCGTCATTGTGGGAATGTTGCTGTAATCAATGTTGAAACCGATTCCGCGGGGATTGATAACGTAATCTGCCCATTGAACCGTTCCTACACCCGTAACCGTTACGTCGAAGTCGTTGAATTTAGTGCCGACGTCGTGGAAAACGTTATCCATTGCAAGATTGAGCGAATAGGTTTTGCCGGCATAGAGCAAATCTACGGAATCCTTGCCGAGATTGTATTTCGTTACGCCCGACGGAGCATTGATAACCATACTCGACGGCACGCCTTCATAGACGATATCCACCGTTCCGGTCTTTCCGCCTTGTCTTGTCGTGCAGGTCAGAATTGCTTTACTGCCTTTGAAAGACTTATAACAGTTGACGGTTGCCGTAAGGTTGCCTTGCGACTCGTCCGTAACCTTGATATATTCCGAAATATCCTTATCTTTAAGAACTGCACCTTCTGCCCAAGCGACAGACCAAGTAACGTATTTGTCTACGACGGTAGACGGGTTAATCGTCGCGGTTACCTTTTGCGAAACATAGACCAGTTCGGGCGTGTCAACCTTACTTACTTCGGGAGCGGCTTGAACGATAGTTGCTTCACCCATAGAGAGAAGAACCATAGGGCTATCCTCGGTTGCCGCCGAAACGTTTTCCTGACCGCCCGGGTTTACTTCCGCGGGTTTATTGCCGATAGCGATTGCAAGCGAAGAAATTACGCCTGCAAAGAGAAGAATGAGAGCCGTAAATACGGCAATCCACTTGAATTTTTCTTTGTAAATCATTGATTTTACCTCCGAAAATTTAGATTTTTAGCAAAAAAACTACGATCTGCTTAAAAGCAAACCGTAGTTTTTACAAAGGTTATGCTTTATCTCAAAAGCATATTCAAAAGCGCTTTATCCGAACCCTTGAGCGGTTTTACCGGGCATTCGTAAACCTCGCCGTTTTCGTCAACGGTTCTTACGGCGTAAGTATTGCCGGTTGCCGTTACCTTGCCCGTTTTTTCGTCTTTCAGTTCATACGGCTTAACCACAAGTTCGCCTTGATTGGTATCGCTGAAAAGGATATCGAGCACTGCCCACCCGCCTTTATCGGGCGGCATCAACGCTACCTTTACGTCCTTGCCCTTGATTTTACCCGCGATGAAATACGAAGAATATTCCTTGTCGTTGTATTCAAAAGTGCCTTTTTCTACGATAATTTTGTTTTCCATAACTGTTTGTCCTCCTGATTATTATTTTTTACCTTTCTGTCTGGAAATCTTTTTAGCTTCCGCCCTGGTCTTACCCTCGGCTAAAGCCTTTTTGTACTTGTAAAGTCCGGCGTGATCGGACTGAGCCTGAAGATAGCCCGACCTCATACCCGCCTCGTAGTCGGTAAGTTCCTTACCTTCTTTAGGTCCGTGCTGATGGACTTTTGCCTTGCGTTCTTCAGCGTAACCTTTCGCACGCTTGGACGGAACGCTCCAACGTCTTTCGTTGTTGTTTGCCATTGAAAAATCCTCCTTGTATAATAAATTTGTTATTTATTGATTGTATTTAATTGCTTATCCCATAACCTTTATGAGATAATATTCTCGCAGACAGAGGTTTCTTTTAGCCCTCCTTGCGGTTTATCCGCGTAAAAAAGAGTAGGAGCCTCTGTACAGCGGGTTTACATGAATGAGCTGGATGTCGATTCGGTTTTGCCGTCTTCTTCTCATGTCTCACAAGGTTGTGTTCCGTTGTATTTACGGCACTCCGTCTGTAATTTTACTTAGCAGGTGTATTATGTTTTTCGTTGGTATCGACATTGCCAAAAACTCCCACGAAGCAACCGTTATCGATTGCGACGGTAAATTTATCGTTAAGCCTTTCAAATTTCAAAACTCTATTCAAGGTTTTCAAAAACTGTTGTCTGCCTTAACTCCACTGTCCGAAAGCGTTTCGGATTTTGAGTTCGGTATGGAAGCAACCGGGCATTATTGGCTTAACCTTTATACCAAACTGATTGAATCAAACTACAATGTTCATGTTATCAATCCCGTTCAATCAGACGCTTTGCGCGGTTTGTATATTCGTCAAACAAAAAACGATGCTAAAGACGCTTTCATTATCGCCGAGCTTATTCGTTTTGGAAGATATTCCGAAACAACTCTTTCCGATTCCGAAATCCTTTCTCTTCGCGAACTCACAAGGCAACGTTATTATCTCGTTGATTGTATTTCCGATGCTAAAAGAAAGGTGATTTCTTGCATTGATAAAGTTTTTCCTGAATATCAAGGTGTTTTTTCGGATATTTTCGGCGCAACTTCTGTCGAATTATTATCTACATACACTTCTCCCGACGTTATTGCCGAACTCGATACGGAACTGTTTTCTCAATTTTTGAAATCCGTTTCTCACGGCAGGTTCGGCAAGGCAAAAGCCGAGGAACTACAAAATCTTGCCAAAAATACTTTCGGTTCCTTTCTGTTTGTCGATTCTGCTTCGCTTTCCATTCGTCAATTTATACAACAGATAAAACTGCTCGAAAGTCAGGTCGAAGAACTCGAAGAATTTATTAAAGAAAAATTTTCTCGTTTCGACAATCAACTCACTTCAATTATCGGAATAGGAACAACTCTTGCCGCTTCGCTTTTTGCCGAAATCGGAGATATTAACCGATTCGATGCGCCGGAAAAACTTGCTGCTTTTGCAGGAATCGACCCATCAGTTAAACAATCCGGTGAATTCAACGGCACAAAATGCCGAATGTCTAAACGTGGTTCGCCTTACCTTCGTCGAACTTTTTGGCTTGCTGCTGTTGCAGGCATTCGCTTTAATCCGGCTTTCAGAGCTATTTATGATAAAAAACGAGAACAAGGCAAGGCTCACGCCGTTGCGCTCTCTGTTGTTATGCGTAAAATTTGCAATATAGTTTTCGTTATCCTTAAAACCAACAAACCCTATGAAATTATTTTACCAAATTGATTGTTACATCGTTTTTTTGTTTGACTTTTCATAGCTGGTCTTTCGTTTTTATAATGTTGCCCATAACGCAGGGCATCCGCGAATATAACTGTTGAACGATACTTACGAAACATTACGTTTCAGCCGATAAATTCCTTGACGCGCGGCCGCTTTTCGTCGAAGTTTTTATCGCTATACCCTTTTATCGCTCAAGAATTATCCTTACTTCAAAAAAGGCAAATATCCGTAAAACGCCATTAACTCTTGCGTTGCCGAATATTCTCTTTTTTCAGCACACAGATGATACGTTACCTTCCATAATTCCACTTGCAGGTCGCTTTCTATACATTTATAGAAATACCTACGAGCATTAAAGATATCGTCAAAATACTTACTGCCGAAATTACATTCAACTCTGAATCGTTGCATTTCCTTACGCCTCCTTTTCAACGTTCTCACTATTTAGGCTCGAAATCCGCGTTTTGCTACGGTCTACGCCAATATTTTTTTTAATTTCGCCTTGATACGCTCCACTCTTTGGCTGATTGCCTGATGGCAAACGCCTTCTTCTTTCGCAATTTCCGTTATTTTCTTGCGTTCGACAAATACCTTTTCAAACAAAACTCTTTGGCAATCCGTCAATGTAGTCAACGCAGCGGCTATTCTTTCTTTATCTATTTCCGCAACCATTTTTTCAAACGGATCTGCCGAATAGTCGGCAAAAGTTTCGCCCTCATAATCCACTTGCGAAAGCGGATAATTATGGCGTTCGTAATTGTATTTTTGCTTTCGTTCCGCCTCGTCCATTTCTTTAAGAAAGTCATACCATTTTTCTTCGACTTCTATGGTGTTCTTTGTGCCGTCCGCAAAGTAATAAGTGTATTCTTTCATTTTTCGCTCCTTGAATTTGATAAGAATCCGCAGAGCCGATACTTTTCCGCAAACGAAAAGACGGCATAGAAAAAGCGTTTTGAGATTTGCTTTCCTTTGCCGTCTTGCGGTCTGCGGATTATATAATTTCAGACACTACGCAGTATGCGCGTTTTTGATTTCTACCGTTCCGTCGGACTTAAAACATATCGTCGTTTTATAGCCCTTCATTACGATTTCCACGAGTTTTTCCGACTTATCTATGCGACAGACAAGTTTGTCGCAACCGTTTCTTACGTCTTCCATAGTCTCACCTATCCTTTTTCTGTTGTTCTTTCAGAATGTTTTCGAGAAATTTCTTTGCTATCGGCTCTAATACAGCCTTCGGTATATTCGCATAGTTCGGCATACCGTTGACTTTGACCGCATAATCCGTTTCCGCTTTCTTAGTCATTTTTTCGCTCCTTCTAACCCGAATGTTTTCAAAATTGCTTTCATCACTTCGGTGTCTTTGCCGTTAAGCCCCGGCAAAAGCCTTTCCAATAGTTCCTGTTGTTCGCTTTTTAGGAACACCTTGCCTAATCTGAAATTTTTGTCTACATAGATTCCACCTCCATTGCCCTTAGCGGTGTAAATCGGATATTCCAAAGACAATATTAAAATGTCGTTACGGATTGTTCGTGTAGTCACGCCGTATTGAAAAGCAAGATTACTTACTTTTTCATATCTGCGCATACACAAATCCTCAAGAATTGCGTTTCTGCGCTCGCTTGCCGTCATATCCGATTTCACCTCCTCTCGCTTTTCTTGGCGTTATTCTAAAATTCAAATAGGAAGGTTTTTTTCCTATTAGAAAAATTTTTTTGATTTTTTTATTTTTTTCTTGAAACGAAAAAAGACCGCCGATAAACGACGGACTCTACTAATTATAGAAATCCTATCGTCTATCGGCGGCCTCTCATATACGTCTGGTTTAACCGTCCGAAAAGAATTGTTTATCCTATGGCTTTACATTGTCTCTGTTTCAGACCGACCATGAGCCTACGCAATTCCGTATTAAATTGTATACTTTTACATATCTTCGTCTAATAGTTCTTGTCCGGCAGGCGCATATACATCTAATTGAACGTGCCTTCTGCCCATTACTTTCGATACGCTTGTTGCTCCGCATCGCGTACATTGATATTTAACAACTCCGTTCTCGTCACGATAACCCGTAGTTATGCGAAAACAGTTGTTACAAACCACTTTTATCGCTTTTGGTTTCAATATAATGCTTCCCATAGCGTTCTATTGCTCCTTTCTCCCGTAATATAATGCCGTTTGTATTTGACAAACCTACGATACGGTCGGGAATTCCTATATCAAAGTAAGCCACGGCGTTATACCTCGGAACACAAAATCTTCGGGGCTGAATTTTGCGTTCGTTATACATAAAAGTCGAAAAAGGGAAAAATCGGCTGTTATATCACGTCTTTTATAACCTTTACGGCTATACCGATTACGTCTATATGCTCGGCATAAAAATCTTTCATATTATCATTTTCGGGATGCAAGCGAAACCGCTTGTTCTTATCATCCCGATACACTCTTTTCAACGTTGCCATACTTTCGTCCGAACAATCGCTTTCCGTAAGCACTACCGCTATTTGTCCGTTTTCAAAAGTGCTTTGCTTGCGTATAAGCACTAAATCTCCGTCTTTTATATCGGCATTTATCATCGATTCACCGCTTGCCACTAACAAAAAATATTCGCCTTTACCGAAATAATCCATATTAAGCGGCAAATATCCTTGAATATCTTCTACCGCAAGTTTCGGCTTTCCGCATGCGACCATTCCGAGAATCGGAGCATACCCCATTTCCCAGTTATTTACCGAAGAAGTTATTCGTCCGCGCCCTGCCGTATCTATAAGCCCTTCGCCTTTCAAGCGTTCCAAAAATTTATATGCGGTTGATACGGCGCAACCTGCGTTTTTGGCTATTTCGTTTATCGTCGGGCTTACCCGATTGTTTTTTATGTATTCGTTGATATACTCATATATCCTTATCTTTGTATCTTCATTCTTCTTTCTCATAGGCGTTTCTCCAAAGGGCGAAATTATTTTCGTGTTTGAATTATAGCATAAAGGGAAATCGATTACAACAACAAAGTGTCCCGATTAAGCGACACATTGAAAATTTTTATATACGAAAAAGCGGCTCACGAATGAACCGCTTTCCATATCAATAATTATCCGTTATTTCTTTTACGAATGAGTCGAACCTCTCTTTTACGTTATTCGGCTCGATTATTTTTACCTTACCCAAAGTGCCTACAACCCATAAGAAAAACGTTTTGCTTACCTGAACCGAAATCGTGGTTTCCAATGCGCCGCCGTACTTCCTTTGTATCTCTATATCCGTGCCGAATTTATCATATATATCGCTCAGAAGTTCTTTATCGAATTGTATGGTAACTTCTTCGAGTTCACCGCCGAACATAGAGAAGATTTGTTTCCTATACGTTTCCGAATCGAAATTGCCGAACTCTTCTTTTTCAAGTATCGGCTCGGATTCCACCGTAACGTCTTCCATTTTATCTATTCTGTAACGAGAAGTTCCGTCATGCCTGTCATCATAACAAAGCAGATAGTAATTATCCTTGCTCCATATCAATGACAGCGGGTTAAAAACGTAACGCTTTTTATCCCTATGATAGACCTTATTTTTATTTTCGTCCAGATGATAATACAAAAACGAAACCTTTTTCTTTTGCTTTATTGCCGTTTCTATTGCGTCTATATTGTAAATAATGCTTGAATTGCCGTGCTTTTTTGAATCCAAGAAAATGATATTGTCCGTGTTATCGGCGTTTTTGTATATCCCTATGGTTGAATATAACTTGTTTATAATCGTTTCTTTTCTTGTTTCCGTGAGTTTTGACGCTTTTATTACGTCGGTCAGCATTGTAATTTCCGCCGTATCGAAAAGTTGATGAACGGCATAATAATACCGAGACTTCTTCACATACGAACAGATTTCATACCCGTATTTATTAAGCAAATCTATATCCGACGGCAAAACTTTTCTCGAAACGGAAATGCCACGCTTTTTCAATTCTTCGATTATTTCGTTAGTCGAAAGAGCGTGTTCTTCGTCCGTCGATTTTAGCAGTATGTCGTATAAGACTAATAATTTAATCGAACTATCCGTGTTCTTTGACATATCTTAACCCTTACATATTGAGATTTTCCGGTTTCAACAGGAAATCGAAGATATTCATAAACAATACGCCGTCATCGTTATAGTACGTTGGCGACATATCGCCCGTAATCACTATCTTCTTAAACGAATCGTCTATCTTTGTAAACGGTCTTATCTCCTGATTACGCTTTTCCTCGCTCGGCATAGAATACGCCGACTGTATATAATAACGTTTAGAACCGAGATTGCATACGAAATCGACTTCCAGCTGTTTGCGAACGCCAGCCTCTCTCATATTGATTACGCCTACGTCTACCGAAAACCCGCGCAATCTTAACTCGTTATAAATCACGTTTTCCATCGAATGCGGTTGCTCGAACTGTCTGAAATTTATTCTTGCGTTACGAAGTCCGAGATCGGAAAAATAGTATTTAAGCGGCGTATCGATATAAGCTTTTCCTTTTATATCGTATCTCGTGGCAGCCTCCACCAAAAAACAATCGGAAAAATATTCGAGATATTTTTTTACCGTTATCGAAGTTATATTCGACTTTTTGATAGTATGAAAGGTGTTTCTAAGTTTTTCGGGATTGGTAAGCGAGCCGATAGACGAAGACAGAATATTTAATAAATCTTCCAAATCGGCTTTGTTTCTGACCTTATGGCGTATTTCTATATCCTTTATATAAATCTCGTCGAAAAGGCGTTTCAACATTAACGATTTGTTTTCCGCACCTTCTCGGAGTACGACCATAGGAATACCGCCGTAAAGCATATACTCCGTAAGTCCGTCATATTTATCGCCTTTATAAACAGACATAAATTCCGCAAAACTAAGCGGTTGCATATGAACTTCGTCGCCACGTCCTGCAAACTCGGTTATAACGTCTTTTGATAAAAACTTCGCATTACTGCCGGTTACATATACGTCTACATTATCCATGTGCAGATAACTATTCAACACGGACTCGAAACAGTCTAAAAGTTGCACTTCGTCAAGCAACAAATAATACGTTCCGTTGTCCGTCATTTGATTTTGAACGTACTCCATAAATTTGTTGGGATCGACTTTACGTTTTTCCTTTTCGAGAGCAACGATATTTTCGCCTATCTTATTTAAGTCTAAATTGGAGTCAAACGCAAACTTTATAATATGGCTTTCATCTACGCCTTCACTTTTTAGATAATTGTAAAAAAGCGTATTTAAGAGATATGACTTTCCGCATCGACGAATACCCGTTATTACTTTTATAAGACCGTTCTGCCTTCTTTCTATCAGTTGCTTCAAATATAAATCACGTTTAATTTCCATTGTTTAGCCCCTTTCTAAAATAGATTTTTGGCAACTTTGCCACTTTTCCATTCTATTATACTGTTTCAAAGATAAAAAATCAAGTCCTTTTGCCTTAGAACTCGTAATTTTCTTAAAATTGTATTCGCCTAATTTCGCACTATTTTGAGCAATTCATACTTTTCCTTGAGCGAATTATGTAGAATTTGAGCAATTCCGATTCAAAGGACTCGAATTCGTACCCTTTGCAAACATTAGGCGAATGATTTCCATAGCCATTTTAACTTACGCGACTATAAAGTCTTTCTCTTTTTTTGCGTATCTGAAAAAGTCTTGCCGTCAAGTTAAAATAATAAAGCAATTTCCCCATAAATACAAAATGTTTTCTGTATTATATCCCCAAAAATCAAATATTATGCCATTCTTCGACCAAATATTCGTTCGCTCCTTTATTGTTTTTTAGACGAATAGTTTTAGTGTTCATTTCAATATGCTTGATTAAAATGTCTTTCTCTTTTTTTTGCGTATCAGAAAAAGTCTTGCCGTCAAGTTAAAAAAATATGGCTTAAAACTGAAAGTCGAATAATTTATACGACAATATTTTTTTGCTGTAAGCCTCTTATTGTTTATGCCGCTTGACTGCCGCGCCTTTTTCTGATTTTTCGTGGTTGTCGAAAGACAAATCAAAGCAAAAAAAATTGGTTAAAATAGCAAAAAAATTTTCAAACAGGAAAAAAATCTTCCTATTTGAAGTTTAGAATACGCTCACAAACCAAATATAAGGAGGCTTCCAATGAAGACTGCGGTCATCTACGCCCGTTACTCGAGCGACAGACAAACAGAACAATCAATCGAAGGACAAGTCCGTGTATGTAACGATTACGCCGAAAGAAACGGCATTTTAATCGTCAATCAATACATAGACAGAGCAACTACGGGAACGAACGACAATCGTGAAGAATTTCAAAAAATGTTGAAAGACAGCGACAAAAAGCAATTCGATTTCGTTCTCGTTTACAAATTAGACAGATTCAGCCGTAACAAGTTTGAAATGGCTATGCACAGAAAACGCCTGAAAGACAACGGCATTAAAATTCTGTCCGCCATGGAGAATATTCCCGACAGCCCCGAAGGCATACTGTTAGAAAGTTTGCTCGAAGGTATGAACCAATATTACAGCGAGGAATTATCTCAGAAAACAAGACGCGGACAAAGAGAAACTCGGATAAAAGGACTGCACTGTGCAGGCAAACTCAATTACGGCTACTACACCGAGAAGAAAAAAGTCTTTATCCACAGCGAAGAAGGTCCTGTGGTAAAAGAAATATTCGAGAGATACGCCGCAGGTGAACGCGGTAACGAAATTGCCATAAGTTTTGCGGAACGCGGCATCCTCTATCGCGGCAAGCCTTTCACTGCCGCAAACATTTACGTCATTCTTCACAGTGAAAAATACACAGGCAGGTATGAAATACACGGAGAAGTTTACGATAATATTTACCCTAAAATAATCGACAAGGAATTATTCGAACGTTGCAAAGCAAAAATAGACGCTAACCGATACGGCAATCATATTCCGGACTACTCCTACCTACTCCGAAAAAGAGTTTATTGCGGAGAATGCGGCACAAGAATGACTTCATACAGCGGCACTTCAAAATCCGGCAAAGTGTCAAAGTATTATAAATGTTGGAACGCCATAGGCAAAAAGAACTGCAAAGCCAAATTTATGAAAAAGGACTTGCTTGAAAGTATCGTCCTAAAAGCCTTGCAAGAAACGTTGACGGGTAAAAATTTATCCGTAATCGTTGACGAGATATACAAACAGCATAATGCAAAACTGTTGGGAGATAATCCCGTTAAGGCTCTTGAAAAAGAGTTGTTGCGGATAAACAAATCCATAAAAAACATTATGAACGCCATCGAACAAGGCATTATTACCGACACGACAAAAGACCGTTTGCAAGAACTCGAATCCACTCGCAAAGATTTACAAGAAAAACTCATTTTTGAGCGTATGCAAGAAAAAACGGTTTTAGAGAAAAAGACTATTGAAAACTATCTGAAGAAAGCCGTCGAACAAGAGCCTGAAATGATGATTGAATTACTTGTCGAAAAAGTGTATGTGTATAGCGATGACCGTATCGAAATTATGCTACACTATGTAGATACGCCAATTACCCCGAAACCAATTGAATACGATAAAGACGAGAGCCCTGAAGGTGAAAGCCTTCGGGGTTCTCTTATTTATACGACTAAAATCTTCGTCGATAACGATATTTTTAAGGGTATGAATAAAAAAATCCTCGAACCAACGTTCAAGGAAACTCAAAAAATGCCCGTTTTAATTGAAATTAGAGGATAAAACTATGCTTTTTACTAATAAAAGGTGTTCGTGCGAGGTTAAACAAATGCAGAATAGCCGATGCTAGTTGCACTATCAGGGATCACGATGTTTGTTAAGCCGCTACAATTGTTGAAGGCATAAGATGGAATGCTTCCCCTAGTTATAGTTACTGACTTTATGCTTCCTGGTATATAGTAATAATAGTACTTGGAATTACCACAATATTGATAAGTCGTACCCGAGACAAAATTTGATGAATAATCTAGCGTAGTATATCCGAATATATAGCCAAACACCTGATCATATCCATCGCTTGCCGTCTCGCTTGCTCCAACAAACGGCAATGTCATGCTCGTCAATCCAGTGCAACCACGGAAGGCATAGTCGCCGATGCTCGTCACGCTGTCGGGGATGATTATACTTGTCAATCCGCTGCAACGAGAGAAGGCATAACTGCCGATGCTTGTCACATTGCAACCTTTGTAATAAGACGGAATAATAACGTTCGCCGATGTGCCGGAATAGCCTTTTACAATGCCATTTTCGATTGTTAAGCCCTTTGTTGCGCTGTCATCGGCATATGCATACACCGTGTAATCGCGCATGGTTGAAGCGTCAATTGTTGCAATATAATTTTTGCATTCTTCATCTTGATACCAACCGCAGAAAAGACTTTCGCCCTTGATTGCGTCATACAAGGTGATTGTCTGATTTTCAATTGTATAAGCCGTTATATTGTTTTCTGAATTTGTCCACCCGTTTGACAAAACATAAGTTATTGTATGTTGCTCTGCAATCCATTCTGCAACAATTGTTTGTGTATCAGTTGTTCCGGAGAAGATTTTATCTATATTCCATGCAACAAAGGTGTAGTAGTCTCTTGACGGCTCTGCAAAGGTGAATGCATCTTCAATCGTATATTTGCTTGGATTTTGTCCGTTGTTTGTCGCCTTGCTTACAGAATCGGCATCACCAAAGTCATAGATAATATCATACTCAATAATTTTCCAACTTGCAGTGACCGTAACGTCGCCTATCGTGCCTTTTTGAATATTTCTGTCCCAACCCGTAAATTTATATCCTTTTCTTGACGGTGTTTTGAACGCGATCGCATCTTCCACAGTATAAGTGGTGACGTTCATGCTGTTGTCAACGTCTTTACTTACTGAATCGAAAGGAACGTTCAAATCGTAATATATGCTATAAGTAATAATACTCCAACTTGCAGTAATTGTTTGCGCATCAATAGTTCCACGCGCAATGTTCTTATCCCATGCAATGAATTTATAACCATCTCGTGACGGCTCAGCAAAGATGATTGCATCTTCAATTGTATATTTGCTTGGATTTTGTCCGTTGTTTGTCGCCTTGCTTACGGAATCTGTATCGCCAAAATCATAGATAATGCTATACTCAATGATTTTCCAACTTACAGCAATTGTCTGTGCGCCTATTGTGCCACTAGCTATAGATTGAATATTAAATCCCTTAAACTCATATCCGTCTCTAATTGGATCGACAAACTCTATCGCATCTTCAATTGTATAATTAGACGGATATTCGCTCAAATTCTTAACTTTGCTTACAGAATTGTCATCATTGAAGTCGTATGTAATATCATACTTGATAACTTCCCAGCTTGCAGTTATTGTTTGTATATCGATAGTTCCGCGCACGATATTCTTATCCCATGCAATGAATTTATAACCATCTCGTGACGGCTCTGCAAAAGTGATTGTATCTTCAATCGTATAAGTGTTTGGATTTTGTGCATTGTTGGTCGCTTTGCTTACTGAATCGGCATCGCCAAAATCATAGACTATATCATACTTGATGGCTTCCCAACTTGCAGTGACTGTAACGTCGCCTATCGTGCCTTTTTCGATATTCTTGTCCCAACCTGTGAACCTATATCCTTTTCTTGACGGTGTTTGGAACGTGATTGCATCTTCCACTGTATAAGTGGTGACGTTCATGCTGTTATCAACGTCTTGGCTGATTGAATCGGAAGGAACGTTCAAATCGTAATATACGTTGTATGTGATAATATTCCAACTTGCCGTTATAGTGGTGTTTTTAATTATTGGATCGGAGAAATCATAGTCCCACTTGTCAAAAGTATAGCCTTTTCTTTCGGTTGTCGGTTCGGTTGCAAAATAATCTTCTTCGATAGTTTGAGAAGAAACGCTTGTTCCGCCGTTAACGTTGAATGAAACGCTATACATAGGTCTGCGACGGATTACAACGGTGTACAATCCAAGATCCTTGCCGTTCTCGACAAGAATATAGAAAGTGTTGTCGCCAATACCGAGTGAAACGGTCTTTGTGCGAATAACGTTTGAACCGTTTATATCTGTTGAAACAGTGTACTTTGCCGAATCTGCTATTGCGATTTCGTTGATAAACGAGAATGTAGATGTCGCATTTGACACCTTGCCATATATATCAGTTCCGTCAAGTTCAAGCGTGTTTGTGCGAAGTTCAACGCCGTGCAAACCTGTATCTATATATGCGCACTCAGTGCATACCCAGTTTGAATCGAATGTATGTTTTTCCTTATCCGAAACAACGTCGTGTCCGCACGTCGATGCGTGCCAGTGATACGTTTTGTCGTTAGACCAATCTTGAGAATACTTGTGACCGAGCGCAGGGATTTCTTGATAGGTGGTATAACCACAACCTACGCGTTTGCAGGTGTCGTATTCATCCCAACCAATTTCCGTGCAAGTTGCATCTTTTTTGCCGTGATGTTCAAGATCGTGACCGAGTTTGCTCGTCGTATCTCTTTCCAATTCAATATGGCATACGGAACATTCTTTATATACGCTTCCGTCCTTTTCACAAGTTGCTGCAACGTCAACAATCCAATTGCTCGGAGTATGTCCGGTCGCGGCAATGACTTTATATGTCGTATATGTGCAACCGTCACGTTTGCAAGTGTCATATGCTTCCCAACCAATTTCCGTGCAAGTTGCATCTTTTTTGCCGTGATGTTCAAGATCATGACCGAGTTTGCTCGTCGTATCTCTTTCCAATTCAACATGGCACACGGAACATTCCTTATATACGCTTCCGTCATTTTCACAAGTTGCTGCAACGTCAACAATCCAATTGCTCGGAGTATGTCCGGTCGCGGCAATGGCTTTATATGTCGTATATGTGCAACCATCACGTTTACAAGTGTCGTATGCTTCCCAACCCGGTTCGGTGCAAGTCGCATCATGTTTGTTATGATGCTCCAAATCATGTCCAAGTGCCGGAACTACGGTTTGTTCAACGATAACTTCATTGCAGACCGAGCAATGCTTGCCCTCCGTCAATCCGTTTTCGGTGCAAGTCGGAGCGACTGCCGCATCTGTACTTTCGGTATGACCGAGAGCAGGAATCTCTTTATAAGTAGTATAGCCACAACCTACACGTTTGCAGGTGTCGTATGCTTCCCAACCCGGTTCGGTGCAAGTTGCATCTTTTTTACCATGATGTTCAAGGTCGTGACCGAGTGCCGCTATATCGGTTTGTGCAACGATAACTTCATTGCATACCGAGCAATGCTTGCCTTCGGTTTTACCTTTTTCAGTACATGTCGGGGCAATTGCATTATCAACAACTTCCGTATGCCCAAGTGCCGGAACAACGGTTTGTTCTTGCAAGATTGCTCCGCAAATCGAACAGTGCTTTCCTTGCGTAAGACCTGACGTAGTACAAGTCGGTGCAACCGCATTGTCTATCACTTCAGAGTGCTCGCAAACGTCTTTCTCCCATTTCACGTAAACGTCAACGTTTTTGGTCAATCCCGTTGCTTTCAACGATTCAAGCGAAGTGCTTATCGTCAATTGAGCGTCGAGATAGTAGCCAACGATATGATATCCGTCTTTCGTTATGGTCGGAATGTCGGTGGCGATATCCCAAACGATATCGGATTGTCCGTTGTTAGGGTGTATAGTAACTCTAAAACTAGAATCTTGCGCACCGGTTTTGTCGCAAGCGGCAAAAATGCACGTCAAAAGAACTGCCATTGTCAAAATGGCTAAAATGCTAAAAATACGTTGCTTTTTGTGGGCTCCCATGTTTCCCCTCGCAGTTTGTATTGCAGGGATTTTCAAATAATCTGGTAAAAATATAACAAGTGCATCCCCGCTGGTTCTGCTACAAACTACAAGTTTCAAGAATGAAGACTATGTAATGCGAAAAATGCACCTGTTACCAAGGTAAAAGTGCCTTCATTCTTAAAATTCAGTTTGTAGCATACTTATGATACGACTTTCTTACACATTTTGTCAATCATATGTAAAATTTATATAATTATACAAACCTAATTTGAATTTAATTCATGCAGTGTATAATCCATTTTGGCACTTAGGCGTATGCTTGTCTTGAACAAGTCGGCTCGCTGCGCTCGCCGAGACAAGCATACGCCTTGTATAAAAACAAACCGCCTAAAAAGGCAAAATCGCAGCCGTGCGGAACGGGCCGTTCGCGCTAAACCGCTTGGCGAATCGGGCCCGTTTTTCTCGCACATCGGCAATGCGAATTTTTTGTCCTCTTTTTCATAGGCGGATTTTTTCTTTTTTTATATCAAGTGGCGAAATCTGCTTTTTGTCTTTTCGGCGTCGGAATTCCCACTCGAGTTTACCTTAATATGCGTTTTCCGATTCAAATTCCCACTGAACCTTCGCTTTTTTACAAAAATTTCCCCTAAAGTTGGATTTTATGTACTCACGCTCAAAAACGATTCCGTGCTAACTTAAAAACTGTTCATAACACACAAAAACCATTGCATCGCCATTCTCGCTCCCGTGATTTGTCCTGCAAAACCAAACGAAAACCATTGAAACTAAACTTGCGCCCATTTGTGCAAAATGCGTCGGCAATGATACGCTGTCGGTAGTTCATATCACAACAGGGTTCGGACGGCGTTCAGTCACGATTTCAAACTTGTCCAAAGCGCGCACAACGATGTTCTTGTTTGTTTATTCGCACACGTTTACGATGTGTATTGTTCACAACACGTAAAAAGTGTAGCGAGTACGGATAAGTCTAGATTGAGTCCGGCTGAGTATTGAAATTAGGCGGAATAGTCCGGGAAGAAGACCGCTTTTGTCGGGATGAGTCTGTATGCAACGCCAGTCCAACCGTGTTATGAATATAATCGCAAGACCGAGAAAAAGATGTAAAGCCTATGTAGCAACCAAGTCCGTGAAAGTTAAATCTTCGCCTTTACTTCCTTTTCTCAACTCTTGCAAAGAATACTAAAAAAGGAGGTAATGCCATTGAAGAGAAAACAAATCAATCTCAAAGTAACAACCGTCGGTGAACCAAATCTCGAAGTCATGAGCGAGAGCGAACAAAAAGCGTTCTACGTTTCAATGCTCATGCGGATTTTGGATAAACGCCGTCAGCAACTGGAAGAACAATCTTCCGTCAATGCGCAAAAGGATAATGCCGTTCCCCGAGTGTAAAGTCTATTCGGACGGGAGCCACTTTATCGCAATACCGCACACGACAAGACCTAAACGAAAAGCGAAATCGCTTGAAGACATAAGCGGAGGTAATACGGAAAATGTAGAAGAAAAATCAGTTTGCAATGAACAACCCCAAAGCCCCAAAACGTTGTTTGAAGAAGCATACAAAGAGAGCGCGAAACTACCTAAAAAACAGCGCAAAGAATTTATACAAAACCAATTAAAACCGTATTTCGAAAATCCTCAATCCGCACAAGATTTTGTGGATGTCAATATAGAGCGAAAGAACACAAATTCCATAGCCAGAAAAGTAAGGCTTATGCGCAAAGTGAACCTGCAAGATTGGAACTATTTTTGCACTTTCACATACGATTCGGCTTTGCATACGGAAGAAACCTTTCGCAAGAAATTAAGCAATTGTTTCAAGCATTTATCGTCTCGTAAAGGTTGGAAATATATAGGCGTTTGGGAGCGTTCGCCAACAAAACAACGCTTGCACTTTCACGGCATATTTTACATACCCGAAAACGGTATGATCGGCACACTCGAAGAAGTAAGAGATTTCAGCACAAAAACACACAAAATGCAGTTGAGTTATATAAACTCACACTTTAAGTCCTTGTTCGGTAGAAATGACTTCAAACCATTGAACACGAAACAAGACGTATATTTGTCCGTTGGATACATCGTGAAATACCTCGAAAAGTCCGGTGAAAAGATAGTATATTCTCGTGGACTACCGACGTATTTCAAGTCCGATATTATGGACGACGACATTGCGTGCAGGATAGGCATCGAAGACAGAAAATTACTTCTTTTCGACAATTTCACTTGCGTTGCGGACGGTGAAATTATAGGCGAAGTCAGTCCGCAAACAATAAGTCAAATGCCAAAGGCAAACTGACGATTTTTTATCGTCTTTCGCATCGGGAGCGTAAACGAAAACTGCGGTTTGTCAAGGGTAAAATGCAGTGCCTTCCGCACCCCTTGACAAACCTATAAAACCACTATGTTTTAGACACTATCGTTTTCGTTTTTCTCTCTCCCGTCGCAAGACGAAATAACCACAAAAAAGGAGAAAGATAATATGGAAACAAACATAAAAAAAGTATTTATAGCAGCCCCCGATGATTTCGAGAAA
>ERZ808286.204-NODE-204-length-45963-cov-6.588481_pt1 | contig 45963 bp, 37 predicted proteins | sample MGYA00521276_ERZ808286 | MGnify/ENA primary metagenome ERZ808286 (study PRJEB31516, sample SAMN03275607) | gut metagenome | biome: mammalia-associated habitat; material: feces | host: Papio cynocephalus | place: Kenya | collected 2012-08-01 ... | reverse complement strand
GACCATTGCGCCGTGCGAAGGAAATCATCGAGAACTGCGCTCACCCAGACTATCGTCCGATGCTTCGTGAATACTTAAAGCTAGCCGAGAAGGGTCACGAGCCACAGAGCATGAGAGCAGCCCTCGCCATGCACGACACCTTCTTGAAGAAAGGCGATATGCGCCTCACCGATTTCGGGGAGTACTTGAAATAATGATTAAACAGGAAATTCGCCAATTGCGGATAACTTGAGATACAAAAGCGCTAGCGCCATCGGGGCCAACTGTTCACGCAGATGGTTGATGGCTCGGCGCTTTTGCACTTTTACGGTCTCGGCTGAAATCTGCAACTGTTCAGCAATCTCCCTATTCTTCTTGCCATCCATGCACAGCAGAAATATCTCACGCTGACGAGGCGGCAACTTATCTATCGCCAAGAACAACTGCCGATAGATATCCTCCTTGTTGAATACATCCGACATATCATCCACCAGCATAAACTCCTGCAAGTTATCGACGATGCTCTGGCGGTAATTGTTGTGCACATTCTGATGGCGAAGCTGATTGATGGCAGCATTGTGTACCGAAGAATAAAAATAAGCAGAAAGTTGAGAAATACTATGAAAGATAGGGCGATGCTCCCACAAAACGGTGAACAATTCCTGTACAATATCCTCAGCTATTTCCATATCCACAAACCTAGAAGCATAAGCCACCAGTGCACGATAATACTTATCGTACAACAGCTCTATCGACTTGTCGTTCCATTGACAAATCACATTTATGTCTAAGTCTGATATTCCTCTCCCCATGAATAAACTAGTCTGTTTTCTCGCTAATACGAATGCAAAGATAAGGTTTTTTATCCGAATACATACAAAAAAGCAAGTTTTTCTTTATTTTTCTTTATGATTTGTAACCCATAATCCCCTTTTAAGTGTAATAATATAAAAAAGAGAGCTCTCAGGAGCCTATTAACAGAATATACAAATATGAGTAACAACTACGATATCAATACGCTCGTCAGCAAGTTGATAACTGGCGAACTCAATGACGATGAAGGCAAGGCTCTGCAACAAATGGCAGAAGAAAAGCCTTCGCTCAAGGACAAGATACATGAATTGATGGACGAGGCAGATTTCTCCGAACGTTATCGCCTCTACCAAAAGATTGATGCAGAAAAAGCAAAGGAGCGTTTCACCGCTTCTATCGCAGAAAGCGAACCATCTCGCCATGCGCGCTTCGTATGGATGCGCCGTATCGCAGTGGCTGCCGTGGTGGCATGTGCAGTAATCGTCACTTGGATGATGATGGGCAACCAAACAGAAGCCCCTGTCATCACCGCCGAAATGCACCAGGCCATCGAACGCGTAGAGCAGAATGGAATGAATGGAGCCACCCTTATCGTCAACGGCAAGGCTGTAAAGGTAAAAGACACCAAGAGCGCACTGGCACAAGCCGAACAGCTGGAAGAATCGGCAGACATCCCTGCAGACCAAGCGACAGAAGGCACGCTCATCACCCAGAAAGACAAAGAGTTCTGGATGGTGCTCGACGATGGTACGTATGTACACCTCAACTACGACACCAAACTGGAATACCCAAACCACTTCGTAGGAAGCGAGCGAAAAGTGAAGCTCACAGGAGAAGCCTATTTCGTCGTGGCCAAGGATGCCAAGAATCGCCCTTTCATCGTAGAGACCGCCAACGGCAACATACACGACTACGGAACAGAGTTTAACGTCAATACCACCAAGGAGAAAGGCGTTACCCATGTTGTCCTCGTGAAAGGCAAGGTGGGTGTGAACAGCAAGCATGGCAAGGAATATCTCCTGAAGCCAGGCGAAATGGCAACGCTGCAACCAGGCAGGACCCCTAATATAAATAAGGTGGACATCAACCTCTACACCTCGTGGAACACTGGCAATTTCTTCTTCGATGGTTGCACCTTGGCAGAACTGATGGAGGTTATTTCTCATTGGTACAACATGAAGGTAGAGTTTTCTTCCGACGACATTCAGGAGATACGCTTCACGGGAAGCATCGACAAGTATGAGCCAATGGCTCCGACCCTCAATGCAATAGAAAACATCACGGGGCTGAAGATAAAAGCCAGCGACAACACCATTACCATCCGCAAATAACAACATAAAATAACAACAACATGAAAAGATTCTTATCAATGATGGCTCTAGCCTTGTTTGCTTGCATCGCAACAATGGCTGCCAACGTAAAGAAGACCAACTTGAAGGTGCTCTATGTGGGAGGCCACTCCGACATAGAGACCTTTGGTACCCGTGATTATGACAAGGAGGCAAATGCCAAGAGCATCGTGGCTCGCACTGCAGCTTGGAAATCTTTCCTTGAGACTTACTTCACTACAGTAAAGGCCGTGCAAGGAAAGGACTACAACTACAAGATGTCTTACGACTACGACGTAACCATCATTGATGGCGACCCTACCCCCATCACACCACGCCGCAGCATTATCGAAAATGGAAGATACGGCAAGTTGATACCAGCCAAGTATTTCCCTGAGAATTTCGACCGTCCCGTCATCACTATTGCCGATGAGAGCGAGACAACAGGTCGCTATATCGGTGTAAAGAACGACTGGTATTGCCTCTGTCTTCTCGGCCATGCCTACAATATGCAGGCCAAGAATGCCATTTTCAAGGGTCCATATAAGGTGAAGATTACCACAGAGAATCGACCAACACCTGCTGGTGCCAAGGAATATGCCGAAATGTGCCAACAGAAGCTCCCTAATATGCTTCCCATGTGGAAGGTACAAAACAAAGACTATGGCAATACCAAGGGCTACAAGGTAGGTATGGTAACTCGCCAGTGGGGTTATCTCGACTCTCCTGACGCAGAGATCATCTCAGGCGGCGAGAGTGCCAAGAGCTATGGCGCCATAGCCATCGGTCGCCACGCCAACTTCCTGCACTGGGGATTCTCAGCCTCTCCTGCCGACATGACGGAAGAAGCCAAACCTGTATTCCTCAACGCAGTCATCTACATCAACAAGTTCAAAGGTCATCATATCATCGCTCGCAAGCTCAACGAAGGCATCGCCACACGCTCCACAGTAGATGAGCACAAATACACGGTAAGCAAAGAAAACTACGATGCTTACAAAGAGTCGATCGAGTCATTCAACAAAGAGAATAAACATATGGCTGATTCTCTCAAAAAGGTCGTAGCCGCGGGCAAAAAGATAGGCGAGATGGAACAGATGTACATGCAAATGGCAGAAAATCCTCAGCCAGTTCCATCCTATATTGACTATGTAAAGGAAAGAGCAGGCAAGCTATATGAGAAATTTGGTACAGACGTAGATGCATACGTCAAGTATTATACCGAGAACCGTCCTTATTTCTATGGCGACCTCAACGGATATGATGTGACACTCGACGAAGATGCAAAGAGCCTCGGAATCGCCAACAACGACAAGCGAATCCTTGACAAAGCAATCACCCTATGGGAAAGCAACCAAGACGTAGAGAAAGCCAAACGCATCCTCTATCGCTATACCTTGCTCCGCTACGAGAATGCCAAGGAGTGGCGCAATTGGTACAACAAATATCAAAGCAAGCTCTTCTTCACCGAGAGCGGCGGCTGGTTGTGGCTCGTCAACGACCTCGCCCCTAAGACTCCAGGCAACGATTACAGCATTCTCAAATACTATGATTTCGACGAAAGCAAGATTGCCCCAATCACAGAAAAAGCTACCCAAGAAGAGCCGGTAGCCTTATCGTCAGCTGTTAGCACCGTAGGCGCAAATAAGGAAGTCATCATCCGCATGAAGATATACCCTGGTTACCATATCTATGCAAAGGTAAGCGACCAGGACCCTTATATCCAGACTACTTACGACCTCAAGGCTGAAGGCGACGCAAAACTTATTGGTGAGCTACAAAAACCAGCTGGCAGGCCGATGGCTGGTTCCAAGTCCATCATCTTGGATGGCGAGCAAATTTTCCGCCAGAAAGTTGAGGGAAGAAATGGTAAGATTACCTTCACCATCAACTATCAGGCTTGCGACAACCATGCTTGCTTGATGCCAAAGAATAAGACCATCACCATTGAGCTGTAATCAGGCAGCTCAATGGAGTTCTAATTAAAAATATTAAGTGATTTTCATATCCATGTTTAATTATATAAGAAAGAGAGTATGAAAGATTTGAAGAAAAAGAAACACAACCTCTTCGCCAAATCGCTCATCTTAGGAGCAATTACATTCGGGGGGGTAAGTCCTGTCATGGCTCAACAGCCTCAGCGACAGAGCGTAACCATCAACGCCAAGTCGATGAGTGTAAAGCAATTCTTTGCCGAGGTAAAGAAGCAAACAGGCTTGAATTTCATCTACAGCACAGATTTGGCAGCCAAACTGCCACACATCAGCGTGAGTGCCACCAACCGTCCTTTGCGACAAGTGCTCGACGAGGTAATGGCAAAGGTAAACTGCCGTTATGAGATTGAGGGCAACATCGTAACCATCACTCGCCGCATCGCTGGTGAGCGAGTTCGCAATGTGTCTGGTATCGTCACCGACGAGAGTGGCGAGCCATTGATTGGCGTATCTGTCTGCATCGACGACAGCAAGGTTTGCACCATCACCGACAGCAAGGGCTTCTATACTTTGAAGGTACCAGCCAATGCTTGCACCTTACGTTTCAGTTACCTCGGCATGAGCAATGCAGAGGTACATCTTGGCAATGGAAGAAACCCATTGAATCGTAATGTTCAGATGGGCACAGACCATGAATTGTCTGAGGTCGTAGTTACTGGTTATCAAGAAATTTCCAAGCCTAAGATGACAGGTTCGGTCACCACTATCACCTCTTCAAAATTGGACGAGCGTTACACGACGAATATCATGAACAACCTGGAGGGTCGTGTGGCAGGTCTTTCCACCTATAATGGCAAGATGACCATCCGTGGTACCTCCTCGCTCTATGCCGAGACTACCCCATTGTTGGTAGTGGATGGAGTGCCTGTGGAAGGAAGCATCGATGATCTGAACCCTTACGATATCGAGAGCGTGAATGTTCTGAAGGATGCCGCAGCCAACGCCATCTATGGCGCCCGAGCATCCAATGGTGTCATCGTCGTGACCACCAAGAACGCCAAGAAGGCGGGCAAGATAGACATCGACTTTGCAGCCAACCTCACGGTCTATGAGAAGAAGAACGTGGATTACGCTGACAACTTCTACATGACTCCAGAACAACAAGTGGATGCAGAGGCTAATTTTTGGGATTATTACTTCTTCCACAATGATGGAGAGGTGACCGACCCATTGAAGAATGCCGAACAAGCTATAAGTCAAGGTACACAGATGGTAACTCCTATTCAATATGCTTATTATCAGAGAGCATTGGGTAATATCACAGACGAAGAACTGCAAAGTCAGTTGGCTTCCCTCAAGAAGAACAACTACGCCAAAGATTATGCCAACGCAGTCTATAAGCAAAGAGTGATGCAGCAATACAACCTCTCGCTGCGTGGTCGCTCCGACAAGTTCACCAACAACCTGACCCTCAACTACAAGTATGATAACTGCGGACTGATCAATCATTTCGCCAACCAGTTCAATGCACAATACAAGGGTTCCTACAATGTAGCCAAGTGGCTCACAGCCTCCATGACCATCAACGGTATCTATAGCAAGAGTAAGGAAGCTGGCTACGATTACAATGGTTCTTATGCTAACATCTGGGCGCAACCAGCCTATATGCCATTCTACAATGCCGATGGCAGCGTGAAGGGACAGCACTACTGGTTTGATGGTGATGATTACTTGACCTTCGATTCTCCTTTCGAAGACTTAAGCAGTAATCCTGTGGATGAATACTACAAGAACACACAGGTTTCTCGCCGTCAGTATATGCGCTATCATGGTGACTTGCTCTTCAAAATCATCGATGGCTTGACCGCCAACGCCCAGTTTGTCTATGAGACCAATCATAATACAACCGAATGGCTTGCCACACAAGATAGCCACGTGATGCGTACCATGCGCAACGCCTACTACTATCAGGCAGCCGATGGTACAATCAAGAACTATGTACCTACCTCTGGCGGTATGCTCCGCACCACCAATACAGATGGTAGATACTGGACGGCACGTGGTCAGTTGAACTATAGCAAGACCTTTGGCAAGCACGACATCATGGCCATCGCAGGTTTGGAGTTCCGTGAGACCAAGCTAACTGGTTCCAAGGCTTTGATGTTGGGTTATGACGATCAGTTGCAGACGAGTTCTACCCATACCATCGACTTTAGTACATTGAGTACAATGACTTACTCACCCTATTTCTTTGGAGCTTCTGGGGGCTATCCTGCATCTCAGTTTGTATTTAGTCCTTATATAGAGGAAGGCATGGGTGTTTTGACAGAACAACACCACAAGTATGCCTCAGGTTATTTCAACCTTACTTATACATACGACGAAAAGTATAATGTATTCGGTTCGTTCCGTAAGGACTATGCCGACGTATATGGTTTGAACGCCAAATTCCGTGGTACACCACTTTGGTCAGTAGGTGCAGGATGGCTGATACATAACGAAGACTTCATGAAGGACATTAAGTGGGTAAATTTCTTGAAACTCCGTGTTAGTTATGGTGTGACGGGTAACATCTACCAAGGTGCAACCAGCTACATGACCGCTACTTCGGGAAGCCTCAACAGTTACACCAACTTACCATACGGCACCATAGAGAGTCCTGCCAACCCTAACTTGAAATGGGAGCAGAGCCGTACCACCAACATCGGTATCGATTTTGGATTGCTCAACAATCGTCTGCGTGGTTCCATCGACTACTATAATAAAGTGGCAAAAGATGTATTCTCTTATCGCACACTCGACCCAACCACCGGATTTACCTCCATGTTTGTCAACTTGGCATCCATGCGCAACCGTGGTGTTGAATTGCAGGTTACATATGACTGGTTGAGAGCAGCAAACCGCAAGGGATGGAGCTGGACCACTAACTTCACCATGTCACACAACAGTAATATCGTGACTGACGTGGAGAACCCTTCAACCAGTGCATATCAATTGATAGAGCGTCCATACGTTAAGGGCAAACCATCCAGCGCCCTTTGGTCTTTTCGTTTTGCAGGTATCAGCGACCAAGAGGGAGAGAAGGGACAGTCACTTTTCTATATAGAAGATGGTGGAAAATCACATGATGCTTCTAATAAGAGCACCAGCGTCTTAGAATACTCAGGACAGAGCGAGCCAAAGGTGATTATGGGTATGGACAACAGCGTGAAATGGAACGGCTTCACTTTCAGCATCTTGATGGCTTACTATGGTGGACACATGATGAGAGCCTTGACGCACGATGAAATTTTCTCTACCAGTTGGAACCGTGCTGTTGCCAGCTATTTCTTGAATGCTTGGACACCGGAGCATCCTACAGATATTCCTGGCATCGGTAGATATGCATCTACATCTCTTGGTTCAGAAACGAGTTATGCAAACAATGCCATCCATCATGCAGATTTCTTGAAGATTAGAAATATCGTATTGGGCTACGACTTCCCACAAGAGTGGTTCCGTGGAACAGGTATCAACCGTCTCTCTCTCCGCTTCCAAATAGATAACCCTAAGTATCTATGGGTAGCAAATAGCGTACATGTCGATCCAGAGACCCTTGGACTCCGCAACCCAAGTTCATACATCTTTGGTCTGAACATCAGTTTTTAATCTCTTTGTATGGTATAAACGATAAAAACGAAAAACAATGAAAAAGATAATATATAGTTTATTGGCTATTGCTGGACTCTTGATGAGCTCCTGCGAGAGTTTCACCGACTTGGAGCCAAAAGGCAAGAATCTGCTTACTACCACCGACCAACTTGAAATGCTGTTGAATGCAGAATATGAAGGATGCAGCAATGACATGAGAGTGATGTCTGGCGACATGATTTATGCTTATAGTAACATTGCTACAGTCATTAGTCAGCCCAACAAGACACGTAAGGTCATCATGTGGACATACGACGAGCAGAATATGGACAAGATGGCGGAATTGACAGCCTCCGACCAAGACTATTCCGCCTTCTACGGCTATATCGGAACCATTGCCAACCCAATCCTCAACAAGATAGACGCAGCATCAGGCACTGAAGCTGATAAGAAACGCATCAAGAGCGAGGCCCTTACTTTGAGAGCTTGGTCGTTCTATATGCTGGTCAATAAGTTTGCTAAGGCTTATAATCCTGCTACAGCTGTTAACGACTCTGGCATCATCCTCATGACGGAGGACAAAGACATACAGACAGCACAGTCAAAGAGCACTGTAGAAGAAGTGTATCAACAGATACTGAAAGACATCAATGAAGCCATCGACCTAAATGGTCTCCCAGAAGTTGCTGTCAACAAGATGCGTTTTGGAAAACCTGCTGCATACGCCGTGAAAGCCTTGACCCTACTCAATATGCAGAAATGGGATGAAGCAGAGGAAGCTGCCAAGCAAGCTTTGGCTATCAAGGGTGCTGATATTGTAAATAACTACAATACTCAGTATCTTGGCACAACCCAAGGCTACCTTATAGGAGGTACATATCCTGTCATAGACAGAGGAGAGAAAGGTACAGACGAGGATTACTTTACCACCATTGGCTATGAGTTTTACAATTGCTATACACCTACTACCATGGCAAACTTCGAGGATGGTCATGCCTACAAGGAAAAAGTAAGTAACTTTAGTATGGCATACGATTACATGATAGACCCAAGCGAGAAAACGTTAGGTGAAACGGGTTTTAATATTTCTTATGATTTCAACTCTCGCTGGAATGATGGCGGACTTCGCTCCCCTCAGATGTATCTTGCCATCGCCGAGTGCGAGACCCACAAAGGCAACTACGATACCGCTATGGAATATCTTGATAAAGTACGTGTCAACCGTATCGCCCCTGAGAAATATCAACCTCTCAAAGGTACAGTGAGTACAGCAATAGAGGCTATCAAGCATGTCAAACAAGTAACCATGAACGAAGATATTCTATGCAGTAATATCTTTATTGACAAAAAGCGTTGGAATCAACTGGATGGTTGGAAGCAAGACTATTCTCGTACTTTGGCAGGCAAGACCTACACCATCAAGCCAGACAGCAAGATGTGGATATTCCCATTCCCTCAGAATGTTCTCAACAACAATCCTCAGATTACACAGAACTATAAAGAATAAAAGACATATCTCATGAAAAAGAGTATTTTAATTTCTGCAGCAGCCATCATGATGGTTGCTGCAAGTTATGCACAAGGAAATAAACCAACAAGCGGAATCTTGACACTCAAGGGAAAGCTCTCCGACATCAAGGATACCTTGGTCATATTGGGCAGCGACTATGATGACATGAGAGGTGCCAAGATTACAGATCTCCTTACAAAGAATGGTAAGTTTGAGTACAAGGTTCAACTCAACAAGCCCAAGAATCTCATTCTCTATCGACCATCTAACCAGCAAAGAGATGCTCACATGTTTGAGTCGATAAGCATTCCGGCTATTCCAGGAGAGACAGTGGAACTGAAAGGGAACACAACAGACTGCCAGTTGACAGGTACAGGCTTCTACAAGCAATACGCCAACCTTCACAACATTGTCAAAGAATTCTACAAAGCAGTCTATAAAGAAGCCGAAAAATACGACAACATGATCAGAGACTCGAAAGACAAAGACATCAAGAAGAAAGCACAAGATATGTATGAAACCGACATGAAGGTGGCACAAGACAAGATGACAGCAGAACTTACTGCCTATCTCAATGCTCACAAGAACGAGGAAGCCTCAGCATACGTAGCATCCTTCCTGGAGCCAAAAGATTTAAATATGGTCATGAGTACCTTGGATCCAAGCATCGTCAACGGTAGGTTGAAAGGCATCTTCGATGCGGTCAAAGTCCGCTTGGAGGCTGAAAATATGCGCAAGGAAGCTGAAAAGAATGTCGCAGACGGTAAGATGGCTCCAGATTTCACTCTGAAAGACATCCAAGGAAAGGATTTCTCGCTATCTTCTCTCCGTGGCAAGTACGTTATCCTCGACTTCTGGGGTTCATGGTGTGGATGGTGTATCAAGGGTATGCCTGAGATGAAGAAGTATTATGAGAAATACAAAGGCAAATTTGAAATCGTAGGTGTGGATTGCCAAGATACAGAGGCCAAGTGGAAGGCTGCCGTGGAGAAGCATCAGTTGCCTTGGGTTCACGTCAAGAATGAGAGCAAGGACCTCACTCCAGAAAAGTATGCCGTGACAGGTTTTCCTACCAAAGTCATCATCAATCCCGATGGCACTATCAATAAGACCGTCGTAGGTGAAGACCCTGAGTTCTACAAATATCTTGATACATTGTTTGAGAACAAATAAATATATTTCTAAAAGGCTTCTAACATCATTATAATAATATGAATAAGAAATCATTTTTGCTGATGATGGCAACAGCAACACTTGCCCTAACTGCCAATGCACAGGGTAAATATACCATCAATGGAAATGTCCAAAACGCTGAAGGACAAAAGATATATTTGTCTAAAGGTGAGTTTGGAAACGTAGAGACAGATAGCACTGTCATTACTAACGGTAAGTTTACATTCAAGGGGGAAATCGATGGACCCTTCGAAAGTGCCAGTTTGCTGATAGGTAATCCTATGGACTATCGAAACGCCAAATCTTGGCAAGTCGCCATAGAACCTCTTACTATCTATGTATCAGGCGATGCAAGCAAACAGAATAGTGTCACCGTAAAGGGTGGAAAGATACAGGACGAACTCAACCGCATGAACAAGGAAATGGAGGCGTTCCGTGCTCCACTTATGAAGTTGAATGATGCATATTATGCCCAGACCACCAAGGAAGGCAAAGATTCCGTGAGCAAACTCATGGAACCTTATCAGAAGCAATATGCTCAATATACCCAAAACTACATGAAGACTCATACCGACTCCTATTTTGCCTCTCAATATCTAAGTATGGATATGGGTAATATGGCTTACGAGGACATCAAGAGCATATGGGAAAAGTTCTCTCCTGATGTTCAGAAATATGGTGTGAATGCCAAGGATGTGAAATCAGAATTGGAGACTTTGGCAAAGGTTCGCCCTGGCTGTCCTGCCCCAGACTTCACCGCCAACGACATCAACGGTAAGCCTTTCACACTCTCTTCCTTGAAAGGAAAAGTTGTCATCATTGATTTTTGGGCTAGCTGGTGCGGCCCTTGTCGAAAGAGCAATCCTCACATGCGTGAGCTTTACGCCAAATACCACAAGAAGGGATTGGACATGGTATATGTTTCCGACGATGACAGCAATCCTGCTAAATGGAAGGCGGCTGTGGAGAAAGACCAACTCGTGGGCGATGGCTTCCACCATGTGCTCCGTGGTTTGAAGATTGCAGATAAGGTGAAATATACTTTCGACAAGACCAACGACATCTCCGACAAGTACGCCATCCACTATTTGCCTACCAAGTATCTCATCGACAAGAAGGGAAACATTGTATGCAAGATTAGCGAAGGCGAGGATGCGAAGTTGGATGCACAGATAGAGAAACTACTGAAGGAAAAATAACTCTCTCAATATTATTAAACTAGCAAATAAGCGAAAACAATAAAAGGTCAATCAAGCACCCCATACGGAAACTTGATTGACCTTTTTCTTAAAGTTTTAGGAGTTTGGCAAACTCCCATACGACGATGCCTGCCGTGACGCTGACATTGAGCGAATGCTTGGTGCCAAACTGAGGAATCTCCAGACAACCATCACTCATATCCACGATGTTCTGCTTCACTCCTTTCACCTCGTTGCCAAAGATGACGGCGTAGCCTTTGGGATGTGATGGATGAGCCGCTGGCAAGTTCTGGAGCTTGGTGGAGCCTTCCACCTGTTCGATGCTATACACGAAATAGCCTTTCTGCTTCAGTTTTTCCACAGCCTCTTCGGTGGTCTTGAAGTATTCCCAGTCCACGCTGTCCTCGCCACCCAGTGCCGTCTTGTGGATTTCGGCATTAGGTGGCGTAGCGGTGATGCCGCAGAGGTACACCGCCTCCACACGGAAGGCATCGCAAGAGCGGAACACGCTTCCCACATTATATAAGGATCGCACATCGTCGAGGACAACTATCAGTGGCAATTTCTCTGCCTCCTTGAACTCCTCGACGGTGAGGCGATTCATCTCTATCGTTCTTAATTTACGCATTAGTTCTATACCTTATTCAAGTATTCGGGCTGAAAGCCCAAAAGCACTTAGCCTAGGGCAACGCCCTAGGTCGTTTGATGGGAATAAAGTGCGCCCTGTAAGGGCAAAAGCTTTATTCTTAAGCCTCTGCCTCCTTGGTCTTGTAAGCCAAGGCGTACATGCGAATCTGCTTGATCATAGCCAAGAGACCGTTGCTGCGAGTTGGGCTCAGGTGGTCCTTCAATCCTATCTTCTCTACGAAGTAAAGGTCGGCATCGAGAATCTCGCTTGGCGTATGACCGCTCAATACCTGAATCAAGAGGGCGATGATGCCTTTCACTATGAGGGCATCGCTGTCGGCGGTAAATACGAGCTTGCCATCCACATAGTCGCACTGCAACCATACACGGCTCTGGCAGCCGTCGATAAGGTTCTGCTCGTTCTTATATTTCTCGTCGAGAGGCTTCAAGTCGTTACCCAAGTCGATGAGCATCTGATACTTATCCATCCAATCGGTGAAGTCCTGAAATTCCTCCACTACTTCATCTTGTAATTCATTGATTGTTGCCATTATTTTATCTCCTTAATTTCGTTTACTGTTATCAATTTATAGAGCTTGTCGTTGGGACGCACTTTGTCTGGCACAGGTATAGACACTCTCCAACCCTGCTTTGCTTCCTCCACAGGCTTCAAGTCATAGCGAATCTCGTCGGCATTGAGATACATCACGCCTGTGGTGTTGCCTGTGATGAGGAGTTTCTCGCCCTTTTGGAAGGTTGAGGCTTCTACGGCAACCTCAGCCACGCCGAGTTTGGAGAAGTACTTCATCACCTTGCCCACGAGCACCTTCTTCTCGGTAGCCACGGAGCCATAATGCTTGTTCCACTCTCCTAGCGTCTGTCCCTGGTAATAACCATCCCAGAAACCACGGTTGAAGACGGTGGCCAGTCTTTCGTCCCAGGCATCCTTCTTCTCTTCGGTAAACGTACCGTCGAGCACGGAAGCAATCGCCTCCTTGTAGCACTTCACTACGGTATAGACATATTCTGGACCACGGGCACGACCCTCTATCTTGAAGACACGCACGCCGGCATCCATCATACGGTCGATGAAGCGAATGGTCTTCAAGTCCTTAGGACTCATCACATACTTGTTGTCGATTTCGAGCTGGTTGCCGGTCTCGTTATCGGTCACGGTGTAACTGCGGCGGCAAATCTGCACGCACTCGCCACGGTTGGCAGAGCGGTTGGCATTGGCGAGACTCATGTAGCACTTGCCAGATATGGCCATGCAGAGCGCACCATGACAGAACATCTCGATGCGAACCTGCTTGCCCATCGGACCGCAGATGTTCTGTTTCTCTATCTGCTCATGGATGTGCTTCACCTGGTCCATGTTCAATTCACGTGCTAAGACAGACACATCGGCAAAGCGTGAATAAAATTTCAAAGCCTCTGTGTTTGAGATGTTTAACTGTGTGGATAAGTGAACTTCCTCACCTACCTCATTGCAATAGCTCATCACAGCCACGTCGCTGGCGATGACGGCAGAGATGCCCGCCTCCTTGGCTGCATCAATGATTTCCTTCATCGTGGCGATGTCGTCATCGTAAATCACGGTGTTCACGGTGAGATAAGTCTTGATGCCGTGCTCGTTGCAGGTGGCGGCAATCTCACGCAAGTCGTCGATGGTAAAATGGTTGGCGGAGTGCGAACGCATGTTCAGCTTGCCGATTCCGAAATACACGGAGTCGGCTCCAGCCTGGATGGCAGCCGCCAGGGATTCGCGAGATCCCACCGGAGCCATCACCTCAAATTCGTTTATCTTTGTATTCATGAATGCTATTTTCCTAATTTGCGGTGCAAAGTTACAGCAAATATCTGACAAAACACAATATTTACTACAAGAAAGTAAAGTTTTTCGAGAATATTTACACGACTAATGAGAATATTTGATATATTTGCACAGACTAAAGACCTATTATCAATAAGGTCTTTAGTCTATTGTGGAAAACCAGCATATTGCTGGCATTAAAATTCCAAACGCCTATGGCAATTCGTGGATACATAGGAGCTATCATGCTTCTAGCAGGATTCCTTTTGGACAGCTGCTCAAAAGAAGACAACGTGGCGCAGTCAACAGCACCACAAGTAGACAACCAAGAAGTTTGTTTCGACTTCTTCGAAAACTCCATCGCTCCCATGGAAGCCACGGGAGAAGCGAGGACGCGAGCGGACGCTTCAAAAGCCAGCCTTTTGAAGAATGCTCATCTTTACTCCGAACTGGAAGTTTGTCTCATACCCAAAGGTATGGAGCAAGACTCTGGATATGTAGTGAGACAAGACAGTCTGGACGATGATTTCGGCAGCGTCAAGATGTCGGTGCCATCGGGCGAATACACCTTGGTAGCGATTGCCGCCAAAACCAACCTAAGGAAATCGGGCAACATCAAGGTGTTGAGCACAACAGAAATGAGATTCCCCAGCAATGCCATCACAGATATGGCATATGCCTCACAAACTGTCAACATCACCAAAACTACCCAGACCCAATCCAAAAGCATTGCCATCAAACGAGGCGTGAGCTGTTTCTGCTTGGAGGCCAGCGACGAAATTCCAGAAGATGCCGCCTCCGAGGAATTCACCATTACTGGCAACTGTGGCATCATATTCAATCCGTCAACCGGCTTTTGCAAGACAACTACCCCCATCAAAAAGACATTGGAATACAATGCTAAGAAGCAGCAATTGACTGGAGTTAAGTTTAACATATATGTATTATTGGGCAGCGAGGACGTGTCTGACCTAAAGATTACAGCCACTTCCAGAGACAAGGACGGAAAAGAGATAAAGACTTGCACCTTTGACAATGTACATCTGGTGCTGGGCAAGATGACTAAATACACAGGTCCCATCTTCACCTATCCCGACGGCATGACTTTCACTGTCGCCAATCCTACTCTAGAAGATTCCGGATACGGAAAAAACTTCTAGCAAAAGCTTGGCAATCCGAAACTTTTTTGTACTTTTGCGGCATGAAAAGAACATTGATTATCACAACGATATTAGGAGCCCTTGTATTCACCAGTTGTGGGTACAAGGGCAAAACTTCCGTGCCATCTTCCAACCCGGGAAACGGCCAACTACCCTCCAACGTAAAACTCATCAGCACCACTCCCATCAAAGACCAAGGCGAGAGCGAACTGTGCTGGGCATACGGAATGCTGGCCACCATCGAGAGCGAACATATCATGAAAGGCGACTCCATCAATCTCTCCATTGCCTACATCGCCCGAATGGTGCTGCAAGAGAAAGCCGTAGAATACTATTTCGCCCAAGGCAAGAAAGACATCAACCTCAAGGGCATGGGCTCCATGCTTATACATTATATAGATAGGTATGGCGCCCAACCATACGACAGCTACGAAGACCCCAAGGACATCAACTATAATGTATTGTGCCGAAAGGTGAAGCATATTTGCGACGGCGCCATTGCCCAAAGGACTGGCATCGACAAGCTGAAAAGCGAACTAGCCGAACTCTTCGACAACGAGATAGGCTATATGCCAGCCCATGTAGTACACATGCTGGGAGCCGAATACACCCCGCAAGAGTTTGCCCACAGCGTGTGCTATCCTGAGGAATATGTATCCCTGACCAGTTTCTCTCACCACCCCTACCATGACTATTTTGCCCTGGAGGTACCAGAAAACAAGATGCACGACTCGTACTTAAACCTTCCTCTCGACGAGCTGATGCAGCACTTACAACATGCAGTGGAGAATGGACACCCCGTATGCTGGGAAGGTGACATCACCGAGCCTGGGTTTGCAGCCCCTCATGATTGCCGTGTAGATGTACAGCCTAATGAACGCCCCGTGACACAAGTATCCAGACAGAGAGAGTTTGAGCAACTTCGCACCACCGATGACCACGTGATGGAAATCATCGGCACCTTCGTCGAAGGCAAGCGCAGATACTATGTATGTCGCAATTCCTGGGGGCGACAATGGGGTTATCAAGGGCTTATCTACCTCTCAGAAGACTATATTCGACTCAAGACTATAGCCTTGTTTATGAGCGAAGATGCCTATATCCCAAGAAATGCTTGACCTAGGTCAAATAGATGCTGTAAAGCAGTTGTGTGCGCACACACATAGTTGATTTATGTCAAAAAAGAGCGTATTTCCTCACTTTTTCTCTCAAAAGATTTGGTGGGATGCCGAAATCGTCGTACCTTTGCAGCGTCAATAAGACAAAAGGTTATTAGGTTTTTAGGTTAAGATTGTTAGTTGTTTAGGTTATTAGTTAGTAAGGTAATAAAAAGATTGTTTATTCAAGGACGACAAAAAGGTTATTAGGTTTTTAGGTTTAAGATTGTTAGTTGTTTAGTTAGGTTATTAGTTAAGTAAGGTAAAGAAAAGATTGTTTATTCAAGGACAACGAAAAAAGGTTATTAGGTTTTTAGGTTTAAGATTGTTAGTTGTTTAGTTTAGGTTATTAGTTAGTAAGGTAAATTAAAAAAGATTGTTTATTCAAGGACGACAGGATAATTTTTGATAGGTTAGTTTAACAAGGTAAAAAGAAGAATGTATGGGAATAACAATGATGATTGCCTGGGTAGCAGCTTTTACTGCTTCAGGCTACGTGATGGAGAAGAACTTAAATAAGTAAATCTCCGAGAGTTATGAAAAATTTGGGAATATCGTATTAAAAGTGCGCAGCTTCGGTTTCATCCGAGGTTGCGCACTTTACTTTTTATGAAAATATCCGTCATTTTATTTTGTATTACCAAGGAAAAGTCGTATTTTTGCAGAAAGAATTTAAAGAACAAGAATTATGGCAAGACATCCTCTTTGGAACGATGAATATTGGCTCTTGCTGCTACAGTTGTATCAGAAGAAACCAATGGGCGTGAAACCTCTCTATTCGAGAGGGATGGTCGACTTGAGCCTGGAGCTACACATTCCACCAGAGTTTCTGCACGAGCAGATGTTCAAGTTGAGAATGGTCACTCCTCACATCAAGCGACTATGGGACAAGTATGCCAACAACCCTCGTCGGCTCTCTCACGACATCCAGACTCTTCGCAAAATGAATGGTTGCGGCAACGCCCAAGCCTTCTATGAGGGAGTGGATATAAACGAATCGTTCGAGAAAGACTGGGAGCCACTTGCCTGCGAGCCATCGCTCACACTCGTGAAGCTCACCATCATCCTCGACCTTTATTTCCAGCTCACCCCCATCACCATGGTGCCAGAGACACCCGAAATCATCGACTTGGGCAAGCTCATCAAGACATCACCCAAAGTAATAGCCGAGGCCATGAGGGTCTTCCAATATTGCGACCCATACCTGAACAGGGAAGACGTGCTCATCACTCCGCTACTGGACGCATGCAGCGAGATATGGCACAGATACGGGAACGGCAATCCCGACAGCCTCTATAAGCTTGCCAACGAACTAAAAATATATTTTAAGTAATTATGGCTCAGAAACTCATTCAGACACAGGCACAAAAGCTGCAACAACTCCAACGTCTCTCCGCCCAGCAGATGCTGCAGGTGAAGCTATTGGAGATGCCCCTCACCGAACTGGAGGAAAGCGTCAATGCCGAACTGGACGACAACCCCGCATTGGAGAGCGAGAACCCTGACGACATGCTCAATGAAAACTATGACGGGGACTCACCACTCGATGACAACTCAGAAAACAGTAACGACTCTAACGATGACGACACCTATGAGGAGCAATCGGAAAAAGAAGAAAGAAAAGATGAACTAGACCAGGCATTGGAGAGCATCGGACAAGATGACCAAATGCCCGACTACAATACAGACAGGTACAGCAACCAAGACAACGCCGACTACGAAGAAATGGTATATGGCGACACCACCTCGTTCTACGACAAGCTGAAGGAACAGATGGACATGCAGGTGCTCAGCGACAAGGAAAAGCAAATCATGGAATACCTGATAGGCTCGCTTGACGACGACGGGCTGCTGCGCAAAGACCTCGACAGCATCTGCGACGAACTCGCCATCTATCATAATCTCGACGTGAACGAGAAAGAGGTAGAGCATGTACTGCACATCTTGCAAACCTTCGACCCTGCCGGCGTGGGAGGCAGAAGTCTGCAAGAATGTCTCTTGCTACAAGTGAAACGCCTGCCTAGCGGTGTGCTGCGCAAGACTATGGAAGAAGTCTTTACCGACTATTTCGACGAGTTCACCAAGAAGCACTGGGACAAGATAAAGCAAGGGCTCGAACTCAACGACACCCAGCTGGAAACCCTGCAAGAAGAGATACGCAAGCTGAATCCGAAGCCAGGTGCCTCGATGGGCGAGACCGAAGGAAGAAACATACAGCAGATAACGCCCGACTTCATCGTCGACACCAACGACGACGGCACGATCACGTTCACGCTGAACCGAGGCAACATCCCACAGTTGACCGTATCCCCTTCGTTCACCGACATGATAGACACCTATAAGAAGAACAAGGCCAACATGAGCCGCAGCGACAAGGAAGCCCTGCTCTACGCCAAGGAGAAGGTGGACAAGGCACAAGGCTTCATCGAGGCCATCAAGCAGCGTCGGCATACCCTCATCGTCACGATGAAGGCCATCATCGACATCCAGCGCCAGTTCTTCCTAGATGGTGACGAGGCCGACTTGAAACCGATGATACTCAAGGACGTTGCCGACCGCACGGGGCTCGACATCAGTACCATCTCAAGAGTGAGCAACGTGAAGTACGCCCAGACCAAATGGGGAACCTTTCCGCTGAAGTTCTTCTTCACCGACGGCTACACCACCGAAAGCGGAGAAGAGATGTCTACGCGCAAGATAAAGATAGCCCTACAGGAACTCATCGACAACGAAGACAAGAAGAAACCTCTCAGCGACGAGGCTATCACCAAGGTGATGAAGGAGAAAGGATTCCCCATCGCCCGCCGCACGGTGGCCAAGTATCGTGAGCAACTGGGGATACCTGTAGCCCGACTACGCAAATGAGAAGGCTGAAAAAGCCTGTATTTTGAGAGACTATATAAGATAAAAGTTAGTATGAAAGAGAAGAATATCATTTTGACAGCACGCATCATGAGCATGGTGTTCACCCCGTTCTATCTACCCATATTAGGGTTGGTAGCCTTGTTCATCTTTAGCTATATGTCGCTGTTGCCGATGGCCTACAAATTGCCAATGCTCATCATTGTATACCTATTTACAGTGGTAGCACCCTCGCTGTTGATTCACCTCTATCGCAGATGCCAGGGGTGGACCTCTCGCGAACTGGGTAAGAAAGAGCGCCGTCTGGTGCCTTACATCATCTCCATCCTGTGTTATTTCGGGTGTTTTTTCTACATGGAATACCGCAATACGCCCCGTGTCATCAGCATTATCTTGGTGGCAGCATTGGCGATACAGATGGCTTGCGCCATCATCAACGTGTGGTGGAAAATCAGCACTCATACGGCAGCCATCGGAGGTGTGGCTGGCTCATTGGTGTCCTATTCCATTGCCTTCTCTTTCAATCCCCTGTGGTGGCTCTGCCTTGTCTTGTTGCTGGCAGGAGCCGTGGGAAGCGCCCGCATGATCTTGCGACAACATACGCTCTCGCAAGTGGTCATGGGGTTTGTGGTGGGCATCGTCTGTGCCCTTTTAGTGATATAAGAAAACGTTATTAAATATAAGAAGAAATGAAACCATTAGTAAGCATTATCATGGGCAGTACAAGTGACCTGCCTGTTATGGAAAAAGCATGTAAGTGGTTGAACGACAACCAGATTCCTTTTGAGGTAAATGCCCTCTCCGCGCATCGCACTCCTGATGCCGTTGAGACATTCGCAAAGGGAGCTAAGGAGCGTGGCGTGAAGGTTATCATCGCCGCTGCCGGTATGGCTGCCGCCCTTCCTGGTGTTATCGCAGCTTCTACTCCGCTGCCTGTCATCGGTGTGCCTATCAAGGGTATGCTCGACGGTCTTGACGCGATGCTCAGCATCATCCAGATGCCTCCTGGGATTCCTGTGGCTACTGTTGGTGTCAATGCTGCACAGAACGCTGCCATCCTCGCCGCAGAGATGATTGCCTTGGGCGATGAGGAGACTGCCAAAAAGGTGGATGCCTGGAAGGCTGGCCTCGGTGCCAAGATTGAGAAGGCCAACAAGGACTTGGCTGAGGTAAAATACGATTATAAGTGTAACTAATATTAATCATTGATATGCCCCAAAGCTTGGGGCATATCTTATCTCATATCTTATGGTAGACTTATTCAACTACAGCCGACGTGAGGCGTCGGTCGTTCATATCGGTGCCCTCGACATGGGAGGCGACAATCCTATCCGCATCCAGTCGATGACCACCACCAATACCAACGATACCGAAGCTTGCGTAAAGCAGGCAGAGGAAATCATCAAGGCTGGCGGCGAGTTGGTACGCTTTACGACCCAGGGGTCCCGAGAGGCTGAGAACATGAAGAACATCAACGCTGGCATTCGTGCCGATGGCTATGACACACCGCTCGTAGCTGATGTTCACTTCAATCCAAACGTGGCTGATGTGGCTGCCCTCTATTGCGAGAAGGTGCGCATCAACCCAGGTAACTATGTGGATCCTGCCCGCAAGTTCATCAAGCAGGAATACACCGACGAGGAGTATGCCCACGAACTGCAGAAGATAGAGGAGCGCTTCGTGCCTTTCCTCAATATCTGCAAGGAGAACCATACAGCCATCCGTATCGGCGTGAACCATGGCTCACTCTCAGACCGCATCCGCAACCGCTATGGCGATACCCCAGAGGGCATCGTGGAGAGCTGCATGGAGTTCCTTCGTATCTGCAAGAAAGAGAATTTCAACGACGTAGTTATCTCCATCAAGGCTTCCAGCACCGTGGTGATGGTGCGTTCCGTTCGCCTCTTGGTGAGCGAGATGGAGAAGGAAGGCATGAACTATCCTTTGCACCTCGGTGTGACCGAAGCGGGCGAAGGCGAGGATGGCAGAATCAAGAGCGCCGTTGGTATCGGTGCCTTGTTGGCAGATGGCATCGGCGACACGGTTCGTGTGAGCCTCAGCGAGGAACCTGCCGCAGAGATTCCTGTGGCTCGCCACTTGGTGGATTACATCGGCAAGAAACAAGGTCAATTGATGATTCCAGGCGAGGCTTGTCCTTCGTTCAACTGGTTGCGCCCTACCCGCAGAGAGACTGTTGCCGTGGGCAACATCGGTGGCGACAACGTGCCTGTGGTTATCAGCAACCGCATCAATGGCGAGAGCACCGTTTGCAACAACGAGGATGCCAAGCCAGACTATATCTATATCGGTGGAAAGATGCCTAAGCAGTTTGTGCCTGGTCAGAGTTACATCGTCGATTACAACGTATATGAGACATTAAATAGCAAGCCTGAGACCACAGGTTGCAAGCTCTACCCTATCTTCCCTGCCATGGCGATGCCGCTCATCGCCAGCATCCAGTCGGACATCAAGTTCCTCACCCTTCAGTTTGGTACTCCAGCCGAGGAATACCTCACCTGCCTGAAGATGCATCCAGAGGTGGTAGTGGTTTGCGTGAGCAACCATCAGAACCGCTTGGGCGACCAGCGTGCGTTGGTTCACGAGATGATGAACGCAGGCGTAAAGAACCCTGTCATCTTCGCCGAGATGTATCAGCACAGCGCAGCAGAGAAGAGCGACTTCCAGCTGGAGGCTGCCGCCGACATGGGAGCCTTGATGATAGATGGCTTGACCGATGGTATTTGGCTGATGAACAATGGCGACATCCCTGCCGAGACGATCGACGAGACCGCCTTCGGAATCCTCCAGGCAGCCCGCCTTCGTACTTCTAAGACCGAGTACATCAGTTGCCCTGGTTGCGGCAGAACCCTCTACGACCTTCGCGAGACCATCGCCAAGATACGTGAGGCTACCAAGGGCATGAAGGGTTTGAAGATTGGCATCATGGGGTGTATCGTGAATGGTCCTGGCGAGATGGCAGATGCCGATTATGGCTACGTAGGAGCCGGTCCTAACAAGGTAAGCCTCTATCGCAAGCAGGTTTGCGTGGAGAAGAACATTCCTCAGGAAGTGGCAGTGGAGCATCTGCTCGCCCTCATCAATGGGGACAAGGAAAAATAATATAATAAAGCATAAAAGCCTTATTAGAAAGAAAGAAAGATAGATAGACAGAAAAGTCACAAATACAGCGAGCCGCCATTCTGAAGAAATGACGGCTCGCTTTTTTAAAAGGATAACAGATTTTTATTTAGAAGAATAATTGATGTCGGCTGCGAGGCTGGCTACAGGGGCTGTGCCCAATCCTGCTACGAGGACAAAGGCCGAAAATAACTTTTTATACTTGTTCATACGATGTTGTTTTATCATAAATAATTATAATGGTTTGCGCTTCTTATTTATAAAGGTTTATACTCCACGAAGGCTTCCATGGCCTCGTAGCAAGCCAATCCCAGGTTGTCGTATAGGGCGGCTGTGCCATGGTTTCTGTCTTCGGCACGTTGCCAGAAGAGTCGCTCGTCGTTGCCGAGGAAAGGTGCACTCTCCATCTGCGACTGATGCTTCAGGATAGAGTTGCGCTTGGCTCTCAGTTCCTCAGGGCTCAGCGGCACGCACATCTCGATGTTCTCGATTTCCCATTCTGCCCAGGCACCTCGATACATCCAGATGCGGCAGTCCTTGAGCCACTCGGCGCCAGCCTCTTTCTCCAGGTCGATGGCAGCCAGCACGGCATCGGTACATTTCTTGTGGGTGCCGTGTGGGTCGGCAAGGTCGCCAGCCACATATATCTGGTGGGGTTTCACCTCTTGCAGCAGATGCCTTACGATTTCCACGTCTTTCTCGGTCATTGGCAGTTTCTCTATCTTTCCACTCTCATAGAATGGAAGGTCGAGGAAGTGTACATGGTCTAGCGGAATCTTGTTGTAGGTGCAAGCTGTGCGAGCCTCGCCTCGGCGTATCAATCCCTTGATGGTCAGCACGTCGCGTGTATCGAAGTCGCTCTCCTTCTTATGGGCGAAGAAATCCTTGATTTCCTTGTATTTATTGGAGATGACGCTGTCTTTGTTGCCGCCGAATATCTGGTTGAATCCATTGATGAAGTGCATGAATCTTGTCACCTCCTCGTCGCCCACGGCGATGTTGCCCGATGTCTCGTAGGCTATGTGGAGGTCATGTCCCTGCTGTACCAGTCGACGGATGGTGCCTCCCATGGAGATGACGTCGTCGTCGGGATGGGGAGAGAATACGATGATGCGCTTAGGGAATGGCTTGGCTCTCTCCGGACGATAGGTGTCGTCGGCATTTGGCTTGCCACCCGGCCATCCTGTGATGGTGTGTTGCAAGTCGTTGAATATCTTGATGTTGGCATTGTAGGCTGAGCCATAGAGAGCCAGGAGGTCGCTCAGTCCGTTCTCGTTGTAGTCTTTGTTGGTGAGCTTCAGGATAGGCTTGTTGATTTTCTGACAGAGCCAAACCAGGGCTGAGCGCACCAGCTTGTCGGTCCACTTGCACGAGGTGACGAGCCAAGGATGCTCTATGCGAGTGAGATGGGAAGCCGCACTCAGGTCGAGCACCACGTTGGCGTTAGGATGAGTCTGGAGAAACGATGCTGGCAGGGTGTCGGTGATGGAGCTTTCCACCACACGCTGCATGATTTCGGCTTTCTCCTCGCCCCAAGCCGTGAGGTAGATGGTCTTGGCGGAGAGCAGGGTGGCGATGCCCATCGTGAGCGAGCATGGAGGCACTGTTTCCTTGGTCTTGCCGCTATTCTCCATCTCCTCTCTTGAGATGTTGCCTATCAGGATAAGTCGGGTCATCGACTGGATGCCTGAGCCTGGCTCGTTGGCGGCGATGTTGCCCATGCGACCGATGCCGATGAGCGCTACGTCGAGCCCGCCGAAGGTCTTGATGCGCTCCTCGTAGAGACGGCAGCAATCCTGTACGGCATCCTGCGCCACAAATCCATCCGGCGTGAAGATATTCTGCTCGGCAATGTCCACATGGTCGAGGAAACGCTCCTTCAGTTGGTTGATGGTGCGTATGCTGCTGTCTTTCTGCAGTGGGTAATATTCATAGGCATTGAAGACCACCACGTTGCGGAAACTGAGCTGCTTGGCCTCATATCGCTTGATGAGCTCGTCGTAGACAGGATTGAGCGACAATCCCGTGCCCAGGGCCATCACATAGAACTTGCCCTCGTGCTGGGCTGCCTTGATGCCGGCCTCCACGCCATCTGCCACATGGCTGGCCCCCTCGCCCTGCGAAGGAAAGATGTCGGTATGTATCTTCTCCATTCTGGAGATTTCGGAATATTCTACTGTCGTCTTAGGCTTGTAGAATTCAACGGGTACCTTGTTGAGTACGATTTGTGAACTTAAATTTAGCCTCATAACTTATCTGCTTTTTAGTTTTTTGTAATTGTATAGTTGATTGAAAGTTTTGTTTTCTTGGATATTATTCCCAGGCGAGCGCCGACCTTGTCCACGATGCCGAAGACGGAGTTGGTTCCCCCCAGGTCCAATCCTATTACGAGAGATTTTTCGTTATATTCCATATCAATTCATTAATAGATTCTGCTGCAAAGATAATAAATAGGTTTTAAGTAGCAATAGAGTTTGGCGATATTCCAACCATATTTATCAAAAAACACGAAAATTACCTTATTTTCACCTAACAACGCAGATAAAGCGAGGCGATTTCAAGCCTCTACCAGCACCACTTTCTCCTCATAACCATCGAAACCGAGGCTCATGTCGGCACCATTTCGGCGAAAGAAGACTAGCAGCTGCTGTTGCATCTCGGGATCGATGAGTTCCTCGCCGTTCATCGCCTTGTAGAATCGGCGCTCACCATAGGGAGAGGAGCGATACAGATAGCGAGAGTTGCCCTTGGGCACCGACTGGTAAAGGCGCTTGAAGCCCCTCGCCCACCGCTGTTTTTCAGAAACGAGACGATAGGGACAGGCATCGCCCGATACCTGCATCAGCCGAGGATTCATCACCTCGAAGGTTTGGGCCGAAGCCTGAGCCTTCAGATAGCCAGCGTAGCGGGCACATTGGTTAGAACGAGAACAAGATGCCAGGGGGCATACAATGCTGTAAGGAATATACTCTGGATTCATATTTTTTCTTAATGTTTAAATGATTGTTTGATGACTAGATTGGAGATTTTAATCTCCGTATATGAAAAGATTCAAGCCCATGCAGAGAATATTGCCTGAGCATGGCAAACTTTTGCCCTCCTAGAGAGCAAACTTTTGCCAGCCTAGGGCAAAAACTCGTGCAAGGCGTGGCAGTGGATGGAGCTAGATGAGCAAACACCCTTCACCCTTCACCAAATCAATGGAAATATCAGTAAACAAAGGGGATTCGAGAGGTGAAGGGTTGTCATTCACCCTTCACCCACCCTTCACAACCCTTCACCTTCTAGGCAGCAATGGGCACCAGATGGTACGCTTGTCCACATCTAGTGTGCTTACTCTTGCAACCCATAAACTTGAGAGCTTGTCCTATCTTCACCTTCGTCCCCATATTACCCACAAGCATCGGGTATTGAGTGTGGAGCATCTCAAATACCTCTGAGCTCACAAGCCACTTGCCTTCCTCATCACCAGTAGGCATACGAAAACAATAGTTGAGCATCATTTCCAGGTCGTCGGTCTTAAAGAAAGGCTGATTGCTCTCCTGTATACGAGCCACCTCGTCGTTGGTGAACCAATAAGGAGTCTGCTGATGACGCAACTCATACATCACTTGTGCATAGAGTTGGTCATAAACTATGGGCGAGCCATTGTCGATGTATTCACCAGCTGGAATGTGGATACAAATATATCGACGGCTACCCGTAGGGTCGCAGAGCGGATGCTCATCGTTGGTGGTGGCCAGGAAAGAAGCGTAGCGAGGGCGGTCTTCCTGGCTCTTGCCGAAGATGGGGCGTCCATTCACTTTCACCTTGGAGAGAATCTGCTTCAGCTTGCCTTGTTGGGAAGGTCCCATGTTGGCGAACTCGTCGATGTTGACGTAGAGATTATGCGTGAGGGCCATCTCCGAATCGAACTTGTTGCTGAAATTGATGTGGTCGAGGAAATACTTTCTCAACATTTGAGGGAGCAATCTGACAGCGAAGGTGCTCTTTCCACATCCCTGCTGACCGATGAGCACAGGCACAGCTTCATTGCCATGCAACATGTCCATCTGCAACCAGTGGGCAACGGCTGAACGAAGCCAAGTGGCGCACCAGCTAAGTTGTTCACTGGTCAACCCAGGAATACGCCCGAAAAGAGCTGCCACATGATTCTGCCCATCCCATTTTGGTAAGTTTTCCAAATACTCCTTGATAGGATCGAAGAGAGAGACGGCATCCGACTTGATGTATTCGTCGATGTCTTGTCGGGGCGACTTTTTCTTGCCAATACCCTGTTTCTTAGCATGACGCACGATGGAATTGAAAGATTCCTCGGTAAGGATTTTCCAGTCGAGAGATTCTTTTTCGCTCTCTTCCTTGCTGTTCTTGTCGCCAGCATTGTCTACATCCGCCACTCTTTCCGAAATGCAGCAAAACTCAGTTTTTCCACTCAATACATTTCTTCGGAAAAGGTAAGACTCCTCTAGAAAGCTTTCTACCTCATAGATTGCTGATTGGTTACCTGCCATCATCAAGGATGGCTTTTCGTTCATTTTGTTAGTTATTGCCATAATAGTTTAATTTAATGTGGTTAAAAAATGTGTTCATTGTATGAGAAGGTGAAGGGTTGTGAAGGGTGTGTGAAGGGTTCGCACCAACCCTTCACCTCCCTAAACAGCCCTGTTTATAGGCATTTTCAGAGATTTTGTGAAGGGTGAAGGGTGTTTTGCACATCAGCCTTTGGTCCCAAGCCACAAGTCACCATTCTCGTAATCGGTTGCAAAGATAATAAATTGAGAATGCGGTCTAAAATTTTCCCGTGCATTTTTTCTCATTTTCCTGCAAATTTGGGAAAAATCAGGGGGTGCGTGGGAAAAGGCATGGGAAAATTGCAGGTTTATCCGTGAATATCTTCCTTTTGATAATAAGAAGAGAATGGTTGCGTATCAATTGGTAGATTCTTTTTTATACTTTTGCCATCGAATACTGGAGAAATGCAAATATCAGGACGAGAACTTCTGGTCGCATAGCATCAACACCCCTCTTTATAATGCTTGAAATGGCTTTGCCCTAGACTAGGTACTTCTGCCCCTTCGGGGCGTATAGATTTATCTTAACCGTACAGATCGAAAATATTTCGTATAGTCGTACCCAGTAATATAAACAGCCATTTATATAAACGAGGATTTACATTATGAAAATCTATAATAGAGAAACTAATGCAAATAACTCTAAATAAAAGCATTAGCGCAGATTATCCATAGACAACCTGCGCTAAATTATACTTGTTAAAATCCATAAAAACATTACTTCACGATGGAACTAACAGGGTTTCTCACTCCCTTCATGCCAACCAGGAATGCCTTGGCTGCTCCAAACTTGAGGAACATGTCCAAGCGAACTGGTACATGATTATCGTCATCGGTGACGTAGAAATCTACTATTTTCTTGTATTTGCCATCCTCATACTCCATATAGGCGAGGCGCAAGCAACGATATTTCACGCCATTGTCGGCCTTGATGGTAACCTTGCCCTGGAAACGAATCTGGGCAGGAGTGCGGTTCTTGCCATCGGCGATAGGGAACTTCACCACATATCCCTTCTTCCAGTTGGTTGGGTCGAAACTGCGGGCACGCAAGAAGATGTTCATCATGTCGAAGACGCAGTCGTCGTAGGTTGCCTTCTTCCATACATGCTTGCCATCGCTCTGCAGGCGATGCTGGCGAAGATGACACTTGCCGCCAGAATAGCTATAGAACACCTCATCAACCGTATAACGCTTGCCCTCGCGGGCTCCCTTGCGGAAATACATTGGTGCCAAATCGGTGCCACTGTAGCAAAGCAGGGTGTCGCGAAGCACGAAGAAATCGTCTACCTTCCTGTTGCCCCTCGTCACCAACGAGCCACGATAGGCTGGCTTGCCATTACGGGTGCTCTGGATGACAGACATGCTGGCGTTGCCAGCCTTCACCCACACAAACTTCCAGTTGTAATACAGGTTGTAGGTGAGAAACTCACCCGACTTGAACGCCGTATTTCTGAATGTACACTGGGCAGATGCGACAGTGCTAACCAAGAGTAGCAATGATGCTATCATGAATGTCTTAAAACTCTTCATATCTCATTACATTTTAGGAATGTACTCGATGCCAAGTTTCTTGGCACGCTGTGCATTCTGGTTCTTAACTTTCTTTTCTTTGTCTGGCTTCTGCTTGGTAATGGCTCCAGGCTTCTGGCGCGAGAGTTCACGGGCGGTAGGGTCCCAACTCTCGGTGAGGTCCCATTTCGCCTTACACTCTATCGCCTCAGGATAATAATATACTTCCTCGGCTTGCTCATCCTTGTCATAGTCGCCCGTATCCCACTTGCCATTGTCATTTCTATCTACGATGAGACGCAGATAGTATTTCTCGGGCTTCAGATAATAGAACTCCGCCACACCGTTCACAGCCTTCACCTGCTTCACCACTTGGTCTTGCCCATTGAGCAGCTGCACCAAGAGCGGCTGGTCGTTGAAACTATTGGTGATGTTCACCAACAATGTGCCATAAGTGTCGAGCGAATTGACTTTGAAACCTTGCTTGATAGGCTTAGAGACGAGCCCATAGATGTCTTGGAACGCTGCCGAGTCTACCTCCAGACTATATTCTATGTCGGGCCTCCACTCACCTCGCAATACGTACCTTCGGTTGCCAAGAGGCTTGAATTCGAGTGGTGCCCTGTACCAGAGCGTGTCGTGCTTGGCGTAGAGATGGATGCCTGCCGTATCGGCCTTTGCCAGCGGAGTGTTGAAGTTGAAGATGATGTTCTTGTCGGGGTCGAGCGTAGAGGATACGCCCACCTGCACATCGAGCGGCTTCACCGCCATCACGGTGTCGTAGGGCTGACCTTTCTTCTTCAGTTTCTCCTGTTTCTTGGTCCAGTCGGCGAGTTCCTTGGCGAGTGCCTTCTGCCGCTTGGCGTATGGTTCCTTGGAGAGGAGTTCAAGCGTATCGGTCTGATTGTGAAGCACTCCGGTGCTGTCACTCATACGATAAGTGAGCTCTATTTCCAGCGTGTCTTTATTCACCAGGGCTGTATCTCTCAACCAATAAGTCAAAGTATCTTTCTTCTCCGACGCCTCCAGGATGAAGGCGCTGTCGGTATTGAAATTCAAGCCTTTGATTTGTGGCAGTATCGAGTCGCCATAACTGAAGAATAGCGAGAAATTGTTGGCCTGCTTGCGCTCCGACTTGAGGAAATAGCGGTCGGTGAGCTGTTCGGTAAAGGCTCTGAGCACGATGTCGTCTGGCAGGAAATGAGTATAGTTCACCTGATCTATCGACTTGATGTGGAGCGAATCTATCCACGTGGTGTCCTGTCGCACATCGGGCTTGCTGGATGGCACGATGATGTCGTGGCAGAAAGCAAGTTTTTCGCTTTTCTGGTTGAACATGTAGTTGCCGTCCATATCTTGCAGGGCATAGATGCGATACGAACCTGGTGCCACGCCCTTGATGACGAAGCGACCTCGGCTGTCGGTGCGGCTTACGCGCAGCATCGGCTTGGTCTTGAAGGCGGAGTCGGCGGTGTCTGCATAGAGGCCCACCAAAATGCCCTTGATAGGTTCCAGATTTTCCGATTCGAGCACATAGCCCGAAACCTCCATCGTATCAATGACCTCGCCCGTAGAGAAACTATAGGTGTAGTTGCCCATCGGGTTGCCCTCGTTGTTGTCGCTGATGGCATCGGAGAAGTCGATGGTATAAGTGGTGTTCGACTTGAGGGAGTCGACCAGCGAAACCTGTATCATCTTGCCAGATGCCTTGATTTCCGGTGCTTCGAGCTGAGGAGGCGACACGACGACTTTCTCGGTAGGATTGTCTACCTTGATAAACTCGTCGAAATAGATTTTCACCTTCTTTTCCTTCACGTTTACGCCTCCGTCGGCTGGCGAGGCACCTATCACCTTAGGTGGTGTCTCGTCGTACCATCCGCCGTCGGGCTGTCCCATCTTGGCGCACGATGCCAACAGCAGGAAAGCTATCACGTAGAAGGGCAGAAACCAAGCGTTCGCCTTTAACTTGCCCTTAATATCGTTAAAGTTTATCATTCTCTATTGTTTCTTCTTTTTATTTTACTTGTTCATCGCAAGCATCTCGTCGATGTTCTTGCGGCTGTTGCTCAAGCGAGGTATCTTATGCTGGCCGCCCAACTTGCCCTTGCTCTTGAGCCAGTCGTTGAAAAGCCCAGGCTTTGCCTTTACCACCTCTAGGTGTTGCAAAGTAACGTCGTGGAAACGCTTGGCTTCGTAGTCGCTGTTGATTTCCTGTAGCTTTTGGTCGAGGATGCTGGCAAACTCGTCCAAGTTCTCTGGTTCCTTGGAGAATTCGATGAGCCACTGGTGACGGCACTTGGCATTGCTGTCCATATAGACAGGCGCGGCGGTATATTCAGCCACCTGTGCCCCCGTCTTCTCGCAAGCATAGGCGAGTCCCTTCTCGGCATTGTCCATGATGAGTTCCTCGCCAAAGGCATTGATGAAATACTTGGTGCGACCCGTAATGACAAACTTATAAGGATCCTTGCTGGTAAACTTCACGGTGTCGCCTATCATATAGCGCCATAATCCGCACGAAGTGGTGATGACCATGGCATAGTTCTTCCCTATCTCCACATCCCACAACGGAACAATGGAAGGATGATCGCTACCGAATTCATCCATCGGGATGAACTCATAGAACACGTCATAGTCTATCATCAACAACATCGCTGGGTCGGAAGGGTCGCTTTGCAAACCAAAGAATCCCTCGCTGGCATTATAAGTCTCCATATAATGCATGTTGGGCGATGTGATGAGCTGCTCATACTGCTTGCGATAAGGCGTAAAGGCAATGCCGCCGTGGAAGAATACCTCCAGGTTTGGCCACACCTCTTCCAGATGCTTCTTGCCCGATATTTCCATCACACGCACCAGCACGCTGAGCATCCAGCTAGGCACGCCAGATATGTTGGTCACGTTCTTGTTCAAGGTCTCATGTGCGATGCGGTCGCGCTTCACCTCGAAATCGCTCAACAAGGCGGTTTCCTTCTTAGGCACACGTATCATGTTGACCAATGGATTGATATTCTCGATGAGGATGGCACTCAAGTCGCCTACCAAACTATCAGACAGATTGTAGTTAGGCGAATGGCTGCCACCCAGAATGAGACTCTTGCCATCAAAAAGCCTGCTCTTGGGGTTGTTGCGCAGATAGAGAGCTACCGCATCGCGACCACCGGCATAGTGGATGTTATGCAATCCATCGTGTGACACAGGGATAAACTTACTCTTATCGTTGGTGGTACCCGACGACTTAGCATACCATTTTACGGTACCTGGCCAAAGAATATCTTTCTCTCCATGGCGCATGCGGTCGATGTCGCCCTTCAGCTCCTCATAGGTGTTGACGGGCACATTCTTGATAAATTTTTCGTAACTATTAGTTGTGTTTAGTAAATGCTTTACGCCATATTCAGTATTCTTGCCTTTCTCCAAAAGGCGCATGAGCACATGCTGCTGTATTGATTCAGCCTCATGTGCATATTTCTCCAAGCTCCGCTGTCGTGGCTTGAATGCATTGCTTACTATAGTTGTTAAACTCATATCTAGATATATATCATTATGTAGATGCAAAAGTAAACCAAACTTTTGATATAGAGAAAGTTTTTACTATTTTTTAATACAAAAAGAAACATATCTACCTATATGGTGGAAAAAAGTAATGATAAACAAAGGTCGGCCTGCATGGTTAAAAGCTTTGACATTGTAAAGCTCCTACCCTTGCAGGCCGACCTTTTCTATAAATTTAGTCCTCGTTTTCGCCAAAGGCAGCTGCCTCGGCTGCAGCGATGATTTCTTCCTTAGACAATTCCTTAGGCTGAGCGGTAATATCGCTCAAGTCGAACTCATCGTCCTCCTTGTGAGCGTCAATATTCACCTCCATAGCCTCTGCCTCCACATGGGAATCCTTCTCGTCGAAGACTTCTTCCTTGAAAACATTCTCGTGCTTTTCCTCTACAGACTCAGCCTGTAGCTGAGGATTTTGCGAGATAATGAAATCGTCTTTCACTTCTGTGCTAGGCACGTTTTCCACAGGTTCTTCTTCCATCTTGGTACGATTGGTCTTGGCAGAGAACACAGCATCGATATACTGAGGTTCCTTGCGCAGACGATCGAGCGTAGCCTTGGAAGCCACCTGCTGGCTTTCCTTCTTGGAATAGCCCTTGCCTACTCCGCCCTCAACACCTTCCATCACTACTTGATAGGTGAATACAGGGCTGCCATTCTTGTCTTTTTGCTGGTCGAGCATGACGAAATCCAGCTTCACGCGGTTTTTCTGGCTCCATTCGATAAGCTTGCTCTTGAAGTTCACCTCCTTGTAAGCCACCTTGTCGATGTTTATCATTTGTGCCAGGATGCGCTTCTGCATGAAATACATGCAGGCATCGTAACCACGGTCCAGATAGACGGCTCCAACCAAGGCTTCGAAAGCATTTCCTCCCATATAGCTGTTATGAGAAGAACTGTGTCCGTTGGATAATATCAGCTGGTTGATGCCCATCTCCTGAGCCAACTTGTTGAGTGTATCGCGCTGCACTAGCTTGCTTCGGGTATTTGTCAAGAACCCCTCACGCTTGCCTGGGAAGTGCTGGTACACGATGTCGCCCACCACAGCATCCAGTACAGCGTCGCCCAAAAACTCCAGGCGCTCATTGTTCACTGGCTTGCCCTTGCTATTGCGGTGCATGATGCTCTTGTGCATCAGCGCTAGCTTGTAATAGCTGATGTCGTGGGGATAAAAACCAAGGATTTCGTACAAAGACAAATAAAGCTCCTTCTCCTTGCGGAAAGAGAGCTTTATTCTATCTATAAAATTATTCAGCATATTTCTTGAATACTACACAGCAGTTGTGACCGCCGAATCCAAATGTGTTACTCAATGCAGCACGAACCTCACGCTTCTGAGCTTTGTTGAAGGTAAAGTTCAAGTTGTAGTCGAGCTCTGGATCATCGTCACCCTCTTCATGGTTGATGGTAGGAGGAACTATGTCGTTCTTCACACTGAGTACACAAACCATAGCCTCCACTGCACCAGCAGCACCGAGGAGGTGACCAGTCATAGACTTGGTAGAACTGATGTTGAGCTTGTAAGCAGCGTCACCGAAGACAGCCTTGATAGCCTTAGCCTCAGAGATGTCACCTACATGGGTAGATGTACCGTGAACATTGATATAATCGATGTCCTCAGCCTTGAGGTTAGCATCCTGAAGAGCGCGCTCCATGACGAGCTTAGCGCCAAGACCTTCAGGGTGAGATGCTGTGATGTGATAAGCGTCGGCACTCTCGCCCTCGCCTACCATCTCAGCATAAATCTTCGCACCACGAGCCTTAGCGTGCTCAAGCTCCTCGAGAATCAAGCAGCCAGCACCCTCGCCCATGATAAATCCATCACGGCTTGCGCTGAATGGACGTGAAGCATGCTCAGGGTCGTCATTACGTGTTGACAATGCGTGCATAGAGTTGAAACCGCCAACTCCACACTCGCAGATGGCAGCCTCGGCACCACCACTCACGATGATGTTAGCCTTGCCCAGGCGAATCAAGTTGAAGGCATCAGCCAATGCGTTGCTTGAAGAAGCGCATGCAGATGTGGTGGTGTAGTTTGGTCCGTGGAATCCGAAATGGATTGAAATCTGACCAGAAGCGATATCAGCAATCATCTTAGGGATGAAGAATGGGTTGAACTTAGGACCATTCTCTGGGTGGGTAGCGAAATAAGATACCTCGTCCTGGAATGTCTTGATACCACCGATACCTACGCCGAACACAACACCAACGTTGTCCAAGTCTTCCTTCTCAAGGTCGATGCTCGCATCCTTTACACCCTGCATGGCAGCAATCATGGCCAGCTGAGTGTAACGATCGAGCTTGCGAGCTTCCTTACGATCAATCCAATCATTGATGTTCAGGTCTTTTACCTCGCAAGCGAACTTGGTCTTGAAAAGGGTTGTATCGAAATGAGTAATAGGGGCAGCACCGCTCTTACCAGCAAGCAGGTTGTTCCAAGTTTCCTCTGGAGTGTTACCTACTGGTGTCACAGCACCGAGACCTGTTACTACAACTCTCTTTAATTCCATTTAGTATTTTTTAGTTGCTAAAATTACTTAGCGTTCTCCTCGATGTAAGCGATAGCGTCACCTACAGTTGCAATCTTCTCAGCCTTATCGTCTGGAATAGAAATAGAGAACTCCTTCTCGAACTCCATGATCAACTCTACAGTATCCAAAGAATCTGCACCGAGATCATTTGTGAAGCTTGCCTCTGGCTTTACTTCAGACTCATCAACACCGAGTTTATCAACGATAATTGCCTTTACTTTGCTTTCAATTTCTGACATAATTGTAACTTTTAAAATGTTTATAAATTAATTTCTAATTAAAAATTCGAGTGCAAAGGAACACATTTTTTTTAATATAAGCAAATATTTTGGCGAAAAAAGTGGCTTTCAGTGCACAAATACCCCTAAATTGTGCATATTTTTTGCCTTTTTTCTCTTTTTTGTTGGCTCTTTGAGAGAATTTTATTACTTTTGTGCGGTAATAATTAAACATTTCAAACCATATGACATTTACAGAAAAAGCTAACAAGATATTTAATCAGGCAATAGCCGATTACCATATCAAAGATAACATCGACACTCCTATCCAAAATCCATATCAGGAGGGCACCATCGAGAACCGCCTCTACCTGAAATGTTGGATAGATACCGTGCAGTGGCATTTCGAGGACATCATCCGCGATCCGAACATCGACCCAGCCGAGGCACTCGTGCTGAAGCGTCGCATCGACAAGAGCAACCAGGATCGCACCGACCTCGTGGAGCAAATCGACACTTACTTCCGTGAGACCTACAAAGACGTGAAAGTACAGGCAGATGCCCGCATCAATACCGAGAGCCCAGCTTGGGCAGTAGACCGTCTGAGTATCCTCGCCCTTAAGATCTACCACATGAAGGAGCAGGTGGAGCGTCCAGAGGCTTCTGCCGAACACCAGGCGAAGTGTCAGGCGAAGCTCAATGTGCTGCGCGAACAGCAGGTAGACTTATCCACAGCCATCGACCAACTCTTGGAAGACATCGAGGCGGGCCGCAAGTACATGAAGGTGTATCGCCAGATGAAGATGTACAACGACCCTTCGACCAATCCAATACTCTACAACAAGAAATAAAATCATCCCAACAGGGGGAGAGCAATCTCCCCCTCAATTTACACCTTATTATATATATAGAAGAGATTGACGTATGAAAACTGAGCATATACTAGTGATAAGATTTTCGGCCATGGGCGATGTTGCCATGACCGTGCCTGTGATATATTCGCTGGCTAAACAATATCCTCACGTTCGCATCACGGTGCTCAGCCGTCCTTTTGCCCGTCCTTTCTTCGAGAACCTTGCACACAATGTAGGCTTCATGGAGGCAGACATCAATGGGGAGTATAAGGGTGTAAAAGGACTCAACGCTCTTTACCGTCGTCTCATCGCCAAGCAGTTTACGGCGATAGCCGACCTACACAGTGTGCTACGTTCTGGCTATCTGCGCATGCGCTTCAACCTGGCTAGCTTTAAAGTAGCTCACATCGACAAGCATCGCAAGGGAAAGCGCAAGCTCGTGGCTACGACAGACAAACAACTCGTACAGCAGCCAACCTCTTTCCAAAACTACGCAGATGTTTTTGCACAGTTGGGTTATCCTATCAACATGGATTTCACCTCCATATTCCCAGAGGAAGGTGGCGATTTGAGCAGTCTTCCGCAAGAGATATTCGGAGTGGGGGAGAACGCTATATCCATTGACAACAAGCACATTACGGAGCCATGGATAGGCATCGCTCCATTCGCAGCACACGAAGGCAAAATCTATCCACCCCAACTCATGGAAAAAGTTATCCAACGACTTATCCACAACCATTCCCACTGTCACATCTTCCTCTTTGGAGGAGGCGACAACGAGACACCGACGCTCAACGAATGGGCAGAGAAATACCCACAGGTGGTAAATGCATCGGCTCATCTAGGCGGTCTCGCCCAAGAACTCATTCTTATGAGCCACCTACACGTCATGATAAGCATGGACAGTGCCAACATGCACTTGGCTTCGCTCGTCAACACCCCAGTGGTGAGCATCTGGGGAGCCACGCATCCATACGCAGGCTTCATGGGATGGCACCAAGACCCCAACAATGCCGTGCAGCTAGACCTGCCTTGTCGCCCTTGCAGCATCTATGGCAACAAACCATGCATGCGCGGTGACTTCGCCTGCATGAAAAACATCTCGCCAGAGATTGTAGTAGAAAAGGTAGACGGAGTGCTCAATAAAAAATAAATGCAGAGGGCTCTATAGAAAGATAGAGTGCTCAAGAGAATACATCACTAAAGAAACGGGCTTCTTTCGCATCAGCGAACGGAGCCCGTTTTTCGTTTTCCACAAACACGTGGATAAAACTATGTAAAACCTATGTAACAACTTCTTAATAACTTTGTGGATATCCACATCAACTAATCTCCAACCCATCGCTTAGGGATATCCACATGGTTATTATAAACTTTTTAGTAAGTTTTTCGCAGATTTTGACTGAAAAAAGATATAAACTTATTAACTTTGCACCGGATTGGGGAAATGTTGATAAATGAGTTAAAGCATTCAGAGCCAAGAAATAGATTTCAAAGCCCTATGCGGATAACTTCAGACAAGAGTTGGATAACGAATTATACAAGAAATTATGAAGATTTTTATCCACTTATCCACGTCATATCATCATTCCTATATTCTCTTTTTAAAATTAAAAAATAAAGAAATATATTATTAATGTTATGGTGAAAAAAGAATGGATTGAGAAAGGATTTGTTGACGAGCCTGTCGACGAAGCCCTGGATTTGAAAGCGGAAATCAGAAAGCTCTGTAAGGAGAAGGATGCTATCATCCTCGCCCACTACTATACGGTTGGAGAGATTCAGGACATTGCCGACTTCGTGGGCGACTCCCTGGCGCTGGCTCGCAAGGCTGCCGAGACCGACGCCAAGGTGATGGTGATGTGTGGCGTACACTTCATGGCTGAGACTTGCAAGCTCTTGAGTCCAGACAAGACGGTGCTTTGCCCTGACTTGAACGCTGGTTGTTCGCTCGCCGACAGCTGCAAGGCTGAGGACTTGAAGAAATACAAGGAGGAGCACCCTGGATACAAGGTGATTAGTTATGTGAACACCACGGCTGCCGTGAAGGCTTTGACCGATTGTGTGGTGACCAGTGGCAACGCCAAGAAGGTAATCGACAGTTTTCCACAGGATGAGAAACTCATCTTCGGTCCCGACTATAATCTCGGAAACTATATCAATAGCGTTACGGGCAGAAAGATGATCTTGTGGAACGGTGGCTGCCACGTACACGAGAAATTCTCCGTAGAGGCTATCGTGAAGCTCAAGCAGGAGCATCCTCATGCCGTTGTGATGGCTCACTTGGAGTGCAAGGCACCAGTGCTTGCCGTAGCCGACGTGAAGGGCTCTACAGCCACGATGTTGCATTATGCCGAGGAGCATCCAGAAATCAAGGAATATATCATCGCCACAGAGGCTGGTATCCTGCACGAGTTGGAGCGCAATTGCCCTAACGTCACTTTCTATCCTGTGCCACCAGAGGTAAGCGAAGGTGGAGTAGGTTGTAGCTGCAACGAGTGTGAGTATATGAAGATGAACTCGCTCGAGAAGATATACAACGCCTTGAAGTTTGGCTGGCCTACCGTGGAGGTTGACCCTGCCATCGCCAAGGAAGCTGTTAAGCCTATCGAGAAGATGCTTTCTCTATCATAACTTTATGTAAAGCAGCTGCTGTAACAATTGTTGGCAGCTGCTTTACTACTTGCTGACAGCTGTCATACTATTTGCTGGCAGTTGCCAATAATCTTATGAAAGTATCTTTTGATAGTACTTTTCATACTTTCTTGCCACTTTTAAATAGTCATGATGCTTGTTTATATATACTATACTTTGTCGCTTGAGCTCTATCATTAGCTCTGGATGAAGCACTAGATGTTCTAGCTCTTGATATACACTTTCGTAGTTTGGCAGAACATTAATGATAGGACGAAGTTGCTCTTCATGCAGTATCTCATAGTTCTCTGGCTCACCACCACCTATGCAGATGATGCCTCTCGACATAGCCTCCAAAGGGTTCATAGAGGGCGTGTAGCTGTAGAGTTGGTCGAGGATGGCATCGCTGCCATTCATCATCTCTACATATTTATCGAATGGAACATTTTCTGCCATGCGCAGCTCTACGCGGTTAGGATATTTTGCCTTGATGGCTTGGGCGGCACGTAGCATGATGTCCGTTCCCTTGTACTCGCTTCTGGATTTGTTGATACCGATGAACAACTTCACCTTATTGGGGACTTTATCAGATATATCTGAAGGATGTGCATAAGTGTGGATAGGATAGGGGATAAACGTTGTTTTCTGTGGAAAACATGGTTGATAACATGCCCAATATTCATAGAGGCCAGCTACGATTCCATCGCAGTCCTCAGCTATCATTCGATTGAGACGTTCTTTGGCAGTTCCTAGCCAATCTTCTCTTTCTTTCAATGCATCCGTATTTGTGCGCAAGGTGTTACCTATGTTAAAGTCGCTGTATCTTAATGGTTTAGACTCACAACATTCGTGTACCCAATAATAATCCATGCCGAAAGCTCCGAGTATCATTTTCTTGTTATGTCGGCGAAGATAATGATAAATCGGGAAGATGCGCTCTGCCTTCAACTCCAGAAACATGGGATTGATGAGTTGTACGATGTCGTATCCACGTAGTTTATGCACAATTGTGTATAACTTCGTCAAATACATGATTCCACCTAGTTTTCCAGGTTTTCTCACCATGTTGATATCTCGTGGATAATCTTTCCAAAAGTCGCCATTGGAGAGTACCGTGACGTGATGCCCTAGCTTGCGGAGTCCTTCGGCAAGCGTGGCATGCACATTACTATATTCTCCCAACAACAATATTTTCATAGACAGTTCTTTATTTGGTCATGCACAAGAGTATCAATCTACCGAGATAGGTGCTTATCAACTTGCGGAACATGATATACTTCTTGGTATAATCTTTGTTTGGGAGAGGATATAATCCATGCTCTCGCAATATTTTGATGGTATGATTGAGCGATTTGAGCGAGTGTCTCAGGCGAATGTTGTTGTATAGATAGTCCATGGTGAGCTGGGCGATGCGGCGGTTGAGTGCCTGGCGATCGGCCACAGGAATGATGTCAAGCAATCCTTGCAAGTGCAAGATTACCTCCAGATTGTTGTCCATATGCAGGGCTATCTTCTCTTGGTCTGCCTGATGGGTGATGGAATTTTTGTTATCTCTATAATAGTATGCCTCCGACTGCGTCTTGAATATTCTCTCGGCACGTAGGAAAAGCTGTGGGGTAAACTCCTCGTCCTCACCATAAACGAGTCCTGGGGTGAATTGTAGGCTGCCCAAGATGGCACGACGGAATATGTATGAGCAAGCCGAACCATGCAGGTTGTTGTTGTTCATAAATTCAGTGCCGCTCACCGGGGTGGGCAATTCGTAGGATGGCTCGTCTTCCTTGCTTTGGCTCAGCTCGAAGGTTACGATGTCAGGCTGGTGGTATCTCACGATGTCGAGGCAATGCTCGTAGGCGGAGAGGATGAGATAGTCGTCACCGTCAACAAACTGGATAAACTTTCCCTTGGCTAACTGCATGCCATAGTTGCGTGCCACGCTGGCGCCTTGGTTGGGCTGTCGCAGATAAATAATATCAGTAAGATATTCCTGTAGTTCATTCAACGGACATACATCGCTGCCATCGTCTACCAATATAATTTCTCGCTCCTTGGGATTGAGTGATAACTGCGTGATGCTCTCCAGGCACTCTTTGAGGTAGTTGGCTGGGAGGTTGTAAGTTGTTACGATGAAACTTACTAATGGTGTCTGTATATCTTGTGTATGAGTTTGTTGATTTTGCATAACGTGTGATAACCTAATAAATATAGCATTTTGAGTTTAAACGTGGTGATAAGCTTTTTATTGTGCAGCCTCCTTACATATTTGATGAGAAGCGGTTGCGGCTCGTATTGCCCTGATAGCTCGTATATGTCGAGGGAAATGTTGAGTATTTGGGTCATGAAGTCTTGTAGCTCGGATTGATAAGTTGACATCAAGCTATCGTCTTTCTTTAGACTCTCGACGATGTTTTCGAGAACTTTCATATGTCCCTCGCATAATTGTCTCAAGTCTTCTGGACGGGCATTGTTGGTGATGCCTTGGGGATTCCATTCATAAAGGTATCTGCCCTTGTCGGTCATTCGGATGATGATGTTGCCTGCCTTGTTTCCCATGTCTGTCAATCCTATCAGATAGGGGAGAGTGAGTGCATCCTCAAAGATTTTCCCTTCGGGGAAGTGGATGGCGGCGAAGAGTTGTCGCTTGTATATCTTGTTGCAGGCGTAGGTGTGATGATAAGCTCGCTCTCTGAGCCAATACGCTGCGGCGTCATTGTATTCACGAGGAGTGAAGGTGAGGAGTCTTTCCTTGGTGGAATGCCCTATTCGCTCAAGTATGGGATATTCCAGGATGTCTGCATTGGGATGTAGGGTTAGTTCGTCCATCAAATCTTGCAAGGTGTTCTCGCTGATACTGTCATCGCTGTCCACAAACGTGATGTATTCGCCTTGCGCCATTTCCAAGCCTGCGTTGCGAGCGGCACTCAGTCCCTTGTTTTTCTGATGTTTCACCTTTATCTTTCCATCAATCTGTTTGAACTCATCACATATGAAGGCGCTCTTATCGTTTGATCCGTCGTCTATGAGTATCAGCTCATAGTCGGTGAACGATTGATTCAGAATGCTCTCGATGCAACGTTTCAGGGTTTGTTCGGCGTTGTATATGGGAATGATGATGCTTAGTTTCATGCTCTGTTTGTCTTTATCTGATGATGGCTATCTTGCAGACGGTGCCCTTGTTGCCTTCACTGGTGGCGGTCTCTACCATATAGATGCCACTTGCCACTCGCTTGCCTTTCTGGTCGCAACCATCCCAGGTGTAGGTACCTCCATTGCTTCTGCCTTCATTGACCAGTGTGCCACTGGTGCCTGCTATCTTCACGTCGGCATCCATTGAGAGGCCTGTGATGGTGATGAGCCCGGTGTAGTCGGGAGTTACGGGGTTGGGGTATGCCCACACATTGTCTTTGGTCATTTTTTCGTTTGGTCGGCTTGCATCACTCATGTAGGAGCAGAGTCCCTTATCTGTTCCGATGAATACTTCGCCAGTAGTATTGTTGATGGCTAGCGATTCGATGGTATTGGATAGCAATGGGCTGTCGCTCACTGTGAAATGGTGTATCTGTGTGAGATTGTCATTGCTAATGAGATAGATGCCATTGTTGCTGGTACCCAGCCATTTGCGGTTGGCTTCGTCGATGGCAATGCAGGTGATGTCTACACCACTCAGCAAGTAGTCGGCGTAGTTGGTGCCGTCGTTTCTTGGTACTTTCACTTGCGTGAGCGCAGGCTTGTCTTCTGAAAGCTCTTGTGGGGTGATGTAGAAAGGACCTTGGTCGGTACCTATCCACAGGTTGTGGTCTAGGTCTTCCTTGATACACCTTATATAATATAAGTTGATGTCGGTGCCGTCTTGATTGGTAAAAGGTTTCTTCATCACCGATACCTCGTCGTTTTCTGGATGATAGCATACGATGGCGGGATTCTCGTGATTGTCGTTGACAAACCATATCTGCCCCTCGCTGTCTTTCATCATTCCTACCATGGCGGGAAGGCTGTAGCCGTTTGCCATCAACTCTGGATGGGGATGGGCGACAAGTTGGTTGTCTTTCATTTGGATGATTGAGTTGTGTTGTGCTTGACTGTTGAGCAGCCAGAGCGAGCCATTCTTGTCTGATAATAAGCTATGTACCAGCACATAGTTGTTATCTAGTATCTTGTCGCCATCTACGGCTCCCTCCAGGATGCTGTTGTCCTTATTATAATAATGTGTCAGCTTGCCATCGGTAAACTCATACAGTCCTGTTCTTCCTGAGGCGAAGATATGATTAGCATTGTTGACATCGGGTTCCACGCAGTTGATGTCTTGATACGAATAGCCTGTGATGGAGCGCAACTGGTCTTGCAGTATTTGCCAGTTGCCGTCTTTTAATATTTGTATGGTACCAGGGCGACTTACCGTGGAGATGCCTGAAAGGAAAGCTCCGCCACAGGTATATAGGCGATTGTTGGCAAACTTCATATACCAAAAATGGTTGTATTTAGGCCCTCCTGGGTTCAAGGTGCTTACCAATTGTTTGAGTTTGCTTTTGTCCTCAGCCTGTTTCTTCACGTACTCGCCTACACGGCTCCAGTTGCTTTTGTCGAGTAGATTGGTGGAGAGTAGGGCTCGATATTGTCCTCGCTGTAGGCTGTAGGCATAGATGTAGTTGTCTTTTATATCACACCAATCCACCTTGAATCCTAGGTTGTAGGTATCGCTTATCTCTGCCTTGCTCATATTAAGCTTTACAATGCCGAATCCGTTGCTCAGGTAAGCGTTGCTGCCATTTATATAGATGTCGTTCACGGTCTTGTCGCCTGTAGTCGAGGCAGAATAGTAGTCGGAGAGATTGAGTACCTCATAATTGGCTGTGTTCATGAGGTCGATATTATTGTTGTGATAGAGTATGAGCAGTCGTTTGGCACTTTTGCAGTAGGCGATGTGCTGGATGTCGCAATCGTTTAGATAGTCGGTCTTGCCGAAAGTCTGGATGCTTTGATCGTTCTTATTGTAGACGTAGAGGTTGTTGGAAGCCTGCACGAAGACGAGGTTTCCGGCTTGTTCCATCTCTTGCACGTCGTGATAAGCCATATAGGATTTCCAGTCGCCGATGGCAGCCGTTGCATGGAATGAGATGAACTGAAGTATCAGAAACGAGAGGACGAAGATGATTTTCTTGCTCATGAGTCTAAATGAATAAAGTATAATAACTTATATATGTCAAACCAGAAGATGCTGGGCTTATTGCCTGTGAGTTTTGCCTTGATGGGCAGGCTGAGCCATGGAAATAATTTTTGGCACACAGGGTAAAGATGCAGCGATTTCAATTTATCTGCATAGGTGATAACTCTGGAATAACCTCGCAATTCATCCTTGAATAGTTGCAGCGAATGGAGACTTTCCTCGGTTTTGCTGATGAATGTCATGTTGCCCACAAAGTGTTCATAACCCAGTGGATTGTCTATGTGGGTGATGGTGATATGGTTGTCTTTCAGCGTTTTGCCAAACAAAACATCCTCATAACCATAGTGCTTGAATCGTTCATCCAGAGGGAATCGCTCGATGATGCTTCGCTTGATGAGGAAATTGGAGGTATGGAAATCTCGGTATGGATGGGCTTGGCGCAGTTGATGGTCGCCGTTTTGAGGGCTACGACTTTCGAAGATGTAGCGCAAGTTGTGCTGCATCAGTTCTGGGTTGGGCTTGATTTGGTATCCGCCATATATCACGTCGTTCTCCTCGGTATGTTGATAAGTGGAGAGATACTGGGGATGGACGACGCTCATGTTGCAGTCGATGAAGAGCAACCAGGGATGCAAGGCATGCTTTGCCAAAAAGTTACGGATGGCAGCCCTTCCTACGTTTTTCTCTCGTTCGATGAAACGGCAGTAGGGCAACTCGCGTATGTGGCGGTTTTCGGCGATGGTGAATCGGTCGGTTGATCCATCGTCTGCCACCAGTATCTCGTATTCAAAGTTAGACAAAGATGCAGCCTGGGCTTGCAGTTTTTCTACAAGCCCTAGGCATACATGATTGTATGTAGGGATTAATATCGAAATTGTATTAATCATGTGGGGTGTTTATCGGTTGAGTATTGCTGGTTTCTGGTTGAGAAACTCAGCCAGTTTGGCTACGGCACGAGCTCTGTGGCTGATGCTGTTCTTGATTTCTTCGCCCAGCTCGGCGAAGCTCTTGTCATAGCCTTCGGGTATGAATATTGGGTCATAGCCGAAGCCTTCGGTGCCATGCTTCTCTGTGTCGATGGTGCCGTTCACGATGCCTTCGAACTGGTGTATTTTCTTGATGCTGGTGCAGCCGCAAGGACAGATATCTTGCTTCTGAATCAAGCAGATGACGGTGCGGAAACGGGCCTTGCGGTTCTCATTGCCATCCAGCTCGCGCAGCAATTTCGCCATGTTTGCCTCGCTGTCGTGGTCGGTGCCCTCTGCGTAGCGGGCACTGTGTACGCCTGGGGCTCCATCCAGCGCCTCTACTTCCAAGCCGGTATCGTCGGCGAAGCAACTCAAGTGGTAGTGGTCGTAGACATATTGTGCCTTTTGAAGGGCGTTCTCCTCCAGCGTTTCGCCAGTCTCGGGAATGTCCACATCGCATCCTATCTCCTTGAGCGAAACAATCTCAAACTTACTGCCCAGGATGTCTCTTATCTCCTGTAGCTTATGCTGGTTATTGGTTGCGAATACTATCTTCATTTTGTATTTTCTTGATATCTTTCTCTTTGATTTTCACTTTCATCTCGTCGAATCCCTCGCCATATACACCGATGACGGAGCTTTGGCTCACGAAGGCGTTAGGGTCGATGATTTTCACGATACGGAAGATGTAGGTGCTCTCGTTTTTCTTGGCCAAGATACAGAGCACTTTCATCTCATTGCCCGTGTACCAGCCATGTCCATCCAAGATGGTAACGCCATGGTCCATCTGGGTACCGATGGCATTGGCTATCTCCTGATATTTCTTGCTGAATATCAAGAACTGCACACTTTCCCGACGGGCATTCATCACATAGTCGAGCATCAAGTTCTCGATGACCATGGTGCAGAGACCAAATACCACCTTTCTTACGGCATCTATCGTCTCGAAGCCTGGCTTGTCGTTGAAAACAAAGAATGAACTGCCCACGATGAGGAAATCCACGAAGATGAGCACTCTTCCCAATGAGATGTTGTGATACTTGTTGACTACGGCTGCGATGATGTCGGTGCCGCCCGTACTACCATTGTGCAGAAAGACGATGGCGAGCGAAAGGCCTGTGCAACAGCATCCTATGACAAGCGACATGAAGTCTTGCCCTTTTCCCAATACCTGCGTCATCTCTCCATGCGGTCCTGTAGCCAGGTCTTGCGCCACGGCAAGGAATACGGAAAGCATGATGATGGCATACACTGTCTTCACCATGAACTTGAAGCCCAATATCTTCAATGCCAAGGCGAGCAATGCCACGTTGATGACAAAGTAGGACAAGGAGATAGGGATGTTGGTGCCGTAATAGATGACGGCAGCCAAACCGGTGACGCCTCCTGTCACAATCTGATAGGGAAGCAAGAATACCGTGAATCCGAACGTATACAATAAGAGACCAAGGGTTATGTAAAAATAATCCTTGATCTCGTTCTTTATATTTTGACTGATTGCTATTTGCATATAATCATTACTTTTTCAACACGACGTTGACAATCTTCTTTGGCACGATAATTACCTTCAGCACGTTGAATCCTTCCAAGTACTTCTGGCTCTTCTCGTCTGCCAATACCTGCTTCTGGATTTCCTCGT
>ERZ808286.203-NODE-203-length-45984-cov-20.497725_pt1 | contig 45984 bp, 36 predicted proteins | sample MGYA00521276_ERZ808286 | MGnify/ENA primary metagenome ERZ808286 (study PRJEB31516, sample SAMN03275607) | gut metagenome | biome: mammalia-associated habitat; material: feces | host: Papio cynocephalus | place: Kenya | collected 2012-08-01 ... | reverse complement strand
TATATATATATTTATTAATATAAAAATATTTTTGATATCTTTTTTTATACTTAAATAAATAGTTACTCCTTCTATAAAAGGAAAAACCGGATTGACAAAAAATCAATCCGGAAAAACAATAAACAAACAGCAAACATTATTCAAGGATTGTCATTTCCTTGTCAAAAACTCTATTCCAAATTTTTGTATGGTAAACAATATGATATCCTTTCTCGTTTTTCTTCACTTCGCAATCCCCAATGACAGGTCTTTCAATCCCATAACGGTTGATGTTGATATAAGCCAACGCGCAGACCAATGAGTCACATGCATCAAAATTCTCTTTCCTCAACTCCCCTTTCGTATTGTACAGCCAAGGGATATCCGGATAGATTGTATTCACCATATCCATCATCACCTGCTTCTTGTCAACATCAAAAGGATATGAACCGAACAAAACCAATGAATCCTTCTTAATAGCGTCCTGAATATGCTTAATCCCATATTCCTCGCCACGTTTATTATACTTCCTCAATGACACCAATTCCGGGAATGAATATATCCTTGCGTCATATGATGAAATAAAACTAGGAACAACGCCCAAAGACTCATATACCGACTCCGCAATCATTCCGTTGAATTTCAGCAATGTGGCGATTGTATTGACATTATTCGATGACAACAACGGTTCCTCTATCACAACATCCGTTATCCCTACGTCCTTCAAAGACATCAGGAATTCCTTCTGGAATATCATCTTCCTAAGGAACATCGCTTCTATGCCTTTCATTGCTTTTGGTATCTTCGGGGAACGATGTGTCAATATCCTCATCTCAGGTATCCCCTCACCCTTGTCAACCAATATGCTGGCTCCGATGCAACTTGTACTTACATCCAGCCCCAATATGATTCTTTCATTGTCATTTGCCATCGAAAAACAAATCTTTATCAAAAATTTATAACCCAAATGCCAAAAATTCAATACTTTTTTTTGCTTTTCAGTATTTTTTTCAGTATTTTTGTCCAAAAAGATTATTTTAATGGTCAGGCATCAAATTTCGATAACCCATAAGTTGTATGATGAAATAAGAACATACTGCTCGCTTAATAACTTGAAAATCACTAATTATTGCAATGAGGCATTGCAAAAAGCAATCGCATATTCAAAATACGGCGATGCCCCATTCATGGAAGATAAAATTGTTATCAAAAACTGGGCTTTAGAGACTAATCCTATTGATGATAATATAATTTATACTTCTATTGAAGAATTGCCGAAAACAGAAGCTAATCAAGCATCTTCTTGTGAAATCAATATAAACGGAGATAAATATACCCAAAAAGAAGTAAAGCCAAAAAGTAAGAAACGAAAACTTGTTTAGGTTATGGAAATAGGAAAGAAATCAAAAATTTGCGTGGTCTGGAAGGTAAAGCCGACCGACTATTCCGAAGAAGGTAAAAACAGCATAATTGCCGCCATGGCGACGAAATACGGGATAGACAAGAAAAACATCATCGTCACCCCTGAATATGCGTCAGAGGGGCAAAAAAAAGAAGTTTTGAACTCGGAGAACATCGAAAGCATCCATGATCCTCAATTCCAACAGGAACTTTTCAAAAAGTATCTTGATGAGAACAAAATCGAAGGATATGACTTTGATGAAATAGTAAAAATAGATTCCCAAATCAACTCGTTGATTAATTATGATTCTTATGAGAAATCGAAGTCATATAAAATCAAATGGGTAAAATGGGATAATTTCCTTTCCTATGGAGAAGGGAATTTCTTTGATTTCGAGAAACTCCACGGATTGATCCTCCTTAACGGTATCCCTGAAAATGAAAGCGGCAAATCAACATTCGCTTACGATTTGCTGCATTTTCTCTTATTCGGCAAAACCCAAACTGACAAGGCGAACACCCAAAAGGATCTGTTCAACAATTATCTTCCTGAGGCTACCAATGTCACTGTTGAGGGATGCATCGAACTGGATGGGAATGATTACATCATCAAACGCACCCTCACAAGACCTGCCCTTTCAAAAAAATTAAAGAATAGGACTGTCTCCGCCAAGGTCGAATATTATCAACTAAATCAGGACGGATCAAAAGAGGAACTTGAGGATTCCACCAATCTACAGGAGCATTCATCAAGAAAGACAAGCCAGATAATCAAGGAGGCTTTGGGGAACGAGGCGGACTTTGACCGGATTATCAGCGCCAATTCAAAAGACCTTGATTCCCTCATCAGCATGAAAGACACCGAACGTGGCAGACTGTTGTCCAAATGGATTGGTCTGTCAATTCTTGAGGATAAGGATGCTCTGGCTAGGGAGAAATGGAACAAGGAAATTTCAAAAAATCGTTTATGCGATATTTATAATTCCGAAACACTTAATAATGAAATACTTGCTTTGGAGGAACAAAACAAGGAGAATGAAAAGAACATAAAGAATGAGGAAAGCAAAATAACTGATTCAAAAAACAAGATTGCCGAGTATGAAAAGAATCGGTCAAACTTAATGGAGGCGAGACAATCTGTTGACCCTACATTAACCAAAATTGATATCACTACATTGCAGAAATCCATTGATCGTATCATTTCCGACGGCAATAATTCCAAAAACACCATTGCAAATTTAAAGAACCAAATAGAATCCTATGGCGAGATAAACATTCAGGAAAGCGAATATGTAAATCTTCGTAAGGAAAACGAGCATATTATCTCCCAGATGGCTTCACTGACCGCCGAAATCAAATCCCTCCAGTCAACAAACAAAACTCTGGCTAGCGCTGAATATTGCCCTACCTGCGGCAGGAAATTCGATAATATAGACAACTCTGGAAAAATAAAGGAGAATAATGAACTGATAGAGGCAAAAACAATTGCTGGAAAGCAATTAAGGGAAAGGAAAATCACCATTGAAGAAAAAATGAAGTCAATGGAATCCGACAGGCAAAGACTTCAGGAAAAAAACAAACTTGAAATCAGGTTGTCAGCATTAAATACCGAGATTGCCAATCAGAGAGCTGAATACATCGAAAAGAAGAGAACAATGGACAATCTGATAAAGAACAAGGAGGCTATTGAGAAAAACAATAAGATTGACGCAATGCTTTATTCCGTCAATGAAAGCATAAAAGCGGAGGAAAGCATCATCAACAATGCCACATACCAGATTGCATATCTTAAAAAAGATACTGAAAATAACATACAAAAAATCAATGACAAGAAATCAATCATCATCAAGATTGAGGCAGAACGTAAAATAGAAAAGAATTGGAAAGTTTATCTCCAGATGATTGGAAAAGACGGAATATCTAAAATGGTTCTGAGGAATTCATTACCTATCATCAACGGTGAACTTGACAGACTGCTTAATGATGTCGCTGATTTTGATGTGGAGATAACTATTAATGAAAAGAATGATATTGAATTCTGGTTATTGCGCGATGGAATCAAAACAAGATTATCTGCGGCATCCGGATTGGAAAGGACTGAGGCATCATTGGCTTTAAGAGTTGTTTTAGGAAAAATGTCAAGGTTGTCAAGACCACCGTTCCTGTTGCTTGACGAGGTACTCGGCACAGTGGGAAAATCAAGTTATGACAATATGAAGAAACTTTATGATAAAATTGTAAAAGAATATTCATTCATTCTTCATATCACCCATCTCGCCGATATCACTGATTGGCATGACGGTATCGTGACAGTGCAAAAAATTAATAACATATCATCAATTATTCAGTCATAAATCTATTGCAAGTACATTAATTTGTAACTTCTCAAAGCAAGCCAATCCACTTGCAATCCAAAAAATAATAAAAGAAAAAATGAAAACTATTAAATGGGGTTTTATAACAACAAGAAAACAAATGATTTTGAAAGAAGTTCAATACAATATTTTAAGGACATAGCGAAATCTAATCCATTAACACGCTATGAGGAGCAAGCTCTATGGAAGCAATACAAAGAGAATAATGATATCGCCGCCCGTAATAAACTGGTAGAGGCAAATCTTAAATATGTCATCAAAATAGCAGAAAGATATTTAGGCAGAGGATTGTCTTTTGAAGATTTGGTCGCTGAGGGTAATATCGGTCTTATAAAAGGCATTGAACATTTTGACGGTAATTTTGGCACAAAAGCATTATCTTATGCCATATGGTGGATCAAGCAAAACATATTGGATGCATTGGAGAGAAGAAATGGTTTGGTTTGCGAGGATTTGCCGTTGACGATAGAATGCGATGAAGATGACGATTATGTTGATCTGAGCATGCTTGGTCTTGAATTTGTAGAGAAAAAAGATATCAAGGAAGAATTAAGCGAAAATATGGAAACCGTAGATCAATTATTGATTGATCTTGATAAAAGAGAAAAAAAGATAATAAAAGAATACTTCGGCATCGGTGAAAAGAAACCTAAATCACTTGATGAAATAGGGTGTGAAATGGGCTTGACTAAAGAAAGAGTTAGGCAAATAAAAGAAAAAGCCCTTGTAAAAATGAGATGCGAAGCACTAAATTGTTTATAATTAATTAGTTAGATATGATTGAAATTGATTATTCAAAACTTAAGAATTGCTGGGAGCATATTCCGACAGCCATATTTAATGATTTGTCTTATGTCTATGACAAGGATGGAAAAGTCATTGGGGAACGTTATGCCTTGGAACGAAAATATCAAGCCAAACCGGATGACGTAACTATTTATATGTGTTTTGGTTTTGAGGGAAATTGCACATACAATGAATTGATGGATATGGGTTATTACATTAATCTTGAGCCTATGGAAGAATTCATCAAGGAATGCGCATTGTATAATTTCTTTGTACAATCCGAAATATACAATTATGATGACTATCGGGTATTATGTGCTAATTGGTATCTTGACAGAATTATAAATCAACCGATTTTTGAATTTCCTTTTTATTTGGAAAAGAAAGATGAGATCGAACCAACAATTGATTGATAATTAATGCTATACAGAAAGGAAAATTCGTTGAGAATAAATAATTCCCTGTTGACTGAATCAGCACAGAAAATGGTTTGGCTGGTTGAGGAACGGGGAATTGCTGGTTGTCCATGGAAAAAGGAACTGGATGCCATAGCTCTTTGGATAAGACGATATGTCAAGCAGGAATTTCTTAATGGTAATTTCAATACAATTTCATTCAATGTTCCTGAAAATCTTACAAAACCTATCAACATGTTCAATTCGCTTGTAATTCATGGTACCTCTCATTTAGGTACAAAATTTGAAAGTGGATCCGGATTTTTTCAATACGAGAAACCTCAATCTGTCAATAAAGAGATAGATGCTAAAACAATCAATTCCACTAAATGCCAAATAGGTATTGAATGTTACCATGATTTGACCGGAAAGGTATTTCTCCATAGCATATTGATGTCATTATATCATGAATTCAATCATATGTACGAGGCATTCATGGATGCTTACAACAATTACAATGTCAATCGTTTCAGGCAATCATCTGATAAAACAAAAATCAAACTGCCGAATAACAATTTTATCAATAAACTGATTTATCGTTTATATAGCGAGACTGAAAAGAATGCATTAGTTAACAATTTATATGGAGAATTGAAAGGTAATAATATAAGCCGGAATGAGTTCAATGAATATTTGCCTCAAACTTCATCATATGGATTATATCGTTATTTCTATAATAGCTATGCATCTGTCATTGATCGATTATCTCCACAAGATTGCAAACTATTATTGGATTATTTCAATCAATACAAAATCTCATTGAATATAAACAATGTCAATAGTACAACAGCGTTCAAAAATGCATTCAAACATAAGACTGCTTTATTATTGCAAGATTTGATAAAAAGATTCGGCAAGGCGGCTTCATTATGGTTTGACGAAAAAGAAGAGAATGAAAGAAACAATAACGAATCATCTATTATATCAACTGGATGGGAGCCTAACGGACTTGGTGATGGATGCTTTCTTACATTCGATGGGCAAGACAAAAACCGAATCTTTGAAGTCATGCTTGATTTGTAAATAATTAAAATTCAACATAATATAATCATGGAATCACAAAAAAAGATACTTAATGAACGTTATGATTTCCGTATAGAACCATTTCAAAAGAAAGACGGATCACAAGGAAAGAAATTATATCTGGTAGGCGATGCTAACGAAAACACCTATCAGATAAAGGATATCATCAAGCAAAACGGATTCCGTTTTGACGGAAACAACAAACAGTGGTATATTTTCCTGAGCAATGATGATTCAAAAAACAACTACATCATTGACAAATTTGTCCGTCCGCTTATCGACAAGATTACCCAAATCGAGGATAACGGACAAGGCGGTCGTAATCCGGAAACTGTAACAAATGATCTGAAAGGTCAAATTATCAAACAAATTGATCAGGTTATTTCCTCACCAGTTTCCTCCAATACAAATATTCCTACAGCGAATGAGGTCAAGGAGCATCTTGCCGCTTATAAGCAAGAACTGGTCAAAATCACCTCAAGCGAGGAATTCAAAAAGCGTCTGGAGCCTATCATCAAATTCCGTCAAGCGCAAGGTCATAGTTTCTCACTCCTCAATTGTATTCTTGTTTGGGTGCAGGATCCTAAAGCAAGATTGGTCAAATCAGGACGTGTCTGGAAAGACTACTATAACAAAACCGTAATTCCAGGTTCCCCAGCCATTTATCTTTGGTGCCCTCTTGGTTCAAATAAACTAACAAAGCAACAAAAGGAACAAATACAAGCGGATTTTATCAAATCAGCCAATAAACAATCTTATGATGAGTTGACTCCGGGCGAAAAAGATGAACTTCGTGTACAATTGTTAGGAAACAGCAATTCAGGAATGTTCGCTTTGCAGCCTTTCTTCTACGATATCAGATATACCAAACAAATAGAAGGAACCGAGGACGTGACTGGTGACCCGAACGCAAATATTGACTGGTTCTCCGAAGGAGATAATAATGAGAATACTGCCCATCTTTATGACTCTTTGCTGCAAGTAATTGAATCAACCGGAATCAAACTAGGATTTGTTGATGATCTTGGCGGAGCGAGAGGAGTTTCCAAATCAGGAAACATTGATATTCTCAAGACTGGAGTCAAGTCATCTGGAACCATCATCACAATTGTTCATGAATTCGCCCACGAACTTCTCCATCAGAAATATCTTAAGCAAAACAAGGATTATTCTCAATACTTCATCGGAACCTCACAAGGCAGGAGAGCAGTTGAACAGCAAGCCGAATTGACCGCATGGATTGTTATGAAAGAATTCAACTATGATATGCCTACAGCGACAAATTATATGGGTATTTGGGGAATGGACGAGAACAATGCCGCCAAAGTATTCAATGACGTGGCATCAGTTTCCACCTTTATCATTAACAAACTCTATCAGCAATTAAGCAGCAATGGATATATTCAGGAATCATCTGGATATCAGCCAAAGCAAGTGAATATAACTGGTCTTGATGTTGCCAAAATGATTGGTATGGAGGATGTATATCAAAGGGCATTGCAAAGCCAAAGAAATTCTTTCAGAGAAAAGTATTACAGCAACATGATGAACAGAATGGACAATTTGAGGACTGCCGCTGAATAAAAATGTATATTATTAATAAAGAAAAGAATCCGGTTTATATAATCGGATTCTTTTTTGTTTCTACTCTGACATTTGGCGGATAGCCATATTCCTCATATATCTTGTTCAATTGTTCGTTTAGGGCTTTTTGAGTTATATAATCTTTTGGACCGTAATCCATATACATCTCATTGATTGTTCTATTCTCTACGGCTCTGCTTAACGCTTTATTGTATGTCTGCTCAATATTGAATAATTGATAATCAACAATCTTATTCAACTGATTGATTGTTGTTACTGGTTTATCAACTATTGTATTCATTGCAACAAGCAAATCAGACTCACTGCATTTCTCATATATCCACTTTATATCTTCCTTAATCTTTTCCAATACTTGAAATTCTCTGATTTGTTTCTTCAGCATTCCAAAAGGAAACTCGTGGAAATTAACGCTAAAACTCCATGCAATCGCATTATATCCAGATTGTATTCCTTGAGAATATGCTTTCAACTCATGTGGATTATTCAAATAGAACAAATTCGCAAATAGTTTCTGCGGAGCATTCCCTTTCTCCATTAGAATTGTAATTCTTCGATAGAGATCTTTTTGTCTTGGTGTATCAAATGGTTTTTTCAGCAAGTTTCTTTTATATGCTTCGTATGCATGCAATAACTCATGACCGATGGTTCTCTGGATATTATAGGATAATCTTGATATCGGGCATTTGATATTGCAATATAAATCAAATGATTCAATCTTAGGTTTCTCATCATTTGTCCAAACTATAGATTTCTTATCAAATCCGCCTTCCGCAATATCATCATCATTAGAATATTCTGAGGTTATTGTTATCGAGGCATTCTTAATCCGGATGCAATTGAAAAAAGTATCAATGGACGGATAATAGTCAAAAGAAACAATGCTGCTTTGTTGACGCAAGTTGCACATTGATAGTAATTGCTGCTCTATCTCCGGCAATATTTTCTCTATAAAAGGAATTCTTCCTCGTATCTCATTCAACGGATGGACCTTATACAAATCATTATATAAAATACAAGACAAATATTCGTGAGGATTAAAATCAAAAACATTATCCATATCTAAAGTTGTTTTCAACAATATAACAAATTTTCTAAAAACTCTAAATATATAACAAACAAATAATCCGGCTAAATAAACCGGATTATTTTCTAAATTTCTTTATTTGCGTAACTTATCTCATCCTTTGGATACCAATCACTGTAATTCTCCTCCTCTGGAGTCCCAAATGCATCTTGCGTTGTTAACTTAATTTTTGGTATTTCTCCTGTGAAGGTTGGATATTCATCTTGGCAAACAATCGCCGGATATTCTCCTCTCAATATTACTTCTTCTCCACGATGGAGAATCTCTCCAGCTTCATCCATATTTTGATATTCTCTCAGAATCTTGAATACTGATTCCTTAATCAGTTTCTTAATTCCACTTTCCGTTATCTTCATTTTCTTAACTATTTTTCTCACTTATTTTTCTTGGAGGAAATTTGCGGTGCCATTATAATGGCGTATTTGTTCATCATTCTCCGTATGTCATCATATTGCGGAATATTCGCATCGGAATAATATAATATGCCCAAAATGCCGTTAGGGATATCCCCGTCATCAACCATTATAAGCCCGATGTATTTCGCCCCTTCTTTCCTTAATCTGAAATATATCTCAGGATCAATGTCTTTTAACTCTTCTATTTTCCCGAACCAATAATGCCTTTGGTATATATCCCCGATCCACGGATAATTGCTTGTCCTCATATTAAGGTATTCCTGCATTATCTTTTCATAATCATTGGTCGGCTCATCATATGTCATATCCACATAAATGAAATGGAGACCTGATATATTGGTATTGCCGTTGTGCATTTCAAAGACAAATGCCCTGTCAGCGCCTAATGTCTCCCTCAATGTGATCAAATTAGCCCTTATCGCCGGATCAACCTTGATTCTCTCCTCCATCTGCTTTGCGGCGTTCTCCGCTTGAATCTTGCTGATTTTATCAATTATTGGACCGGGATTGAAAAAGCAATAAAGCATAAAGAAACAAATAAACAATACCAAAAATGTCAATATCGTATTCTTCAACCCATGCTTCTCCATGAAATGATTTAGTTTGGCGAACACGCTCATCGCCTTTTCCGCTCCGTCTATGATATCGGAGCCGTTGCCACCGCTATTGAATCCGCTGTTGTAGTCCTCCATGACAAATCCTCCTTATTTGTTGATTTTTCGCATCAAATCCAACATATTGGCGACGCTTTTATCCTCATTTATCCTCTGGGTTCTTGTCGTCTTCGCTATGGTATCCTCAGGCTTGTAGTTCATCAACGAGGTCATCTTGTTCAATGCCTCATTAAAGCCGTAATCATCCTTATGCTCAAGGATAACCGCCTGTTTGCCTTCCCATTCGCAAAGATAGGCATTGCCAACTCTATCAACCATCTTGAATCTCGTGCCATTCTTCTTGAACTCATCAGGAATCCTTTCCCTCATATGCTCCTCGTTGAAGAATCTTGTCTTCTTGAATCTGGCGGTTCTCACCTTGTTCTCGAACATCTCATCCTTATCCTTCCTGAATGTCTTGTCATCCCATTCCCTGGACTGCAAACCTGACTTATTGAAATCTTTCTTATCTTTATGAAAATCGCCAGCACTCTTTGTCAATGTGTCATAAATCTTCTTGTTTCCAGAATAATCGCCCTCTTTCTCAATACCATTATTCTGCTCCAATTCTGATGTATAACCGAGAACCTGAGTCTTCACCCGTTTCTTGAACTTATCATCGGCTCCAGCGATATTGTAATCAAGAAGGGTTCTGTTGTTGTCTTCTTTTTCAAATTTGGCATCACTACCGCCCATCTCTTTCTTAAGACCGCCGTCAAAATCCTGTGCTCTTTTCTTCGCGTCGGCATAGGCTTCCTTGTTTTGCTTCTTTTCAGTGCTTTCAACGCCATCACCGATTTTTGCCTTCAATTCATTAGCACTTTCCTTGATAAGACGCTTAATATCAACTACTTTATATGCTGTATTATTTTTCATTTTTTTATCTTTTTTTCGGAATTATTTGTTTGAATATGTATTCTTTATTATATTTTTCATTTTTTCCTTAGATTCCGGAGACCAATTCTTATAATAAGGGTTCCTAAAAGTCATGTTAGGCAAATCATTATCTTTCCACTGATAATCTTTTGTTCCATCCTGAACTTTATTCTTTTCCCTCTGTTGTTTCTTCAATGAATAGTCTTTAAATCCCCCATTATATTTGCCATCCGGATAAGAATCATAGTTGGCATTTCTATTAATGACCACGGCATAAATGATATCACCGTTTATTTGTTTTGCCAGTTCTATGAATCGAAGTCCATCATTAGGATTCATATGATATCCTTTTGAATTTGCCCATGCCATAGCGGATTTGCCCTCATCGTATTCAGGCATATCATGGCTTGTGAATACTCCGATGACATCATTATCAGTGGCATTATGCAAATCCATAGCTTCTGATGAATCCTTATATGCCCTGCCGTATTTCTTGAATATATCGAAAAGTTTTTGGCTCCTTAAGCCTTGTGATTCTTCAAGTTGTTCCTTTTTCTTTTTTTTCTCATTCCAACTCTTATCCATAATATTCTTATGATCAAAAGCTGGATCTTTCTTGCCTATGTCAAGTCCCGGGGCATCGAATCCGAAATCACCGAACATGGTGTCTGTTTCAGCAGGACAATCCTCCATTAATTTGTTTTTGACATATTCCAATTGCTCCTTAGTTATATACAATTTTCTCCGGATTGGCTTTTTGAACAACGGCTGCTCATACTGTCCTGAGGAATCAGCACTGGTGGCACCTCCAGATATCTCGCCCTCACAATCCTCACTGAGTCGCTTCTTGACTTCTTTTTTCTTTCTTTGCCTTTCCATACGTACTTTATTTTCTTTCTCCTCTTTTTCCTTGTTGATCGGATCTAAACGTACAGTTAAATCATATATATCATCAAGCGGGTCTAAAGATGAATCTACAAGATAAACATTATTTGTCTTAGATAATTTTTCTATTTCCTGGCTGATTTTGCCCAACTCATCTGTCAAGCCCCACATATTCTTTCCGAATATGAATTTAATTTTGTTCCCGTCTTTCTCAATCTTGATTTTTGACAATTCTGGCAAACGGTTTGCGTTTATTTCGGTCAAAATATTTGAATAATCTGGTATTGTTTTATCCATATTCTCTTTAATGATCTCATTATCGCAGGTATAATTCTCAAAAAGACTGATATAGGCATTTCTCATTTTCCTCGTATAGTCTTTTCTAGGAATCCTGTATTTTATAGAAAAATTATCTTTTGTAGGCTTGCCGTTCTTATCAGGCTCTCCCTTTATGATTCGTTCTTTTCTGGTGATTATTGAACTGTCCGGATCAGAATTGTCCGATTTCTTAAGCAATAATTCAAGACAAACCGGTCCCGTCAAACCAAATGATTTAAGAAATTCATCCGGCTCGGCATTTTGAGGATCTGTCAAAAGTTTTTTCATGTAATCCTCCATATGTGAAATGAACGCATATCGCGTCATCTCCTCACCCTTGGCATTGCGTTTCTCCAACATGTTTATCGTTCAATTTCACTCTGAAAAAATCCTGACCTTTGCCATAAGGTCTTGAACAACATGTTCACGGATTTGGCTACTATCTTTTTTACCTCTTTCTCCAAATCCTTATTGTGTTTCAATGCCTTGGCTATCTTTTTATCCATATCATCTGTTGATACCTCGGATATTATACCCTCGGTTATCAACCTATGGATTTGTTCCTCATTTAATATTAATTTTCGATTTGCCATAAATATGCAATAATCAATATATTCATAAATAGTTAGATTTTCTTGATAATTATTGACTAATTCGATTTTCCTCATTATCTTATTAATAACTAAATCAAAAGAAAAATGCTATTAAAAATATTTGTTTTCATACTGATTTTCGCCATACTGTTCCTTATCCGGGAAGGCTTCTTATTTTACAAAGCAATCCAAACTGGAGAGAAAAACATGACGGTTTATCGTCTTTTCGGAATAGGCGCAGCATTAGCATATATATTCACAATAATTTTTACAGGATTTACTTTTTAAGATATGACAGACAGCAACATAGAGCAGAGAATCCTCGCTCTCGGCAATTATTTCCGGGGCATGCAGGTATCAATTGATGACAATAACAATAAACTGGTCATAGTGACGGTAAAATTCCCTGAAAACTGGATTATTGCCGACGAGTTATCAAGCAAATTCGGCGTAACAGTCATGAAAGGGGAAAAGACGGAGTATTATTTTGCAATTGAAATTAGTAATGGCTTCGGAAAGATTTTCGACGCCATAGAATATAACATCGAAAAGATGAAAAGGGCACAGGAACGAGCTAACCTGTTAAAGAAAAAAGCCGTTGAATTGCAAAACCTTTTCGCTGATGAGTCTATTCCGCTTGAGAAACTCCGTACATTGAACTTTGACTACAACTCAACATTAATCCCGTTGCCGACGGAAACAATGGATCTTAATGTTCCGGTGAATGATTTGATGATTAATGATCCTAAAGTATTAGCCCCAAATGAGGAACCGATAAAAGCGGGTAACGCAGCGATATATAACGCCCCATCAAGTTTTCCGTTATCAAATGAGTCAAATGTGATGCCTTCACCTATGGATGAAAGGAACGAGCCTATCCCTGAAGATATCCCTAACAAAAAGAAAAAGAAATGAGTTCTGGATTATTAATTCTAATATATAGCATAGCCATTTATGGTTTCTCCAATATCATTGTTTTCGGAAGTGGTCCGTTCAAGATATTCGAAAAATTACGTGAATGGGCTTACAGTATCAGTGAACATTTTCATCTATTGTTCAGCTGCATGATGTGTCTCCCGGCTAATTTAGGATTATTATGCTCCTTGTTCAACTGGTTTTTCGTTTCCATACCTTTCACTCCGTTCAACATTGCATTTCAAGGAACAAATCTATGGTGGCTTGCGATGTGCTTTGATTCCGTATTCACCTCCGGCATTGTCTGGCTTATTCACAATATTGAAAGTTTTTTCGAGAATCTCAGCGAAAATGATGAAAAAGGAACTGTTTCCGCTGAGGATTCAATCGAGGTTGACGATATAACCACTCAAAACAAAAACAATGGATGAACAAACAAAAAAGGAAATCAATCGCCTCTACAATGATGTCAAGTCATCAAAAGATAACCTTGAAATAGCGAAAAATTCTTTTGCGGAAACACTAAATAGCGGACTTGGTGATGAAATGATTAAATATTTAGATAATCCTAAGCCAATATCCAAGAAAAAGAAAAATCTCTGGAGAAAAATATCAGAATTGTTCTGACAAATCTCCAGAGATTTTTTTGCAATATATATTGAAAACCTTAAGGTTAGGTGCGTGGTTTCTTTTTCAGAATTTGTTGAGCCTCAGCATATTCCTTTGAAAAATCAACGCTTCCTTTATTCCTGAAATTCGCTTCCGCCATCTTCAAAAACCTGTATGCGGCGGTGCCACGCAATGTAGGAATATATGTTTTTGGAACTACTGGCATTAAGACTCCATGTTCTTCAATGATTCAAGTTCCCTTGCCGCCTGATACCATGAATCCTTCCAATTCTCGTAATATCCCTGCATCTTGACTAAAAGTTTGATATTCTCATTGCTGAGAATCAACCCGTCACCCCAGATAAAACATCCGTTTCCGGTGCTTGTCTTAAGCACCATCTGGAATTCAAGGTTGTTCATAGCCGGGATTGTACCGCTGAATACAATGTTACCATTTTTTGGAAGATATATAAGCGGGCTCTCAGCCGGATTATCCGGATTAGCCTCGGCGAACTCGGCTCCACCGCTGACCGCCGACCTGAATTCATTAATCTGGTTAGACAATACATGATCACCAAATTTTATGTCATCAGTGATGGCGATGGCTTTGATATCGTCAAATTTCTTGTCAAATGAATCCTCCTTCAGCAATGCCGTCTTATTAAATTTCGACTGCTCCTGCATAAGATCCCTTATATGATTGAGCATTTCACGCTCGTAATTTCTGCTATTTTCCATTTTCAACAATTTCTAGCAATAAGTAGTCCCGTTCCATACATTTGTATAGTAATGGTTACTCATTTTCTGCTCCATCTTATTCACCTCTTTCTTAGCCTTCTCCAGTTCCTCCTTAAGAATATCCTCGGCATTCTCCGGATTCTCCTCTATCTTGGAGAAAACCTCTTTCTGACGCTCATCCAGTTCCTCGATCTTATCACTGAGCTCCTGAATGTTCTGTTCAGATTCCGTCACTGTTTCCTCTGCTTTTGGCTCCTGCTCTGGAATTGTCACATCAACATTTTCAATAGCGGCTTTAGCGTCTTCTATATTAACAGTATTTACTGATTCGGTCACAACTGGCTCTTCTGTAGCCTTTGCTTTCTTGATTGCTCTTGCCATAAAAATTACTTTTTCAAAAATATAAAGATAAGAAAATCAATAATAAATAGTTTCTAAAAACGAATTATCTTCTGAATCGTGTTCCGTTCATCTGAATCCTTATCTTGGATAATCCGGTCTGCTTCACCAACTCATCCTCCAATTCCCTCCGTTTGTCAGAAAGCTTATCATAAGATCCCATAAGGTACAATCTTTTTAGTGAATCCCTTTTCTTCCATTCCGAAACCAGATTATAAAATCTCACTGCATCTCCCGATGTCTTGCAGAATATAATATCATAAATACCATCATCATTCTTGATGAGAATCTTGTTCTTATATTTGATAAAACGCTTGTAACAATATCTGTCATCCAATCCAGGCAATATAATATTCTCGTAAATCCATCTAAATGTTTTGCGTTCTGTCTTAGGGTTCAATCCCCATACCCAAAAGGTCTCCTCCACTTTGTATCTGTATTGGTCATATATCACCCAATTTTTATTCGCAAAACTTCTAGTTATCTTTTGTTGTACTATTTTACCAAATTCATTCCTCGCGGTGGCATTCTCTTTGCTTCCGTCACGATTCTTTTGCAATATCAGATATTCGTGGACCAACTCATTATGATCATTCCTGTCACTATTGTTTACCATTTGAGGAAAATCAATTGTATTGTCTTTTTCTTTTAGTTGGTTGAATACCTTATATGCCTCCTCTACCGTCTGATAACATCCGACCCTACCATCCTGCACCCCATTGCAGCATGATATTATCTTCCAATCAATCGTCCGATAGTTTTTCTTTTTGTTCCTGTCGGCTATTTTTACATATGTATATTTATGTTTTCGCTTCGGTCCACGTTTTTTCGGGCGACCAACTTTTCTTTTTTTTACCATTTTTGTTTGGTATTTCGAAAATCTATTATTACCTTTGCTGTACCAAAGATAATACATTTTTTATTTAATTACTAAATTATATGGCAAAATTTCAGAAAGCAAGCGAAGACATTGAGAAAATTGTCATCGAGGTAGCCAACGAACTTGGCTTGGCTCAGTATGGTCTCGATTTCGAGGCATTGTCCGTCCCTAAGGCAAAAGATGTCTGCACGGTATCAAAAGCGTCAGCCGTGGCTGAATATCTTTCCAAACGTGATGACCTCATTCTGGTTATCTGTTTTGAGGAAGCATTCGACCTGACGACGGATGAGGAAACCAAATATATGTGGATCAGAACCGCAATGGAGAAAATCCATGTTGATACTGAAAAAGATAAGGTATCTCTGGATTGCCCAACAATCAATGTTCCTGTCGGATTGTATAAGAAGTATAAATCAGCGGTTATTGACGCAGCAATCAAGGGAGCGGATATCATTGCAGAGATTGATCAGAAACGGAAAGAAGAGGCTGAGGCTAAGAAATCCCTCAGAATAAAAACCAAGAAAAACCAGCAATAAAAAAAGGAGAGCAATCTGCTCTCCTTTCTCTTTTATTATCAATCTGTTAGAATGTGCCACAATCAATTATCATGCTATCAAAATCAAACTCTACATTTTTAGTATCATCGGATTTAGTAGCAGTAATATTATTAGCACCTGTATTTTTAACGCTTACGCTTTGTACCGCAGATCCTGCTTTACCTACTGCTTCAGTTAATGCTGTCGTAGCAGCTACAACTACCTTATTAGCTTCAGCTGTAGCACTTACATAAGTGTCACCAGTAGCGGAAACATTTTTATTCCCCAATGCTGCTATCGCTGCGGCTACGGTTTCGTTGTCCGATACTTTAATATCACCCGCACCTAATACCGGATTACCAGATATTTTCTTTCCATTAACAGTATAATTCCCAACTGTAGTACCTAATGTATCTACCGATGCTTTTGTGGCTATCACAGTTGTATCAACGCTGAATGCATGATCATCAAGGGTTAATCCGCCATTTTCCTTTGCCGTATAAACGTCGATAAGGCTTGTCACATTGACATACATGCTCTTATCACCGCCATCAGTATTCCATACAAGGTGAATATATGTACCTATCAGATCATCAGATGGATTGGTAACCAACTCAGCATTAGTCAACATTCCGTCCTTAATAAATGCGCTTGCATCAAGTTCAGCGACCACCGCGTCACCTATTCCAGTAAGTTGAATCTTATGAGTAGCCTCGGCATAAGCCAACCCAAGAGTGGTGGAAAGATTCTTGTCCGTCAATGTCAACACCTTCTCGTTGGCTGATACTCCGGTAACAGTAGCGGCAGGAATTTCGGCAATCTTTGCATTGAGATCATTCAATGCTGCGGAAGTTGTCTTCTCATTGTCAAGAATGGTGTTTTCAATATTCTCTACCACATTCTTGACATTATCGCCAGTAAAACCGGTATTGGCATGAGTCCCGTCAAATGCTATCTCAGATGCCTTCGTTGGAACCTCAATGTTAACTGCCTTGTCGGTAATAGTCAAGTCAGTGCCATTTCTCTGGATTTTCTCTATCTTGTTGACCTGAGCATTTGCCTCTACGTTATCACCGATCTTTTTACTTATTGCATCAATGTTACCCTGAAGTGCAGTTTTTGTGCTATCGACATATGATTTAACATCATAAGCCTCAACAAGACCTTTATTGGTCTCACTAGCACCAGATACTGCCTGTACCGTAACTGTAACACCTATTTTTTGCTTTTTGTCAGCATCTTTTTCTGATATAGTGGTGGTTACATATGTGCCATCAGTACCTTTCTCGATTAACTGAAGGGCTGAACTAGTTGTACCTGTTAAGTTTTCAAGGGCGTTAATCTTTCCTTCTAACTCAGTCTTAACGTTACCAACATATGTCTTTGTCGTTTCATAATCTTCGAACCATACAATTTTTGACCCTGCATTGTTCAATGTGCCGAACTGCGCGGTTCCATCAGCTGGATGAACAATTATAATTTCGCCTATCTTAAGGTCACTTGCGGTTACGCCACTTGCTTCTTGACCATGAAGATGAATGACTGTTTGCTTTCTGTTAAATGCCATATCTATTTATTTTTTTTTGTTTTTATTTTCAAATCATCAATAAATAGTCAACTCAAAAGATAAATTAAGCAATCTTATAATCAAAAATTGCTGTTGAGGGAATCATTTGTTCTACAAAAGGCATAATCACATTCAAAATATATTCTTTTCTTGCTTCCTTGAATGCAGCATCATCTTTATTGACGCTTGTAAACTCTAATGTGAATTTTTTCACATTTATTATCTCATCAGCATCAGACTCCTCTTTATCCAATTTGTCTGTATCCTCGCTTAGTTCTCCATCTTTTTCGCATGACAACTTACTGAAATCTATTGAACTATCCTTAAAGTATTCAATTTTGGTATTATCCTCTACCGGATCACTGACGTTAAACCCAATTTTCTTTATTTCTTCTATTTCATTCTTTTCCAATGATGAGAACATATTGTTATCAACCGCATAACCAAATATATGTTCAAACAGGTTTAGATATTCCTTGCCATTGTCATAATTGCCATATCCGCAATGAGGATTATTGCCTTTTTCAGTTTGTTTCAATGATTCAAGGTATAATACCCTTGTGGCATCCTCTGTTGAATTATTTTCAATTTCTTGTTTGCTTATTGATTTCCAGCCAATACAACCGGATTCCTTATCTTTTCCGATTACCGTGGAATAATTCTTGTTCTTCAAAATAAAATAATGGGAAGCGTTGTTCACAACTTCAACATCCACAGTCTCATCATAATCTGATAATTTGCTGATATTGGTAACATAACAAACATCATTATCCCTTAAATCCGTATAATTGAACTCCAGCATTTCGGTCAAAGTATCAGCAAACCTGAGGTATCCTAAAGTCTCGGAATAAAGTTCAACTTTGCCATTTGCCGTGATTGTTGTTATCTTAGGGGCAATTTCCAATTTGATATCTTTCTCCTCAACTTTTCCCCAACCGCCTTTCATTTGGAAATAAGTATCTCCATCATATTTCAAATCAGGATCAAACCAAGGAATCACTTTCTTTGTTGTTTGCCCATCACTGCCAATCTCCTCAACCAACGCCAATGGCAAACCGGATAATGGATCTATATCAACGCTTTCGCCTGACTCCATGTCTTTTTTACTGTTGTATTCAACAATATCATCATAGTTCAAATCTCCGGTTGCTTTTACAATATATTCCTTCAATTCATAATCAGCGGTATAATTGCCATCCGGATTAACCTTCTTTAATTTTTCAACCCTTTCTTTGGATATCATTCCAAAAAGTCCCAATAAGGTCTCTATCCCCTGTCTGGTGCCCTTCATTGAATTGATGTAATTAGAGTTAAGTTTCAACCGCCTCAAGAACGCTGAATTTGCATCAACCCCGTTATATTCCTCGTAATATTTATCTTTATACTTTTTGCCGTTCTCTCCGTTCTTTACCCCGATTTTCACTGTCAATGTATTATCAGTCGTAGGCGATACATTAGTCAGTTCCCATCCCGCCAGTTCATTCTGGTCTGAAAGGAAATAATCCGGAGTATTGTTCTTCTCATCATATGTTATTCTGTTTGATGACTTGATGCCATTAATCATCAGCAAAATATCATCATATTCCCTACCATATATTCTCAATATTTTCCCTATCCTTGTCGAGTCGATATCACTTGCATCCTCAACCTCGCCGTCCTTATTACGGATAAATGTCCAATCAAGATTTTTGATAGCCTCATGAGTCATCATCCTCCATATATTATCAGAGTCATAATTATCATGAAAATCCGCCAATTTAATCAAACGTTCCAGATACATAGAATAAGCGCTTGATGACAAATCCGGGGTAAAGCCATCACTGACAGTAGGAAATATGTAGGATTCCATCCTGTAGTGATAGCCGTAATCATCCATATAAGGAGTCTCGAATTTGGCGCAATACAATGGCTTTGATGATCTATCCAATAAAACCTTCTCAAAATCATCTAAAGTATCAAAATATTCTTTAACTTTTTTTTCTTTAACTCTGGCTAAAACCGTAGATCCCGGATTTCTTGATAATAAATATTTTTGGCTATCTTTATAATAAACAAGAACTTGTGCCCCATTAATTGTTACATGAGCCACAATGGTTCCATCGCACCAAGGATATGGTGCTTGTCCTTCTGTTGATGCTGTTATATTATTACCCTTATCATCACAATAATCATCAATGCTCAACTGCAAGAATTTCAATTTATCTTCATCATCACCTAATGATATATTCGCCGGGCTGTCAACATCAACCAATGTCTCATTTGAAACCTTATATAGTTGATTATGCTCAGATCCGTCTACAGCATCATATATCTTTACCCAAACTTCATTTCCATCATCATCTGATGTCTTATTTGCTGGTTCTGTTGTTAATATGATTGATCCCGGAAAATGTTGGACAATATCATTGATTGATGCCCTTACCAATTCCGTGGCTGATCCATAACAAGCAAAGTCTCTCAGTGAACTATAATCTGGCTTAATGACGATTTTAGTGTCATCAGATACCGTCTCATCAACGGTATCTAACGTCCATTCTGTTCCTGTTTCTCCGTTTGACTCCCATTCATCCCATTTCCCTCTAGCATGCCTCTTTCTCGGATTGCCTCCTGGTCTTATCTTGAACTTGAAATTGGATTCAGAGAATGTCTGCTCATCCTCACCTAATTCCTGTATGGTAAAGTAATCATGTTCATAAATCGCCCCGTCAGGTGTCAAAACATGACGCTTCGATAAAGTGTAATTCGCTTTGGTCTTGATTCTATTGTCTTTCCTCGCCATGTTACTCTCCAATTACATTGTCATAATTCTGAGTACTGTCGATTGTATCCTTCTTGACCTTGACATCATAAACAGCCACTCCGAGTGAATTTTTGATATTATAAACCTCTTTCTGAATATAGATATCCTTATTAGAATTATATGTTGTGAGTATGCCGTGATCCCGGTCAAGAACCTGATCACCTTCAAGCATGGTCGATACTGTATCAATATCATGATCAACCATCTCTATCTCAAGCATTTTTGGAGAAAACAAAGTGTTATAGATACTTACGGTTTCAGTTGCCTTACCGATATAAGGTGACGCATCCGGCTTGAATGATAAAGTCGAACTCGGAGTCAAGGTACAGAATACCAGATTAGATGAGTTATCCGTCAAGTTATATCTTGTTGTCTTAGGATATGAATCACCAAGGTTCACCACCACTGGAGTACAAGGATTGCATGATGTAACCAATCTGACCGTTCCATCTTCATATTCTATACGATATCCGGTCAAATCATCAATCCCGTCAAGTTCTCCAGTCAAATTTAGAACAATACCTTTGACCTCAGGATAAGCAGCAAGTACCGATACATCGACAATCTTGGCTTTCAATTCTCTCGGCGCAATATATATTGTATAAAATCCTTTGGCATTGAAATAAACCAATGGCAATCTTAAATTATATGCTCCTTTAATCACATTATCCTCATCATCTTTAACTTCTGCAAGACATTCGCTCGCATTCAAGGATTTAAATGACTGGAACGTGTCATCCTCAGTGCTTCTTGTCGGACGATAATAATAAAAGATGTTTACATCTTTTGATATGTCAAAACTCGCCGGTCTTATAGACCCAAATATTCCTGTTGCCATTTTTCTATAAGTTGAACCAATTATTCTGATAGTTTTCAAGGTCTTGGAATGTATTGCATTCCGCCAACTTGAAATAATTCTCGAATGCTGATGCCGCCCCCCGGTTTATCTCAATATCAACCTCGGACTTCACCGGAAAATTCAAACCATCAGCAATATCCTGCTTGAACATTACTTTGGGTTTAAGCCCGTTTAAGGCATCCATTGTTCGCATTCCTAATATTTGAGCAGAATTGTACTTCCTTTCCTTAGGAATGTACTCTCCATTATTGCCTATAGCGGTTAAATCATTATCTGTTGCTTTTTCCACCGGATTATCTATATCAATATATTCTCCATATATTTCAATCCCGTCATACCCTTCAAAACAGAAAGAATATAAATGATTTTTTTCATACTTATAAATATCCTGCAATATAACTCCTCTATTTTGTTCATTTTCAATAGTTGAGATTATAGCCTCCCCATTAGATTTGCATTTTCCACCAATGTTATATGTTATGACTAATTGCCCATTATCATTTTCATCTCTACCAATAATATAATCTCCAAAGCAATTTTCATCATCAACTTTATAGAAATTATGAACTTCCCCTTTTTTATATGGTATCATTAGATAACTTCTATACCCATAGATGGTATCTGTCTCATATGCTTTATATTTCGCCAATATATGAATCCAATCCCCATCTACCAAATTTGGCTTTAGTGTTCTTAATATAGGCATCCCTTCTTCGACTACAGTTGCTGTGAAATAATAAGAATTACTTTTAACAGAAGATTCATCATCATGGCATTCTTCCATTTTTTCCGAAGGTTCTGCTTTTATATATTCATATTCTCTGCCCTTAAAATATCTTTCTATCTCAGTATCATCTTCTTTTTTTTCAACGAACTTTAGTATTGGTAAAGGTGTAATGCTTTCAATATCCAATTTAGGCATTTCACTTACTTCTGTAGCATTGTCTTTTTCTTCTGTTGTTAAACTCCATTCACTAGTTTCTGCATAGTTGTAATAATGGCGATAAATACATTTATAAAAGCCATCTTCCTTTTCAAATACACCAGGAATAACTCCATTATCATCAGATTGATAATCATTCATTCTTACAGCCTGTAATTGGGATTCAACTCTCAAAGCATCCTCCTCATTTTCAGATCTATACACTTCCCATTTTGAATATAAAGTCTTTGTTTCTGATTTTATTTTAGTTTCGCCGCATTTGTCTATGTAATAATGAGGCTTCGGATTACCATTCTCATCTTCGTACTTTACAGAATTTCCGTTTTCATCCACATATTCCGTCCACAAACCGGTATCCCTATATTCATTGGTAAATAATAATGGAAACTCCATATTTGGCACTAAAAAATGCCCAGATAAGCCTTTTATCGTACTAATTGCTTCATTAAGCAATGTATCCTTACCTTCAAGAAACTTCATCATTTCGTCGCCGCCCATTGCCGTCCATTCCTTGTCAACAATCTGCGACGGCTCGTTCTCTCCGGCTATTTTTTCATAGCAGCATGAGCCGCTTGAATGAATTTCAAACCACTTTTGCCATTTAGGAATATCTGAATAAGCAATTTTCTCAGGAACATAATCACCCTCGATATCCTGCGGTATATTCAGATAGCCGATGAACTTTTCCTCCATGTCCTTGCATATGGACCAGGGACCCTTACTAAATGCTAATCCAAATTTTATCCATCTTTCAGAATCCTTATTGATTTTTCCTGCGGTATCCGGATATTCCCAATAGGTTTGTTTATTCCCGTCCTTGTCTTCCTCGATTTTAGCTACCTTGTCTTGATTTGAATGAATCACTCCGTTTTCATCCATGGAAACCCCTACAAGCAATATGAACTCATCTATCGGCTTTTCCTCATCATTGGGATTATCCCAAACAAACCCATATTCACCTTCTTTTGCAAAATTAGGTATAATACGAGGTTCATAATCCTCTCCTTCTTTTTTTACCCCTTTACCATAAAAGTTGCATGGGGCATAATCATACAACTCCTTTACCTCATCAAACTTATATGTCCATACCTCTTTAGGCTCATAAACTGGGTTTCCATCACAATCATATTTTGTCAATACATCATGCTCTTTTATATGCTTGACTAATATTCCATCTCGTATTTGTTTTTTTGCGTAATGATAAGCATTGGAGAAATCAAGATATCTGAAACGAAGATAATGTTTTGACTCTTCTTTTTTACCAAAATCGCATACATATTGTTTGAAATTGCCATTGGAATCCTCATCATTCTCCTCCGGATTAGGATATACAATTGACGGCTTTCCATTTTCATCAAGCACAACATAAGGAAGAAGCCCTTGTACATGGCTTCTCGCACTATCCATATGCCCTAATCTCCTGATTGTCATTCTCCTCGTTTTAATTTTGGCTCAAACAATGTCAAAATCAACTTTGTGTCATCTATCTTGATATGCTTGCTTTGAGGTATTCTGTAATAATAAATCCCCTGATCAATATTATAACCTGTCAATATCTTAATATAAAGTATATCAAGGATATTTCCCTCATCGCTTTCCGATTTTTTTACTACAATATCATCATTACTTGCTACCAATGGTATTGTCTTTCCGTTTTTGGCATTGTTGAATTCAACCTTTAAATAAATAGGTTTCTCGTAATTTTTGCCCTCTTCAAGAATAACGTTTTCAGGTACTTCCTCATCACCCAATGGAGCATCCTCGGCGAATAAATATATATTGAACCCCTCGGCGCATTTTGTTTTGTCGTGCTCATTGGTTATTGTTATTTGACTATCAACTCTATAGCCTTCATCAGAGCATAACCCCACAGCATATTTCCACCGTTCGTCCTCAGGCATCTGTTCAATATACTGTTTCTGCTTCAAATACTTTCCATATATCTCTCCGGAATCAAAGAAAACCGTCGAATAGTTTAGCAATGATTGATTCACCGGATCATTCCTGTCATAATATGACAGTCTGACGAAACTCTTACTTATTTTTGCTTTCTGGAAAAAGATATCATTGTCATCAAACCCAAAATATCCAAGCAAATCTGATTTTCCGTCTTCTTCTTCAAACCATCCAGTTTCGGACTCATTATCCGGGTCGATATACCATCCATCCTCAAAACCTATATCCTTACCATTTTTTATAATCTCTTCCCACTTCACATTCTTCATACCAGTCGCACCAGTCAACGGGGCACGTTTCCTGAAATGCATGTTTATCTCGATTTCCGTCAACAATTGAAGTTTTCCACTTTCATCCTTAAACATCGGAGCATACTTGATTTTCTCCATATTGATGATTGGCGGTATATTACGGTTTATCTCATCGTTTACCAATTGATCCTCCTGAACATCCGATAATCCAAGGTTTGACGAATCATTGTCAGATTCCATCTGTACCGGAACATTCCAAAAGGCATAATCCCGATTTAAGAATACAGTCTGCTCCTTGAAATCGTCTATGCTACAGCCAAATCCATACAATTTGCCATTCTCATCAAAAAAACAATTTTGTGCGGATTGAAAATAAGCAGCATTTTTTATCTCATCTTGATGTACTTCTTTTAATAATACTTCATCAGTCAAGAAATCTTCTGGCAAATAGGTATAGGTAGCATTCTCTTTTTCGTTGCCATTGCAATCAGTCTCTATTGTTGTTTGTTTCAAATCATTACAATCAGCGATAGAATATCCACCACTTTTTAGGATTAATACATCATAAGTGCCTATTTTCTTATCATCTGCATTATATGCGATAATTTTTGGTTCACTGGCATTACCATTCAGATCTTGCAAAAATATATTATGATCAGTCTTGAATCTTGCTACCGTGCCAAGAAACATCCCTTTATCATCTGATAATTCATAATAAGGGCTTTCATATACCGATAATGTTCTATTCTCCAATCCAGCACTAATTTCCTCATCGGTCAATTCTCGGTCAACCAATGACCACTCACCGTCAATCTCCTCAGAATATATTGTATCAACTGGATATAGTTTATCCGGCTGAGGAATCCCTTCCAATATCAGATTGGCATTGCCGTTTTCATCAACTTCATTTTCCAATACTGTCAAACTACCTGATAATACTTTCACTCTTTCCCCTCTATCGGCAAATCTTCTGAATGTCAATTGTGATTTCGGGTTTAATCCCTCCGCTTCCTTGCGGTCAGTTATAACCTCGGTATTCCCATCATCATTAATCTTCAAACTTTTAATGGTGATAGGCTTTTCGCCATATATCGGCTTATATAATGGTATTTTAATTGTATCCTTCGGCATAGTCTAATAACAAATGTTCTTGTACTTATCAAGTATATATTGAACGGCTGACATATCAATAGGTTCACTTCCTTCGATATAATACTTTTTCATAGGATTCTTTTTTTCGCCCTTACCCCATAATAAACCGAACTCATTGTTCGGATCCTGTCTTCTCACAAAAATATTGAATCCTTTCTCTATGTAAAAACAACCATTAGCAAATGGCATATTGTAAACATCACTGTCATTAGGAGTCTCTGATGCAGATAAAACACTTCTCCATACCAGTTTCCCGCTTGATGGGAGATATCGGCTGTATGTCGGGGTTGAATACTCAGAAACTATCGCGATAATATTCTTTATATTCTCTTTAAAATAGTCATAATCCTCATCACTCAGCAATATCCATGGCAGATTATTCTCATCGACGTTATCCACACATCCCCAAAATGTCTTTTTATCCTTTATGTTGAAAAATCCTATTGTATCATCTTTTATGAATTTATAATCAATAGGGCATTCGGTAATCTTCACACCCTTAAGTTTATAATCTTCACCAATCTCCTTTATTGGCAACTCCAATTTATCACCAATAGGCAAACAATCTACTGAATTCAAATTACTCAATTCTTTTACCTGCATCTCATAATTCGAATGATAAAAATATCCCTCAGGGCAAATATTAGCTAATGTCTGCTCGTTATTATTCTTTCCATTAAGAAAATATTCTTTCGTTTCAAAGGTTGTTTTTTTTGTATCATTCAAATCATAATCGTCATATATCAACTCATCATATTTGATTGTTGAATACTGGGAATTTGAAATCTCCCTCTGAGCGGTATTAAAACGGTAATAAGTATTCTCTATCACTGTTTCCGTATATTCCGCTGGATTAAACTCAACAACATCACCCCAAAACTCATCATCGCCTATTGTGATTCCTTCATCTTGCATATTTCCCTCTTTCAATCCATATAACGCTTCCGGTTTAGCTGCTATCTCTTCGCCCCAATAACTGCTTATCTTTCCGTCAGTAATATCAATATTATGAATATAACGACAATTATAATTCCTTATAAAATCAGAATCAGTAAATCCACTCCATATCCTATTGCCTTCAGAATCCTCTTCCTCCAAATCCTCTTTCTTTCCTAAATCAAGCCCTCCTGTAATCTTTCCAAAACAATGCGAATACTCAATTGTATCTCCTGTAAATGTATCTTGTTTATACCACTCCTTATAACCGGCATTATTCTTCACCACCGTAAAATATAATGAACTAACAGGTCTCCCTAAATTGTCTTTCAGCCCATCAGTATTGATATCATCTGTATATACAATCTGAGCAATAGGATCGCCATAAATATTCTCTGCAAATGCGCCTTTGGTTATACTATTTCTTGGTTCTACCTCATTTCCATTACTATCTCTATATAATACTTTTTTTAATATTTTGAAATAATATTCGCATTCTGACCCATTTGTTTCTTTCCTATACCATAACCCATCTTTGAACCCATTTTCAGCAAAACGTGCAACAGATTCATATTTCACACTGAAATATCTGTTTTGTTCTGTTCCGTCTGGTTTTCCTGTTGAAATCACCCTCACCGATGCCTCCATACGAGTTTGATCTGTCCCGTAATAGAATCTTACGCGATCATTCTTTGACAATGTATGACGAAATAATGTACGGCAACACAATGTATCATTCCCGTTGGAATCATAACATCTTTTCCAAAAACATTGAATTGCATTATTTTTTGAGTTTCCGTTAATCTCGTTGACCTTATCCTTATCTGCCTTATAGACATATGTTATTGCATAATTCCAGTTTTTTTCAATACGATTCCTGAATTTATTATATTTCGGTATAAAAGAATATAGGGTTCTATCAGGGTACATATCAATAAATTCACAAGCCTTATTACCTAATAGCATTCGATTTATTGATATATTCTTATCACCAATTTTCAAATTCGGAATGTCAATGTTTCCTGGATTAGTAAATCCGTACCAACCATTCTTTGTACTTATACGGTTAATAAAAGCCTCATAAAATGTCAAAATAGTGTCATGTTGATACAAATGTATTGGAGTCTCATTTTTATCATCATAAATCACCCCGACTTTTTCATTCACACTATTCCCATTGCAATCCCTTAATGTATCCTCTAATGTATTATATTTGTCAGTTTTTGCATCATTCAGATTTTTATTTACATGGGTAAAACCATCATTACGAAGCATATGATTATTAAAAATATCAAGCCCGCAATGATAGACAAGCCCCCCAATTTCGTTATGGCTATATTCTGTATCTTTTATTGCTTGTTTTCGAGTAACGTCTGAATTATTGCCAGCATTAGTTAATCCATCCACATCAGCCGACTTATCATCAAACAATACCTTACAATGGTCAGACCCCTCATCTTTCATCACCTCGGTTTTCATATTGAAAAGCACATTCGAGCAAACTGGATTAACCGTGAATATCATTCTGTATTTATTCGATGCATCCCTCTCATTGTTATATAATTGAAATGCTGATAACTCCCCCATAAGGTTATTATAAGGGAGGGAACGGGTTTTCGCAGTCAGATTCACATCAATACTGTGCTCCTGACTTTGCGAAAACACTGACCTATTTTCATCTAAAAAAACTTCTCTCATTTTGCCCCAAAATCTTTAAACGTTAAATTGGAATATTTTTCATTATCAATAAGAATTTTACCCTGGTATATTTCTCCTTGATCCCCACTGCCATGACCTTCCAAATTTCCATTAGCATTATATATATTCCAACCTCCTCCGCTATAATTGGCATTACACTTAAATATAATATTATTATTTCGATAAACAACAAAAGCGATTTCAGCAGCTTCTGACTCTACTTGTATTACCTCCCCATCTCCAGTCCCATATTGGCGGGTTATTGTAAGTATTCCGCTTGTATTATTCTTTATATAAATGGTCTTTTTATCAACCACTTCACCTCCTGACTTATCACTTTTCCCAATAAAAGTAGTATAATTTATTGCATCTGTATAAGATAAACGATAAGAATCGCTTTTACTTGAAAATTCTGCTAACAGTATTTGACTCCCATCTGTATCCACCCCATACAGATAAACAGTAGATGTAAAATTATTTAAACTAAAATCTACATTTTCTTTTTGTCCCAAATTAAAATTTCCACTACTTTTTGGAGGAACTGTTGTAATTTTTCCGCTTACTACAGCTAGAATTACATCACTATTTGTCTCATTTTTTAAAGTAAATGTTTTTGTTGTTCCTGTTTCTGGAGGTTCTGGATCAGGATCTGGGTCGGGTTCAGGAGCCGCATTTTGATTAATTAGCAAAATATCTTGAACATTTTCATCAATTGTACCGTCATCCATAACCCTGCTGAATGTTATTTCACCTCTTCTTCCATCATATGTAATGTCATCAACAAGTATTTCTATACCCGTTGTTCCAGCATTCCCGCTTGTGTCATTTTCTTTTATGATAACCCAATCAGGAATCTCACTTGTGATTTTCCAATTGACATTTGTTTTAATCGTCACTGTTCTTGGACCACCCTCTTTTCCGACTGTCAAAGGATTAGGAGTCACAATGATATAAGGCTCAAATCCATCAAGTTTATGCTCAGATGATGGCTCAATATATGGATACAGCATCACAATACCTGAGCGACCTCTAAACCCAGTTTTTTTATGGCATACTCCAATCACTGTTTGACTATCAGGATCAAATGGATGATATTTCTGGCCGTCTATAGTTGCTATAACCGCGCCGTTTCTTTGCATAATGGCATCACCATCCTTAACATATTCGAATAATTTTTCTTGTATTTTTTTGAGATCCGTTGTAATTAAAGGTACTAAATCTACACCTAATTTCTTAAATTTATCTTTTACACTTAAAAGAATTTTAGGATTTGACGGAACCATTAACCCTTCTATCACTTTTCCATTTTCCCCGGTTTTTGTGAATTTTGCTATCATTCCTGTCATCTTAATTATTACAGTCCCCCCTAATTGATCAAACTCAGCCTTTTCATTATATTTCCCTAACACATAATAATATCCATCTCCCGTATAATATACAGGAGTTGTTGCTGATTTTTCCATACAAGAGTTAACCAAATCTTTTGGTACTATATAATAGATTGCATCACTATCAATTGTTTCTTCGCCTTCCGAATCTATGCCAAAAAATTTTGCTGCATCACCATTTTGTAAATAAGTAATATTGGATAAAAATTCACTAGATATTTCATCTGATATTTCAGTTGCTTTATTTGTTTTATCCTCAGGAGTTCCTTCTTTTAACGCATATGAATAAAGGGTTCTTCCACTTTCTATAATCCATGGCGATTCTTGCTCTTTAACGCCAACTCTTTGCCTTTGAGGCTCTTTAAATGATGCTTTATCAAGCCCAATACTAACGATATCATCTGATGTTACTGCTGTTACTGGTTTGGCTTCCTCTTCACATATTGTCATCTTTCCCCATTTATTCACATAAGTAATTCCATTATATATATCCCCTATCAATCGACCATTATCTTGGGTATAAACTACCGTAGGGTCTAAATTCGCATCTAAATCAGATAAATTATCTAACAATTTGTTACTATATGAAAAGAAATAAAACTCGCCATAAAACGGGCGATAAATTGATGGATATCTAAACAATGGAAACAGTGTCCAATCTTCTGACTTATATCCTTCGTCATTAAACTTTACTCTACCCCCTTCAACTTTCGCATAAACCAATTCATCATCGATTTTTGATTTTGCTATTACACCAATTAACATACCAGAAGCCGGGTTTGTTCCTTCACTAGTCCAATACTCAGTACCTCCTGATATATATCCACAATATTCTCCACCTACAATAGTACTGTTATATACCATTGCGCCATATGCTTCGGCTTTCTTTCCTTCATTATCCAGAGTTTGCCAATACCCACTTCTATCCGTTAATGTATATCCTCCGGTTGTATCACCTTGTGTGACTATCTTACCACTAAATCCAGTTGTATTTTGCGGAACTCCAAATAATGCTTTTGATTTATCGGTCTTTACATTGGAATCAAAACTATTTGTTCCATGCTCTACATCATCTTGAGCAAATAAATAATGCTTAAGAGCCCATTTGTTATTGTCAGTATTATGGTTACTTTTTAATGCACTATTCAGATTACTCCACCATTCAGGATTATACCATTTATTAATCCATTCATCATCTTTACCATTTTCTCCTCCTACAATATTTATGTCATTATCTGCACCTAAATAAAGATGAACGCTTTTAGTATCAAATATCTCATAGTTGCCTAATTCTTTTTCAAACTCATTTCCGCCATCTTTACATTGATATATTATTTTTACTGCATAAGTACCTGATTTTTTAGCATAGAATAGCAATGGCTCCCCATTATATACTTGTTCATTACCATCTACGGCTATTTTAGAGGTAATATCATTATAATCATACCCATCTACTGTTACATCTGATATTTCTAGATATCCCCCATTATACCAGTCTGATACATATCTTTGATATGCATTAAAATGATGAATTTTTACATTTGCTGATACATTAGCATCTATTGTTACTTCTTTGGAAACATACGATTCTTCAGAATCTATTACTTCTATTTTATAAGTTCCAAAAGGAATATTTTTAAATGTAAATTCACTATCTGTCGTTATGGCACTATCTGTATGATTACCTCCTGCAATTTGCCGCAAATATATATGGTATTCAGGATCAAGATTTTCCATATGAACGGTAATATTTCCTGTCCCTTTGCATATATCTTTGTCAAATGTTACAGTTATATCTTTTGCCCTATTAAGAATTGAAGAAGAATCGCATGCAGCAAAGAATTGCTTGTTAAACTCATCCAATGCTGTTGCGCCATCTTTCAATCCAAAATAGAAATAATAACTATTTTCATATTGAGGCAAATAATATGTCTGTAAGAATTTCCTCTCCTGATATCTTATGTCATCCAAATCCTCATATTCCAATCCCATTCGGAACATGTAATAATCGAGATTTGCATCTTCTATAGTACGCCTCTGAGTATAATTCGTTTCATCCTCATCATAATCTAATTGATTTTGACCTCTATCAATATTGTATGCGGTTAAATCCTCATCCTTTACATCAACCTTTGTGTTATATTCATCATCACCATCTACGAATAAGTTCATCTCACCGCCAAAACTCTTCGGACGGCGATATACAAAATCATAGTATTTATAGCCAGTATCAGGATTTGTCCTTGTCGCAATCAATCTCCGTTGATTCAACGTGGCAAACATTGACCTTGCGTCAGAGTCAATAATTTCATCTTCAGCAATCAAGCCAGTAGGAACATTATAGACATACTTGAATTCCACATTTGACCCATTTTCATTTGCCGATGCTTTCCTGACATTTTCATGCCGCTGCGAAATTGATGCTCCTATCTCACAAACTCGTTCAAGATTAACACAAGACTTTTTATTTGTCTGAGAATTTACGCATGATATACCTAAAAAATGCCCTCCTGGCATATACAAGGTTTTCTTGTAATCTTTAGATGACCCTTGTCCCGGTCCCGTATAATTCCATGATATGCCTGCGGCTTCCGTCAACGGTATTGTATCACTTGCCTCATTTGTATCATATTCAAGTTTTTCATAATTTGATCCATCCTTTGATGCCTGATCGTCTTTACCTACTCCATTATAGAAATCAATCTCGGCTTTCAATGTCATATTGTCACCGTCAATATCTTTAATACCTTCCTTTATTCCAGTCTCAGTACATTTTGTATTACTGTCGGAATCAGCATACAATGGTCCTTCTGTCTCCATATTAGTAAGAGCCAGATTAGTAGGCATTTTATATGTGGAACTAGGCAAATATTTGAACAATTGCGGCACGCCATTCAAATCACAATTATTCAATGAACCTAATAAAACGACATCTGTAGCAAAAAGGTTAACCTTTTTGGAATATTTCCCATTACCATTCCATTCGCATGGCTTCAAATAATAAACATGCTGATTTTCTATAGTAGTAGCCTCATGAACAATACCACCATTTCTTCCGAAAATTTTATAACGTTTCTTTCCTTTATTCTTATGGAATTTTTGACTTTCTGATTTTGATTCCGTTTTTACTTGATTGATGATAGTCCTTCCATTTACATCAGATGTCTGATAAGGTAATGAGCAAAGTTGCATATATTTTCTTGTGCGCCCAAATATAGACGCATCATTCATGCAGCCTTTTACTTTAGTTACCTTTTTGCCAAAAATCCAATATTTGCGTTTTTTCTTAATTTCTCTTACCCATCGCGGAATATAAAGCAATCCATTAATCCAATCGTTATAAAAATCAAAATTGATGACTTTATACTCCTGAGCCAATGCCATCTCTATGCAGGCAATAAGATAATCAGTATTTTTAGTCAAACAAATTCGTTCTGCCTCATCATTATTTTCCCCATCATCAGTAAACCATTCCCCATTCTGATAATCAATTGATTTACTATCTGGCTGAGTATTTGCTGTAGTATCTTCAATCCCATCATCATCATAATCTTTTTTTATGAAATCTAATGTTTGCTGCAAAATATCATAGTCTCCAACTGTATAATTTCCTTTTAAAGGCTTCATTGGAGCAAAATACCAAGTGTCCAAATCAGGGCACAATCCTTCTTTAAGTGTTATAAGTTTTAGGTTTTTAACAAATTTACCAAAAATAGGCTTAAATGGTCTTATGCCACTTTTAGGGCGCCATTTTTTTGGGACAATCCAAATAATCGGTCCTAATACCAAATCTAGCAGGTCAAGATTACATATATCCGCCAATGCATTCCCAATCCGGCTTATAAAATAATTCATAATTCCCACCATGAACACATAGCACTTGATCAAAGCACATATCAATGTGAACATCAACGGCAGTTTAATCCTAATGTTGTTATAGGGAATCGGATTGTTGTTACCTGCTATGTTGCAATGTTTTATTCCAGTGAACCTCTCATTCTTCCATCTCTGTGATCTTGAAAACCTCGGTATATATGACTTTACAGTATATACATTATTCCAGAACAAATCCCTGTATGAGTCTTCCCTTGTCTTTGTACCGAAATTATAGTCATAATCCTCATGACCAGTCTTGGTATTCTGAGGATTGTTCGGCACTAAAACCTTCGCCCTGAAAAAGTTGTCCTTGTTCAATTCGGACTCCTGCATGGACATTCTGAACCTTACCCTTGTTCTTGTGGCTATTCCCTTCTCCGGATCATCAGTAGGAACCATGTTTCCATACTCATCGGTCCTCATATAATCCAGATTCATCGGAATTTGATAGCACCACACGCCATTTCCATCTATCAATTGGGTTCCCTTAATCTGGAATTCCTCAGTATCACCTCCTGGTGTTTTCCTAATCATCTCAATCCTGCCCTCGCCGGTGGTCAAGTCCTCCATTGATCCCATCTGGTTTGTCGGCACGCATTTCTTGCTGATACCATTTGAAGCATTGTCGCTGACAACACTTCCGATAAACACGCATGTAGGCTCAAATTTGAATGCAACATTGATATCTGCCCTTGTTATGCCCACGGTCTCTCCCAAATCAGAATTGCCCCAAAACGGATTAACAGTAACCGACAAATCCTGAGAAAATATCTGAGAAAGATTATCAAGATTTGTTCCAGTCTTGAATTTATTGGCATTCTCGAACTGTTCTATTGTATAACCTTTGTAAACAAAATCCCTTGGTCTCTGTGATAAGATACCACAATCAGACAAATCCAAATCCATATGCAATGTATGAGTCCCCGTAGGAACCCCTATAAGCATATAGTCTCCGGAATTGTTCGTCCTTGTCGTATATTTGTAATATTTGTCATATATCTCCAGCAATACATCATTGTCAAGCATGTACGTCTTGTTCGGAAATGTACCCACAACCTGATGGCATTCATCCACCTGGTTATCCGGCAACAAATTATACCGAATCTTGTCCTTGTTCTGTTTCGCCACTGATGTATATGGGTAAAGGCTTTTCAACTCCTCATTATCATCGGTATCAGCCTCGATAAAAAGACTGATTTTAGCATTCGGGATACCGAATCCATTATTTGCTATGACACGCCCCGCAATAACTCCATTGTTTGAATTATGAAGCCTATATGTATCAGTACTTTTTATCTTGAGGGACATTATCTCAAATGTATCATAATCCTGATCAAGCAGGATATTGAGATTTCCTACATAATCAGGATTATCAGTTCCGACAACTGTACGTATTCTATATGACAAATTATTTTCCGCCATGTTTTTTTCTTAACTTGAAAATTTTATCAATTTTAATTGACCCTTTTTTGCCAAATATTACTTGTAACAACAATCCTATCACCATTATCGGCAAGAAAGGCAACATAATCAATGATATTCCTATCTCCTTGAAAAAAGTGGATACCATCCCCCTTATATCGCTTGTCTTGCTTTTAGGCATGTTATGCCCATATTTTTTTTGAAGATAAGCAATCTCTTGATTCACTTTGCAAGCGCAAGCCATACTTCTATCTTGATTTCACCCTTACCACGATATCTGTCTCTGGATACTTAATCTCCATCATCTGATCTCCATCATTGTAAAGAATGCCGTCAGTGGCATTAAGGTCAACCAAATCCCTGTCGGTATCACCCAAATAGTCAATAGCCTCATTGACATCGCATGTGGTATCAATCGTGGTTATCTCCTGCCCGATATGAGTGGTCGAATACTTTTCAGACGGTCCATGAACATTGTAAACCCTCAAGGAAATCATATTGATCACTCCATCAACCTTGGAAATCTCCTTCTCCAAATCACCGATGTATATCTCCTCGCCCATACGATGCTTATTGATATCCATGTAATCCTTGACTTTGTTGATTACCATTCTCACAACATCACTCTTGTTATAGTTCTTATCCATGATGATGTCAACATCAAACGCAAGGTTGATTATCCTTCCGGATTTGATCTCCACATAATCGTTAATCATCCTATACCCGGAAAGCCATTCCTTGATATTGTTAATCAATGTCACCGGCAACAATGTATCAAGTTTTCCTTGATAGTCCAAACCTAACAAATATATCATGACCTTATTGTTTTCCTCCATCACTCCCACTCTGAACGGAGTTCCATATTTCGGAGGAAGCAATAGAATCCTGTCCTCATAATCCTTCTCCGTCACGCATCGGTTCTGGGCAGCATTATGATATTTTATCATATATCTCAATTCCTCATTTGATGGCATATCCTTACCAGATACTGATGGAGTTGTATTTGTTACCTCGATAGACGACCTCACACTTGAACTTAATGTAGCATTAGTTCCTTCACTATTCATTTCTATGTTAAGCGTGGCAATCCTGTTTATAGCCCCTTTAGCAACATTGCTCGCCTTTCCGCCGCCTACCCGATACAATATGAATATAGTGCTATCTGGATCAGGCAACACTCCCATATTGTCATTATTCATCATTTTTTCAATCTGATATTTGGCAAATCCACTCGCCCCCGATAATTGGCTACCATCAACGACATCTCCACCACCGCTTCCGAATATCACCTTAAGATATCCCTTATCTGTATATTCCGTGGTGAATTTATGCTCTACCGGAACCCACTCTCCCTTTGATATGCTGAAAACTGGATATGTCTTACCATCATCATTATATTTGTACTCATATCTTACAGATGTACCATTCTCCTGTTTGGTTCTCCACCTATCAATTTGAGCCAAATTCTCGACCTCAAAAAATCTCGTATATTTCTTGTTTTCTGCGCAGACAGTTTCGCTCTCACTATAAAAAGCTCCATATGGAGGAGTTGTCTGTATTGATGTTCCCGGAACCATAACTACCGACTCAACATTCATCACATTCTCCAACGGTATCAATATCTCCATGAACGGTTTCACATCCTTGGCATAAATTGCTTGTCTATATACCCTTGAATCCCCGGCTACCGCCACCGCCAGTTTTGTGACCTTATAGGATACAATCTGACCATTTGAATTATAGTTAGGGGTTATAGTCCTGTCACTATAGCCATCCTCATTGAACTGTTTATTGAAATCAACATCAGTCAAAATCTCGAACTGCTGGGTGGATGACGCAAGTTTTGTCCCCGTCTTTACAATCGGAGCATATTTCCAATTAGGATTATTTCCATCAACTGGAAGTGTACAGGATATGGCGACCTCAGCCATAGCACCTTTCGGTCCCGGAATCCTAAACCCATTGTTCCTCGCCAAATCATACAATGATGATTTCTCCTGAGCGGAATTGATATTGGTCTCCTGAAATATTCTGTCGATATGATAAGCGAGATTGTCTGATGTATCAGCACAGATATCCATCAACCATGACATGATGGATGCATCATCATAATTCGCAGCCAGATCTGGATAATACTTCTTGGCTTTCTCTATCAATGCAGCCTTGATCTCACTATATGTCTTGTTTAAATATGATATTCCTTTTTCCATGTCTTTTTCTTTTATATCTTAACTGCCACGGTATCTTCTGTCTCTGTTATTCCTTTCTTTACTCTGTAATGAACTATAACTATTTTTCCATGATCATTGGCTTTCTCATCATCATAAATTGATATATCATCAAACGATACCCCTGGAACATATTTGCTTATTGATTCCCTTATCTCGGATTTAATATTCTCCAATGTCTCGCCGTCATTCGGATTGAATATGAATTTTATCAAATCAGTACCGAAATCAGGCTTCCTTAGCCGTTGCCCCTTCGGCGTGAATATCACATGCAATACAGATGACCTGACTTTTCCCTCATAAGTGTCATTCAAATCAAGAAACAGGTTATCCTCATTGTCTGACGTGAAAGGATATTTTATATCAAATTTCTGAGTCAATGCCATGCTTGAAAATATTTTATGATAAATAGTTAAGAGCATTTTTCTAAAATATAAGTTTTTAGTTTTTTATATTCAAGGAAAATGCCTCATCTGCTTAGGAAAATAATCTGGATTATTCAAATAACAAAGCAAAAAAAAAAAAGAGAATGACGCATCTCTCGACGAGCCATTCTCAAAGAATTCAAAATTCAAATTACATTCGTTTGCAAATATGCAAAACTAATCCGGATTATCCAAATTATTTATAATCAAAATTTTATTTTTTTTTTTCAAAATAAGCAAAAACCCGAACGTTAATCCAAATGATTTAGTCAAACTCTTCAGAAAATATTTGTTATTTATAAATATAATACTTATCTTTGTATCAATTTTCAGCATCTTTGATGCTTTGGTGCTCGATTGCAAGGCGAAACCTTGCCTTACTCATTGTAATATCGAGATAACTTTGACTTTAGGGGATAGTGTACGAATCCCAGGAGGAGAGTTACTCGTCGAAGGCGTGCGCCTTGACTCTGGACAGGATACCTGATTACGGTGATTCTGATATCCCTGAGTTCAGCGGATACAGGGAAAAAAGGGGAGTATATAAGGTTAAGGGAAGCCCAGTAAGAGCGAACGCTGATGTTAACGGTAGCATTAACATCTACCGTAAGTATTTGAAATGTAAATCGAAAGATGACTTGTCATCCGACGATGTAAGAGTCCTTGTCAACGGACCGGTGCTGAGGATTAACCCCCTGAGGGGTTAACCCTGATCACAAGCCCCCTCCTTCAGGTGGGGGTAGTTGGCATGACTTATATTCCGAAAACAATCCAATGATTTCGTGATATTGCCAATTACCTCACTTGAAGTAGGAGTTTCTTGCCGTGGTCATGATAAAAATGGAAAAAAAGCCGGTCTTTATTGACCGGCTTTCTCATTTGTTAGAGGTCTCCTTCCTCTATGTGGTGGTATATTCTTGTTTTTTGCTCTATTTGTCTTCCCTCACTCCAATTTTTTATCTTCGTGATATAACCGATCACACGGTCCCAAAGCGATACATTCTTGCTTCCGCAATGAGGGCAAATGCTGAAAGGTTGCTTTGCTATAAAACCGCAATTCTCACATTGACAATTAGGAACATTAAATGTCAAATATTGGCATCCGTTCTCCGCAGCATAAATTAATATATGCTTGTATTGCTCTGATGACAAATGTGCATCCAATTGAAGATGAGCAGCACTTCCTCCATCAAGTTGATCACCTATAAATCTGGTGCCATGCATCCTGATTTTTTCAAGGATACTTACATTTGGATCATTCGGTTTAAAAATATAACTTGCATAAAGATTTGTATCTGTAGGTACCCAATAATCATCCTCCTTATCCCAATTATAATTTTTTACAGCCAATGACTCCGCAGGTACCAATTCTGTATTGAAAGACAATTTATGAGGTCCTTCGTCCACTTTATGCGCTTGATTACTTTCTTTGATAAATGTGAAGATCTCCCTACAAAACTCCTCATAATCTGGATTGTCATTACAGGTCATCCCAAGAAATTCCACAGCTTGATTCAGCCCATTCAATCCAATTGTCAGATATTGCTTATTAAGATTGATAAATCCTGCTTTATATACTGGAAGCAAATTAGCATCATACATATCCCACAAAAGTTCATTATATGCTGTATGATACTTGTATATCCTTTCCAATAATTTACCCAAATGTTTTTTAAGACTTGGATATGACTCATGAGTAAATTTGTAGTCAGGATTCTTTGCCTTCTCAATATTGAACCAGTTTTGTATATTTCGTGCTAAGTTAATGGTAATTACTGATTTGCTTCCAGTCTGGATCCCAACATTACCATTAGTAAAATTAAATTCATGTATTTGAACCTTGTTTTTCAAACGACAATTATGAGTAACAAAATTGTCTGTACTAAAGTAATGATTTTTCTCAAGTTCAATGTCATATACAAATATTTTGCCATCAAAAGTCAATTCTCCACAGCGATACTTTCCATTAAAACTGATTTTGTCTTCCTCTTTTACCGCCAATTCATAATGTTTATAATCATCATAAATTGTTTTTGATGGCAAATAGCAAATAGCACCATTTCTCTTATCTTTCGCCATTAAAATATGATCCGGAGTAACGATTATTTCAAAATCTCCAGTTTTGAACAAGTACATATTTCCAGAATACTCTCTCTTCAAAACCCCTATAATCTTTGTATCTTCAAATTTTCTTGTTTCCGGATTATATGATTCTATTTGATATCCTGTATCAATTTTTTTCCCAAAACTGTTGCTTTCATTTTCAAATTCTTCTACAAAATCCTTAATCTCCATTGTTTTAGAGAGTCCGTCTTTTTTAACCTGAATCAATTCATTCCCTTTAAAACAACACGAACTCAATGAATCAACTGTATCACTGATGTATGTAAAGAAACTATGTCCTCTTGCATATTCATCACATACAAATTTGAACATTTCCTCATCCTCAAACTTCCCATCCTTGTAAAGCAATGTAACAGTTTCCACCGGAAATGTCATAAGGCACTTCAATCTTTCAGCGTTAAACCATTGCATGAATTCCATTTGAATCCACTTCACAGATTCCCATGTAGGTTTTGTATTATCTGGGAAATAAAAATCACCAAACATTCCATCAAAAAATGGTTTGTCAAAATATGAGAAATTTGTAAATGGAGATTGCAATCCTCTTGAACCCGCCGGTTGATTGATACTATAAACAATCTGCTGCCAATATTGATAAATCTGGCTCTTAATTGTTCTTGTGCCATCGCCCAATTTCAAGACATAATCCGGATTATCCTTGATGTTTTTGATATAGTCATCAAGTTCTTCCTTGCTCAACGGTCTCTCAGCATTATATACAATCTCGTTTCTGATTGCATTCATTTCCTCGCTGCCGAAATCATGCTCTGACAATTCTTTAATTGTATCACACCAATAATGAGTCTTATTCAATAGTTCCCTAAGCCGTGGCCCGACCTTATATATCGAATCCGCATGCTTATAGAAATCTTTTCCCCATTCTTTTTCTGCAAAATAAGTAAAACATAACAAAACCTCACTTGTGGCCACCGCACCAGCATATTGTGCAGAAACATTAAAAATCAGATTGCAGTACATTCCGCAAAATGAATCAATGTTCTTTGGCGTTGCCGACAATCCGCCAATGTTTTTGATGCCATCCGTAAGGAAAGGATACATTGTTATACTCACACAATATGGGGATATCGCTCCTGCGAACGATGACTCATCATTTTTATAAATTACATGGCTTTCAATGTCTTGCACATATTTTTTAGCATTAAATGATGGATAAAGTTCCTTCAGTTTATCCATAATCATACTACGGCTAATCTTTATATTATCAACCTTATGTATCTCAGCATTCAACACACCAATATTTTTGTTTCCTACATTGGAATTGTCATCAACCGTGGCATTTGCCGTATTTGATGATCTCTTGTAATTCTCAATGAACTTTTTTTTCTTCTCAACAAAATCATTTGTCTCATCAATCTCTTTTTTTGCTGATACATAAGCATCATACAATTTTGAATCAATTGATTTGAACTTCTCTTCCAATTGTGTTCTGATTGAAGAACAAAGAATACCATCATAGATATACAAATTGTCAACAATGGCATTAATTATATCCTTGTCATAATCTATCTTGGCTCTCCGATAAACTTTCCTGACAATATTCTTCAGTTTTTTTTCATCATACTCCTCAAACGAGCCATTTGTTTTTCTTACTTCCATATATGAAAAAATTGTATTATTATTTCCCTACTATCATTAAGGGAAAATAAATAGTCACTACCTTATCAAAACTTTTTTGTTACCGGTGCTCCGTCTGGATTTGCCTTATCCTTTTTATCCTGTCGGCTTCCCTGGCTTTCTCCTCCTCTTCTTTCCATTCAAGACCGCTGTCGAACTCCATCACATCATCGCATGATATCGTCGAGGTTCCGTTATTAAACTTGATGCCTCTCCAAACCTTTCCGGATTGTCCGGATCGGTTCTTCAAGACCGCCAATGTAGCCTTGTTCTGCTCCTGGTCCTCTATCGACCTCGCGATTGACAGAATGACATACGCTGCCTGAATCTTGGTTATGCTGCCACCAGCTTGGTCCTGAGTCACCAAATCACTGGTGAAACTGCCCTTGTTGCCTTGGGTCGGAACCCATATGGCACAATCAAGTTCGGTAGCCATGTTCTCCAGTTTCCTCATCGTCCTCGCCTGTCTCGTCCATTCACTGTCATTCGAATAGCCACCTTTTTCTGGCAACAGGCATTCGAAATAGTCAATGATGAGCAAATCTGGTTTGAACCCTTTGTTGATCAACCTTTTCACGAAACGTTCGATATCAGTAGCTGATTTGGTATTCGTGTAATACGACTTCAGCCTGAGGTTCTTCCGCATCGTCTCTTTATCAGGATAATTGTCGATGACCTTCCTGATTTCATCAGCCTCAACTGGATCCCTTGTCAAATCCTTGGCTTCAACATCAGTCTGTAGCAATTCCGTGGCAAGCCTCGCATAATGCTTTCGAGTCAAATCTCTCTTTTTGTCCTCAAAATAAATCTGAAGAACCTTGTAGCCCTCATTGTTGTTTAAATCGCACTTATACGTTGACGCATATGAGGAAATCGCAGTGCAAAAGGTTGATTTCCCAAATCCAGACGAACCGATGATAACTCCGATCTTACCCTTCTCAAGACCTCCGACAAGAACTTTATCCAATGCTGAAATACCTGTCGGAACAGGAACACTAGCCGTAGGAGAAAACGCCTCATTCTCGGCATCCTCATCAAAAATGGAATACCCGAAATCATCCTCACCGCCGACCAATGAAGCCTCATCCCACAAACGCTGAACATCATCGAAATTCTCTGTCCCCTGCTCCACACTGGAGATGATTTTCTTGGCTATCTTGACATAATTCTGCTGCTTGAAAAACTTGGTCGCCAACTCCTCCGTGGTTAAATTTCCCTCAAGACTTGTCTCGAACCGGAGTTTCTTAATGATGGCATCAGTCTCCGCCACCTCAATCTCTGTTGTTGCCCTATCCTTCATTTTTACGGCAATCGTGTCATAAGACGGGCACATAGATTCCTTCCTGTAATAATTGTTGATTGTGTCAACAACCAACCGCAGCAAAGGATCCGTGAAATATGCTGGCTCGACAATATTGGCAATCCCGCTAAAAAACTTGGAGTCCTCGACAAAGCACTTCACCAGTTTATATTGGTAATCAATGCCGAGGTACCCCAAATTGCTTTTGTCTAGTTTTCCGGGCATCACTTTGTCTTTTTAGGACCGAGTTTCTCAAGGACGTTATTGTAACGTGTCTTGCCGAAATTGAAATGTGTTGTGTAATAATTATTATCCTGGCTACAAGTGGCGCAGATATCCCTGATCAATACCCAATCAATGCCTCTCTTCCCCTTCACCATATTATAGAGGATATATTGGTCAAAAGAAAGTTTTGACACATCCTCACCCTCGAACTGACCTCTCTTGTTTGTCAGGTCAATCGAATTCCTCACGAACTTAGGATAAACACCCTCCCATCCGTAAGCGCAAACCTCCCTGTCATCACAAAGGAATGCAAATTTGTAAAACATGCGATCATCATCGGTCAGCCCATTGCTAAGTTCCCCCCGGTCAAAAACAAACGAGCATGGCTCCGGATGATTGTTCTTTCCCCAATAGTAATTCTTTGTCTTGAGCCCCCTCACCACAATGCCCTCGCCCAATGTCATATTGGCACAATTATAGGGATTCTCAAAATAAGCGTTCATCTCCTCCACTGAATCAAATATTCTTGGAGAAACGATTTCCAAATAGACCTGAGTCTTGTTTTTTAATGATTCATCAATCATTCTGCCACATGACTCAATGACTCCTGCCAGTTCAACGGATGACAAAGACAATGGATTAAATGAACCAATATTGAAATCTCGCTGACAAATGATATGATTATCCACTGTCAGTCTGAATGCGAACCTTGGTTTATTATAGTCCTTAGGCTCTTCGGACTTTTTGATTTCTGCCATAAAAGCAACTTATTAAAGATTAAACAACTAACAATAAAACTTGTTGGAAACATGCAGTGAACATTGTCCAAATACATGTTTTCAATTACAAATATAAGTCTAATTTTGGATAATATCAAATAATTCTTTTAGAAAATCTCTTGTTTTCCTTGTCATATAAACCTTTAAACTCACTAAAAAATGATGCAAACCGGTTTGTATCAAGAATCTCCTCGATTTTTTCCTCCTTCACTATTTGATAAAGATTATCAAAACCCCTATTTTCCATATTGATTGGATTATGCATCAATGCTTCTAATTCCTCAATGGCATCATCCGAAAGATATGGATTCGATAAATCAATAAGTTTCCGGTTTATTTCATAAAAATCTCCATCATATTCCTTGTTTGACTTGCCATTGATAATATTCTCGCACCATACATATGGCTTTTTCTTATTGGCAATTCTTTCATCAATCAATTTCCTCGCAGCGTCCTTAACCTCTTCTACTGTGACTGGTCTATCCCCAAAATCCGGCACCAACTCAAGCAGTTTCTTTTCTGAAAAGCCATATATATTGCCGATATTATCCGATGAGTCACCTAAGAATATCTTTTTCACCACTACGTTCTCAACAGGCATGCCTTTTAACTTCTTAAATCTCTCCGGCGACAGATATGCTTGCATTGTACGGTTATAGACACATACATCATCATTAATCAACTGTGTAAGATCATTATCCGTCGATACAATGACAATCTTCTCGTTCGGCAATCTATGCTGCACATAATATGCTATAATATCATCGCCTTCCGTAGTCTTATTAAATATTGTTCTTATGCATAACTCCTCACACATATCAAGAACAATGTCTCTTTCCCGTGCAAAATTCTCCTGAATGAATTTTTCCGAATCCGACATTGTTTTTTTCTTGGCTGAATTCTTAGCATAAACCCACTTCATCATCGAATTTATTTTAGCCTCGAACTGTTTCCCATAATCACTCAACTCCTCAGTGGAATGCTCAGCATAATGCTTAGGTCTATTTGCCTTATAACCCTTATATATCTGATATCTGAATATTCCCGAATCATCATCATCAAATGTAACATATACATAATCATACATCTTCTTTTTCAACAGCAATTTTATTTGTAGAAAAAATTGAAAGACTGCACCATAATGTATTCCTTCAGAATTTCTTTTATCATCGGCAAAACATTGCCTTAACAGATTATTCCCGTCAATCAACAATGTATATATGTTTTCCTTGACTGCATCCGGATGATGTTCTTGTATTGATTTACGAATTGGTTGCGGCATATCTTAAGTTATTCTATCTAGTTACAAAGATATACAAAATTTCCAAAAAAATAAACAAACTTCCTCAATTAATTTTCTCTTTTTGAACTCATAGTATCATTTATCAATCTCACAAGTTCTTCCTTATTCGTTGCAAATTCATCATTTGATTCTAATTTTTTAACAAAATCTTTACTCAAATAATAAACTAATCTTATAGAATTTTTCTTACAAATTTCTTTTTTTGATTTATCTCTCTTTTGATTTAATACAAAACATTCTTCTATATCTTTTTCTGTAAGATTTTTTACTCTATAATTAACTTTTTGAAAATGTTGTATTCCTTGGCACTCAATTGCTAAATTAAACTCTGGCAAATAAAAATCAAATGATTGCCTTCCTAATATTTCTCTATTATGATATTGCCAAATATAATTAATTTTCATGCCATCTAAAATCTTCATCACATCTTTTTCTAAACGAGGAATTTTACATTTAGGGCATCCTTGATGAGAATATATATGGCAGACTGGTGTCTGCCAAAATTCCCCGTGCTTAGAGCAAATAATGCAAACTTTTTCACAAAAACCAAAGCAAGGAAGATGCGAGGTCTTTAGCCTCGCATAGGAATTG
>ERZ808286.202-NODE-202-length-45987-cov-5.049138_pt1 | contig 45987 bp, 81 predicted proteins | sample MGYA00521276_ERZ808286 | MGnify/ENA primary metagenome ERZ808286 (study PRJEB31516, sample SAMN03275607) | gut metagenome | biome: mammalia-associated habitat; material: feces | host: Papio cynocephalus | place: Kenya | collected 2012-08-01 ... | reverse complement strand
ATTAAAAAATATTATAATAAATATGGGGCATTTTACATTTTAAATAATGAGCAGGATATCATTGATGAAGTATTACAAAAATTAAATAAACTGTCAAATGATTATATTACTCATAATGTAGATTGTGATTATAACACTCTACCTGAATTAACCAAAATTGATTTGATAAATGATTTATTTTATAATGAATTTAAAAAAATTAGACAAAGAGAAAAAGAAATCGAAAAAATAAAAAAAGAGATGGAAGAGCAAGAGGAATTGCCTAAAATTGATGTACCTTTTCACACAAAAATGCATATAATAAGCAAATTAATAGATAAAATGATAAAATAACCTTTAATTAGGTTATTTTTTAATGTTTTAAAATACAACATTTTTAGCCATTTTACGAGGTTTTTACATTTTCTAATATAGTTAATCCTTTTTAATAAAAACATTCAAATTAAGCATATAAAAATATATAAAAAACATATTATAAAAAATCACTAACAAATCATACTTGATAATGGTAACATTTGTTACGGTAACATTTGTTTCCATAACTCCCCTACCCTATCGCTTGACATTTTTTATTTTTTTGATATTTTTCGTTCTTTTTTTACTTCTCTGGCACTTCTTGGAATGGAAAAAATAAAAATGGAATTTCCTTTTTGTGAAATTTTTTACTTTTGTCGTGGACTTCTCCCCAAAATTTTTTGGTTGTCGTTGGTAAGTGTTTATATATAGTGTTTTTTTTAATGTTTTGAGTACTTCTATATATATAAAAAATAAAAATTTCTATAAAAAAAAGACTATTTCAAGAATAATTTTCTCTTAAAATAGTCAAAATTAACTGTTTTTGTGTGCTTTTTTGTAATCACGAGCATATTTTCTTTTTTTGCTTCGATAATCTGGTTCAGCCCAATAATATTTTTTACTTTGTTTTGCTTCTTCTTTTTTATGAGATTTAGCATATGCAAGTCTATCTGCTTTCTTTTCTTCTCTATATTTTTTATTTTTCTTGTAATATTCTCTTGATTTTTTTGCGTTTTCTTTTTTAGATAAAGCCATAATATTTCTCCTTTCACATATATTTTATCATATCTTCCATTAGTTTCTATGTTCTATCATAGTATTATATCTTCTGGAGCATTAAGAAATTCCCAAATATACTCTTTCTTTGCTTGAGATATATTACCTTTTGAAAAGATGTAATACATATATAAGTGCTTTTCTTTGTATCCACATCTAACAAAGTTTCTTTTAAGTATATTCTTGTTTTCCATAAAATCTTTGTAACTGTAGAAACATAAAAAATCTTCTACAAATACGCAAGATTTATACCACTTATCAATTTCCTTTTGCCATTCATTTCCCTTTTTATTCATCATAATTTAATCCTTCTCCTTACATATTCTTCTCTAATTAATGAATAACCTTTCTTTGTTCTAACACCACAATATTCTTTTTCAAAACTGCATAGACAACTATGTATTCTACATAAGTTAGCATATAATATTTGTCTTCGTTCATTTTCATCAACTAATTCATTTGTAATATAATTAAATCTATCTTCATCAGTTCTCTGTATTGTATGCAAGTAATCGTGTGAAGTTTTTTGGTTTAATATAGCACCATTTTCTAATATATAGCCCTCATTAGGTAAGTGATATATCTTACTTTCTTGATGGCTATAGATTAAATGATGGAAAGATAGGTCTTGCAATCTATTATAATGATAACCCATCATATCATAACCTAATTTATCTATTTTTAGTTCTTCTATTAATATCTTTGTTTCTATTCTCATTAGATATTTTCCATAAATAATGCCTTTTAGCACTTGCTATAATACATAAAAAAATGGCAAAGAACCCCACTATGCCTACTAAAATAATAGAGATAATGAACTTTACTATTGCCATATTAATTCTCCTAAATTAAGGGAAAAAGCCATAAAACCCTATGAAAAGATAACTCGAGAGATAACGATTGATAAACTCGTTACTTGGCTTTTTTAGTGATTGTTATGAATATCAAATTCTACACTTGATACTCTTTAAGTATATATCTTTTTTATTGAAAAGTCAATGACTAGAGATTGTAAGCCATTTGACAATATTAATAATATCTATTTGTGTTTAGATATTTATTTCTCTTGGCTAATTCTTCTTTTTCTATTTTCTCTTTCTTTTCAATATCTTCTTCCATTAATCTTCTGATTTGTTTTTGATATGTTTTTGGATAATATGACCTAAATAACTCAAGAAATTTAGCATTAATATTAAATGTTACTCTTGTATTTAGGTTATTTAATTCATTTTTATTTAACATTATTATTCTCCTTTATGTTCAGTATCAGAATATTCTATAATTTTGTTGTTTTTCATCCTTACATATTTAGTTACTATGTTCTTATAATTAATTACAAAACCCTCAACACTTCTATTAACTTTAGAACAATACTTTTCATAGATACTATCTAAATATTCCTTATTAGGTAAAACTTGTAATTCAGTAACTTCTGGAACTATACCAATAAAATTTGGAATTACATTACTAATAAATGGATATATAAATAATTCATGGTCATATATTAAATTATATAATTCAAAATCATCATTAACATTTGCTTTTGCAAACATATACCATCTTTTATCAAAAGTACCAATATCATATTTAATAGCCCCCATACCTAACCATTCACCACAAATAGCAGCATTATTGTATAATTCTCTATCAAGCACTTCTTTATTATCTAAAAGCCATTGATATAACCCTTTGTATAATATACCCTTTTGTTCTTCTATCTCCGAAACTAAAATAATATTATTTCTTTGTGCTATGTATAATTCATCAAATTTTTTAAATATAACTAAATTACTACCATCTAATTTTTCAGTTAAATATACTTTATCTCCTAAAATACTTATTCTTTTTGTTTTAGGATACATTGATTTTTTTATCATCATTTTTCATTCACCTCATAACTTTCTAACCAATTTTTAAAATCAACAAAAACTTCATAATCAATATCTTTTGTATCATAAAAATCATTTAAATCTTCTAAATCTCTTAAAATTACTGATTTTACCCTCTCATTGATTAATTGAGGGTTATTTTTAATATAATCGCATATTTGGAAAGTAACATAAGTTCTTCTCCCTAAAGCATATCTAAATGCCATTAATACAATATCCTGTAATTCATAATTAATCTCTAGCGCTTGGTTTTACACCTCTTTTCAACACTTCTAATGTTCCATGCCTCCAAAGTCTACAATAGCAAGCCCTACAATAACCTTTTGCATAATGCTCTTCTTTGCCACAATATGAGCATTTATTTTTGTATTTCCTATTTTTTAACCCCATATTGTGTTTAGCAATAGTTTGTAAACAACCACATGAACGAGTTCTGCCATAAAGAACATTCCATAGTGGAACTACTTTTATATTACCACATTCACATTGAACTTGGCATATTCTTCTACCATCTTCATCTTTACCTAAATCTTCTATAATAGTCAGTTTTCCAGATTTAAAACCAACATAACTTCTACTTATCTTTCCCATTTTTATCCTTTCTTTGTTCTAACACACTTTTATAATAATCTATAGCACCTTCAATATATCTTTTTGTAAAACTCAATTTTTCTATTGCATATTCTGGGTGTATTTCTTTATCTTCAACATACACTTCTAATACTGCTTGTATTCCCAATATGCTATCTACTGCATCTTTTAGAAATGCACTATCTCTTGAATGTGTTTCGTGATATTCTTTTATAACTTCTAAATAATTCACGATTAAATCATGAAAATCGTTTCGCATAGAGATATACGTATTCATTTCTTCATTACTCATAAAATTTATTCCTCCTTCCTACCACTATAATCCAAAATGTACTAATTTAAGTAAATCATACATTTCATTCTTTAATTCCACTAATGTTGCCCCATCTTCACCAAAGTAATAATCTTCGTTTGACAACGCACCTGTTATATCTATTAACTTTTTTACAATTTGTTCTAATGTATAAGTTTTTCCTTTATATTTATACTTATGATAAGTCATATCAATAACTTTATTTGCATAGTCATAATATGCTTTGAGATGTTTATTCAACCATTTAATTAATGTGTAATCTAAAGAATAAGTTTCTTCTTTTAATATTTTTTCTTCTTTTTTCTTAGTTATTATTTTCATTTACTGCTCCTTGTCAAATATATTCTAAAAGTTCCTGTATCTTCATCTTTTGTAAAATCTATAACTTTAGTATTTAATAATTTTTTGGTTAAAGTATCATTTATTATTTCCATCTTGTAATCTTTTGAACCTAAATCATAAATACCAAATTCAAACCATTTTGTTTCACTAAATTCATCATAATAAATACGAATAATATCAGTATCAGTCATATTTTTTTCTAATTTAACATTTTCATTATATCGACCAAAACTATATTTTTCTAAAACATCAATTAATTTCATTTATTCCTCCTCTATTAAACATTTAAATCCTATATTTTCGGTTTCTTTTGCCGTTTCACATATACCCTTAACCAATTCTGCTACATTTGAACTTACTAATACCACATTTGTTATTTTTATTGCGACTAGATTAATCTTTTCTTCTTCATTTATTAGCAAGTAGCTATCATACATGTATTTTGTACAATCTATATTGTTAATTTTACAATATTCTTCCATATCTCCCTTATTTGCGAATATATAACACGTTAGTTTTTTTCTGCCCTTTTTATAGTTCGTTAACCTACATTTGAAAAACATTATATACCAATAGACTAACGATTTCAACTCAAGTCTGTTCATTTTTATTTACCGCCCCCTACAACAATATCTTTCCATGTGATAGCAGTAACTAGGCTCATTAATCTATGTTCTTTTTCTGCTATCTTAATTAATCTGCATTTTAGTGCTTTCATTTCATCAAATAATTCTTTAATAGTTAATTTTTTCTCTAATATCACTTAACCTCCTACCAGTGAAAGTCTATAACAGTGATGAATTTATTATTTAAAGATAAATTTGAAATTTCCTTATTAAATTGTTTTTCATTGTTAATCCAATGATTGCCATCCCAAAATTCACTTAAAATTATCTTATTTTCAGTAATAACTACATAACAATCATTTAATTTAAAATCAATTATATCTTCATAATAGCCACCATCAACATATAATAAGTTGGCATATTATATAAATCATAGAACGATTTATCTTTAATCTGTTTATTAGGAAAGGCTTGTTTTTGTATCATAATATCTTCCCTTAAATCAAAATTTTGTAATTGACATTCTTCGAGTTCTTTCTTTAGTTCTTCGTTTTCTTCTTGTAATTTTGATATTTCTAATTCTCTAATTAATTCTTTATCAGTCATCATTCCATTTCAACTCCTTTACTTGTTGGTTTATTGCTTTCCATAAGTCCATTCCAATAGGTGGTATGCAATTGATGCTACTCATACTATTCTGGAAAAATTTAATATTTTGGTTTAACAAATCAAATTCTATATCAAACCAACTATATTTATAATCAATACTTGGGTCGCATTTATAAATTAGTTTGTGTTTTGTTATTTGTTTTTCTTTAAATATACTTTCCCAGATTTCTTTTTCTTCTTTAAATTTAAATCCTAATTCTTTGAACATATCTTTAGCAGTCATTTATTTTCCCTCCACTTTATATTCAACATTTGAATAACTCTCCTTTGTTACTATTGATTCAATATCATTTTTTAAATAGCCACATTTATAATTGCTATCTGTATAAACCCATGTTCTATCTTTTTCATCGGTTTTGATTAGACATATAGGTGAACCATTAACATAATCGTCTATTTCCAAAATATCAATTATGTCATAACTTGCGTTTTTAATTGAGTTTTTATTAATATAAAAACCATTTAATCTATATTCTCTTTCATTCAAATCTTCCAATGATACTATTTTTCCAATAGCACCACCACGAGTGCGATAATACATATTTTCCTTAATTTCTAGTTTCATTTACTTCACCTCTTTCAAGTTGCCTTCTAAAAAACTAATTATGACAACCAATTCTTCACATCTTCTCATTGCATCTAAATCACTTATTGTTAAAGTATCAGTTGCTATACTTACACCTACCTCTTTATGTAATTCGATTAATTCTTTTTTATATTCATCAACTGGTTTCAAAAACTTAAATTCGCCATAATCTTTAATTTTCATTTCTTACCTCCTTTGTATTTTCTCTTTATAAATGGATGTACCCAGTAATTACATTGTGGACATACTACACCACTAAAATCAGTAGAACAATATTTTATATCTTCCTCCATATACGTAAATTCACAACCGCAAGTCCTACATTTTGTAATGTAAATTCTTTTATCTGGTGGTGTTTTAGTTCCTTTTTTAATTATTTTCATTACTACCTACTTTCTCGACTAAATTGGCGTTTATTAAGTCGTATAATGCGTCATACTCTTCATTAGCAAATTCATTGTAGTAGTAACCTTCATTACTTCCTTCAGTTGTACCATATTGTGCTCTATCTACCCATCTACATTTTGGGTTTGACGATTTGAATACAATTATTCCTTCGGCTTGTATTTCTCTACTGTGACCCGTGCTTCCATTTTCACAACTGATGCAATAACAAGGAATGTAAACAGTCTTCATTCTCACCCAAAAACTGTATTTCTCAATAAAACCGTATTTTTCTAATTCATTTAAATCAATATTTTCCTTTAATCTCAACATCTATCTCACCTACTATAACCCTTTCTCCTGTTACTATATTTTCACAGTAAATATATTTATTTTCTATAAAGAATTTTAAGCATTTTGCTACTTTTATTTCTACTATATCAAGCATTCTTTTCTTCATTATTTAATTCCTTTAATGCTTTATTCATAATATTTCTAATTGCTTTTATATGCTCTATAAGTAGTTCCTTATCTCCACTTTGAATTTGAAATATTTCATATGCTGCATATGCTGTTAGATTACTGTTATTTGATAAAATTTTTATAACTAATGACTTTGCAACTTTTACTACATCACTCATTATTTTTGCCCTTGAGTATTGCAATATTTATTTCAGCAATATCGATTATTGCATCACCAGAATATATTATCTCGTGAGTTGGTTTGTAAAATTCTTTTATTTGATTTATATCTTTTCGATTATGTGCTATTGCATCTTTAATTCTTTTTTTTAATGTGTCATTCTCTTCTTTTAATTTCCAATATTGAATTTCAAAATCTTCTAAATGGCATAGCATCTTAAATTTTGCTTTTGCATTTTCATCCTTATATTGACCTTTTGAAAGACATCTTGCTTTCATTTCTTCCTTTAATCTTGTTTCTTCTAATGTTAATAGTTTCATTATATTTTCTCCTTTAAAATATTTTCTATTTTTATTAATACTGGTTCTATTGCTTCTATTTCAATATCTGTGTATTCAGTAAACCCTTTGTTTTCTTTGCAATAAATTTTATAATCATTTATTTTTTCAATTGCTTTATCTATTCTAGTATCTAAGCCAACCAATTCATCATATTGCTCATGTATCGTTTCTTCTTTTCTTTCACAACTTCTGCGAAGATATTCAACTTGTTCTTCTAGTTGTTTGTTATCTTCTTGTAATTCAAAAATCATGTCATTAGTTGTTTTTGTATCATTTTCTAAACAAAAAACACCATTTTTCATATATAATTGTTTTACTTTCCAATAGTCTAGCAAATCCTGCTTAACATTTTCTGAAACTGAATTTGATAATTCTATAATATTCTCTATTAGTTTTTCTTTAGTTCTTGCTTTCATTCTGACACCTCTTTTAATATATCTAAATTTTTAGTAGTAATTTCATCCTGTGAATATACATAGTCACTATCATTAATCATTTGGTTTAATTCTATCAGTTTATCAATTACTTTCTTTTGATTTTTGTTTGTATCTAATAAGTTAAGAAATTTTGTGATAGCATTTGCTTTTGATAATCGTTTTTCATCATCATAAACACTAGATTTTAAGCAATTTTCTTTCATTTCTTTTAACAATTCTATATCTTCTTTAGTTATAATTAATTCTTTTTTCATTATTCTTCCCTTCTTTTTTAGTTGTTCAATAACCCCATTTACTAATTCTTTTACTTTTTCACCTGTAATATCGTAATCACTTAACCTTAATTTTTCTTGTATATATCCGCCGAGTTTAACATCATCGGTTCCAAATCCATAACTAGACCAATGAAGAATACTTACGAATAAATTATTAGCCTTAATACCACCTTGGAATAGCCCATATTTCTTAATCCCTAAAGTGAAAATAATATCAAAGTGAGTACTATCTTCATCAGTCCAACCAATACCTACACTTTCGCCTTTTATTAAATGTTTTGCTATTTCGAAATAAGTATCTTCACCATTAATAATTTCACCATATATGTCTGTGTTCATTATTTCTTCACCTCATAACTCATTAATCTATATTGGGCTCTTGTTATAACATTTCTAATTTCTTCATTATAGAACCCCATAAACCTATCCCCATATTCACAATAAACCATAGTACTTGGTTCTTTCTTTCTGTTTTTTTCGATTATTTCTACTACTTTATACCCATTAACAAAATCATTTACTTTAACTAGGTCGATTATATTATCACTTTTTTTGATTATTTCACCGTCACATATAGAGTATCCTTGGTCTATTCCATATACATCACCATCATAATTCTTGCCATAATATTGAACTATTTTTGCAATTTCATCACAATTGTCGCTATAATTTCTCTTATATCTCACATATTGATTTATCTCCATAATTCACATCTCCTTTATATATTCCAACAGCCTTTGTATTTTTCTATCATAACCATAGCATTTCTTTGCTTTTGATTTTAATACTTTGACTTTGTTTAATAATTCTATAACTTGTTCTTTTGTCATTAATTGCCACCTAAAATTAAATCACTAACTTTATATTCAAGTTTATTGTTATTTCTTGTTACATTATTTATGTATCTACGAGTTGTAGCAATAGATTTTTGGTGTAAAACTTGTTGAATATCAACAATATTAGCACCACTATTGTAACTAATTGTAGCCATTGTTCTTCTTAATGTATGGCAAGATACCCAATCTTTTTCTATTCCAAATCTTTTGAATATGTTTTTAACAATTAATCTAATTGTTTTATTTGATACTCCACCGCCATTATTGTTATTACTTGTAGAAACAAATATATAACCACTTGTTCTTTCACCAACATAATTTTTAATATCATTTAAGACTAAGTTAGATATCTTAACATATTCACTTTCATCATCCCTTTTTTTACATTTAACAAATAATACAAGTTCATTATTATAAAATTTTAGGTTTTCTATTTTAGCATTTGCTATTTCATTTGCTCTTAATCCTGTAGTTATTGCTAATGAAAAGACACATTTTTCTCTTAAATCAGTTAATGAATTATATATTTCTTTGCATTGTTCTTCACTTAATACTTCTGATTTAGGAATAGAACTACATTTTAGGCTTTTAATTCCCTTTGTAATATCTTCGTATAAATGATTAGCCTCTAAATACCTAAAAAATAGCCTTGTAGCAGTTAAATAGTTGTTTATAGTATTAATAGACTTACTTGCCTTTAATTCTTCTCTAAATGCCCTTAAATCGTTTCTAGTGGGGTTTTTAATATTATTTTCATTTAAATAATTTAAAAAATTAACAATTCCACACTTATAAGTCTTACTAGAACCTTTTTCTACATCTAAATATGTTAAAAAATCTTCTTGTATTTCTCCAAAATTAATATTTTTTTTTGTTAAAACTTCATTTATCATTCATTATCTCTCTCTTTCTGATACTATTGTACTACATATTATTACATAAGTCAATAAAAAAGATACTATTTTTTAGTATCTTTATCATTTTTTTCATTTGTTTCTTTTGATGTATCTTTTTTTGTTGTTTTTTTAGTAGTTTTTTTATTTTTTTTCTCACTCTCTTTTAAAAGTTCTTCCATTGTTTCAGTTACTACATCATTAATGCAACTTTTTATTTCTTCTTCCATTTCTTTTTCTAATCTTCTTTGCTTTGCAATTTTAAATGGTGTTGAAATAATGGCATAAAGAACTAAAATTAAGAATAAAATACCTACAATTAAGCCAACTATTGAAAATGCTTTTGTTAATATTTCTATCATTTCTATCTCTCTCCTTTCTCTTTTATTTTAAAATGGGAAACAACTATTGTCAATATTATCTCCTGCTTCACTTGTTTCTTCTCTATATTCTTTTAATGCAGAACTTGTATCTTGACCTACTATTTCAAAATCAGTTATGAATATACCCCATATTGGGTTGTATTTATCGTTTTTATTTTCTCTAACTATTTCAAAGAAATCTTTAATTTTAATTTTTGTTCTGTTTTCAATAATTACATCTTTTTTAAATCTAACTTCTTTGTAAAAATATTCTTCTGTTCCATCATATTTTTTATTTTTTATTGATAATTTGTAATTTACATATCCAGAGTTATCACTTCTAAATATCATAAATACATCGCCAACATTTACTTTGTATCTTCTTTTTTCTTCTTGCATAATTATTTATCTCCTAAGTTTTCATTGAATTTGTTCATTCTCTTATAGATTTCCTCTTTTTTTGTATCTATAACTTTTATTTTTTCTGCAAATTCATCTTTGTTTTGGCAATTATATATTTCTCTATAATCTTTTGCCAAACTATTAATTAAATGCGTTGTTTCTATATCTTTCATAGGCGTTTTAGTTCCATCACTAGCAACATACATAACTTCTTTATTTTCCATTATTTTCTGCATCCTCCTTCTTTTTTCTAGTTCTGTGTTTTTTATTTTTTAATGTTTCAATTACTTTTAATAATTGTTCATTTTCTTGTTTTAAACTAGCATTTTCTAATTTTAAATGTTTATACATTTCCTCTCTTACAACTTCTGCTTTTGCTTTATTTTTTATATCATTATCATTTCTTCTATATTCAAGCACTTTGTCTTGTAACATTTTATTTTGTTTTATCAAGTTGTTCCAAGTTTTCTTTTTTATTATTTTTAACATATTTATCATTCCTTTCTATTTTTATATTTAAAGTTATTTTATGGTAATCATCAGAGCATTCTAACCATATATAGTCCATAACTTCAATTAAGTTTCTCTTTATAATGCTTTTTTCTTTATCAAAATGATTAAATAGTGTATCAATTAATTTTTCTCTCATTATTTATCATCTCCTTTGTTTTTATGCTGATGAATAAAGCAATAATCTTTTATATTATTTTTTTGAATAAAATTCAATGCTTGTAATTGACTTAAATGAGTGTTTTTTACTCTTTCGTAATGTGAATATTTGTTTTCTAACTTATCTTGTTCTATTTTTTTATCAAGTTCTTCTTCTGTTTCATAATTTCCTTCAATATAACTAAAATCATAACCTTTAGCCTCAATATGGTCTACTGAACTTGTATCTACAATGTAAATTAATTTATACCCATTTTGATTTATTTTTAATGAACAATTAGGTTTATCGTGAGTAAGATAATCTAATCTTACTTTGCATATTCCTATGTCATACCATTTTTCTAATTTTAATGCAAATATATTTCTTTTATTTACACCTATTTTAACTAAATGTGTTGTATTAACTTCATTAGTAATGAATTTTATATTTGGATATTCAAATGCAATTTTTTTTATCGTACTATCTTTGCAATGGTCTTGATGTAGTCAAAGGTGTGAAATAAAAATTGCTTTAATATTTTTCAAATATGGTTTTATTTTACTATATGGAATACCACAATCAAGTAATATCCCATTTTCTAATAATATAGCATTTCCTGCTGATGAACTAGCAATTACATTGTTTTTCACACTTACCCACCTCCTTTTAATTAGTGAACATAGTTATTTGCCCATCCACTTGAACATTGTTTAATCTATCAATTGCAACTTTGTGCCATTTAGGGTTTAACTCTATACCAATATATCTTCTATTAGTATTCTTACATGCAACACATGTTGTACCACTTCCACAAAAACAATCTAATACAATATCATTTTCTTGTGTTGTGTGTTTTATATGTCTTTCAACAAGATTTAAAGGCTTTATTGTTGGATGTTTAAATTTGTCTTTATCATATACATTAGCAGTACTCATATAGTATTTGTTTTTTAATTCATAGCCATCATTTAAAACTACCCCTTTTTCGCGAAAATATAAACAATACTCTATATCTGGTAACCAACTATTATTTGTTGTTGGAGTTGGGTTTGTTTTATTCCATGTTAATATTTCAAAATAGCAATTTTTAATGTCAACAAAATATTTTAAAATATCTAATATTTGTAATTTAGAACACCATATAAAGATATTTATTTTTTTCATAACCCTAACCATATCATCAAATATTTTATAATCTATACCATCTTCTATTGAGGTTATTTCCATATTTGCCTTTTTAACATTTTTTGCTATTCTTAATGCTTCTCCTCTTGATTTACCTTTATTATCTAAATAATTTTGCTCTAAACCCATGAGTTCAAGTCTTTTTTTTGCAATTCTTTCACCTAAACTGCTTGTCCCTGAACCACCTTGATTATATAAATACGGTATATCTGTATAAATACAATCTATACTCTTATCAGGAATACTTTTTATAATCTCATAACAATCACCATTAATTATCTGATTTATCATATTTTCAAATTTCATTTTCTACCTCCTTTTCATCAATTATAAATTTCCTTATAAATCTATTAGCATATTGTGGATGAATTAAACTTCTTTCTACAATATTACTTACTCCACCATCTTTTTTTAATGCAGTAATTTTTTTATGTTCAGTTAATTTCAAAGGTTCAAATATAAAATTGCTTTTTGGTTCACAATTTATAAACCAATATTGAGTAGGCTTTTTATAATAATCGCCATCTTTAGTTCTATCAGTATCTAATATCGTATAAGGTATAGCCCAATATTTAACTAAATAATGAGTAGTACTATAAGGATTTTCAATTATTAAAGGAATATTTTTTTTTATGCATACTATTGCTAATTTAGTAATTAAATCATATAAATTAGATAATTCTTTATGAAGTTTTAAGTCGTATTGCAATTTATTTTCCAATGACCAATTTTTTTGTTGAGAAGATGTTCCTCTATAATGCATTTGTATTTGTTCTTCAAATCTTATGCAAGGGAAAAATGCTATTATTGTACCCCCCCCCCGAAATTTTGTCAAAAATACTAGTTAATCCTAGATAACCTTTCTCAATTTCATCAAACAAATCCATAACATAATCAGTTTCATTAAAATCGTTTAGAATATCATAGTCATAGGCTTTATAACCTAATTTTTTAAATTCATTTTTAAATGTGCCACTTTGTTCAAAAAAACAATGATATATTGGTTTCATAATTATTGTATATCATCTAAACCCATTTTTTTAGGTTCTTCTTCTGTGTGTTCTACTTCAATAATTGTTTTATCTTCTTCTGGACTATCTACATAATCACAAGTTCCATCTTCTTTAATTACAGCCATATCTTTTGTAAAAGCATCTTGCATCTCGATTGACATTATCCCCCATTTTGAAATAAGTTGTCTTAAAATTGTCTTAAAAGCCATAGTTTGGAATGATTTATACCAATAACTTGAAAATTTCCATAAATCTTTTTGTGGTATTTGACCATTAATATATTTTTCATAATCTGCTTTGTTAAATGCTTTTGAATATGTATCTGCATGGTTTAACATTTCTTCTTTACTCATATATAAAGTTTTTCTAAAACCATTTAATAATTCAAAATAGCCCATGTAACCAATTACTGGTTTAGATAATCTTTCTTCCTCATTTTCAATAAATTCAAATTTATATTTGCCTGTATCTTTATCTCTACCTTTAAATTCTCCTTCATGAATTTCAAATACATCAATATCTTTATATTGACCACTTCTAATTGCTAAATGTAAATAACCTTTGTACCCAATTTGTATTTGGGCTTCTTTTGTTCCTTTTTTTGCATTACTATAAGGAACTAAATAATATTCACCTAAAGCATTGCTTGGGCTTAAATTGAGGGCTTCTCCCACAAGAGAACTTGCTAAAACAGAACTTGGTTCACATTCTTGAAGTGTTGGATTTGTTGCCACTGCACTTGTAATACTTGCAATAAATCTTGTAGCCCTTTTACTATCTCCTAAAGTATTATTGATTAATTTTTTATACATATCACTTTGTATAACTACACTAAATGGTGCTTGTTTTTTTACTACATTATTTTCCATTGTTTATCTTCTCCTTTTCCAATTTATTTAATATTTTTTTAACATCACTAATTATTGTGTTATTTCTCATCTTTTTTTCGTTTTTCTTAATAATATCAATTAGGTATGCTATGCAATATTCAACTTCTTTTGTATTTGTTTTAGTCATAGAAGATGAAATTTCAGCAACTAAATCATCATTGTCTTGTTTTAACTCATATTTAATATGTAACATATTTATTTATCCTCCTCAAATAATCCTAATTCTTTGATTGTATATTCTTTGCCTCTTTCCATACCTTTATACATAGTATTCTCATCAAAATAAGGTAACTTTGCACTATCGCAATCTCCCAACTCTATCTTAATAAAAGCATCATTAATATCAATTTTTTTTATAATACTTGTAACTTTATATTTAAAAGGTCTAATAACATTTTCTAGGTATGTTTTTTCTGTGTTATCTAGTATTTGTCTATTTTCTTCTTTTAAACTCATAATTCCTCGCTTTAAATGTGCTATTTTATCTCTATTACTTATTGTTTTAGAATATAATCTTTTATTTATATTTTCTAATTTATCAATTTTGCTTTGTAATTCTGATTTTGTAAGTTCTACTATTTCAAATTTTCCATTTGGATATTCTGCGAAATATTCTCTCCCCGCTATAGTACTATTTCTATGTTTTAAAATTTTTACAACAATGCCCTGTTTTAAAACCTCTTTTACTTCTCCCAAATACATATTTTTATCAGTCCAGCAATAATCATCACTTATACCTCTTATTCTATCTCCTACTTTAAATTTCATTTTTTCCACCTCCTATTCATATTTAATATTATTCTCCTGCAAGAATTGTTTAAATTCTTGTAACTTATCTTTTAATAATTTTTGATATATTTCTTTAGTTGTTTTTATAGTAAATGAAATTTCTAAATCATTTTCATCATCAATTTCTTCATTTAATTCAACAGGTGCAGAACATAAAGTTTGAACATTTTGAACAACTTTTTCTTCTTCACTAACTTCTAATTGTACTTTTTCTTGTTGTTTTTGAATTTCTTCTATTTTTTTATGTCTTTCAGTAACATTTATTTTTGCTTTAGTATAATCATAGCCATTATTTTGATATTCAAGTAATATTTCACCTCTAAATTCTTCACTTGATATAGCAACCATATCATTACTTACTTTTTCACAATATTCTACTATTTGTTTTTTTAGACTATTTACACTTGTAGATAGGTTAATTTTAATGGGTATGCTATCAAAAGTTATTATATCTTCAATATGGTAATATAAAGCATATTCATTAAAAAATGCTGCTAATTCATCAACTTTTTTTGATAATTGTTTTGTTTCAATAGTATTAATTGTGTTTGTAAGTTTAGTAATTCCATCATCAAGAACTTTTGTTGTTTTATCTTTATAAACTTTTTCAAATTCTTCATAAGGTGCTAAAATGGACTTTTTAATCTCTATTTTTCTAGTTTCCAAATCTTTTTTTAGTGAATTTAAATATGTTTTATAATCTTTTATTTCAGATTTTTGTTTTTCTTGTTCCTCATCACTTAATTTCGATATTTTTTCTAGTATTTCATCTATATTTTCCGTTTTTTCAATAACTATTTCATTTATTTTATCTAATTGTTGGTATATTTCTGGTAATTGTTTTATTTCAACAATTTCATTAACATTAATTTCTTCCATTATTCTCCTCATCTTCCCTTTCATTAATAATAATGTCTTTCAACATATAATTTTGTTCTTTTGTTGTACCATATATTTTGCATTGTCTTTTTACCCATTGAATATATTCTTCTTTACTTTCAAAAAAGCATTTAAACATCGCAATTATATCTTTAAAATCTTCAAAAGAACATATCTTTTTTTCAAATTTACTATCTAACCAAAATGGTTTAGGTGCTACTATTCTTTGCATAATTCAATATTCCTCGATATTTTATACCATTTATTATCTTTTCTTATTTTATCGTTGCAATAAAGACTATGATTTATATAACTGTTAGGTTTACCAAAGTATTTGGCACATTCTAAAGTTGTCTCAAATATTTTTATAAGATTATTATTCATATCATACATATATACTTTCTTATATTTCCCCATTAACTACCATTTTGTATAATCACCGATTTGCTCTTTGATTAATTCTTCTGAGGTTTTTGGTTTATAATAATCTCGTAGTTCAATTTGTTGTTCTATATATTTTTCTTGTAAATTATAATACATTAACACCAAATCTTCGCATATTTGTTGTATTTTTTCTTTAGAAATTTTACCATTTGTATCATAAGTTTTCCCAGTTATTTCGCATATATCTTCGTAGTAATCAAACTCATTTGTTGAAATCATAGTTTTTCCTTTACATCTTTAATAATTTTACTTGTTCTTGCCCCACTTTTTACTTTCATAGTTTGTGTTTTTCTAGGTCTTGAACTAGGTAATTCTTTAATAACAAATTTATTTTTCTTAAATTCTGCAAATTCTTTAGTAATATTTTCTTTTTCTTGTTGAACTAATTTTAATTGTTCTAATGTAACGGTTAAATCTTTTTTCAAATCATTACATTGTTCTCTTAACTTATCTTTTCTTTTGGATAAATCATTATATTTTTTAACAATTTTATCTTTATCTTCTTGTATAGTATCAACTAATGCTGCTAAACTTGAAATTTCGATGTCTTTTTCTTTTAATTCTTTTGCCAAATTATCATTGGCTTGTTTAACAAGTTGTATTTCCTTTTTTGTGTCATTATATTCATTTCTCAAAACCACCCTATACTTTTTAAACAAATTCATATATTATTTCTCCTTTTCTTTTTGTTTAATTGGTATTAATTCGATTTTATCTTTGTAGACTTTCATATAAAATTGATAACCATTTTCCTTTATGAAGGAATTTGGTATAATCACTCTATTTTTCTCTTTATCTGCATTTTTTTGTAAAATCAAAAGTGGTTCTTCTTTGATATTCATTACAATCCTCCTCTCTCTATGTTTTGTAATTTAATTGTACCACAAATATACCACCTTTGCAATAGTTTTTTGAAAAAAATAAATTAATGTGATATATTAGTAATAGGTTGTTAACCCAAATTAATTTGTGAGATTTTATCTATTTTGGGTAGATAAAGAAAAAAAATAACCAATTAAGGTTATTTTTTTTGTGCAATAAATATAGTTGTTATTGTAATAGATATGAGTTATATTTTCCCAATGCTCTACTGATTTATATAACTAGCCTCATAGAACAGGCTATGATAAGTATCTATTACTTATTTAGTATACTATAATGTCATTTAAAAAGCAATTATACTTGTATTAATATAATTGCTCTATTTTTAATGAAAGTTTGTGTGTGTGGCTAAAAATAGCCTATTTTATTATATTTTTTTTATGTCATTAATATTCATTGCAGCCCAAATTTCTAATGTACCTTTTGGTCCTCTAGGAGCACCTAAAACTACTCTATCGCCATTAATTTCCATAATGATATATTCACTATCATATTGAACAAGTGGTGTTCCATTATAATTAATAAGTTTTAAAGGTTTAACTTTATCTCCTATTTCAAATTTTGGTTCTTCAACAGGTTCTTCCTCTTTTGGTTCAACAGGTTCAACAATTTCATTTTCAGTATAATCTACATAAGGCAAGAAACCGTGTTTTTCCCAATTTGCACTTCCACCTTTGCCATTATAAGTTCTTTCGCCGTTTTTATCAATTTGAGATTTAATAACCTTTAAAGTACCCCAACCTGCTGTTGCCTCGATTACATTACCATCACCTACATAAACACCTGCATGTCCGTTCATCCAAACCATTTCGCCTCTTTGAATGTTTGCGAAATCTGATGATACATTGTTACACTTATTAATCATTGAATTTTCCCCAATATCTGGAACGCCATTTGAAGCATATACTGCTCCACCACCACGAGGTTTAGTTTTATCATTCTTCCAACCCCATAGAATTCCTTTGATTAAACAAATACAGTCCCAATTCCAATATTTGCCGTCCCATTTGCCCCAACCACCACTTTGGTATTTAGATGGCTCGTTTAAGGCTAATTCTAACTTATCAATAAAGTCATTTACTTTCATCATAATATGTTCCTCCTTTACTATATTATAACACTATTTGTTATTTTTGTTGTAATTTACATTTGAAATTCCTGTAATTGCACCTACAAATGTTGCAATAGCACTTATTGTAAGAATAATTGTTTCAGTATCGAAATTATATATCTTACCTAAAGTACCAATTAAAGTAATTACTGCTGGTATAAACATCATTAAAGCATATTTTAATATGTTGTATACTTTATTACTCATTTTCATTTGTTAACCCTCCTTTTCTATTTCTTCATATATTTCTTTGGCTTTTTCAATAGTATCAATACTCTTACCTAAATATACTGTATCAGTCGTGTAAGGTATATATTCTTCCTCTATAATATTACCTTCTTCATCCTTGGCTTGTGGTTTATAATCATCACCAATTACTTTTAATAATTTATTTTCATCGGCTTTTAGAATATTTAAACCATTTTCTTTAATTAATCTCATAATTTCCTCCTTATGCTAAAATCCAATTTTTGTTTGTCGCCAAAATTTTCTCTTCATCAGTAACCTTTGCTAAATTAGTAGCACCGATAGTTAATGTTAAACTATCTTCTCCAGTTAAATCTTTTAGTTTATTAAACATATCTATTATACACTCGTGAGTTAGAGGGCAGTCTGTACAATTTAAATTATCTAAATTAAAGTTTTCAAATAAAATTAAATTTGTTAAACTGTAACAACCACCAAATGCTGAACTACGACCACTTGCTTTATCAATGCTCGTACATGTATAAGGAATTTCAAACTCTTTTAATCTACAACAGTCTTTAAACATGCTTTGAGTTATTCGTGGTATTTGAGGAAGGTCGATTTTTTCTAATGAGTAGTTTCTATTAAATAAAGCATGACCATAATTAGCACGAATTGTTTTTAATTTTGGTAAACTTATATATTTAACATTTCTAACATCTTCAAATACACTACTTGTTTCAATATCTTCTAAATTATCAAGTGTAAATGATGTTAAGTTCTCACAATTACCAAAAACATGTCCATTTCCACCTGTGGGGCTATTTATAGTAGTTACGTATGGAAATGATATTGTTTTTAATGCTTGAATATTTCTTAAAAAATCAGTGCTATATATTTTTTGTAATTTACCAAGTTTAATACGATTAAGTTTAGGGCAACTAGATAAAATACCACGGGTAACAGAAGTGACATTATCTAAATCAATTTCAACTAAACTAGGATTATTTGTTAACGTATTATCAGCAGTTATTGCAGTAATATTTGGAAAACTAACTCTATGCAAATTAATACAATAAGCTAATGAATACTCAAATATAGGACTTGTATAAGTGCCTACAAAATTATTTATTTGAATATTTTCAATATAAGGGTTACCATCAAAACCGTAATTCGAGTTGGGTTTTATCATAGTTTCACCACTCAAACTTTGTTTATGAGCACTACCGAAAAACTGCCCCCACGTATAAAAACTACGATTTATTTCATCTGCAAAAAACTCAATACATTTAAAATAATATAAATCAATTGCGGCAGGTATTTTTCCTGTACTTGTAAATACAATAATATATCTTGTTTTATAACCTTCACTGCAAGGTTTATCTTTACTAACGTCCCAAGTATGAGTTTGGTCTCCTATATATAATGTATCAGGCTCATCACTAAATATAAACGCATCACCTTGAGTTTTATAACCTGCAGTTGTATTTTTCTCGACAGATGTTGAAGCATCCCAGTCTTTTAATAATAAAATATAACAAGGATAGTAAGTAACACCATCAACTACTTTATTTTCTGTATTTTTAATAATAGTTTCACTATCCCACCAATCTGTAGGTCGTTCCCATAATAAATCTTCGTCTACATAAGACGTGTTGTTTTGGTCTAAAAATAAATTACCTAACTGATATATAGTCATATCATTAGTTGCTGGTAGATTAGCAAGTTTTGCATTTTTAATACAATTTTGTCTACCTTTTTCTACATTTTCTAATACATTTAAAATATTACTAGCCATTATTCGTTCCTCCTAAAATATTTATTAATTCTTTAACTCTATTTACTTGTTTTTCCGTATAATTTTCCAGTTTTATAGGAAAATCCATTCTAGTACTATACTTAAATTCTAAATCACTTTCTATCATATATTGCTTCATATCAATATCTATTTGAACATCTGCTATTACTTCACTATAACCATCTAAATTGTCATCTATTGCTTTGTATGTACCGTTTGAAGTTATTGTTTTTGTACCAAACTTCTTTTCAGGCACATTAACTTTAGCACTTGCCTTATCGGTTACATCATAAATCCCATTTTTGGTAAATTCTACTTCTCCATTTGGAACTATATATTCACTTGGAATGGGTTCTACTGTTACTTTAGATAAACCCGTATAATCTTTATCGGGTTCTACAATTTGAGTTTCTTTTGTAGGTGTAACTTCTTTTTCTTGAGTAATTGGTTTTAAAACTTCAATTGTTTTACTTAACTGCCCAGTAAGAACTTCATCTTGGCTAATATAACCAGTTAATTCTTGTGCTTCTATCATTTAATATCACTGCCTTCTGGGTATAAAATAAATTCTTTAGCACCATCCTCATCATAGCCAATTATTGTATTACCATTTAATTGGATTTCATACCAATATGTTACAGGTTTATTAATTAACTCGCCAATAGTTAAATCTTCTTTATCAAAAAAAATTTCAATTTTTTTAGTTTCAACTGCAACTTCATATTCTTTTAATAACATGGCATTTTCATTCAATTTATTTGCTTCATATACACCAAATTTTACAATATCTCCAATTTGAAAAGTATAACTTTCTAAATCAGAAGTTGGAATAGAAAAAGAAAAACTTTGGTTTTCATCTCCTCTATTTACTGATATGGTTTTATATAAATTATCTACTTTTAGCATAATATTCCACCTTTCTATAGTAATTATAACATAACTTTTAAATAACACAAAAAAATACCAATAAATGGTATCCCTTTGATAATTAATTCAAGGAGGTTGTCAATGAATTAATAGTAAAAGTTCATATCGCAATGGCATTGAATTTCTTCAATGCGATATGAAAAATGATATGCTATTCAACACCTAGGATTATTTATCACATATCATAGCATTGTGCTTTAGTCTTATTTCCACACGGGAGAATAAGCATACTTATTAGCACCATATTAAGCAAATCTGATGCATAAGGGTTCAAACCTTATTTATTAAACGCTCATATAATCGGCACCCGATTAACTTAATATGCTACCAGCAAGGTAGCGGTATAAATCACACCTACTTAATCGCAACGAGAAACCATAAGTAGCAATGTGGTTTAATTATATCTGCTTTTGCTCGCTGTCTAGGGTATTAGCAGCATTCCCCACCTCTAAATTAGGACTTCGTTACTGCTACTAGCGGAACTAATGACTTCACGACTTCCATATAAACACAGGATTTTATGTGTTTGCCCAACAATTTAATAATATAAACACAACCTTGTAAATTGCATTTACATATTTAATATAACATAAATGATATTAAAAATCAATAATGGAGTTCCTATATGGAATTGCACCATAATCTAGGTTTTTGCAGAACCTTGTCCTACTTTTAGACGATAGGAACATCAAATAGAAGAAGTTAATCTTCTATTTTCCAAACACATCGCATAGTACGATTTGAACAGTCAAATGTGTCATATATGCAACCATCTATTATACAAGTGATATGTCCTATCATAGTACATAAATATACTCCTTTAGGGTGTTCTTCTAAAAATTCCCCTATAGTTTTTGAATAATGGCATTCTCTTGGATATTTATTGTCTAAATATTCTTCAATAAAGTCGACACTATCCATCATTTGTCCTTGCTCTCTTGCTAAATTACTTAATTTATCATAAGTAATATCCCAAGATGTATTTTCGGCTAAAGATATGGCACGAGTAGTGCAATCTGCCACTCTATTATTTAATGGATTTGCATTGTAATATTTGAACATAATTACATTCTTGCCATTTCATCAATTGCTTGGTTTAAGATTTGAACTTCTTCATTTGAAGAGGCATTTTCTTTTAAATGTTTGTAATAGTCTTTAAATGATTTAACCATGTATTTAAAACTTTCCATAGTTTTACCATCATTTCCGTACATTTCTTTTCCCTCACTATAATCTTCATAGTTTTGGTACATATCGTTCATTATTTCTTCACCACGATATCTTCCTCTTCCTGTTCCCGGAACTCCACGGCGACCATAGCTATCCATAAAACGACCTCTACTATCTCTTGAACGACCACCACTATAATTATCGTAATCTCTATACATATTTTCTTTCTCCTTCCAATATTTTTCGTTTTCGATATCTTTGTGGATATCTATTAATTTATAAAGCACATCAACATTGGCATTTTGTAAGCCATTTTCAGTTGTTTGTTTTATAAGTTTTTCTACTTCTTCTTTTGCTTTTACTAAAACATTTTGTTCTGTTTTTTCTTCTTCCATCTAATCACCTTTCTTTTAATAACTCGATTATTTTTTCATATTGTTCATCTTGCTTATTCAAATGATTTTCTAGTTTTTCTATTTGCTTATCAATTAAGTTTAAATTTTCAACACCAATTATGAAAGACAATATATTTATTAAGTCTAATAAGTAATCGTTGTTATTGTCAGTATTCATTATGCTCTTTTGCTAATCCCAAGAATAGCATTAGTAATAATAGGTACTTGTGTCGCAGTAGATGTCGTACCTGTCGCACCAGCATTAACATTTGGCACAGAAGCAATAGTTAAAGTAGTATTAGCCTTGCAACATACTCTTATTTTCTTGTTAAAAGATAAATTAGCAAGACCACCAGCAGTTACAGTTGAGGCACTAATTGTTGATGGTATTAAAATTCCATCTTGATATAGTCCAAGAGCAACAATACCAGCAGTTCCACTAGTTGCTACTGCACTTAAATCTATCTCGTAAGTTCCTCCTTGTAATATTTTATAAAGTGGAGAACCTTGTGTATGTTGAAGCCAACCACAACAATTTGCTGAACGACTTCTATAATCATCTAGTGGGAAAGTTACCACACTATTATTCGCAGTTAGAGCAAGTGTAGAATTAATTACACTTTCTATCATTTTTTATCATTCCTTTCTATATTTTTTACATTTTTGCAATTTTTTTACAATTATTGGCAAAATAATGTGTAAAATACAATTATTTTTAAAAAGATAGGTTTTTAGCCTATCTTTCGATTTTCCCCTTTAAGGGGAAAGCAATTCTCTGTAATCAGAGTTCCTTTATAGGCTCATGCTTAGATAATTGTCGAACCATTACCACATCCGCAACCATATCCGCTAGTTACCGAATAATTGTAGCAACAATTTGGATTTGGCACGATGTAACTTGGTGAAGGGCAAGGTTTTAATTGGTCTATTAAGTAAGTATTTTGTCTTTCTTGTGATGCTGCTAATCTCAACGCATTAATTTCATTTTGTTGAGCAGTGATTTGAGCGTTTTTATCTTCAAGTCTGTTTGCAATTATTTCATCGTGTAATGCACGATAATTGCAATTTACTGCATCAATTATATCTCTAGTGTTTTGAGTAGCATTATTAGTAATAGCACAAGTATTTGTAGCCATATTATAATTTACACCATCAATTGCTCTTTGAGTTTCACAGCAACAACTTGCTAATTGACTTGAAACACCATTTATAGCATTTCTAGTTTCAAACCCATTAGTCATAATAGCATTGTTTGTTCCTGCAAATCCATTTAATAGGCTAGTGTTCATAGCATAGAAGCCATCACATAGTCCATTCTGAATGTATCTGCTTTGGGCAGTTAAATCACCGAAACCATCACTAAGTTGTCTTTGAATTGTAGCAAAATCTGAGGCTAGAACATAATTATCAGCAACAGAACCATTACCATTGCCTCTGTTTCCACCGAAACCATTTCCCCATCCGCCTAAAGCAAAGATAAGAAATATGATAATCCAAGCAGACCAATCGCCATTACCAAATCCACTATTTCCGTTATTTGTTCCAACATCCATTACTGGAACAATTCCATCTCCTCTCATGTTTATTTCTCCTTTCTTCTATTTAAACCTATTGAATACTTTAACCTACCATGGTATAATTAATTAGTCGAGGTAATCATTAATAGATTTATATAAGTATCAAAGAGATTATCTCGACAATAAAAACTTTGGTACTTGTATAAGTCTATTTTTTTTATAGGAGATTTTTATGAAAGAAATATGGAAAGATATTAAAGGATATGAGGGGTTATATCAAGCAAGTAATCTAGGTAGGATAAAAAGTATTAGCAAAATGGTTAATGGTTCAAATCAATTTGGAGTTAAATTTAAATATTTAAAGAAAGATAAAATATTAAAACCTGTAATCAATAACCACGATTATTTGCAAGTGTCTTTGTACAAAAATAATAAGAAAGTTGAAATAAGAATACACCAACTTGTTGCTCAAATATTTTTGCCCAATCCTAATAATTATAAGATTATTAATCATAAAGATGGAAACAAACACAACAATTGTATTGAAAATTTAGAATATTGCACTCAATCTCACAATGTTAATGAAAGTTATCGATTAAGATTGCAAACGCCTATCACTAAACGAGTTAATCAATATGATTTAAATAACAATTTTATCAAAACATGGGATAGTATCAATGATGCTAGAAAACATTATAATAACTCACATATATCAGATTGTTGCAATGGTCATAGAAAAACCGCCACTGGTTATATTTGGAGATATACAGATTAGTGCATATCTCTTTTATTTTTTAAATTTATTCATAAATTCTCCAAATTGTTTATCAAAATCAATGTTTTTTTCTTTACATATATTTCTTGCAAATTGTTTTATTCCTTTATCATCTCCTTTTTCCATCATTTGTGTTAAATTCGCAAATATTGGGTTTGAATTATTTTTTAACATATTCATCGCTATATTTTTAGGGTTCATATTACCCATTAACCCTTTTAGCATATTCATTGGGTTCATATTATCCCTCCTTATTTGATTTTAATTTAGATTTAATTTCCTTTAATTCTTCTTTTATTTCTCTTTTAAAGGCTATTAAATTTTCTTGTATATCATCAAGTTTATTGAAATCAAACTTTTCTTCTTTGGTTTCTTTTTGTTCTTTAGGTTCATATATTGTTATTTTACTTGTTCCATCTTGTTGCAATTGTTTTGTTACTATTGCACTACCATTAGCAATTGGAAAATAACTTATTGACCCATCTAATGGTATATCCATAGATTTTACTGTTTCTACACTGTCTACTTGTTTACCATTTAAGAATGTTCTATTTATTCCCATCTGTGGAATATTTTGCTGCTGCATAGGCATTTCCATTGGTTGTGGTATATTTGGTTGTTGTCCATAATATCTATTCATATAAGGGTTATATTGGTTATACATTTTCTTTTCCTCCATATCTGTTTATAAAATGCAAAAGAGAAATAGTAAACCACACTTGTTTTAAAAATGCTTTAAACTATTTCTCCTTTCTGTAATCACTCTTGTACAAGTTGAGTACTCTTGTTCTTACATTTTTATTCTATCAAAGAAAAAGAAATGAATTTTACTCATTTCTTACACAATTATTGTAATTTATGTTTTATTTCGTTTACTTATTGTTTATATATCTATCTACATTTATATTTTTTATTTATTTTTTTATATATTTTAGTACATTTATATTGACTTTTCTATATATATCAATTACTTTTTTCGAGACTAGATTGGAAGCCTAATATGTTTTTTGGGTACAAAAACCCCTTGGAAAGCAAGAGATTTACATTTTATAACTACTTTTTTCTCAACTGAGTTGTTGAGCCATAAAATGGTCTTTGTTATACAAGTATAGTTATTATTCTGTCCATAACACTTGTATACCCCATTCCAGAAATCCACCAAGATTATTTTTTAGAGTTAGTTCACTTTTCCTAACTTGAAGATAAACAAAATAAAGACCTCTTTTGTTGTACCTAACTTTTTCTAATGCGTGAGCAAAGTTAAACTTCCTAGTTTTTTGATAACGGTGAAACTAGAGCAAAGAAAACACCTTGCGAAACAAATAAAAAAAGAATACTTATAGACAAGTAGAGTTTTTAAAACGAAGTGAATGGCTCTACCCATCTATAAATATTCTTTCTATTCACTTCGTTATTCTTATACAAGTCAAGTATACTATAAATAAAAGAATAAATCAAGTAGTAAAATTAAAAAAATAAATATCTTAATAAACATAGTTTTAAGAAAGATTTGTTAAAAGGCATAGAATTACACTAGAAATATGAAAACTTTGCTCTAAATGGCTAAAAATGAGTAATTTGGGCATAAAAAAAGATAACTACAATATCTTCATTATCTTTTTCTTAATTTTATGTATTTCTTTACTGATTAAACTCTCACTACAATTTTCTTTCATAGCCATTTGAACTATGGACATATTCTTAATCCTATACTCGAATATTCTCTTTTGAAAATCATTTAGCATTAGTTCTTCACATATTTTATTATATTCTGTTCTTGTAAAATCTAGTTTAAGCATTATTTCTTGTTTCCTTTTTTAAATGCACCGCAAGTTGGACAATGATATTTGCCATTTTTATCTTTTACCATTTTAGATTTACGATATTTGGTTGTACGAGTTCTCGTTAATTTGATTTTTCCCATAATTCATCGCCAATCTTAATATGTGAATTATCAATCGTTTCTACATTGTCTATATCAATAGTATCAGTTTCGGTGCTTACACCTAAATCGTTAGTAAGATAAATCGTATAACCTAGTAAACAAGTGAACATACCTAGAATAACTAAAATAATAATAAATTGTCTTTTGCTTTGTTTCTTATAATCTTTGATAAGTTCTAGTGCTAAACTTTCTTCTTGTATTTCTTCTACTTGGTGTTTTATATCTTCTATTTCTGCTTTATCACTTTTTATTGACATATTTTTTCCCCTTTCTTGGTAATATACTATATCACTAAATATTTATTTTTCAAGTATTTTTATATGATATTCTCGAATATGATGGTCTAATGCAATATTTATTCTTTCATCCATATCTTTTTCATAACAATCTAATTTATTTTCTATTTTTTCAAGTTTATCCATTATGTTTTTTAGCATTTGGTCTGTTTGACCTTGTTTATAACTCGTATCACTTGCTTTTTTGTTGTCATCTTTCTTATCATTCCTAAAAAACGATATAACTGATAATATAGAACCTATTATTGCTATTGCTAAAGTTATGTATTGCATAGTATCTATTCTCCTCAATATTATATTATCATATTATTTTCATTTTGTAAAATTTCCATTATCCTGTTCTTTCCCACATATTAACTGCATAATATGGTGGCATGTTATTATGTGAAGAATTTGCACTTTGACCATCGATATCAATATAGTGATTATTTGAAAGTGAAGTAGTGTTTGTAGAAGTCCAAGCAGTAGTATCTTTACCTTGTGTGGAGTTACTGGTAGCAATAGAATAAGCACCAGCAGCACTACCTGCAGCATATGAGTAACCACCAGTACTAAGGTCATGATAGTGAGATAGGTCGGAAGTCGAAGTCCATATACGGCCCAAATTCTTTTGACCAGTTTCATCTGATGTCAATTGATGTCTGCATTCTCCTCCTCTTTCATACAACGGAGTATTATATTGCTCTGCAGCCATACTACCCCAGTAATCAGTTGAATTTGCTGCATTTGGACCTGTTGCTAATAAAAATCTACCAGTTATTTTTGCCCAAGTTCCACCAAATAACGTTGCTGGATTTGCATTATTAACTGAAATATATATTGAACCAATTGGGTATACTAAATCAAGTGTTGCGAGCTTACCATCGGTTTTTCCATCGTAGACCCCGTCTTTGTTCCACCAAAATATTGGTTTACCATAAGATATTGATTTGTCTACATATTCATCAATAATTTTATCTTTGTAATAAAATCTAAATTCATATTGTTTAGTATAGTCAAATGTACCTTCAAGTTGGATAATTCTATTTGTAGCCGAAGTACCTGAATATACTTTGTTACCATCTAAATAATAACCACCCTCAAGTGAAACACTTTCTATATCATCCCAAGAAGTTGATGACCCTTTTTCTCTTGATTTAAAACTTAATTCAAGTGTATTTGCAGTATTACCAAATGTATCATTAAAGTAATTACCCTCAAATGTAAGACCTACTTCACCAGTTGTTGGTTTAATTCGATAGAAATTAATTGGGTCAATTCTTAATCTAACATAATCAACCAATGGGTTTGAGGTATTTGTTGTACTAGTGCTATTTGAAAAACCCCTTGTATCGGTAGCAATAAGTGTGAATATATTTGTTGTTGCATTATTAACTAGATATGGGCTTGTACTAACACTTGTACCATTAATAGTATTACTTCTAATTGAAGCATATTGTTTTGAAGTCGAACTCCATGTTACTTGAGCGTTAGAAAAGCCTTTAACAATTATATTGCTTTCCTCTGTACCACTTGTTAATTGAGCAGTAATTGGATTAATATCTTTTGCACTTATACTAACACTTGGCTTAGTTTCATTTTGATTTGCATATATTGTTGCAGTTGTTGAACTAGAACCAATTAAAGTTCCCCCATTGTATGTATCACAATTAATTGTTATTGTACCACTTGAAGCATTTGGTATTTGTGAATAGAAATTAGTAGGAATAGTCCAACCATAAGAATATTTTACTCCCGTAGCAATTGTGCCATTTAAATTCCCAAATGAATAACTTAAAGTATGAGTAAAACTATCACTTTTTTGATTAATATTGATTGAACAAGCCGTTCCTATAGTTGTATTCGTTGCAGTTACGGTTGATTTTCTAGGAATAGTTGGAAGTGAAACTGTTGTACTTAATGTTTTATTTAACTTTAAATAACCATTATATAATGTAGTTGTTATTGTTACACTTGCTGTTCCATCATCATTATGTTGAACGTATTGGTCTGAGTTAGTTTCCGTAATTGTTTTAGTACCGAAATAATATACACCGCTACCCTCAACTGTTGGTGCATAATCACAAGTAAATTTATAACCAGTACCTCCAGCAGTACCACCACTTAATACTGACCTTAACCTTGTATAAATTTGTGTCCTATTATTAGTAATGTCTTGGTTGCCAATTCTAGCATCAACATAGAAGTCTACCCATTGACTTGATACAACATTCCATCTCCAATAAATAAGATTTTGCCATGAATTATTTAACATAACTTATTCCTCCTAATCTCCTACCCAGTATACACCAGTGCCATCTGAGTAATCTTCTAATCTTGACCTGCCTTGCAATACAAAGAAGTGTTTAACTTCCATATTATCACTTCGCACTACTGTTTGTTTAGTTTCTTTATCATATCCTGCAAATAGTAATTCAGTGTTATTAGCAGCATTATTAACTCTTACACCTATTTCATTTATTCTTGTATTAGTAGGTGCATTTGTTTTCTCATATAACATACCATTTTCATCAAATGTTCCACTTGTTGTTTGTACTATTTCACTGACAATTTTATTGCCATCTTCATCATAAAATTCACCTTTTAATATTTTATTAACTTCTGTTTTCTTATAAGTATCAGTTTGGAGAGTTCTAACACTTTCTTCTAATGTAAGTACATCACTCGCAGGTGCATAATTATCAAGCATACCTATTATTTCTTGCTTATTTTGATTTATAGTAACATCAAGTTCACTCGTTTTTGCCGTAATTGTTTCAACTGTACCCTCTAGTAAATCAACTTGTGTTTTAACTATTCTTCGTTCAGTTATCGGATTATCCGAAACATTTGTAGTTACTTGTTGTTGTTCAGTTGGTATTTTTAAATCAACTTTTGACATTATTGTCATTTCATAAGTAATTGTATTGTCATATAACCCATAATAATGTCTATCATATCTATCAAAATATTTTATATCATCCCAACAATCTAAAGTAATATCACCATAATTTTCAGTAGTTATTGAATAAGCAGTAAAATTTTTTACTATATTATAAATATTATCAATAGTAGTTTGGTCTTTTATAAATGGATTATCTTGTCTAATAATTAATGTGTTATAAACTGTACTAGGTTCTGTGCTTGGAGCAGTAAAATTTCTTTTAGCATCAAAATATGTTACTTTTGATATTTGATATTTTTCTCCTACTTTCCAAGATTTGCTTTTAAGATAGTTTATACCTATTTCTCCACCGTTTTTCAACTCTTTTAATACAAGTTTACCATCTCTATCTATTTTTGCGTTACAACCCTTTATTTCGGCTATATAACTAATCCATCTTTTACCACTTACGGAACTATCATACATACTTGTTTCAATATCACCATTTGTAGTTGGATATTCTCCAAGTTCTACACCACATTGTGTACATATATATTGAAGTATAGTATCTACTGTTGCTTTACCATCTACAAAACACGGGCTATAGTCTATTGCATCTTTAAAAAATATTGCACTATCTAAACAAGTTATTTCACAAGTTTCGTGATAATTTGCACCTAATTCGTCTATGTAGTATATACCAATAGGAACATATACATAATCTTGTACACTATCAATATATTGTCCTATTTCTAATTTAACTTCTTTACCACTAACTATGTTTAAATTATATAAATTTTTAAATTTGATAGTTATTTGTTGTGATACAAAACTTCCCAATGTAAATACTTTGTCATTTTTATTTATTATTGGGCTTGATATTGTTATTTTACTAATTTGAGAATTAGGAACTAAATCACCCCCTATAGTTAGTTTCGCTTTGTATTGTGATGAACCACTAAATGATTTAGCCCTAAATTCTTCTGTTATATCATTTCCACTACTATCTTTTACAATATATGCCATAGATTATTCCTCCACTAATGAAAATGTCATTGCTTCATCTTCCTCATGCCAATTACCTTCTTCATCTTTCCATATTCTTTTAGTATCAAATTCTTTATCACTTGCATACATTTTATGTATTGATTTTTGCTTTGTTTTTTTATCAGTTAATTCTACATATATCCACTCTGGGCTTATTCTATTTAATATATAAGCAATATCATCATCACTTAATATAGGATATGCAACTTCAAAATCTTCTGCATCGTGTCTTACTCTATTTCTATGAGTATAACCCTCTAAATCAGTAAAGGCATCTTTATCTACATCATGCAAACTCCTGTGCATAGAAGATGGAGTAGGAAAATCTTCTAAATCAGTACAAGTATAAGTGTGATTTTCACCCTCTACTCCATTATGACCTATTCTTATAAAATTTTCATATTTGTTATAATTTCTTACTAATTTTACCATATTTTCCTACCTTTCTATAAATCGTATTGTCTATCTTTTTGTTTTTGTTTAAATGTTATGAAATCTAATAGACCTTCAGTATCTCCTTGTGCAACAATATTTACTTGAACATTTTGGTTGCCTGTTGACATAAAGGCATCTAACATACCTTCTCTTGTTGCTTGTCTAATACCCGTAACAATTTGATTTTGGTTTGCTACAGCAGTTTTTCCATCTAATGTTCCTATCATTTCGGCACCTTTCTCATTTGCTTGGAATATTTGACCTCTTTCAACAAAACCACCTGATGCTCTACTACCACCACCAAGTGTTAAATTAAACAAATTTGAACCACCAAAACTGCTTTTTAATGCTTTACCAATGTCAGATATTATATTGGTAGTATCTGCACCAACTTTAACTTTAACATCAATTTTATTTAATCCCTTTTGTAGTTCATCACTAATTTTATAACCTTGTTCTTGCATTTTGTCAATTACTTCGGTTTGAACATTACTTGGTAATTTTTGAATATATTCTATAAATTTATCAACGGAAGTTTCTCCCATTTTTCCCCATTCATCAATAGTTTCAGTTGAGATTTTCCCATTGGTTGTTGCTAACAGTAATTTTAATTCTTCCATTTTAGTACTAGCCAAGTCTATTTGATTTTGGTAAGATTTTTTCAAATTGTCATAAGTTATATCATCATAACTCGACCTATTTCTTTCCAAATCTTCAAGATAACGAGTATTTGTAGTTGTAACATCGTTCCAATATGTATTTTGTTCAGTAAGACTTTTATTTCTTAAATTTCTTTCATGGTCAAAATATAAATTTATTGCTTCCATGTTATTTTCTGTTGCTAATTGTGTTAAATATTCCCAATCACTTATTGTAGTATTATACCCATCTAATGTTGTTTTTGTCTTATTGTATTCATCTTGTTGTTTTTCTAATGCTTTAGTTTGATTTCTCATAGCAATTTTTATACTACCAAGTTTATCAGCAATTTTACCATATTCTATTCCTAATCTTTGTGATAATTCATAGCCTGTTTCATTGCCTTGTACAAAATTTACTAATTCTTCTGCATTTAAATTATACATTTCTGCTTGTTTTGCTAATTTTTTGTTAAAATTATCTTGAGCATCAGTTAGGTCTTTATACGCATTGCTTTCATCTTCTCTTGCTTTAGTTATTTTTTTAATCGCAATTTGGGCTTCTTCTTCAATTGCATTTAACTTAATCATTGCAGTTTTTTTCTCAATTATTTGTTCAATAGATTGTTTTAACTCATCATATTTTTGAACTACACCATCTACAATATTAATTTCAATACCTAAAGCATCAGATAATGTTGAAACAATAAAATTCGCTCTAGTTTCATAACCATCTTGAATTTTACCATTTTCATCAGTTATTGATTGCAATTCATTCCATAATTTCTTGTAATAATCTTCTTCGGCAGTCGATGTTGAATATGTTTCATTAAGCCTTTCTACTGATTGTTGCCAGTTTGAATACATTGCATCTATTTCTTTAGAATGGGCTTCTATTGTACTCATATTGGTATTTAATACACGGTCAGTTTCATCCATATAAGCCCATATTGTTGTAATACCACCTAGTACCATACCAATAATACCACCAGTAGCACCACCAACAGCGGCTCCAGCAAGACCACCACCTATAACTCCAGCAAGACCGCTTAATGAAGTTGTTAATATATTTGTTGCATTTACACCTTCTTCTGCCATATTTTTAGCGGATGCTTGAGCAAGTTTAAATCCTGCAACAATTCCAACACCACCAAGTAATACTGTTTGTAATTTTTGTGTGGTTGTTAATAGATTACTCCATTCATTTGTAGCAGTTGCTACATTGCCGAAATTGAACTTATCGAATTTTTTCAAAAGTCCAAATTGTTCAACCAATAGTTGAGTAGGTGTCAAGGCATCCATCATATTTTTAACAAGTTTAGTTCTACCGAATAGACCAATTAAATTCTTGATATTATTAAATAAAATCTTGCCCGCAAGAACTGTCATAAAGCCAACAAATATTTTTGCTTTAGGGTTTAAATCTTTAAAGTTTGTATAGATATTTTTTAAACTTTCACCTATACCTCCATATTTCCATTCCCATTGCCCAGTTTCTTCATTTAATTCTTTATGGAAACCAAGTAATTCCCTCATTTTATCGGCAATTTGTTTTGATTTATTTCTTGCATTATCTAGATGTAAATTATATTCTTTCATTTTGGCAAGAATATCTTCACTTACACCACCAGTTAATCCTCCAGCACCAGCACCACTTGTTGTTTTTTGGGGTGTTCTTATTACATTTAATTTATCAAAACTACGAAGTGATTTATTTAATTTTTCGTTTGCTCCTGTTGCACCATTTAGGCTATCTTCAAAATCATCTACATAACCACTTGCAATACCAAATTCATCTGCCCATTTTTCCACATCAATTCCAAGTAATCCTAATATTGAACTTACTATGGTATTTGTTGTCATTAAAATAGCATTTAAATAAGGTAATATGGTTTGCAATATAGGAATAAATACTGAACCAAGCTGTCTTGATAACATATTCCATTGTTCTTGCATGATTTTTGTTTGGTTTGATACACTATTAATAGTTTTTGCTAAATCTCCATTTGCATTGGCTAATTGTTTTTCAAGTGTAAGATATATTAAAATAGTTTTTTCTGCTCTATTCATTTCATCAACAGATTTTTTAATTCCAAGATTTAATGCAGTTTGAGCAAGAGAAGTTTCAGTTATATCTCCACCCAATGCTCTAATTGACTTGGTATTACCACTCATTGTTACTTGTAGTATTTGACCTGTTCTCGCAAAATCTAAATTATATAATGAAGAAATATCAGCTTGCATTTTAAGTAAATTTTCACTTAATAATGCACTTGCATCTCCTGCAATTCCCATTGCACTTGACATTTGTTTATATACACCAAGTGATTTTACTAATGATTGTTGGTCTAAACCTATTATATCACTCATTGTATTAACAAGTTTTTTACCACTATTGTTAGTATTACCATAAGCAACATCAAGTAGGTTTAAATCTTCCATGTATTCAGTCTGTCTTTTGCTTAATTTAACCATTGCATTAGTTAAATGTTGAACAGTGCCTACATAATCTAATAAAGCACTTGATTTTAAAAGCATATTGGTTGTATCTATCAAATCTTTTGTAGCAGCCTTTTGACCTAGTATAGATTTGGTTAGATTTTTAAGTTCTCTTTCACCCTTTGCTTTTATTTCGATAATTGTTTTTACACCATTTTGTGCCATATTATCTCCTTTCTAGGTTAATATCTAGCCCAAGCATTAAATAGTTCTTGTTCCATAATATTAGCCTCTTGTTTTGTTAATTTTTTTAGTTTTTTATTTTCTTTTTGTTCTTCCTCATTTTTGAATATCTTATCATAAGTTGGATATTCTTTTGCTTGTTTTGAGAAAGCATTATTTAAAGCAACGGAAGTTGCAATATAATTAGTATATCCATTCAACCAAGAATTATATTTTGAAACTTCAACTTGTATTTTCTTTTCCTCTTCCATTTTCTTTAAATAAAAAATTCGGTATGACCAATATAGTTGAGGGTCATCTTCCCAAAACTCTTTATCAGACATACCGAACATTATAGCACTAGGGTATAACTCATTAAGATAAAATTCAGTAAGAGTTTCATAGTTCTTGCTATTATCTTCACTTAATTTTTGCTTGGTCGTAGTGCCTTCAAGTTTTTTAATTGTTTATCTTTATTAACTAAATTAGTGTTTGCATCTTCAATCATTTGCACTGCCAAAGCCATTAGTTGTCCTTCTCCATATTCTTCGCAAGCACTTTCATATAGTTTACTTACTTCCTCTAATGACATTTTATATTCTGTATAAAGCATTATCCAATATAGTTTTTTATACATTTTTGTCATTAGTTTTCTATCTTCTGAAACATTATCTAAATCATCTAACCCCTCAAATGGGTTTGTTTCATTAGTTATTTCTTCGATTTTTTCTTGATTTTCAATTAATTTTGCATATTCATTTTGGTGTTTATCCCAAATTTCTTGCTCTTCCTTGCGATATTTCTCCCAAGCAACAATTCCTTTTCGATTAAGGAATAAAGTATATTCCTTACCATCAATTTCTATTACTTCTTTACTAAATTCTTTCATAAATCATTCTCCCTTTCATTTTTTTAATTATTCGCCATCATTAGTTACTTCAACAGCAATAGTTCTATATGAAGTTGCTTCATTAGTTGCAGATACAGTAAGTTCTATCATAGCAAATCCTGCCGCAACACCTGTAATAGTTAATTTATTTCCTACAACACTTGCAGTAGCCGTACTAGTAGAAGAACTCGTTGCAGCAACAGTGGCATTTGGGCTTGTTTCAAGTTGTACTATGTATGTACCCCCTTTATCTACAACAACATCATCTAATGGTGTAGTAATAATTGCAGTAGGTTTCATTAAGTCTCTTACATCATCAATTGCATCTTCATCAGCACTTGATACAGTTACGTAAATAGTACCTTGAACAATACCATTAACTGATAATGAACTTCTTGAATAAGTTAATGTACCTTTATATCTCTCACCAGTATTATCTGGGTTTCTTTCAAGAAATGTTAATTCTTTTCCTTTTATTTTCTTTAAGGCTCTTATATTATCTCTATGATAGTTAAATGTATATTGTTTAGCATCAGTTCCTTGTAGACCTTCTGCATAAGTATAACCACCATCACTTAAAACTGTTTTGTCAACTTGGTCTGGTGCAGTTCTAGTTTCTGGCATTTCGCTTACAGGTAATAGCATACTAAATTTACTATCATCACCTAGTATATTTAATGTGGCATATTTAGAGATAAAACCTTTATCAGTATAAACTCTTTCCATAATTTTTTATTCCTCCTTATTAGTATATACTTTTATTCCAACTATTTACACTTCCACTAAATAGTAATGTTCTTCTTTTAACACTTATGTCCATATATTCACTTGGAACATCGCTTTCTCTAGTAAAACTTATTCCTCTAAAGAAATCGTGAATTAAAAATCTTAATTCATTGATTATATCTCTAGCATTGTATTCTTTACCGTTAAAAATAACATTTTTGGTGTATATATCAACTTGATATGTTAAATTATTACCATATTCTATTCTATCTAGTGTTAGTGTGTTTAAATCATCATTATTACCATTTTCTCTTATTACGATTACTGGTATATTTTCTTTAAAAAAAGATTGAGGGGTAGTTGGAACTACTTTTAATATGCTACCAAAAGTAGATTTTGATTTGATATATGTATTAAATAAATTTAATATATCATTTTCAATATTCATTTTATTCCTCCTCAATTCTTTGTTATTTTATCTATGTATTCTTTAATCCAACTAGATATATTGACTTCTATTTGTTGTTTTAACTTGTAAAAGATTAATTTACCCTCAAAACCATTAGTCCAAAATACATTTCCTTGCCAATCTTTAAAATACCACCCTTTATGTCCGTGATTATTGACATCGTATGCCCATTCACCACTATCTGGCAATATTTCAGTATTTATAGCACCAGTATAACCAATACCATATTCTACTATTTTAGCAAGTGATAAACCTCCAATATAGTGGGCTTTAGTTTCCTCACTCATATTTTTGGTTTCTATATTTACTTCACTATTATTATATAAAATTATTTGATTACCCTCTATTTTTAACTTATGTTCACTATAGTAATAACTTGTATCAAGTTCTTCTTGAGTTGCATAAGATAAGTTTTCAAGAGTGATTTCTTGCAATAATTTCATTGCTTTATTTCCAATAAATTCCATAAATTCTGGTGAAGTTAAACTTTCTTCTATAACTTCTAGTTCTTTTATGAGAGTATCATAACCTGTAGAACTTATTTTAACTTCATACATTAGTCTTTATCTTCTTTTGTATTAATTGGTTTAAAGTTTACTTTTGGCTCCTTTTTCTTCTCAAATTTTTTCCATCCCATATTTATATACATTGAATATAAATTGTATGGTATTTCTTTGATAATTTTGTCACCATCTTCGTTGATTTTCTCAACTTTAATTAGTTTTTCCATTATTTCCTCCTTATTTTACAAGTTTCCTGATATATATTCTTATACTTGTATTTTGGTTCCTTATAGAGTAAATTCTATAGTCTGCATTATCACCGGGATGCAATTCTTCATCTGGTGTTGTGTTTACATAAACCTTATCAAATTCCATAAATTTGAATAGATATTTGTTTTTTTCGGTAATGGAAATTACCAACATGTCATTGGCAAGTTCTCCAAATTCCCTTATTTCACTATCAGAACTTATAACTTGTACATTAAATCTATATTTAACTGGCTTACTAAATATTTCATATTCATTTAAATTATTATCTTGCATTGTGCCAAGTTTTTTTGAGATATATATAGTTGATTTTACATCATGTATATTTTGTCTATTAACATTATACATTACTATCATCCTCTTTACTTGATTTTGGAACTCCAATTTTTGGGATTAATTTACTCATTAAGTCTTGTGATAGACCATCAGTTAATTTACTCCAAGAAAGTGAATTTTCACTATAATTAGTTATCCCTTGTTTGTCAGCAAGATTATAAAGTTCTATGCAACATCTTATTTGCCAATTATAATATTTTTTTGGAAGTAAGTAATCACTATAATCATCATAAGGGAATAATGTTTCAAGGCATACAGCCTTACTATCTTCTAACAAGTTTGTTAGAATTTGTTCCCAAATTGCATTTGTTTCAAATATATCCTCATCATAAGGTATTCTTAACTTCAATTTTGGTAATTGAATTTGTAATTCTTTTCTATCCATAACATTATCCTCCTTATAATATTATTTTTTTATTATCCTCTTGAAATGATTTGAACAACAGGAATTAATTTGTCGCTAACATATACTTTATTTGAAGTATCATTATTGTTAGCAAGTTCCCAGTTTGTGCCTTTTTCAAAGTCTGCATTATCTGGTGATAATTTAGAAGTATCTTTGTATGAAATATACATAGGAACAATCATTTCTCTTATTCTTGAAACTAAATCAGTATGACCACCATTTTCAGTAGCCTTTCTATCTAATTCACTAGGTACTTTAACTCCTAATTCTTCAAATTCAAAGAAACCATTTTTAAACATATATGTAATATATTTAGAAGCAGCAACTACATAATCATCTGCTTTAACTCCTGCTGGATAGAAGTCTGCTTTTTTAACATCAGCAAGATTAATTTGTCCTGCAGTAGCACCACTTGCAACTACTTTTAATGCACCACTTGCATCAGCAGTTGAAGCATCATAACCATCTAGAACTGGCATTTCATCATCAACGATAACTGTTTTACCATTGTATGTACCAATAGTTAAATCTCTTGTAATACCATCTTTGTCAGTATATTTCATAAATTCAATTAGATTTAAACCTTCTAAGTTAGTTGATACCATTGAGTGCATAAATGATACATTAAGATTTGCTTTGCTATCTCCTAATGCTTTTTGAGATGCTCTATTGCATGCGTCAGCAGTTAAATTACCATCAACTTCGTAAGTATGTTTACTAGCGAAGTCATTTGAACCAGTCATAGCAAAGATACCTTTTAAAATTGAAAGTGTAGTACTTTGTCTTTGTTCTTCCCAATATTCTTTAACTTCGCTTGCCTCAGCCATAAAGTTTTCACCAGTGATTTCAGTTACAAAGTCATCTTCTCCCCAAGCATTTGCTCTACCATAACATATTTTAGTTTGATAGAAAGTATCTCTTGAAGTTGAAGTAATATCAGTCTTACCATCATAGTTTACAGGTGTTCCACCAATTCTTCCTTTAATTGGTTCTACAACAAAGTATCCACCTGCTTGTTCACTCATTTTATTTTTGTATTTATTTACTACTGTAAATAAAGAATTTTTTACAAGTTCATTTTTCTTAGTACTTGGTAGAGTTTTTAAATATCTTTCAAATACTTCATTGTTAAAAATTTTTCCATTAAATTTTAGCATAATTTAATTTTCCTTCCTTTCTTGTTATTTTAAATTTTCAAATTCTGCTGGATGTTCATTTATGAATTTTTCTTGTTCAATAGAACTCATTTTTGAAAATCTTTCCCAATTCATTGCATTATCATCCCTTTGTGGAATATTTGTAGCACTTGGTTTTACATCAATTGTAGTAATTGCTTCTTTAGTTTCCTTTACAACATTATCTTTGTAATTTGTAAATGTGCTTTTTAATAAATTTGCTCTTTGAATAGTAGCATTTTCATCTTCACTTACTAAAGTATCAATTAGGCTATCATCAATGTTTAAACCTCCTAAAACTTCTTTCGCTTTTGCTTTATTAACAATTATTTTTGACTGTTTATAATTGTTCTCAGTTTCTTTTTTCATTGCTTCAAACTTTTCTTGTTCAGTCATATTTGCTTTGTTAATTTCTTCAAGTTTTGCATTTGCTTCATTGTATTTTGTTTCAAATTCGCTTTTCTGTAAAACTTCACTTTGCAAATCTGCAATTTTTTTGTCTTTTTCTTTGTTTATACCATGAAATGTATTAAGTAAATCAGTTACTTGTTCCTCAGTATAACCTTTTGCTAACAAATCTTCTCTACGCATATTATCATCTCCCTTTCCTACAGTGATTTTACGGTTCACCAACCTTGAATAGAGATTTATGTATTGTCATTTGTTTACGCACAAATGTTAAAGCCTTTATTATTGGCACAGGTTCTAGGCTATGCTCCCAGTTTTTTGGTTTTGGAGACCAATGTTTTTCTAATTAAACTAAACCCACATCTAAAGGGCTATTGCCCTTGATTATCTAATTCACTTTTATTTGTTATTTCATTATTTTGAAAATTTGCCATATCTTCGGCATTTGTTGTTTCTCCATTTGTTCCAAAATCATTTGAACTACTACCTTTATCTTGTTGTGATACTTGGTTGCCAAATAGTTTTTGTTGTTCTTGTGATACTTTTGCACTATCTCCAAATAGATTAACTATGCTATTTGCTATTTCTCTAGGAATATCGCAACTATATAGATTTTGTAGTGCTTGTGTCTTAACAAGAATGTTATCTGACATATCTCTTTGGAATTTTGGTTCTACTTCACTAACTTTCAGTGTTGTTATTCCACTATTAGGAGTATTTCTACATATTGCAAGTATTACTTTTAATGCTTTTAAATCACACATACCAAACATACACTCATCACCTTCCGCTCTAATTCCTGCAGAAGTAAATCCTTGCCCTGTAAGTTTAGCCTTTCCAGTATCTCCACTTGTTACTGTTCCACTATCACTCGCTATTGGTATTGCAAGTATTTGGTGAAGTGAAGTAAGTAATCTATTGTAATATGTTTGTGTATCTTGAGCATTTAATCTTCCTTGTAATAGGTCTACACTTGCTTTCTTTTGTTCTGTAGAACTAATACATACTGCTCCCATTTCTTTGATATCATCTAAATCTTCTTTTGATACTTCGGCATTTGTGAATACCATAATAGCGTTTACAAATTGTTCCATATCATCTTTATCAAGACTTTCTAGGTAATTTATATCGTTAAATAAGTCTTTACCTAGTTCAATTAATGATATTCTCTTTCTGTTTATGTAACTTTCAATAATTATATGTTCATTCCATATCAAGGGTTGTGGTTTCCCAATTCTTTGTAATGACCCACCTTTGTTAGAATATGTTAATACTTTATTTCTTAAATATACTTGGTATACATCGTATAAGACAGTTTTTAATACTTCTACTCCATTATCTCCCATACTTGGTTGATAATCGTACATTGGTGTATCAATAAATGCAAATAATTGCTCATTCCCTAGCCTACTTGAATATACTACCTCGGTATCTTCTACTGGGCAATTAATAATTTCAAATGGTGCTTCATCTTCACTACCAACTTTATCTTTATTAATATATCTAAAGCCTCTACCACAGACAAGGACATCTTCAAATAAGTCCATATCTTTGGCTTTTTTATTTTCATATCTCACAAATTTATTTAAAGTTGATATTTCAGCACTATCAGAACTATTAAATTGAACATATTGAATAGGTTTCCCTAAAAGAAATGTTTTTTTGAAGTCTACACAAGCATAAGCCCAGTTTTCAACTGTTTTATTGTTTATTTCTGGTCTTGTTTGCTTAACTTTGTTTTTTATATCTTGGTCGCCATAGTAGAAACTCTTTAAATATTCACTATCTTGTCTATTCTTGTCATGCAATGGTTTGCTATTTTCTAATATTTCAATTATGGCTTCATCTTGCTTCTTTTGACCTAAACTTAACAATTCTTTTTCGGTTATATTTGCAAGTAAGGTTATTCTTCCATAAGTTTTTTCCAATTTTACCCTACCTCCTACTATTCATTTTAAATTATACCTAGATTAGTTATTTTTGTCAAATATAAGCAATAAAAAAGAGAAAATAGTATAAATATACTATCTTCTCTAAATGTTTCTTAAAATGGTCTAAAAATAGGTTTTACTCTTTGAGGTTTAGAACTACCCTCTATAAACTCACGAGTTGCTAAAGCAAGACTGTCTATGCTATCCTCGTTTGGGTTCCTTCCATTATCATTATATAGTGTTAAATTTTCCATAAATTTACCCATATCAGTATTTACACCAAACACATTTTTTTGTGGGAATACTATACATCTTAAAACATTTCCTTTTTGGTCTTGTATTCTTATTTTTTTATTCTCGCAGTTATACTTTTCTCTTATAATGCAATAATTTACACCATTTTGTTTCAAAATCATATCTATATTTTGTTTTAATTCACTTGTTACATTACTTTCTATTACAAGTTCTACTATATGATGTTCAATTATCTTATTACATACTTCTTCGTACATATCTTTTGTGGCTGTTCTTGTAAATATACAATCTTCCAAATAATAGTCCATATTTTCCCCATTTGGTACTTTTGCAAGTATTGGCATTGAGAAAAAGTCTTTACCACTCTTTCTTGTAGCATCTATTGTAGCATATCTTCCTATATATTCCGTTTTAGGAATTGTTTCATATACTCTTAATTTATTATAACTAAAGAATAGACTTTCTGGGTCTGTTGGTATTTGTTGAAAGTTAGTTTGCCATAAATAATCATCTATATCTTGCTTTTCTAATAATAATTCTTTCGTTGTTTTAAGTTCTGGGCATGTTGACAAGCCTGTTTCATAATCTAATGCTGGTACTTGAATTATTACTATAGAGCCATCTTCGCTAACATAAGTATATTTATATTTTGGATGCTTATGAAATTGGAAATGTTTCTTACAATTTTCAATTAATAAAGCAATAAAATCACCACTAGCCCATAATGTACCCGTTACAACTACTTTAGGTATCTCATTTTGGACAAATCTTTTCTTCCATACTGTATTATATTTATTAAAATAATATTCATTTAATGATTGAACTAAAGCCTCTTTATAATCGGCATATAAGTCATCTATATGTATTCTTTGGCTTGCTCTTACACCTACTACATTGCTTTGCGTTGTTTTTGCATAGTAACTAGCATTTAATTTACATTTTTTAAGTTTCCAAGTGCCTTCTGTTTCCTTTAAAAAGTAATTTCTATCATTTTCATCGTATTTCATATCTGGAAATACTTCACCAAACCAATCACTTTTTATTTCATCTAATACTACTCTACTACCACCCTTTACAACATCTTCATTTGAACATAGTGATAGTACTGTTTTAGTTGGGTCTACACCAAAAGCCCATGCCTCACTTACTTTTTCTGGGAACGTTTTGCCGAAGCCGGACATCGCGTTAAAAATAAGTAGTCTAAAGTTAGGATTTGTTACTATTTCTTCTAAATAATGGATATACCCTATTATTGCCTCATATCTTGGGGCAAAAAACTTATTACTTGGTTCATCATCCCACTCTCTATAGATAAAATAGTGTTCTAGGCTTGTTCTTGCCCCTATTCTATAGGCATTATGGAGTTGTTTTTCATATTCCACCTTATTTTTTATGTCTATTTTATACATTAAGTTAAGTAATGGAATATATTTCTTGACACATAGTTTACTTGCTCCTACTTGATTTAGTTCAAAATATCTATTAAATAAGGCATATAAGTCATTTAACATATCCAATATGTCATTATAATTCATTTTATTTTTTGTTTTTACATCAAAATTCTTATTTAATATGTCAAAAATTTCAGTAATATACTTTAAAACTTCACTTTCATTTAGTTCATTTTGCATATAATACCTCCTTATTTACCCTTTTTATCTAATAATTCCTTGTATTTTGCTAATTTACTATCTATTTTATCAGTATTTATGACTTCTTTATATGTAATATTGACATTTGGTTGGGCTTTTTCCACCATTTCATGCTCTGCTTTTAGTCTAAATAGTGTACTTCTTTCTTTTGTATACCCCATTTGTGAGAACATTAGGTTTTCTTCCCCTATTTCATCATATATTTTATTTACTATTTCTCTCATATCTGCATCACTACTGTTTTTTAAGTTCCTTAACACCCCTGTACTTATCCCTATAAACTTACAAAACCCCGTTAATGTTGGTAAATAATCTCCTACATTCGCATTTACTTGTGTTACTAGAAATGTATAATAGTCAAAAAATATCGCTAATTGCTCTGGACTATATTGAGGTGTCTTACTTCCTAGTGGATTTACACTCCTAAAAAAGTAATTCGTTATTATTAATGGATTTATTCTCTTATCATATCTTTCACTAAACTCTATTATTTCTTTTACTTTTTCTTCTTTTAACTCGTTTATTGCCCTAGAAAGTCCCTCTACTTTCCCATCTACATAAAACTGTTCTAGTTCCTTTAATTCTAATTTATTATTTGCTATTATTTCTTTATTTTTTTTGCTTATTTTTTCTTTTTCACCCACTATTGTCTTTTTCATACACTCTCTTACCTTTCTTGATTATTATACCATATTTGCTATAATTATTCTAGGAGGCTATATTATGAACGATATTTTATCTTTTTCTATTCCACTTAACCCTATTACTAAAAAAAACCATGGGCAAATCATTATGTGCAAAGGACACCCTATTATGCTACCCTCTAAACCTTACATTGAATATGAAAAGGCTTGCAAACCTTTTATGCCTACTTTAAACCACCCTATTGATTACCCTATTAACCTAAAATGTACTTTCTATATGAAAACTAAAAGAAAAGTCGATTTGTCTAATCTTATCTCTGCTATCTCTGATATCCTTTCTAAATACAATGTTATCCTAGATGATAATAGGAATATTATTGCTTCTTACGATGGCTCTTTAGTTCTATATGACAAGGTTAACCCTAGAACTGACATAGAAATTTCTATCAAATCTGATTACCTATCTTGGTAATCTTTTTTTATATCACTATAAAAGAGTATATTGCTATACTCTTTTAAAAGGGGTGAATTCTACATTCCTTTTGGTAAAGGTGTATATGAGAAGCAATCTTTTACAATTGCATCTACATTATATCACTTACCCTTTTTTTATGTCAATTTTTTAGCACATCTCTACTAACTGCACTATTCCATATACTTTTTCTTCTTTATCTACGTCTAGTTCCACCATCGGTACATACTTGTCTTTCCTATTTCCTATTTTTACTCTTATTTTCTCTCTCTTACATTCCAGATACTTTAGTTCTTCTCCATATATCTTCTCTAGTATATTTATTATATGTATTCCTCCAGATAATTCTATTACTCCTACTGGATATACTTTCCCCCCTATTATTATCTCTTTTTCACTTTTTAATTCTATTTTCATTATCTCTCTCTCCTTTGCATTCAATATTATCACAAGTTTTTATCTTTTGCAATATGTATCTCGTAAAAAAATTATTGGAATTGTGGAAGGGGGTAACAAAGCCCATTTTTCACTCCTGTAATTGGGTGGGGTGTGCCTCCAGATACACCAAAAAAGGATTTAATTATCTTCAATGTGCATAATTGATATAATTATAAACGTTAAAATTTTATAAAAAAATAAAAATATTTATATATTACTTTACGTAAAGTGTAAAAAAAGATTGTAAGCCCCCTTACAAAAAATATGTATATATCTATATAAATATATATACTAAACATATAACATAACAAATAAATAATA
>ERZ808286.201-NODE-201-length-46080-cov-10.652471_pt1 | contig 46080 bp, 30 predicted proteins | sample MGYA00521276_ERZ808286 | MGnify/ENA primary metagenome ERZ808286 (study PRJEB31516, sample SAMN03275607) | gut metagenome | biome: mammalia-associated habitat; material: feces | host: Papio cynocephalus | place: Kenya | collected 2012-08-01 ... | reverse complement strand
TCACATTATCCGTCGATTTGTCAAAGCCGGCGAACATCGTCACGTTGTCCTTGTCGTAGGAATAGCATTTGGACACATAGTCGGTAGGATAAGAGGCGCTTTCCCCCTTCTCGACGTATTCCCGGGAAAGTTCTGTCCCGTCCGGCCCTTGGAAGACGACCTGGTATCCGGAATATTGCCGCGAATCATACTGTGCGGTGAAGGTTGTCGGCTGTGTGATGCCAGCTTGTCCTCTGTCCCAGCCGATGAACGTGTACTCTGTGACGTTGGTTGTCCCATCGTCGTTCTTCCCGCTGCCGACAGAATCCTCCCGGACAGGATTGCTGCCCTTATATTCGGCATATCCGTTCTGAATGACGTATGTCGTATAAAGAAGTGAACCGTCGTAGTTGACGAACTTGCATTCGTAGGCGGTGGAAGTCTCGTACTGGGCCGTGAAGGTGGTGGGGGACTGGATGTTCGTCAGCGGCTTGTCCCAGCCACTGAAGGTATAGCGTATGATCGTCCCGTCGCCTGCATTGTCATCCTCCTTTGTGGGCGTCTCGCCCGTGTAGGAAACCTTCCCGCCCTTGCCGCAGTAGGAATAGCCAAGAAGGGTGCCGTCGTAATTCAGGAATGTGCACTTGATGGCATTGGGGGAGTCGAACTGGGCCGTGAATTTGGTATCGGCCCTGATGTCGGTGAGCGGCCTGTCCCAGCCGGTGAACGTCCATTTGATCGTGGTGTCCCCGTCCTTGGTGTCCGGCTTGGCCGGCGTCTCCCCCTTGTAGACGGCATCCTCGCCCCGGTTCACTTTCGTTGAATAGAGTATGCTTCCGTCATAGTTTACGAAGTCGCAGGTGTAAAGGCATTCGAACTGGGCCGTGAACGCAGTCGGCTTCTGGATGTCCTCAAGGGACTTGTCCCAGCCGACGAAGGTCCATGGAATTTCCTTGCCGTCCTGATCCTTTTCCTTCTTCACAGGGGTAGGACCATCATAGACGATGTCGGAACCCTTGGCATAGTAGAACTCATAGAGCTTCGTCCCGTCATAGTTATAAAAGATGCAGGGAACATAGGTGGTTGCCGCTCCCTCTCCCTTGATGTTCCCGCTCTTTACCCACTTCCCGTCCTTTTTTGTATAGAAATCCCAGGTGGAGGTGTCGATATAGGAATCGCCGTTTTTGCCTAAGTCAGCGGAAGGGGAGCCGTTTCCGTTCAGAAGAGAAGTGCCATCCTTGCCAGGAGTACCCTGGTCCCCTTTAGGGCCAGTGTCGCCCTTGTCGCCTTTTTCTCCTTGCGCGCCAGTGGCTCCAGTATCCCCCTTATCTCCTTTGATATTGCCCGCTTTTGTCCATTTTCCATCTTTCTTGACATAATAATCCCAACTGGCCGTATCAATATAAGAATCACCATTTTCTCCCAAAGAAGAAGAAGGCACACCTTCTCCGTTCAGAAGAGAGGTGCCATCCTTTCCAGGAGTACCCTGGTCACCTTTGTCTCCTTTATCTCCTTTAGGTCCTGTGGCTCCGGTATCTCCTTTGTCACCCTTGTCTCCCTTATCGCCCTTCTCGGCCGTGGCAAGGTTTGCAGAAGAATCCTTGTCCTGTCCGAGATTGCATCCGGTAAGCATAAGAGCAATCAAAGGAAGCAAAGCAAAACGTTTCTTATTCATCTAATTTATGTATCCTTTCAGTGGCATTTTACCCCCCCCGAGAAAAATGCAACAGGTTATGTTCATATAATACACAACCAGAAAATATGTCCATTTATTTGACCGCCGTCAAAAGAATAAAAACTATTGAATCTGTCTCCAATAAAAAATAAGGTAATCACCAACCTGTCCGGAAATGACTTTTTCCCTTCTTATTAGGCTGAGGTTAAAGAAAATAATATAAAGCTTGTGTAGGAAGAAAAGAACAATCTACATACCCATCCGGAAGATTAATCTTCCGGATGGCGGAACACTCCTTCAGAGGCTGCAGGCCTTATTAATACGAAAAAAACAAGGGTAGCTGCAACCATGATGCATTTCAGGTGCCAGTTAGGCGACAAGCCTCTCCGCTGCCACTGTTTTCTCTTCTGTTGTCACAGAAGAGAAATTCTTTCCGTTTTTGCAGGAAAGAAGCCTAGTTTTAATACGGCAGGAAGTTTAACACAGTAAGCCTGATTAGAAGCGTAGGAAGACAAATAGGGGCACAGTATTTGATGAAAGTAAGATAGTTCCTTTTGATGTCCTGTTTCTTTAAAAGATTCCTCCACCTAAGTCCGGCAAGAGCACCGATAGGAGTAAAGAAGGCAGCCACATTGGATACGATAATTGAAGCATAGATGGCATTTACCTCTGCTCCATCAAGAAGGGTGGAATAGAACACCGCCCTAGGAATGTTGTTGATGAGATTCGCCGTCACAAGTCCGCTAAGTCCGTAGGAGAAAACCTGGTTTGTACTCTGAAGTCCTTTCAGGATATGACTGCTTACTCCGGATTCGTTGATGGCTAGAACAATAACGAACATGGATAGGACAAACGGAATCAGGTTATAAGGTATGCGTTTCAATGTAGGAAGGATCTCGTTATCCTTTCTGACAAAAGAGTACACAAGGGTGAAAAGAAGAAGGGAGGAGGCAAAACATAGGGCAATCAGCCACCTAGGAAGACTGCAGAATGAAGAGACGGATAAGAGGACAGTTGCTCCTCCTAAATGGATTAATCCGACAATGGTCGGAAGTTTCTTCAGTTTCACTTGTTGATTGTCTTCCTGATAGAGAAGCGGCTCCTTTAGGCTTCGATGAAAGAGGAGAAGAAGCCTAAGAAGGGAGACTAAGCCTCCGGCGATTGTCGGAAGGCTCCTTTTCTCAAGGTAGGCGAAGAACGAGATGTTTTCATAGGACGCCAAATAGATGTTGGTCGGATTTCCGATGATGAGAATCGAAGACCAGGTATTGGCCGCCACAAATTCCCTGATGAGATAAGGAAGAGGAGATACTTTGCATCGTTTGCAGAAGTAGCATAGGAAGGGGGTGAAGGTTAAGATAATGATGTCATTGGACGTGAAAACAGTCAGAACGGAAATAAGAACATAAAGACAGAAAAAGAGGGAATGCTGGTTCTTTTTAAAGCGTCTGGCGAAGGTCTCGGCAAGATAGGAGAAGAATCCCTGTTCATCCAGAAAGATAGAAAGAACTGTCCTTGATAGAAAGAGAACAAGGATCTTTAGTGGGTTGATTCCTTCATCGGATAGGAAGGAATTAAGGACGGTCTTGTAATCTACACAACGGAAGATCAGAAGAAGAACGGAGCCAAGAAGAGTCGCCATCCAAAAAGTTGAAAAGCGAAGTTTTCCGATCTTAAGAGAAGGGAAGAAGAGCACGGATGAAAGGAAAACAAGAATAGTTAACGAGACAATGGTCAGACTTAACGCCATACGGATAAGAATTATAGAAGTTCATTCTCTTTCTGCTGAGTGAAACCGCCTACAGTTTTTAAGATGGGAAAAGGCAAGAATCTTCTGTCTTTGTTTTCCAAAGGATATAAGGAGAAAATCTCAGAAAGAAAATAGCTTCTATGTTTTTTTCAAAAATAGGAATGGTAGCTTGTATACAAAACTCGCTTTATTTTTGGTTCATATGCTATGTAAACTCGCTCAAAAATTGGTGCAGCCCTTGGGAGTAGCATAAAGTTTGTGTAAGGAGGGCAGGACAACGATATATGGGAGCTTCCTGGAAGGCTAGCCTTCCAGGAAGCCGACTGTTCCGAAAGGGGCTGCAGGCCTTATCATTAATTCGGCCAATAAAAAAAGTAGGACTATAGCCATGAAGAGGATAACAGGATAACGTAAACCTGCCAGCTAAGCGACAGGGAACGAAGGCGGTGCTGAGAGAAGGGAAGGGGACTTCGAAGGCCTCGTGGAGGATGTAAGAGGCCTGGCCGACGCGCTCCTTGGAAAGGCGAAGGCCACCTTTTAGGTGCTGATTGAGAAGGTCATCGGGGGACAGGAAGGAAGGGATAGGGTCATCGAAGACAGCCCCTATTTACACAAACTATTGACAGCTCTCATCAAATTCGAAAACTACAACAGAGGATACGGAAACAATATGCTGACCATTCCTTACTATCTTTCATTTGTTCTGGGTAGAAACTGATTTGCAATAAAGAAGGCATCATAATTTGCAGTAAAAGTTTTTGCCGTCCCTTCAGTCGTCCTGTTTATCCTTGCCTTTCTTACGATAAAGAATGTGGGCAAAAATAGATTCGGCAAAAAAAGCAATGAGAAATTCCGCAAGGAAGAGGAAAAGGAAAAACGGGGAGAAGAAAAAAGAAAATCCCTTTATGGTTTTGAAGATTACCATGAAGAGGACATAAAGAATTAAGGATACCCTTTCAGAGGCAAACAGGGAAAGAGGAAGAGAAAGACACTGAATCATAATAAATTGTCTCTCTTTCCTTCCGAAAACCTTCCTCCTTGTAATGTCCTTAATGTTATCTCCTGTCTTTAGATAATCTGCCAGCAGTCCGGAGAAAAAAGAAACATAAAGGATTGCAGAGCACAGATAAAGAGAAATTGTGACTATACTGTGGATAGGAATATACCTTCTGTTGTACTCTTTTGAAGGATGGACGAAAGTCTGAAACTGGGATTGGACTACCCCATAAGTTCCTTCATTGCTTAGCGCAGAGAGCCGATTGATTTCCTTGTCCTGTAAATCGTGATTTAGCTGGTATGTATAATAAAAGGAAATGGCCGAACCTGGCTGCAAATAGTCCTTGCAGTCTTCTATAGGCATAATCAGAACATTCTGATATCGATTAGAAGGAAGGAAATTAATTTTTCCTTTGTAGCTGGAGTAGGGATAGACGAAGGCGTATCTCTGTTCCAACGTTGGCTGCTCCAATAGGAATTGCTCTTTCCTTTCTTCGCTAGAAGAAAGAAGAACAAGTCTGTGCTGATGATAAGCTTCTAAAATGGATTCCGGCAAATATCCGGCATTTTGAAGATGGAAGAAATCCGAGATAGCAAATACACCGGTATTGAAATCCTTCTCTATCAGACAGGCAAAAGAAGAAGAGACTTTTTCTTCTTTTAACCCAAAAGAGGCAAACAGAGATTCACCCTCTTCCCTCTTCTCTTGGAAGAAACTGGGTGAGATGGTATCTGCCACTCTTTCTTCTTTTGTCACAATCGAGAAAGTATTCGGATCCATAAACTCATTTCCGTGCTGATAATAAGGTCGGAAAAAAGAACCAAGGGAAAGAGAGAAAAGGAGAAGAAGGTTAAGAACAAGACCTATAAGAAAATATCCTTTTCTTCCTTGTTTGGCTTTAAGATGATAAAAAAGGAAAAGTTTACTTTCTTTCACTTATTTTGCCTTCCTTAATCATCCTGACCGAGTCGAAATAGGAAGCAAGACTTTCATCATGGGTTGACCTGATGACCAGTTTCTTTTCTTTCTTAACGATGGAAGAGAGCAAGGAAGTAATTTCCTTGCTGAGTTCTTCATTCAAATGGGCAGTCGGCTCATCACAGACAAGAATCGGACAATCCAAAAGCAAGGCACGAAGAATGGATACCCGTTGTTTTTCTCCCTCGGAAAGAGAGGAGACTTCTTTCCGGCTAAGTAGAGAGAAGACGCCTATTTCCTTGCTAAGGGAAAGAAGTCTCTCCTCATCAATCGCTTTTTTCTGTAAATAGCAGGGAAGAAGAATGTTCTCTCTGACCGTCAGATAATCAAGAAGGCGGGCATCGGAAAAGACATAGCCGAAGGTCTCGACTCTGAACTTCTCTTTTTCCTTTTTGGATAAAACAGACCTATCCTTTCCGTTGATGATAAGAGAGCCTTCGTACTGATCATCCAAGAGAGAAAGCAAACGAAGTAAGGTTGTTTTTCCAGCTCCTGATTCTCCCCTTAAGCCATAAAAGAACCCATCCTGAAAAAGAACATCAATAGAATTGAGAATCACCTTATCTTTGAACTTTTTGGTAAAGTGTGCAAGCTGAATCATCACCTTTTTCCTCCTTTCCGAGAATAGATTTTCTTCCTTTCTCTGCTTGATTTTAAAAAGATAACCAGACAGGCATAGAGAAGTTCGACCAAAGAATAAAGAAGACAAGATAGAAAAGAAAAACGGTAGGCAAAAAGATAAACAAACAGAAAAGGAACAAAGGTAATGAAGAAACCAATCAGCCTCTCCATCCTTCTTTCCCCCAAAAGCCAATTAAGCGAAGACAAACGCTTCTTTCCAAGCACACGATAAAGAGTGAATTCATCCGTTATGTCTTTCTGTAGCCTAGCAATAATAGCGGTAAAAGAGAAAGCACAGGCAGAAAAAGGAACAAGAAAGCCGACATAAATCAACGGAAGAAAGAGCTGATAGCCTTGTTCGGACCTTTTGTTCCTTTCGCTTCCTTTCTGGAAGTCCATTGTATCCCCCTTCCTCAGTTCATCATTGCCTTTTATGATGGTGGAATAAAATCCATCCGTCTTGCAATAGTCTTTCGAGGAGTCAACCACAAGCGTAATCTTTGTTTCTCCGAATCCGTTAGCATCCAGCCTCTTCTTCGTATTATAGGTAGGAGAAATTTTCCTTGTCCCCACGACCGGATAGGTGGTTTGATCAAACACTACCGTTCTCTGAGAAGAATCTGAGGAAATCGCAAATTTATCCTTTATGCCAGAAGGAAACTCAATATTGTCTATTCGATAGAAAACACGGCTAGACCTAAATAGTCCGTTATCACTATCCAAGGAATCCACAGAAATAAACCCGGTGTAGGAAATAAACTCGCCTTGATATTCCGACTGAAGTCCATAGAGCAAAGAGGCATCCGTTAAATCAAGTCTGCCTTCGGTGTTTGATACCTGTTGAGTAGAGTAATAAGAGTCATTGTCGAATCCGTCCGAATAAAGATAGATATGGCTAAAAAAAGAATAAACAAGGCAGAAAAGAAAGTTCAGTGCACAAAATAGGGCACAATAGATTGCGGAAGATAAAAGGGCCCGCTTTCGATGAGATAGAATCCGTCTTAAGAATAAATTAGGCATGGAGATAGTAAGCGGGCTTACCAGACGCCCCTTCCCGTTTAATGCAAATCGTAAATTCCAACGTACTCTTATCAATAATCAGTACAGAAACATCCTGATTGACTTCTTCGTCCGATTTTGAGGGATAGTCTCCCCACCAGTACTGATCATAGATTGTATAATTCAGGTTTAAAATCTGTGCACTACAGACTAGGCAGGGAGAGAACAGATATCCTGAAGGAACTCGGCCTAAATCAAAGGTGCCTGTATAGGAGACACTCTTTTCTTCACCATAAGTGTAAGAATACGTCCTTGTATCGACATGGGTTATCTTACTCCCGATTTCCGAACCGATTTTTCCAAAACCATCCAAAGAAAGGGAACCAGAAAAGGCATTAGACAGCTCATATCCAATTGATTTCGAATAAGAATAAGAAACCGATTGAGACAAAGAAGCACGATAACTAAATTGAAGGCTGGTAACCGCCTTTGGATTCATCATCGTCTGTTCATAAGAGAGAATATATCCGTTGTCAGCTGCATCAAAACAAGAATAGGAATTGACAGAAAATTTCCTATATTGGCCAATGATTCCTCCGTTTCTGCGCCCGAGATCAGCTTTAACAACATCTCCAATTTTCAAATACTTTCCGTCGCTTTTCCGCACATAAGTTCTATATTCGCCAACAGAACGATTAAAATCAGACAGGTTGGCCTGATTCGTGAATGAGCAAAGAAGAAAAAAAGAGCAAAGAGCACTGCCAAATTTCACGGCCTCTTTTTTAGTCATTATAGGTATTCCTCACTTAATATTCTAACTAGCATAATCGTAATGTCAACGATAACAAAGTAAAAGCAAGAAGGTGAATCTACAACCTGAAGTATAAAATGAAATGAGAATGGAGGAGCAACGAAAACGACCCCCAAGTTAGCTCAGAAGCCACGTACGAAGTGAGATAATCCCCTAGTTAGCCTTACACATCGGAAAGGACGAAAAGATTATGCAAAAGATGCTGTACATGGCTAGTTTAACAATGGCTGCCACGGTGCTGGACAGGCTGTAGAGAAGCCGGCCACAATCTGCACTTAACTAAGAAGAAGGTACAATCAATTTCGTTTTTTTGCCGCCAGATATTTCTTTATGGCTGGCCTTATCCTTTGAATTTGTGTAAAAACAAAACCCGTCTTTGATCTCCTAAGACGGGTTGTTTTGTCAATTAGTCAGCAAACCGATAGTAGACTTCGGAAATTGATTTATTATGGGAGATGGATTCAATGACATCGGCAAGCCTAGTATCAAGAGAGACAACCTGGATACGGATGTCTTTTGTCTGCTTGAACTTGTCTTTTAACGGAATGGAGTCAGTCACATAGATTTTCTCAAAAACCTTTTCTTTCGTCAGACGGTCATAGGCAGGATCAGAGAAGACCGGATGAGTGACCGCCATCCTGATTCTCTTTGCGCCATGGCTCTTTAAGGCCTTAGCGGCAGCGATGGCAGAACCGGCGGTATCGATCCTGTCATCGATGATGATGCAGTCTTTTCCGTCCACATCTCCGACGATGTTCCTGACTTCCGGCTGATATTTGTTATTCCGGCGCTTATCGATGATGGCAATAGGAGTATCCAGCTTATCGGCAATCTGACGGGCACGGGTGACTCCGCCATGATCAGGGGAAACAGTGACTAAGTTCTTCCGGTCGATTTCCGGATCGTTGTATAAGACATGGCCAAGAAGAGGGATAGCCGTCCTATCATCCTCAAGGCAGGAGAAGAAGCCCTGGAGCTGAGGAGCGTGGAGATTAACCGTGATGACACGGTTTGCACCGGCAGTAACAAGCCTATCGGCAACAAGCTTAGAGGAAATCGGTTCACGGGGCTTGGACTTTCTGTCTTGGCGGGCATAGCCAAAGTAAGGAATGATGACATTGATTTCCCCAGCCGATGCACGGCGGAGGGAATCGATGAAGATCAACACTTCCCTAAGGTTGTCATTGACCGGCGGACAGGTCGACTGGATGATAAAGACCTGCTTTCCACGCACGGTCTCTTCCGGACAGCAAAGAATTTCACCGGAAGGGAAATAGGCGAGATGGACAGGAGAGAGCTCAGTAGACAGAAGTTTGGCAACAGACTTGGCTAAGTCGACATTAGCGGAGAGGGCGAAAATGACGGCGTTACTATCAAGCTTCATAATGACCTCCAAAACACATTTTCTATTTTACGCCTAAATTGTAAATTTCAAAGAGAAATCAGGTAAATCAGTTCAAAAGGAATTCGCTGGTATAGACTTCATAGCCTTTTGCTTCAAAGAAACGGGCAGCCGTTTCCCTTGTTTTTTTGTTCTTACTTAGAGCAAAGCAGGCACTTCCGGTTCCGGACCTGCCATTAAGCGGTAGGCCAAGCTTAGTCCTACCTTCAAGAATGTCTTTGATGAGAGGGAGTGCTTTAACCGCAGGGATTTCAAGGACATTAATCCTGTTTTCCTTAATCAGATTTTCATCTCCGTCTTTCAGTCCCTTCCTTAACGCCTCAATATCCGGATGCTTAATCTCTTCCTCAGGGACAAGATCGTAGGCTTCATAGACAGACTTCGTGGACAGACCGACCTTCGGCTTAACCACTAAGACAAGATAGGAATCCTTCACCGAAATCGGAGTTAGAATCTCCCCTTTGCCTTGGACACGGCAAGGTCTGTTGATTAAGCAGAAAGGAACATCGGCCGAGACGTCTACGGCAAGTTTCTGCTCGATTTCTTCCTTGCCCTTATCTTTGTTGTAGTGCTCTACGGCATGCCTGACGGCAGCGGCATCTGCGCTTCCTCCGCCTAGACCGGCCCTGACCGGAATGCGCTTATGGATCAGAATCTGGAAAGAACCCTTGACTTGATGGTTCTCTCTCCTATAGTCCAAGGCTTTATAGGCGAGATTCGATTCATCGCAAATAATTGTTGGATCATCACAGTAGAGATAGGTGTCATTATCGTTATAGGAATGGAAGGGGGAGATTTCAATCGAATCATGAAGTTTTAAAGGAATCGTGATCCTATCAACGTCATGATATCCGTCTTCCCGTTTGCCTTTGACATCGATGGCAAGGTTTATTTTTCCGTATGCCCGGACGATTGTTTCCTGCATGTGGTCTGTCTCCTTAATCAAAGTCAGAAAGTATCCTAACAATTATAATGATTTCTAGAACAGGCGGAAGAATATTTCATCACTCTGATTATAATAAAGAGAATATGGAAAAGCCATTAAGCCGGAAAGAGCTCTTTAACGGACTGCTCGATAAAGTCCAGAACCCATTCACTAGCGACGAGCAGAAGAACGACATCAAGCGGATTCTTCTCTCATCGAGTTCCTTTCACGGAAGGAATCATCTTTTCCTTGTGGAATGTTATCTCCATCCGGATAACTCCTATTTTTATATTTCCAAGGAAGAGGCAATCCGACAGGCAGAGCTAGCCATAAAGGAAAAGAACTTCCGCGGTCATTTCTATCTTCATCTTCTTTACCAGGATATAGACGAAGTCAAAAGCCGGAACCATCTACGGAGGGCCTGTGTATACCAGGTTGGGGCTGCCTATCTAAGAAGGGGATACCTTCTTCACGAAGGAATCCTCTTTGAAAAGAACAGAAAGCTTGCCTACGAATGTTTCCTTCAGGCAAGCTACCATCATGAAAAAGACGGATACTTCGGAAGGCTGGTCAGGAAGAGCGAGGAAGGAGATCTTAAAGGCCAGAAGGAAATTATCAGAAAGGCAGAAGAGGAAGGCTTTTCCCTTCCCGGGTATATCGAATGAAAAAAGTCATCCTTATCGGAGCTGGTCCCCTTCTTTCTCTTCCTGATAGGCATGGTTCTTTCCTTGTCTGCTGTGACGGAGGGTACCGTTACCTCAAAGATAGAGGAAGGGAACCTGATCTTCTTGTCGGAGATTTCGATACCTTTCCTAAAGAAGAAATCGGTCATCCTAAAGAAGTGATTTCCTTAAATCCGAGGAAGGATGATACAGATTCTTTCTTTGCCGTAAAGGAACTCTTAAAGCGAGGATATCGAGAATTTCATCTCTATGGCCTCTATGGGGGAAGAAGGGATCAGACTAGGGCAAGCCTAAATCTTCTTTCGTATCTCTGTGATAGGAAGGCAGAAGGAATTCTCTATTCCGAAGACGGAAAAGAGAAAAGGGTCAGGATAGATCATCAATCTCTTCTTCTTTCTCCTTTAAGCCATGGCTTTGTTTCTGTTTTTAGCTATAGTCCGATAAGCCATGGCGTCACCATTAAGGGAAGGAAGTATGCTCTTTCCGATAAAGATCTCACTTCTTCGACTAGCCTTGGCTGCTCAAATGAGTTTGTGGGAAAAGAAGGAAGGATTATGGTGAAAGAAGGAAAGCTTAGGATAGTAAGGCCAAGAGAAGTGAGCTTCACTCATATCGAAGGAAAAGAACAGGAACAGAAGAATCATTGAGATCAGACCTTTTTCTTCGAAAAGGAAAAAGTAAAGGAGCCTATGAAAAAATAGGCTCTTTTCGTTTTGACAAAAATAAATTTTAAGTTATCCACAAAAGAAAAAAGAAGAACAAAAATAGGAATTTTACATTCTTTACAATTTAGCCGTTTTCCGTCTATTTTATCAGTGGATAACGTTGAAGCCGGAAAATATGGCAGTGGATAACTTTACTAGGTTATCCACTTTTTATCCACCATGAAAACGCCTTATCCACTACCGGTGGATAAGGCTATTATTTTGCAGTGGATATCTTTAATTTTTACCTTATCTATCGAGTTTTACGGCGGTTGATAACTTTGACCGCTGTGGATAGTTATCCACTTATCCACCAAAGAAGTTATCCACCACCTAGATAGTAACTTTTTATCCACTTTTCTTTTCTAGTGGATAGTGGATAGATTTCAAGCAGAAATCTTAGAAAAGTCACAGAAAGATATGGTGAATAACTTTTTTCGGCCCCAATTTTTCCCTTAACAAACCGGCTTTGCTTCCCTATAATCATTCACGTAAAGGAGAACAGACCATGTACGAAACCCAAAAGGATCATCAGGTCAGCGAGCTCTTCCGTCAGCTACTGGAAAGAATCAGACCGAACATTGATCCAAAGCTATTCGAAACAATGTTCTCCGGTGCTGTCGAACTAAAGTCCATCGAGGGAAATCACGCTCTTTTTGTCTGTGAGAGTTCGACCAATTGCATCATCTTCAAAAGTGCAAGGCTTCCCCTTGTCCAGTCTGCCTTAAAGGAATTAAGGGAGACTCCTATGGAAATCGATGTCATTGATGAGAAAAGCTATCAGGCTAGAAATCATGTCATTGAGGAAGCAAAGGAGACCTTCTTTAAAAACTCCCGTCTTGAGCCACAGTATACATTCGATAATTTTGTTATCGGTGACTCTAACCGCGACGCCTATAGGGCAGCTCTTTCCTGCTCCGTCTCTCCCAACAGGGCAAATCCTGTTTTCTTCTATTCCGGGTCAGGACTAGGGAAAACGCATCTTCTCCAGGCCATGGGAAACAATTATCTGTCTAAGCATCCTGACCGCAAGGTTCTCTATATCACTGCCGCTGACTTCGTTGACGAGTACGTTAAGTTCGCCCTTGGCAAAGGAAGCGAAAACAGGAAGGACTTCTTCACTTCTGTCGATGTCCTTCTTGTCGATGACATCCAATCCTTAGCCAATAAGGAACGGACACAGGAGAGGTTCTTCAATGTCTTTAACTTCCTTGTCTCCCATCAGAGACAGATTGTCATCACCTCTGACCGGGCACCTAGCGAACTAAAAGGGCTTCCTGACCGTTTAGTCTCCCGTTTCACTTCCGGCCTTTCCGTCTCTATCCGCCCACCGGAGAAGAACACTCTTCTTGGCATCCTTCAAAGGAAGATCCGGCTAAGCAACAGGAAAATCGAAGACTTTGATCCCCTAGTCCTTGACTATCTCTCTTCCAATTATTCAAAGAATGTCCGGGAATTAGAGGGGGCGTTCACCAATCTTCTCTTCGCCATCACTATCCATAAGCCGCAAGGCAAGGTCGGAATCGACTTTGTCCGGAAGGTCTTTGAAAACGATGAGCAGAGAAAGTCGAAGAAGGGAAAAGTCGATGTTTCGTTGATCATCAAGGAAGTAGCGGATTACTATTCCCTGACGGAAGCACAGCTGAAAAGTAAGGTACGGACAAGTCAGATAGCCCTCGCAAGACAGATTGCCAGGTATCTCTCCCGCAAAAGGAGGAATATCTCCTATCAGGAAATCGGTAAGGCGTTTGGGAAAGACCATACGACCGTCAGGAACAATGTCCAGAAGATTGAGAAAAGGTCCCTCAACGATCCTTCTCTCAAGCATGTCGTTGATGAACTAAGCGATAAGCTCAAGGATTCCAAATAGGGAAAAGAGAACCTCATCCCGGGTTCTCTTTTTCTTTTATCTTTTTTCTTATCCACAGGGGTTGTGGATAAAAGGGAAGATATACACAGAAATCCCCCTGAAGAAGGAGAAGGAAAGTGACTTGTTCCTAGTGGAATATTTCTCTTTAATTTCCCTTATCTATCGATATTTTCTTCTTTATTTTTCTTTCTTTCCGACAAAAGATAAGAAAGTTATCCACATATCCACCGTCTATCCTTATCCTTCTTCTTTCTTTTTTATCCTACTTAATAAAAGGGAAACGGCCAAATGGGAAGACTCTTCCTTGTAACCTATATTTTTCTTATAATATAAATATTCAAAAAGGAGCCTATTGATAGATGAAACTGACCATTAAAAGAAACGAATTCCTGCGTATGCTCTCTTTTGCCGCGCAGGCCGTTCCTTCCCGTTCCGCAGAAGCCCAGTACAGGAACTACCTGATTGAAGTCACCTCCGATGGCGTCTCCGTCATCGCAAGCGACGGAGATAGGTCCTGCAAAGCCTTTTCGCCAAGGAAGGACGAAAAAGGAAACGATATCATTCTTTCCCTTGAACAGGGAAGCATCCAGGTTCAGGCGAAGACCCTACTGGAAATCGTCTCTAAGCTTTCCAGTGAGATCGTGACCTTAGTCAGGGTCGATACGAACTTCCTTAATGTCTCCGACGATGTTTCTAACTACAACCTAATCACAAAGGCAGGAGAGGAATATCCGGACGTCGCCCTTACAGTTCCGGAAGGAAAAATCGGCTTCCAGGTTCAGGTAAAGGACAGGAAAAAGCTCTTTGATACCACCGCCTATGCCGCAGCTTCCCGTGGACCGAAACCACTCTACTTCGGCGTCAACGTCCGGGCAAACGGAGGTAAGCTCTACTTTTTGGCGACTGACTCCTACCGCAGGGCCCGTAATGCCGTGGAAGTCAAAGACCAGGCTGCCGAATTCAATTTCACCTGCTCTGTTAAGACCCTAAACAGGGTCACCGGATTAAATCCGGAAGAGATGGTCACCATCTACCTTGACGAGCAGCGTGCCCTCTTTGTCTCAAAGAACGCCAGGGTCTCTACCCGTCTTATCCAGGGAGACTTCCCTACTCCGGACCGTCTTATTCCTCCTTCCTTCCCCTATCAGATTACCCTGAAGTCGCAGGAGTTTCTCGCTGCCGCCGACCGTGTCAAGATCATCATTCTCAATGCCGATGACCGGAACAATCGCGTCCGCCTTACCTTGAGCAAAGAGGCCGGTGCGACGATTTCCGCCAATTCGACTTCCATGGGTAACTCCAGCGAGGCACTTAAACCGATTTCCTTAGTCAGGCCGGATGACGAGAACGTCTTTGAAATCGGCTTTAATGTCGACTATGTCACCGCTGCCGTGCGTGCTTTGCAGAGCGAAGAAGTGACTCTGGTCTTTTCTTCCCCTAACCGCAGGTTCAGGGCCAAAAACAAGGATCCTGAGAATATCCAGATCATCACTCCTATCCGTCTTTCTTCTTACAATTAACCGGCGGTGAAAAGATGAAGCCGAAAGGGATTTCTCTTCGAAGGTGGTTCTTCCTTGTCTTAGTGGGCTTGGTCGGACAGCTTGCCTGGTCCTTGGAGAACAGGTACCTGAATACCTTCATTACCTATCTTAATTTCTCCTCCCCTGCCAGTCAGCGCTTTGATTACTCTCTCTATATAGCCCTGACTACGGCTCTTTCGGCGATTGTCGCCACGTTGACGACGGTTTTTATGGGGACACTGACGGATAAGGTCGGACACCGCCGGGAATTCATTTCCTTCGGATATCTTCTCTGGGGAGTGACAACGGCCTGCTTTGGTCTGTTCAACGTCAATTCCTCTAAGGAACTTCTTCCTCTCGCCCTCTCCTCCTCTAGGGCCGCAATCAGGGTCATTATCCTTGACTGTGCAAGGACGTTCTTCGGCTCTAGGGCCAATGACGCCGCCTTTAGCTCCTATGTGACCGGAAATATCGACAAAGAGAACAAGGGAAAGGCAGAGGGCGTCCTCTCTGTCCTTCCTCTTATCTCTAGGCTTGTCCTTTTTGTCGGCTTTAATTCCCTGACTAGTGATTCCAAGGTCGGAGTCCATGATGCAAGATGGGATCTCTTCTTCTATCTTATCGGAGCCATCGTCTTTTTTAGCGGAATCCTATCCTTCTTCCTTAGGCCGAAAGACAAAGGGAAGAAAGGAAGAAATGATCACTACTTCTCTCTTCTTCTCGAAGGATTCAGGATAAAGACCGTCAAAGAGAATAAATCCCTTTATCTTGTCCTACTTACCTATTTCGTCTTTGCCAGCGCCAACAACGTCTTCTTCCCTTACCTGATGGTCTATGTCGAGCATACCTGTCAGATCAGCAATACTGCATCAGGCAGCTTTTTGACTCCTTTTGCCTTAGTCATGGCTGTTTCCCTGCTTCTCGGTTCCCTTCTGACCATCGTCTTAGGTTTTATTTCTGACAGAAGGGGGAAGAAGAAGAGGATACTTCCTCTTTTCGCCCTTTATGGCATTTCCCTTGTCAGGATGGCAATTATTCCTTCTATAGGAGAAAAAGGAAGTTCCCTCCGGACAGGCTATGCCGCTTTTTCCGGAGTAAGGAGGATCTTCGGCTTTGTCGCCATACCGACTATCCTCAACGCCTTAGTCCGGGAGAAAATTCCGCAGGGAAAGGAAGGAGTCTTTAGGGGAGTAAGAAGGATCTTCGTCGTTGCCCTTCCTAGGTGTATCTCCCCCTTTATCGGCGATGCCTTAAATTCCCGTTACGGTTCCCTTTTCCCTGATCCAAGCTTCCCGGAAGTCAATAACCAGGCGCCTAGCGCCTATGGCTACTATAGGGGGCTTGGAATCCTTGCCCTGGCTCTTATCCCTATCTGTCTCTATTTCCGGGAGGAAAAAACACATGCAATGTCTGAAAAGCAATAAAGGCCTAAACAAAGGCTATCTTCTCTCTGATGCTTCCTATTCTCCCTCTTCTTCTTTGCCTCTTCCTGAGCATCCTAATCCCTTCTTCTCCCGTCCGCTTTATGCATCGCTGAACGGACTATGGGACTTTGCAAGGAGCAAAGAGAAGAGCCTTCCCTCTTTTTATCAAAAGAAAATCAGGGTTCCCTTTGCTGTGGAGACGATTGAGTCTTTAGTCAATAGGCTCGTCTCTCCCGATGACTATCTTTTCTATCACCGGGTGATTGAACTTCCGGAAGATTTTGACAAGGAAAGGGTACTGATTCATTTCCTTGGCGTAGATCAGTTCTGTGACGTCTTCCTTGGCTCTCAACTTGTTTTAAGCCACGAAGGAGGAAGGACTCCCTTTGTGCTTGAAGTCCCTTCTTCCTCTTTCCCTCTTGATCTTACCTTGCGGGTAAAGGACCTGACGGATTCCTCTTATCAGACAAACGGAAAGCAGACGCTTAATCCGGGAGGATGGAAGTACTCTTCCTCAAGCGGCGTATATAGGCCGATCTATAGGGAGAATGTCCCTTCTTCCCATCTTGAATCCCTTCTCTTCACCGAGGACATCGACAAGGGAGGAGTCAAAGTCCTCGCCAAGGCCAATAAAGAAGGGACATGCTCCCTTCTGATTGACGGGAAGGAATATAGTGTTCCAACCGGAAAAGAGACCTTCCTTCCCTTGACAGCGCCTCTTACCCTCTGGAGCAGGGAGAACCCGTATCTCTATATGGTCAAGGCTTCCTTTAGGGGCGATACTGTCTCTTCCTATTTCGGACTGAGAAAGAGGGAAATCAAGGAAAAAGACGGATTCAGGCGTCTTTATCTTAACGGAAAGCCGCTCTTCCTGAGCGGACTTCTAGACCAAGGCTATTATTCTTCCTCAAGGCTGACTCCGACAAGCTATAACCAGTATCTTTTTGACATCCAAAAGAGCCTAGACCTCGGTTTTAACTGTCTAAGAGTCCATAGGAAGGTGGAGATCCCCTATTTCTACTATCTTGCCGACAAAAGGGGAAGGCTGCTGATCCAGGACTATCCCTGCGGAGGCTATTCTCCCTCTTTTGTCTCCGTCGTTGCTCCGCGTCTATTCCCCTTCCTCTCTAAGGAGAAGCATATCCTGGCAAAGAAGACCGGAAGAAAGGACAAGGCATCCCTTCTTCTCTTTGAGAAGGAGAGGAAGGAATATCTTCCTCTCTTCCATAACCATCCCTCCATCATCAGGCAGACTATCTTCAATGAAGGATGGGGAGAGAATAAGCCAAGCTATTTCTATTCCTTAGCCAAGCAGATTGATCCAAAGAGGATCTTCGATTCTGCTTCCGGATGGTACGAGGCAGAGAAGTCAGACGTCTTCTCCATTCATACCTATACCCTTCCGAAAAGGAAGCGGAAAAACACTTATAACCGGCTATTCCTGCTTAGTGAGATAGGAGGAATCGGACTGAAAAGGAAAGGCTTCCCTTATCCGAAAAGGTTCGGACATAAGAATGTCCGGACAAAGGAAGAACTGGAAGAGAAGAGGACACATCTTTATCAGAAGGAAATCCTTCCCCAGATTAAGAAGTACGGGCTTAGCGGAGTCATCTATACTCAGCTTAGTGACTGCGAGGAAGAGGCAAACGGACTGTTTGACTATACCCGAAGCCAGAGGAAGGTTAAGGAAGAAATGAGGAAAGAACTGAATGAATGCCTCTACCAGGAGTTTAATCAAGTAAGGAAGTAAAGAACATGGATAAAGAACAGGCTAGGAAACTTTGGGAGTCGATTTACGGCACAAGAACGGTCGCCTATGATTTTGCCGCCCAGGAGATTCATAAGGAAGACTATAAAAACAGCGATTCCTTCTATAACTGGGAAGAGGACTTCATCCGTCCTCTCTCTTCCGGCGGAGTGAACAATGCCGCAAATAGGAGGATAGCCTCTAAGCAGAGCGTTGATTTAAGAAGGGAGAAATCCTCTTTCCGTATCGGGAACGGACTGTTTGAGGTCCGGAAGGGAAGAAGATTCGGGACCTATGCCCTCTATGACGTCACGGACCGCAATCATCCCTTAAGCAGGGAAGTGAGCAAGGAAAACCAGGATGAATTCTATAACCGGAACCGGTTCAATGCTCTCTATGGCGTGAAGCAGGACAGCTTTCTACTGAAGAATCCGAAGAACATCCAGGATGTCTATTTTAAGGAGAACACCAAGGATTTGGATTTAACTTCCCCGGATATTGTAAAGATGCCTTTAGAAGAGGAAGAGAACGATGAGCCAAGAAAGAGTGTCTCCCTTAACGAAGAAAAACCTGCCGTAGCTGAAGAAAAGCCTCTCAGGGAGGATAAGCCAAAAGAAGCAGAGGCGGAAACAACGCCGGTAGTTACAACGGACGATACGACACAAGAAGACATAACCGAGCCTATCCGCCATTTTGGATGGAAGCCTGAGCCTTCTGCTCCTGTCAGACAGGAAAGCGAAGGAGAAGAAAAAGCAGAGCCGGAAGAAAATCCTTCTTCCGACGGACTTAAGCAAGTCAATGAGAACCTTAGACTTGAACTTCAGGAAAGAGAGAAGGACATTCTTCTTCTTAAAGAAGAAAATGGAAAACTTAAGGAGACCAATGAATCTCTTTCCTTAGGGGCGAAGGAGAAAAGGGATGCTCTTGCTGCATCCCTTAAAGAGAAGGAAGAACTTCTCACTAAGAGGGAAGAGAAGAACAGCCAGGATGCCCTTAGTCTTTCTAAGAGGAAGGATGAGCAGACTTCTTTGCTGAATCAGACTCTGGATGAAAATAGTTCTTTAAAGAGGGAAAAGGATGCCTTGACTCAGGAAAAAGACCGTCTGAGGAAAGAAAAAGAAGAAAGGGAAATCTCCCTTTCTTCCCTCAGAAAAGAAAAAGAGGATCTGACTTTCCGTCTTTCGTCTTTGGAAGAAGAAAAGAAGAAGAACAGGGAAGATTATCAGATTTCCAGAATCGAGTGGGAGAAGAAGGAAGGGGAAAGGAATTCCTCTCTTCTGCAGCTACAAAAAGAAAAAGAGGATAGGCGGGAGAATCTTTCCCTCTCTAGGCAGGATAAGGATAAGAATAGGAATGAAGTCTCTTCATTAAAAGAGGATTTGCTAAAGAAAGAGGAGGAATGGAAGAACCAGTCTCTTTCTCTTAATGAAACTATTGATTCGCTGAAGAGTTCCCTTTCTTCCTTAGAGGACGAAAAGAAGAAAATCGAGGAAGAATATGCCGCCTATCAAAGTCAGGCGGAAGAGAATAAGAAAAAAAGCGAAGAGGAGAGTCTCACCCTTCAGGAAGAAAAGAAACAGATTCAGGACCGCCTTAACCTGGTAGAAGCAGAGAAGAATAAACTCGTAGAAGAAAAGACTGCCTTGGAAGCTAGGAACAGTGAAAAAGAAAGCCTGGTCGAAAAGACGGAGACTGTCTTTAAGCAAAGGCAGGATGAATTAAAGGAAAAACTAGATGCTTTGAATAAACAGAGGGAAGAGAAAGACCTCCGTTACGGGAAGCTGAAAAAAGACTATGAAGAACTCGATGCCCTCTCTTCTCTTAAGGACGACCAGAAGGCACAATTAGAGAATGAGATCAAGGAACTAAATGCCACTTTGGATAAAAACAAGGCAGACAGGGAGACTCTGTCTGAGGAAAAAGAGAATCTTTCTGCCAGGCTGAATCAAAGCAAGGCCGATTTTGACTCCCTGACAAAGGAAAAGGAAGAACTCAGTTCTCAACTGAAATCGGCTGAAAGCGAACGGAACCATAGGAGGCAGACTTCCAGGGACTACAACACCAAGCTGACGAACCTCTCTAAGGAATATGAAGAAGCGAAAGCTGACTTTGAGAAGATGAAGGAAGACTATAGCAAGGAGATTTCCTCGCTGAACAAAGAAAAGGAAGACCTTTCCAGTCAGTTAAGCGAAAAAGAAAAACAATATCTCTTCTATCTTGCCGGAGGGGAGAAGTCTGCCTATGACTCTTTCCTTTTCTATAGGAACGATACCTCTACTCCCTTTGACGAAGAACATGTCCGAAAGGCGATTCAGGATAATCCTTCCTTTAAGCGAAAGGAAGATAACGGCGTATATCCAATCCGTGGCGAATGGAAAACAGTGGAAAGCCTTGACGCCTCCTTTGTCGACAGAGAGCGGGCTAGTGCCGCCTTCTCTTCCCTTCTTTTCGATTTCTACTTCGGCAAGGACAAAAACGAAGCCTGCGACTTCTCCGGCCGGATAAGGAAGAGAGACCAGTACGGACTAGAGGAAAGCAATCAAGGCTGGACTTATGGAAAGTACGACACTCTTCTTGATGACGACAAGAAGTCTAGCTACTACCTTGTGAATAGGAAGACGGCAAAGGATCTTTCCTTGACTAAGCCGTTCACTACCAATAGCCATAACTATCACCTAGAAAAAGGAGAGAGAGGATATCACTTTGTCTCCCTTGACGACGTCTACGACATTTATGACCTTCCTAAGGCGAGGGAAATCACGGCCCTTAACGAAAAGAAGACAACGCCTGTTCTTTATCTTTTCGTCAAGAGGACCCCGATTAACGGAGAAGATAGGAAGGGAGACGATGTGAAAGCCTTCTTCGATCTTCTTGACCGTACGGTCTATCGGGCCTGCCCTTCTTCCTTTAGGGAGAGGAAAGGAACCTTAAGAAGGAAGGAAAGCTATGCCTTCCTAACCTTCGATGGGACAAAGGAAGGAGCCTATAAGGAAGTCCTTTCCTATGCCACCTTGCTCAATTCCTACCGGAATGCCTTTAAGAAGGAAAACAAGCTGAATGCCGTCATTGTCTTAGATCAAGTCAGGCTCCCCTTCTCCTTCCGTCATCTTTCCTTCGAAAACAGGCTCAGCGAGACTAATGACAAGGAAAGGAAGGCTGTCTATTATCATCTTCTTCAAAGGCCGATGGTCGATTCGACCATCAAGCGGACCATCCACATCGGTCCTTCGATTCTTCCTAGGCTTAATCTTCCTTCAGAGCGGCTTACCGAGTCTTCTTTCATCAGCCCTAACTTCGCCCTTATCTATAATTTTAAAAATAAATTCGTTAGGTACAACTATGGATACGAGATCAAGAAATAGCTTCTTGTTTCACGTGAAATAATCAGGAGTAATCAAATGGACATTGTCAAACGTTTTCTTTCTTATGTGGAAGTCGATACAAGGGCCGGGGAGGCAAAGGATGACGGACCCTCTTCTTCTAAGATTTTGAATCTGACGGAGAAGCTTCTCTTAGAGCTTCAGAAGCTTCATCCCTATGCTCTGTCCGTCAACCGCTTTGGCATCATCGATGCCAAGTTCTCTGGTGAAGGAAACAAGCCTAGGATTGCCTTTTTAGCCCATAGGGACACTTCTCCCCAGGCTAGCGACAGCAATGTCAAGGCTAGAATTGTCACTTACGAAGGAAAGGATATTCCTCTTGGTGACGGAAAAATTCTGTCGGAGAAGGCTTTCCCACAGCTTTCTTCTTCCCTCCATCATCCTCTAAGGGTGACGGATGGGACGACCCTTTTAGGGGGAGACGATAAGGCCGGAATTGCCATCATCAGGGATGCCCTTTGCCAAAGGGTGGAGAATAAGCTTCCCCATCGCCCTTTGGAAATTATCTTTACGACGGATGAAGAAATCGGCGTGGATGCCGAACATGTTTCCCGTGAGCTCATTGAGGCTGAATATGGTTATACGGTGGACGGAGGAGACTCCCAGTATGTCTCTATCGAAACCTTTACTGCAAAAAGCAGGAAGGTGGAGATCAAAGGAAAGTCCATTCATCCTGGCGAAGCGAAAGATAAGCTTCTTTCCGCCGTCAATGTCGCCATTGACTTCCAGAATGCTTTGCCAAAATACCTCCGTCCTGAGCATACCTGTGGAAAAGAGCCGTTCTTCCATCTCTGTTCCTTAAATGGGGACGAGGAACGTGCCACTAGGGACTACATCATCCGCTCCTTCGATGAAAAGGAAATCGAAAGGCTTGCCTCTTTGGCCCGTTTTACGGCAAAAAGAAGGAACGAACTTTATAAAGATGATGTCATCAAGGTTGAAATCAGTGATCAGTACCATAATAGGAAGAGTGTCCTTGACCAGCATCCTTCCATTGTCAAAGAAAGGAAGGATGCCTATCAAAGACTGAATATGCCCTATGAGGAAGAGGCCGTCAGAGGAGGAACGACAGGCAGTCAGCTGTCCTTTATGGGCCTACCCTGTCCGAACCTTGGAACCGGTGATCATAATAGGCATGGACCGTACGAATATGTCGACCTTGAACAGAGGAAGGCAAGGTCTCTTCTCGTTAAGGAACTAAGGAAAGCTTAGACTGGAAGCGTTTACACACAAAAGAGGAAATGTCTATCTTTTATCATTTTGATAGAAAAGTGTCCTATTTTCGGCAAAACAAGAGAATAATTGTTTCCTTTTTCCGTAATTTGTTTAGCCTTTGCTATTCTTATTTCTTTCTACTTAGGCATAAATTGTTTAAAATCAATGATGCCGTATTTTCAATTCATCCGATATAAGGAGGAAGATTCAGATGAAAAAAGTATTTAATATCCTATCTTTCGGCGCACTTCTCTCGTTAGGCGTCTTTGCTTCGAAATCCTCGACTGGATTAGATCTCTCTGCAATTGCCCCTAAGGCAGAAGAAAACACCTACAGGGTGACTGTTGCAGGAGATGTGAAGAACGATCCAAATGGCGCACGCAGGGAAAAGAACCGTGTCCTGAATGAAATCAAGTACCGTCTTCCACAGGATTCCTATGAAATCACCTATGACTATGATGTCCTGTTCAACGGCTTTGCCATTCAGGTGAAGTCCGATTCTGCTTCTCAGATCCTGAAGCAGATTGCCGGCGTGAAGAGTGTCGAACTTTCCCATCGTTATGCCGCTTCCTCGGCTACCGCATCTGCCGGAACCCTTGCCGACGGGGATGGTTCGACCACGACAAAGAGCCAGTATAATCAGAACAAGGAACTTCAGCTGACCAATTTCTCTGCCGAGACAAGGAAGGCGAGAAAGGAAGACCTTGGTGCAGATGCCAAGATGGGCAAAGGCATCAAAATCGGTATCATGGATACCGGTCTTTATCTTAACCAGGTCGAAGGAACCAGTGAGCGTACTGAATTAGAAAAGAATCCTCCGAAGGAAAACGGAAAGAGCCTTCTTAATGCCGCTGCTTTTAAGAACCTTACCTCCAGTGAAATCGCAGAAGACGGATGGCATAATAAGAAAGAAGTCGATGCCCTGTTCACGGATAAGAACGGAAAGATCAATGCTCCGGACTACACCTACATCAACGAAAAGATTCCTTTTGCCATCGATGTCGCCGATATCGATAACAATGTCGATCCGACCGGCGGAAGCCAGGACAACGTCCATGGCACGCACGTTGCCTCTCTTGCTGCTTCTAACGGCGATGAATTCCAGGGAATTGCCCCGGAAGCCCAGCTTGCCATTTTCAAGGTCTTTGGAAACAATGCCGCAGGTGCAAGCGATGCCTCTGTCTCTAAGGCCCTTGAATATGCTGCCCAGAGGAAACTTGATGTCGTCAATCTTTCTTTAGGTAGTGCATTAGACGAATTCCGTTCTGCGACTTCCGAGACCACTCAGAATGCCATTAAAGCCTGCGAAGAGGCTGGCGTCATTGTCAACTTCGCTGCCGGAAACGACGGAAAGTCCACCTATGCCGGCGATACCGGTTATTCTGACTGGACGACTGATGATGTCGAGACTGGTATTTTAGGAAGCTATGCCGTCAGGGACGAAAAGACCAACGTCATCGCTGCCTCTAACCCGGATAAGGCCTTCTTCAGCTCCGTTAGGATTGTCGGAAACAATGCCGTCTCCTTCTCTGACCAGGTGACAAACCGTGTCGGCATGGATGACAAGGATAAATACACTACCGAGCATCCTTTGACTGAGCTTCTTAACGGTGCCAACGAAAAAGATCTGCAGTATGTTCGTATCGGAGGATATGGCAATGATGACGACTATGAAGAGGCCTCTGCGGAAGGACATGATGTCAAAGGTAAGATTGCCGTTGTCGATCGTGGAAGTACAACGTTCCGTGAAAAGGTTGAAATAGCATATAGTCACAAAGCCTCTGCTTTAATCGTCATCAACAATGTCCCTGGCGTCACGTTCAACAGGAACATGGACTTCAATGGCTACAAACCTTATATTCCGGTCGTGTTTGTCTTCCAGACGACCAGCAGCTATTTTGGCGATGTCAATAAGGAAGGCACACTGACTCTTGCCCAGAACACGGTAAAGGAATCTCCTTCCGGCGGTGTCTATGCTTCCTTCTCCTCCGATGGCTCCGATGCCAATCTGGATATTTCTCCGACCATTTCTGCCCCGGGCTATCAGATTATCGGTGCTATCCAGGCTGATAAGCATGGTCAGCAGTCTGCCGGTGTTCAGATTGATACTTCTTATATCTACGGCTATGAATATAGGGACGGAACCTCTATGGCTACGCCGAACCTTACCGGTGCCCTTGCCGTTGCTCTAAGCCAGCATAAAGGAGAGAGCGATTATGCCGAATATAAGACCAAGCTCTCTAAGATTGCCATGTCTACGGCTGATTCCCTCCACGATTCCTCTACCGAGAAGAATCCTGCCTCCATCCGTATTCAGGGTGCAGGACGAATCAACGTCAAACGTATCCTTGATGCCGACTCCTATGTCACCACAGAATTAAATCAACTTGATGACGGATCTGCTTTTGGCGATTCCAAAGCCGAACTTGGAAACGAGGGAACACTAAAGCAGGAAAATCTTGATGCCGATAAGGAAGCTTACATCGAGATTCCTTACACCATTCATAATGATAGTGATAAGGAACAGACCTATACTCCGTCTCTGACTTTACAGATTCCGCTTCTCCGTGCCCAGGTTACTTCACAACAATATCAGGACGAACAGAAAAACGAAAGCGGATCGACCAAAGATACTCCTGAGACTCTAGTCGATCAGATTACTAGGTCCGTCCTTGACGATGTCGTCACTATTCCCGATAGTGCCTATCAGGGTACTTCTAAGGGTGAGGTCACTGTCCCTGCAAACGGAACCAAAACTGGAACAAGGAAGGTCCGTATCGATAATCTTCAGTATGAACGTTCTTTCTCCGATGCTGCTGATGCCCCTACTGCCTTTAAGGGAACCCTCCGTGAATACTTCGCCAAGTATTTTAAAAATGCGGGCGGTAGCTATGTCGAAGGGTTCCTGACATTCAAGAATTCTTCTTCTACTTCCGACAAGAATCTTGATTTGAGCATTCCGTATCTTGGTTTCTATGGTGACTACACCAAAGGTGCTGCCGTCGAACCGTTCAGCCAGGACAAGGAAGCCAACCATGTCTATACTTCTGAACTCATTGATTCCCGTAGGAAGAATCTGACTGCTACGTATGCAAAGACCAATGCCTACACTGGATCCACTCTTGCCTTACATGGCGGAAAGGTCTCAGATAGCGTTGTTAGCAAGATCGGCTCTAGGGATACGGCTGCCATTAAGACAATCAATCCGGAATTCCAGATTGCTACTCCGGACACCAATAATCCGGATACGATTTATGCCGGTGCAAAGAATTACTCTGACCACCTTGTTGCAACCTTCTTCGTCAACCGTACGATTTCCGCTTCCAAATATTCCATCAAGGACTCCTCAGGTAAAGAAGTCCTCACGGATACAATTGATAGGCTGACTGCCAGCGGAGACGACACCTTTATCGCCTATGATAATGGCGGAAAGCTCTATAAGTCTTGGCTGAATGAGTCGAGGAACATCAGCCGTGGCTATGCCGATATCGACCTTTCATCCTTAGCTGGGGGAAACTATACTATCGATTTTTCCTTCACTCCTCTTGCCACCGGCAAGGAACAGACAAGGAAGCAGTATAAGCTTGTCATTGATAAGAGCATCTCCTCTTCCTCCGGTTACGGCTTTGAAGAAACAAAGTATGGCACACAGAGGACCATCAAGACGGATGCCAATTATGTCGACTGCGGCGGTAGTAGCGTTATTGCTGAGAATGGTTCTGTCTCCTTCAATGTCCCTTCTTCCAGGCTTGACAGCGATAAGATTTTCGCTAGCCTATTACGTTATTCCGGAAGCTCTGTCGGTTTAGTCGTTCATCCTTCCGAAAATTCCGTTGCCGTCATTTCTCAGGATCTCACCGATGAGAAGTACGATTTCAGCTATAGCCAGACTAGGTTAGATGAAAACTATGTCTACTTCGATGTCAGTCTTCTCAATGCTAAAGGCGATGACTTGAAGACTACAACCGAGTTTACGGTTCTTATCCATGTCGGCAAAGGACTGAATAAAGACGATTTGGATATTCTTGTCGACAATGACGAGGCTACCTTCGACTATGATGCCACTAGCGGTTTTGTCACTCTCCATAGGCCGAAAGGCGCTGTCTCTGTTCAGAGGAACTATGTCCCTGTCGCCGTCGGCGAGGCGGCCAAGACCGCAAGAGAGGCTCTTGAACCAAGCAATCCGAACAACTCCTCCAATAATTCCAATACGTCTAATCCCAGTGGAAAGAACAAAGTCAACGTTGCCGCCATTGTCGGCGGTGTTGTCGGCGGTGTTGTCGTCCTTGCCGCCGCCGGTTTGGTCGTATTCTTCGTTCTGAAAAAGAAGAAAGCCGAGCCGAAGCAGAACTAATCCGAATCTCTGAATGTTGATTACCGGCCTGGCTGAAGAATCTCAGCCGGGCCTTTCTTTCAAAGGAAAATATCATGAGGATCAATCCCGATACACTGAAAAGAGTCATTATTTGGATCATCTTGTCCCTTCTTGCCCCTCTTTCCATCATCCTTTGCTATTTTCTTGGACATAGGGGTTTATCCGACTGTTTTCTTATTCCAGGTGTTGTCTATTTGGCTATTGCCCTTTTTGCCTTTATCATCCGGAAGGGAACCTTTGACGTTTTTTTCTATCAGTTTGGCAATCTTATTGACTCTTTCCGAAAAGGATCGCCTAAGCGCTATGAGAATGCCGGAGACTATAAGTTTGCCAGGCAGAGACAGCGTCAGGCGAGCGCGTTTTGTTATCTCCCTTTCCTGATACTAGGCGGGATTTTCCTGATTTGCAGCATTATATTTGCGTTTGTATTATAAATTAGAAAGCGGTATCATATAGTGCTATGTTCTTATCTACCGGCTTTTTTGAAATCAATTTTTTTCAATATGGTAAGATATGATGATTAATGCTGACCATCTCTATTTTTAATATTGGAGGAAACAAATATGAAAAAAAGAACAGTTAGGCTGACTAGGCTTCCCTTACTTGGAAGTGTCATTCTTCTTGGCTCCTGCCATCACGACAAGGAATCTAACACAAATGGCGTGAATTCCGCTCAGACTTCCACGAACGATGGTGATCTGATTGTCACCTATGACGGACAGGAAGTCGAAAACGGCGCGAATCTGACGATTTCCGTCGGTTCCAAAATCGGACAACTTGTTGTCGACGGAACGACTGCTTCTTTTGCTTCCAGCAATGACAGCGTCCTTGCCGTTGATGCAAACAGCGGTCTTCTTAATCCTAAGGCTGTAGGTACCGCCGTTATCACGATCACCGGAGCTAAGGGAAGTATGTCCCTCAATTTCACTGTCGAAGCGGTAACTGTCGCTACCGGGGTCCAGTCTTATGCAACGGCCAGCTATGAAGAACGTGCCAAGATTCTCGGCAACCTTGAAAAGTATGCGGTCGACAATTATCTTACCGGCATCACTCTGTTCTCTAACGGAAGTTATGTTTGCTATAACTCCCGTTATGTTCCTGAGCCTCGTGAATATATCTCCGGCTATGGCTGGGGCACTAGGCGTGAGGGTAAACTGACCAAGGCGATTGAAAATTGTACTTCCGGCGGAGATCCATGGCATTATCAGATCGGTACTTCCTCTCTACCGCAGACGGCTAACGCAAGGAGTTCTAGTGGCTCCGATGTCTCTGATTTCGATGCCTATATTTCCTCTGCCTATTACGGAACGCGTCTTAACTCCACTAAGGACGGCTACGAATGGATTCCTGTCCTTGCCAAGGCAGATTGCCCCCGTCCTATCGCTATCGGCAATAACGAGCAGCCAAACGATGCTACCCTGAACCGGCGCTGGCGTATCTATGTCCGTACCGGAAGAGATGCACCGAAGTATGCTACCGGCTCCACTCTTCCTCAATTCAGTAAATTCAACGGACAGGAAGTCAAGCTCGAAGATTATCTGACCCGTTTGAAATTCAGGCTTACCCAGTATAATTCTCAGTCACGTGGTGCAGAAATCACCACAGGCGTCTCCGGTATTACCGGTGCTGCAAACTACTATAACCATACTACCAACAAAAAGAATAAAGATGATCTTTGGAATGACGAACTTTGGGATAAATACAGGACACAGACAAAGAACCTCTTTACCGGCTCCGATGAAAAGGGTGAATATATCGAATTCAACCTTCTTTATCCCTGCACCCAGTTCTACGCCAGGTACTATCTCTCTTCTAACCTCTATGCGCCTCTTCCGGAAGCATTCTTAAAAGAGACGGGAACCGATTACGGATCAAATATAGATAAAACCTCCTCTGACAAAGGCTATGATGCAACTCCAAAGGACACTACTCTTTCTGTTGGCCCGTACTATATTACCGCGTGGGAAGATAAACATATTTTTGTTTCTAAGAACGAAGGCTATCATGAGAAGGTCGATACCTTCTCCGATGGCTCTACCCGTGATATCTATCAGATTAAGGGCTTTGACTGGACTGCTTTCACAGGCGCAACTAACACACTACTTAGTAATAAATTTCTTAACGGGGAAATCGATTCCTACTCTCCGGATAAGAATGCCTTAACTGATGGTTCTTTTGGTACAAAAGGAACGGCCATTTCTGAGGGATCTGGAAATAAGGGCAGGACATGGAAAAGCTACAAGACTAAGGCGGATTCTAACTTTAAGATTAACATTAACGCCACTACTGAGGAACAGTGGAATAAGAGGTTTGGCACGAACGGCAGCGTCCATAAGCATGATTCCTCTGTCAGTGCAAGCCAATACACTAAGTTCTATCTATCCAATAAAAACTTCCTGAACTTTTTAAGCTTCGGGCTTAACCGCCAGAAAATCTGTCAGGACCGTGGTAGGACTCCGACCCAGGAATATCTTTCCGATAACTACCTTATCGATCCGGAGAATTCTATTTCCTATAATTCTACTGATGCCCATAAGGCTGTCCTTGCCGACCGGTACAATGAGACTTATGGTTATAATGCCGATGCTGCGGAAGCACAGCTTGACAAGGCTAGGCAGGAAGTCATCATCCCGAATAAATCCAAGCTTTCGACGAAGAACCCATCCGGTACCCCGGGAACCAGCCAGAATCCTTACCTTCTTTCTTTAGACAGGAAATGGAGGAATTCCGGTGATGTGAAATCTTATGGCGATGTGTTTGATTCCTGGGCAGAGATTGCCAACAAGTTGTTTAAACAAAAATATAACGGAAGTTATGAATTCGTGGTTAATCAGCACGATGGCGGAAGTGACTATAATGCTGTTTATGATGCAAGGAAACAGGGCGAATTCCAGCTTGGTTTTGGTGCCATTACCGGAAATGCCCTTGATCCTCTTTCCTTTAGGGAAGTCCTGAAATCCGATAACTCCTCCGGCTTTACTCTTAACTGGGGTCCGGATACTTCCGAGGTTTCCGATAGTATCGTCTACGACGGGAAAAAGTGGTCCTATGACGGATTATGGAAGGCAGGAACTACTGTCGCTGCCCTAGATAACGAAGGCAAGCTCGCCCGTGTGGAGAATGTCTCTACCGGTGGTACGACTAGCGCCGGTATGAAGTACCAAAAACTGGACAAAGCAGCCAAATCCGTTTCCTACGCCCTTTCCTTCAAGAGCTTTACCGATGCCGGTGCCGTCATTAAGGAACTGATTGCCACCGCCGGTTCGAAATCTTTCTCTACCGCCAGTTTAAGTGAAACCAGTGCCACTGATAAGGCTAAGGTTGCCCAGATTTTCGGCGAAGCCGGAGTAAGCGCCATTACTAAGGATAATCCGACTCTCATTGTCACATTAATCGACGATTTGAATACTTCTACCGAAGGCGATAACAATTCTGTTGTCACGGTCGCTGTCTCTTACACGATTAACGTCAATGGTATCGATATCGATAGTCAGGAAGATATTGAGCTAGTACCTTACGTTGTCGCATCTGTCAAAAAATAACCTGCTTTTGTTCGGCCGCTAAAATGAAAAAACACGTACCATACTTAGTAAAGTATTCTCTCCAGCGTATATTGCTTCTTTTGGTGACAACTTTCATCATTCTCACCATTACTTTCGTTTTGATTAAATTGTTACCGGATGCGGCGATTACCGGAAATGAGGCATCGCAGTTTGCTTTCTGTCAGGATCAGTTGGCTAAAGGTTATTACCTCGTTTTTTCGGAACCACAAAAAGGATTAGGGGAAGCAATTTTAAACTACAAGGATCCTGTGGGGGTCTCTCACGTTTTTTACCGTAAACCCATTATTCAGCAGTATGGCGCCTGGATAAAGGGTATCTTCACCAAGTGGGACTGGGGAACTTCTTCCGCAGTAGAACGTGGCCGTGCCGCAAGGACGATCATCCTTAACCGAATCAAGCCGACTATTCTGATTAACATTGTCTCTTTGCTTGTCGCTCTTCCTCTTGGCTTTGCCTTCGGTATCCTTGCCGCTTTAAAGAAGAATAAGCCGACTGACCATGTCATCTCTACATTAGTCATGGTTTTCATCTCCGTTCCTTCTTTCGTTGTCATCTCCTTACTTAGGCTCTGGCTAGCCTTCAACACTAATTGGCTCCCGTCAAGATGGCCGGCCACCAATGCCTCAGTCGGGGATTATGCTAAGGCACTTGTCATTCCGGTTCTTTCCATCAGTTTCGGCACGATTGCCGGATTTACACGTTATACCCGTGCCGAGCTTACCGAAGTCAGGTCAAGCGAATTCCTTCTTCTCGCCCGTACGAAAGGACTGACTAAGCGGCAGTGTGTCATCCGGCATGCTCTGCGTAATTCCATGGTTCCGATTATCCCGATGGTCATCGGTCAGTTCATCTCGATTCTTTCCGGATCCATCATTCTTGAACAGCTCTACTCCATCAATGGCATCGGAGGACTTTATATCGAAGCACTCAATGCCAAGGACTGGAACGTTCTTCTTGTGGATATGGCCGTCTACACCGTCATCGGCCTTGCTGCCAACCTAGCCGTTGACTTAAGCTATGGCCTTGTCGATCCCCGTATCCGCAGGGGTGCCAAGGGGGCATAGAGTATGAAAAACAAATTCGAGAACTACGATATCTCCTCCGTGGAGAATAGGATTCAGGCCGGCAGCGAAGTCGATGAGCTCAACGGTAAGAAGATTACCGATGGTGATTTTAAACTTGTCCAGCAGGACAAGAGCATCCATGACGTCAAGTTCACGACTAAGCCAACCACCTTCTTTAAGGATGCAAGGAAACGATTCGTCAAGAATAAATCCTCCGTCGTTGGAGGTATCATTCTCGGCGTCCTCTTTGTTCTGTCTCTGATTCTTCCGATTAATGGTGTGATTCCCTTTGATATTTCCGGCCGGAACAACTATGAGACAAATCTCCCTCCGAAGATCTTTGAGGCCGGAAACGGCTTTATGGACGGAACGCGGTGGCATAAGAACGAAGCCTATCCTTATGATGCCGAGGGAAACTATATCGGTTCTTTTGCCTCTAAGGATGTCATTGTCAAAATCGACAATAAGCGTAATGGCTACAGTGACGGATATGCAAAGGATGCTACCGGCGGTTTTGCCTACCTTAATGGTGCACAGACTGCTTCCGAGGAAAGGCGTTATAGGTACTCCTATAACTATACTTATGACTTAAATAACACCTACACGGTCGAATATACCCTCGGTTCCTCCTCTGCTGCGACTGGAGAGAGGCCGGATTATTCCCTTCTCTTCTATACGAAGAGCGGAGGACAGTTTGTTGTCCTTGACCGCACTTCCACTTATCCTTCTATCGCCTCTAAGGCAGAGAACGAAGCGAAGATTTCCTCTTATGAGAAAATGAGTGTCAATCTCACTCAATTGCTTAAAGACAATGACGATATTAAGAAGATTAGGGGAAATAGCACATCCATAGCCGGTTCTCTCGGTCTTGTTTTCTTTACGAAGACGACCGCCACCACTTCTCTTTATGTCAAGGACTTTGTAGTTACTTCTTCCTCCTCCTCGAAAAAGGAAAAACAGGAGCTTGCAAACCGTTCCTTTACGGATGCTAATGCCATGGTCGGCGAGCTGAAGAGAGTGGACGGAAAAGACAACGTCAAATTCTGGACGAGTAAGACAGACTCTGCCTTCATTCCCTGCGATGTCGTCTCTACCCGCTGCGATATCCTTTATGACGAATATGAGATTGCCTATGGTCTGAAGAATGACAGGCCGGTTGCCATGTCCACAAGGAAGGACTGGGCAGATAAAGGCTACATCACTTTCAACGAAAAGAACCCAAGGCAGGGTTTCTCCGTGACGGAAGAAGGGAAGAACCGAAACGATGTCTATGTCGTCAATATCGAATCAGCGACTCCGGTTACCATAGACGGAGAATCCACCTTCTCTCTCAAATGCACGGTCATGAGGTACAAGTACCTTGGGTACACTTCTATCCCTAAACATATTCTCGGAACGGAGGCGCAGGGAAAAGACAGGCTTAAGTATGTCTTTTCCGGTCTCCGCACTTCTCTGATTCTCGGCGTCATCGTCTCCGCCATCAACATTCTTATCGGTGTCGTCTGGGGCTCCATCTCCGGCTATTTTGGCGGGCTTACCGATTTGACGAGGGAACGTATCGTCGATATTCTCTCTGGTAGGCCTTGGATTGTCTTAATGACGGTTCTGACCCTTAAGCTCGGACAGAACTTCTTTGTCTTCGCCCTTGCCTTATGTCTTACCGGCTGGATTGGAACGGAGAGCATTACCCGTTCCCAGTTCTACCGATACAAGAACCGGGAATACGTTCTTGCGGCAAAGACGCTTGGTGCAAAGGCACCTCGTCTTATCTTCCGTCATATTCTTCCTAACGCCATCGGTACGATTGTCACTTCCTCCGTTCTTAGGATTCCCTCTGTCATCTTCAACGAAGCCACTATCTCCTACCTTGGACTTGGCTTAAAGAACGCAGACTCCTTAGGCGTCATCCTTTCCGATGTCCAGAACGTCAGGCAGACCTATCCTTATCAGATGATCACTCCTGCCGTCATCATTTCCTTATTGATGATCTGCTTCAACCTCTTTGGAAACGGATTGCGTGATGCCTTTAACCCGTCACTGAAAGGAACCGATTAATCATGACAAGTGAAAAAGAACAGTCTCCGGTCATCCTTTCCGTACAGGATCTCCGTGTATCGTTTAAGACGGATGAAGGATTGGTCCATGCCGTCCGTGGCGTCTCCTTTGATTTGCATCAGGGAGAGACACTCTGCATCGTCGGTGAGTCCGGATCCGGAAAGTCGGTTACCTCGAAGACTATTATGGGCATCCTCCCTGCCTCTGCCATCATCGAAAGCGGAAAGGTAAGGTATGAAGGAGAAGACCTCACCAAGGTCGAAGAAAGTGAATTCCATCGGATCCGTGGTCACAAGATCGGCAGGATCTTCCAGGATCCTCTTTCTTCCCTTAATCCAATCAGGAAGGTCGGTAAGCAGATTACCGAGGCTAGGCTCGTTAACTCCAATCACAGGAAACAGCGCTTTGATAAGAGGATTTCGACTCAGGAAGCCGCTTTTAAAAACGGCAAGGTCAAACGGAAGAGTGCAATTCTTGCCGCCAAGAATAAGGTCATTGCTTCGGATGCGTCTTTTGACGAACAGATTTCTGTCCTTGAAAGTGCGCTCCGTGATAAGAAGAACACTCTTTCTGAAAGGAAGAAGGACGATTCTTCCTATCCGAATGAACAGGCTTCCTATCTTGCCTTGAAGGAAGAGACGGCAAAGAAGATTGCCTCTCTTAAGGCAGAGAAGAAGCAGAAGCATAAGGAGCTTAGCGCCCTCATTGCCCCTGCAAAAAAGGAAGCAAACGAGAAATATAAGGCTGAATATCCGGCCTTGAAAGCTGCCCTTGACGAAGCAAAGAAGAAAGCCAAGGAAGCCAATGCTGCCTATAAGGCAGAGGCGGATAGGATCCATAAGGACCATAGGGCTAAGCTGAAGCAGGAGAAAAAGGACTGTCTTGCTTCGATTAAGAAGGACTATGGTGAATATAAGAAGCAGAAAAACGGAAGTCTTTCCAAGTTCTACGCAGAAATCCGTTCCTATTGGTCTCGTTATAGTACGGTGCTAGGCAAGGTTGCTGCCGAGAAAGAAGAACACCGGAAGAAATTCCGTCTTACTCATAAGGAAGCCAAGGAAGTCGCCCTGAAGGTCAGGGCGGAAGTCGGCATTCCTCAGCCGGAAGTCCGCTACAATCAGTATCCTTTTGAGTTCTCCGGCGGAAGGCGTCAACGTATTGTTATTGCCATTGCTTTGACGGCCAATCCGGAAATCCTGATTTGCGATGAGCCGACGACGGCTCTTGATGTCACGATTCAGGCTCAGATTCTTGAACTGATCAACCGGTTAAAGAGAGAACGTCATAGGTCCATCATCTTCATTTCCCATGATCTTGGTGTTGTTGCCAATAGGGCCGATAGAGTTGCCGTCAGGTATGCCGGAAAGATTGTCGAAGTCGGTACGGCAAACGAAATCTTCTATGATCCCCGTCATCCTTATACCTGGGCTCTTCTCTCCTCCATTCCGGACATCGATTCCAAGGAGAAACTGGAAGCTATTCCTGGCACCCCTCCTTATCTTCTCAATCCTCCAAAAGGTGATGCCTTTGCTGCCCGTAATAAGTATGCAATGGCTATCGACTTTGAACAGGAACCTCCCTACTTCAAGATTACCGATACCCATTATGCGTCGACCTGGCTTCTTGATCAGCGTGCCCCGAAAGTGGAGAAACCGAAGATTGTCTCCCAACGTATCAAAGCCAGCTTACTTAAGGCAGGTGTGAAAAATGAATCAGAACTTGAAAAATAACGGCTTGACGGACAAACCTGTTCAGGAAAAGAAGAAGCTTGGCCACGGGGTGACCTATAAGCAGGAACTTGTCGACAATGGCATCCTTGTCTCTGTCCGGCATCTGAAGAGGTTCTTCCCTATGGGCGGAGGCAAGAAGCTGAAGGCCGTCCACGACGTTTCCTTTGATATCAAGAAGGGAGAATGCTTCGGCCTTGTCGGAGAATCCGGATGCGGAAAGACGACGACCGGACGGTCCATCATCCGCCTTTATGAGCCGACAAGCGGCTCCATCTACTTCAAGGGCCACCGTATCGCCGCAGGCGAGAGATGGAATCAGAAGGAGATTAAGTGGTCCAAGATTAAAAACTGGGTCATCATCAAACAGATTAAGCAGCAGAGGAACAGCGATCTTTCCGAGAGGAACAACAATACTCCGGAAGAACAGGCCGAGTACAATGCCGTCAAGCAGAAATACGAGGATCAGATTAAGAAAATCAAGGCCCATGTTGCCTCTATCCGTGCCGTTCAGAAGAAAAAGATTAAGCAGATCCGTTATGACGAACATCATGTCGACCGCAAGCTGAGGAGTAAGAGGCAGAGGATCTTCCAGGATCCGATTGACTCTCTTGATCCCCGTAGGACGGTCGAAGACATCATTCAGGAAGGACTGAAGATTCAAGGTCACCGTAACCGGGAAGAGAACCACAAGAAGGCCGTTGAGGTCCTCCAGGAAGTCGGTCTGATTCCGGATTACTGTTCCCGTTATCCCAATGAGTTCTCCGGAGGACAGCGCCAGCGTATCGGTATTGCCCGTGCCATTATCAGGAATCCTGACTTCAGGATCTGCGATGAACCGATTTCTGCCTTGGATGTCTCTATCCGTGCCCAGATTATCAATCTTCTCAACGACTTAAAGGAGAACCACGGGCTCACCCTGAGGTTTATTGCCCACGACTTATCCGTCGTCAAGTACTTCTGTGACCGGATTGCCGTAAGGTACTTCGGCGAGATGGTCGAGAGGGCATCAAGCGATGAGCTCTTCGCCCATCCTCTCCATCCCTATACCCGTGCTCTTCTCTCTGCCATTCCTAAACCGGATCCTTTAAGCGAGAAGAAGCGGAAGCGGATCATCTATAATCCCGCCAAGGAACACGACTATAGCCAAGAGAAGCCTTCTTTTGTTGAAATCGTCCCCGGTCACTTCGTCTTAGCCAACTCGAAGGAAATCACTCGCTATAAGGAAAGGATCAAGGAAGACGATAGGAAGAATGCAGAATTAGAGGCTCAGCGGAAGAAGGAAGGAATAGAGTACTAAAAAGGAACCGCTTACAATTCAAGTAGAAGATACTCTCCTATTCTTGTCCTACGTTGAAAATGTGCCGTAAATAAGGGAAAAATAGCGAAAGCGGAGATAGCTATAAAGAAATAGCCCCCCTTTCGCTGTTTATGTTTAATCAATTAAAATTTAATTTCTCTAATAAAATAGAGAACGAAAATTGAATTACTTTTCGGAGGAATATCAAAGATGAAAATGAAAAGTTTATTAAGGGCCGTGTTAGCCGTCAGTGCATTTGGCCTTGTCGGTTGTGGAGAGAAGACGTCTGATTCTACTGTTTCCGCACCTGTTGCGGTTACGGATGATGACAAGATTACCAGGAAGGGAAGCACGACCTTTGAGGTCGACCAGACCGTCACTCTCCGTTTCTCGGTTGCTAATGCAGTCCGTAATAAAAGGGTCAATGTCGAAATCGACAATGTGGATGTTGCCGGAATTCTTTTGACTGACGGCAGCCTTGACTCTACCGCTTCTAGCGTCAGCAACGTCAAGATTCAGGGTATCCAGGAGGGAACCGTCAATCTGAAGGTCACTTCCGTCGAGACCGGAAATTCCAATACTTTTACTTTGACTGTCACTGCAGCTAAACCTACCCTTCGCCAGGCTCTTACTTCCTTGGCATCTGCAACGAATTACACCTTCACCGGTGTACCGGAAGATGAGTCATTAAAGAATGCGATTACTACTTCTGTTGTCAAACGGACGGAGAAGGTTTTGATTAACACCGATGGTGAAGGAAAGAACCTCTGGACATTTAAATCATCTCAAGAAGGAGTCGCTGGTTACGCCCGTTATGGTCTTGCCGTCAATAAAGATGGTCAAGCATTCTATCTTGATAAGGCTGTCCGTCAGAAGGCCGATAGCGAAGAAACAACCACGGATGAAAATTTCCGCAGCCCTGCTGAACTTGCTGTGACGAATAACGGCTTCCTGAATGACAAGAATTTTGCCGGAGATCCGGCTGCATTCAACACCTATACCTATTATTCTTTCTCCGTTATCGATCCGTCCTGGGCTACTGCCGATAAGGCCGATGACAATATCTATAAAATCGAAGGAAGCGAAAACGACAGCTATGCCGCCATTCTGGAATGCAGGCTTTGGAACCTTGTCGATCCTACCGGAATGATTACCAATAGGCAGCTTAAGAAAGACTATACCTTTGTCGATGCCGCTGCATGGGTGGATACGACTGTCCAGGTCAATGGCTTAAACGATATTGTCGTTACCATTACTCCCACTGCCAATTCCGGATTGAAAAAGATTCTTAGCGCCGATGCCACATCGTATGGAGAATATCCGACCATGGTCGGAACTCTCTCCGATATCGGAACAACCGCTATGGCTCAGGAAATCAATGATTTTCTTGCCACTGACTACACGGTTGAGCGCCCTGTCCTTTCTTCGACGAAGAAAGCTATTCAGACTGCCTTAGGAGCCAAAGTCTATCGCTATGATGATACAATGGTCTACTATAAGAATGTCTCTACGAAAGAAACCAACTCTGTTCCCTATTCTATTTATTACACTGACACGTATAGGTTCTATGAAGTCCCGGATGATTCGATTACCCAGTTTAAGACTGATACCGGAGAGGACTGGACGGTTGACACGATAGGATTTGCTGACAATACTGGCTACGGCATTTATAAAGACGGAAAGGTTCATGCCCTTACCTATGTTCCGGCTAGCGGATCGGAGGAAGCTAAGGTTTCTGTCGGAAAGGTAAGGCAGGCAACTACGACTTCCGGTTCTACTATCGATATGACGCTGAATTCTAGGAACGAACTATCTCCTGCCGGAGCGATAGTTGACGGTGGACTTGCCTCCTTAGTCGATGAAGCCGGCTCCTTATATAGGCTTACTGATGAAGCTGATACTTTCTGGCAAGGTGATTCAACGCTTTACTATTCTAACTATAGGTCTTCTTCCACCTGCTTTGATCCTTTCTACTATTGGTTTAATGGTGCGGAAGGAAGTGATTTACTTCCAAATCTTCAAAAGTATGGAACCGATATTACCTTCTTTACTCTCATTAACACAAAGGCAGAAAATGACGGTACTGTGACCGAACTGAACTTCCAGCTTGATGCAATGGCTAAGACTTCCCAGGGATACAACGGCTACATTTCTGAAGTCTCCAGGAAAGAAATCGGAACGGCTAAGTCGACTTACGATTCTCTGATTAAGGCTGCCTTAGCTGCCTAATCTGTTCAATCGGTTTTTGGAAGGGGAGGCTTGCCTCCCTTTTCTTTTTTTCTCGGAGGGGATAGGAGATGAGTCATAAGATTTATCAGATACTTGTCTATTCATGCATGGCTGAATTTCTGGCCGGCGGTTTTTGTCTTGTCTATGGGAACTTGAGAGAGCATGGCTTTGGCTCTCTTTCCATTCTCGGCATCTGCCTGATTATTTCTTCGATTGTCTGTATTGTTATTGTCCAGTCTGTTTACCGGGCGACAAGGAAACCTCTTCCGAGAGGTGACCAGAGGAAGGAATGTCCTAACTGCCATCAAAGGAATGACAAGGATGCCGAGTACTGTAAGCATTGCGGACAGAAGTTCCGGAATTTCTAAGATTCTGCCATATTTCCTTGTTAATTGAGGCTGTCTGTGGTATATTTTTCATTGCTTAGCACGCTTGGTAACGTGTTTTAGCCGGATTATGGGAGGAAACTGAAAATGAAGAAAGATATCCATCCGAAATATTACCGTTGTAAGGTCACCTGCAGGACCTGCGGAAACACCTTCGAGACTGGTGCAACTCAGCCTGAGATTAAGGTCGATACCTGCAATAAGTGCCATTCGTTCTACACTGGCAAGAGGACCTTCACTGCCGATACCGGACGTGTTGCTAAGTTCAACAAGAAGTTAGAGAAGACTTCTACTAAGTAGTCGTCTAAACTGAAAAAACGGCTGTCTGTCAGGCAGCCTTTTTCTGTGCCTTTTTTGTCTCTTTCCCGGATGATAAAATAATCTTATGCAGAATCATCAGAGGATGGACTTCCTTCTTCTTTCCCAGCAGGCTTATGAATCCCTTATGGTTTCTTTTCCTGACGGAAAAGATCCTTTTCCTAGGGACGAGAAGTCTTTTCTTTCTCTCTCTAGAGGTGAAAGGATTCCTATTGAAGGGGAAAGAAAACCTCTTCTCTCCCCTTTACTGATTGAAGACAAGACAAAAGGAATTGTCTATCCGGCTTTCTTTTTCTCTTATCGTCTTAGGATGGAGGAAGGAAGAGAATATCTCTCTGTGACCAAAGAGAAACCGGAAAGGAACAGAGCCTGTCTTGAGTTTCTTGATAGTCTTAGCCTAGGCAAGGAAAAACTTTCTTTCTCTTCTCTAGAGAGCTTTGCAACTTCTCTTTCTGCCTTAATTAATTCCTCTAGGGTTGCCGATAAGATTTCTTTCTTTTATTCCTATTGTTTCTTTCCATATGACGTCCTTTCTTCTAATGCAATTTATTCTCTTCTTTCCGAGGGACAGAAGAGCTTTCAGGATAAGTACAAGGGTCTTTTTTCCGAGGTTAAGGAAGAAACTACCGAAAAGAACCTGGTCTCAGAGAAAGTCGGTTATTTTTCTAAGCAGGAAAGATCATTGAAACGGAGGGATGAATATAAGGCAAGCTCTGTTTCTTATGATGAGAAATCCGTCTTTGATGACTTTCTTTTCCGTACCCTTCTTTTTGCAAGGAGAAAGAAGGAATCCCTGCTTCTTATCGCTGAGGGGGATGACTGGAAAGTCATCAAAGACTTCTGCTCTTCTCATCGTCTTCAGGATGACATCCTTTTTCTTGAGCCGACCGCCTTTGAGGAAAAGAAGGCGCTTCTTGAGAATGAGATTCCGGAAGAAAGAGGAAGCGACTATTCTCTCTGGGAAGAGAAAAGGGAGAGGTTTGAACAAAAGCGAAATGACTGCTTTCTTCTTCCTCCCTTTTTCCGTTCTAAGGAAAGGGGTGAGCTTTTATTCTCCTCTCTTGCAAAAGAAAAAGAACTCTATTCCTTGGATGTTTCTTTCTATGGAGAAGAACAGGCGGAAAAAGATAAAAAAATAATTGACGAAATCAGGGAAAGAACTCGGCTTCTTAGCGATGATCTTCTTCAGCATCCCTTTTATGGACTTGATAGCAGCGGAGGACGCAAGGAATTCGATACTCTTCAGCTTCTTCTTCTCTCCTTATGGTCCCTTCTTTCCGTCAGGAAGGAAATCCTTTCCGGAAAAAGGAAGGACTACTATAAGCCGCTTACTTCTCTGCAGGACATCGAGGAAAGGTTTGAAGAAAGGAAGTTCATTAAACGCTACGATGGTTTCTCCTTACAGAGGTTCACTCTTTCTGCCAAGGAGAACAAGGCCTATCCTTTGGAGGATCTGAAGAAGAGGTTTAAGGCGGTCTCTTCCCTTAAACTGCTCACGAAGGAATTCTTTGATGACTCTATTTTTTCTGCAGATATCCAGAACAGGATAAGGAGGGCAAAAAGCGATTCTTATTTTGAACGCCGGAAAGGACGAAAGAGGATCAGAAAATATCAAAAGGACAAAGGCGAAAAGGATGAAGATACCCTGATTAAGATTCTCTCCTCCTATTGGAAGAACTATTCCCTTTTGCAGACAAGCAGGCCCAAGTACAGGAAAATCTATGGTGATAATATCACGACAAGGAGTTATATCACCGAGAGCGAGTCACGAAGGAACTACGTCCATGAGTTTGAGAAGAAAGAGAAGGAAAATCCTTCCTTTTCCTTCCATACTCCTTTTATCCTTTCTTTGTACAGGAACGAAGAATACCGGAAAGACATCTTTGCCGAAGTCGATCATCTTCAGGAAGTTGTTTCCTCCTTTAAAGAAAAGAGGAGAGAGTACCGGTTCTACTTCCCGCTGGAGGAAGAAAGACTTCACTCTTATTCTCTTAAGGACTATGACTCCCTCTTTGAAAGAAGACAGAAAGGAACCTATGACGAATTCTCTGACTTTGCTTTCTTTCATCAGAAAAGGATCTCTTCCTCTTTCCTTAGGCAGAAGACAAGGCGGGAAAAGTATATCCTTCTCCATAAGCCTATTTCCTCTTTTAAGGATGAATTCTTCCTTTCTCTTCTTTCTTCCTTCTATCGCTCTGGGGAAAGCCGTTTTCTTCCTTATCGGAAAGACTATTTCTCTTTGCAGAAAGAGAGGATAACAAAGGCAAAAGAGCAGAAAGAAGAAGAGGATTCTTCTCTCCGCACATTGATTCGTACAAAGAGGAGAAAAGACAGGGCAGAAACTTCCTATAGGGATGAGAAGAGGACTCTTCTCTCGGCTTTGAAAGACCAAAGACTGTCACCTAGTCAAGGCAATCCTCTTTATCATCTACTTTCCGAGCGATATCCGATTATCCTTTCTTCCCCACTCTTTTTAGGAAGCAGGAAAGACGAATGCTTTGATATTTCCCTGATTCTCAACTCGAAATCCTTATCCTCGTCTTCCCTTCTTAACGGAATCCGGGTTGCCAAAAAGGTTCTCTTCCTTTCTCCTCTTTCTTCTCCGGATAACCGCATCCAGGGTTTGCACTATACCTATCTCAGCAATGACGGAATCTACCGGAAGATGATACCTTTTTCTCTTTTCCCTCCTTCTTTGTTAAAGCTATTCAAGGACAAGGAAAAGAAGTACGGGTATTCCTTTATCCAGGATGACCCCCGCTATCCTTATAGGATAAAAAAGAAGGGAAGGATGGACCTAGGTCTTTTCCCTTCCTTCCTTCTCCCCTCCAAGGAGGATAGGGAAGGAAGGAGGGAACTGAACCGCTATCTTATCAGAGACAGGGACTTCTCCCTTCTTTATTTCCATAGGGAAGACATTGCCTTTCATGAAGAAGAATTCTTCTCCCGGCTGTTTCTCCTTCAGGATAGGGAAAAATAAAAGGAGGGCACCCTTATCGGATGCCCTCCTTTCCGTCGGAAAGTTTTAATCAGCCTCAACGACCCAAAGGCCGTGAAGGTTGCAGTACTCGTAGATTTTTTCGACTTTCTCACCATCGGCTAAGACGAAGTCAGCCTTCGGCTCTCCGGTAGGATTGAGGTATTTCCTCTCAGCCTTCTGGTCAGTCACTAAGGCAATGAAGACGATATGATGGGCTTCCGTCCTAGGATGAAGGACGGAACCGACCTGGACATGGACCTTATTTCCTTCGATGGTGAAGACAGGTACATGCTTCTCCTTGGCAGCATCAGTCGTGTTGGCGACTAATTCGACTTCCTCATCGCTTGGATTTCCAAAGAGCGAGAGAGTGACCTCATTGGTCTTTTTGTTTTTTAAGAATTTGACTTCCATACTTCAGATATTTCCTCCTGGTTTAATGGAAATATTCCCGTGCATCGAGTTCGTATTTGTTCTGAAAGGCCTTGATGATATCAAAGAGGTTCCAGAAGATTCCGATGACAATGCAGGTATAAAGAAGTTTGACTAAAGCGAACTTCCATGCTTCTTTGAAACTCTTTGCATAATAGAATTTGTCGATTCCTAACCATCCGAAGAAAAACAGGATGACAATCAGCCACGGATCGACTTTCTTTTCTTTGATAGCGTATTCTTCGTTCATTTTAGTTAAACCTTTTTTGTATTTCCGACAATATTATATCGATGTTTGGCTTATTTTCAAAGTGTAGTGCTTAGCATCCGGTGGATTAGGGCAGATATTTAGCGTTTGCGAAGGAATAGGAATGCTTTATAATAGAATTCCGGGGTGCACCATGGTAAAGATTTTTGTAACTGAACCCGATGCCAAAGAGTTTTCCGCTAACACCTATGTCCTTGGAAAAATCGGGGATCCTTGTGTTATTGTTGACTTAGGCTCGACAAATAAGGCAATAACGGATTACATTGACAGCCATTATGAAAAAGTCGCTGCCATACTTTTGACGCACGCCCATTTTGATCATATCCGTGGTATACCTAAGCTCCTCAGCTATTATAAAAAGAAATACGATATCCCTGTCTATAGGAGCGAAGAGGATATTCCTCTTCTTTCTTCTCCGAGCAGGAACGCCTGTTCAAGGAGGGGCGAGAAGATATCAAGGAATATCAATCCGATTCCCGTAAAGGACGGTGACGCGATAAAAATCGGAAAATACACTGCTAAGGTTATTGCCACCCCTTTCCATACCAAGGGCTCTCTTTGCTACCTGTTTGAAGACGACAATGCCTTATTCACCGGAGACACCCTCTTTGCCGGTTCTATCGGCAGAAGGGATAGGCCGACTAGTCAGCCGGACAAGATGGCTTCCTCCCTAAAGAAGCTTCTCTCCCTCAAACCGACTTTGGTCATCTATCCAGGCCATGGGCCAAGGACGAATCTCGGAAGAGAGGAAAAGACGAATCCATATTTGTTATCAATCGAAAATAAATGAAAAGGGGCTTCCGCAAAGAAAGCCCTTTTCTTCTGCAAGAGAACGATTCCGGTTATTTTGCTTCCTTGGAATCGATAAGCTCGGTCAAGAACTTCACTTCATCTTCCTTCTTTAGCCGGGGGAAGAGAGGAGAAGTCTCGTTCAGTTTGATTCCGGAGAGCTTTCCGATTGTTTCAGTGGAAGCAAGGGAGCGTAGTTCTTCAGGAACATTCTCCTGGTTTAAGGCATCCTTTGTCTTCCTTGGCCTTATCGGCGAAAGAAGGATGGAACCGATACGGATGATTTCCGCTGCACAGTAAAGGGACTCGGCAAGAAGTTCCGTATTTCCTTTTTTGGCCTGCGACCATGGGGCGATATCATCGAAGTATTTGTTGCCAAGGGCAATCAGCTCCCTTGCCTTTCCTGCTCCATCTGTAATCTGAAGGCCGTCCCTATAAATCTTGTACTGGTTTAGCTTTTCCTTGACGTCTGCATAGACCTTTTTGGTCAATTCAGAGACCGGTTCCTTGTAGACGGGAATCACTCCGTCAAAGTATTTCTTGATCCTCGATAGGGCACGGTTGACAAGGTTTCCGTAGGTGTTGGCAAGATCCGCATTCCTGCGGTCTACAAACTGAAGAGGAGTAAAGGTACCGTCTTTTCCGAATTCGATTTCCCGGACCATGTAATAACGGAGAGAATCAACCCCATAGCGCTCAATAAGCGGATAAGGAGAAGGGGCATTCCCTAATGATTTGGAAAGTTTGACTCCAGAGCGGGTTAAAAGAAGACCATGGACGATGACCTTGTCGGGTTCCCGCAGATTCAGTGCTTTAAGAAGGATTGGCCAGTAAATCGTATGGAAACGGGTAATGTCCCGTCCGACTAGATGGACAATTTCACAGTCATCTCCCCAGAAAGTCTTAAAGAGATGGTCGTCTTCTGTCTTATATCCTAATGCGGAAATATAGTTAAGAAGGGCATCAATCCAGACGTAGATGACATGTTTAGGATCTTCTTTCGTCGGAATACCCCAGCTAAAGGAAGTACGGGTGATGCAGAGATCCTCTAGGCCCGGCTTGATGAAGGTATTGACCCTCTCGTTGATTTTATCCTGTGCACAGAAATCGGGATGGGTCTGATAGAATTCCAGAAGCCATGGGACGAATTTCTTTACGTTGAGGAAGTAGGCTTTTTCCGAGTCCCTATGGACTGGACGATGGCAGTCCGGACAGAAATGGTTGCCTTTTTCATCGACGATAACCTGGCTATCCGACCAGAAGGTCTCATCCGGAGTGCAGTACCATCCCTTGTATTCTCCAAGATAGATGTCGCCTTTTTCCAGTAGTTCAGTAAAGACCTTCTGTACGAGCTCGACATGGTAGGTATCCGTGGTCCGGACATACCAGTCATAGGAAATATCCAGGGCTTTCCAGACATCCTTAAAGGACTGGGCGATTTTATCCACATATTCTTTTGGCTCAAGGCCTGCTGCTTCTGCTTTCTGCTGAATCTTCTGGCCATGTTCGTCAGAGCCTGTCCTGAAGCGGACGTTATAGCCCGCAAGACGTTTATAGCGGGCTATCGTATCCGCACAGACACAGCAGTAAGTGTGTCCGATGTGGATATTGCCGGAAGCGTAATAAATCGGAGTAGTGATATAAAAATTCTTTTTCTTTTCCATGTTGTAGTCCTCCTACAGAAAATAGCCTATCTATTATAAGACAGAAAAAGAAAAAGCGGACTTTTACCTGAAAAAGAGGAACGCTTTCTTTCTTTTCTTTTTCATTTTTTGTTAAATTAGCGTACCTGTTTTTGCCTTCCTTCTGATTTTCGGATAGATTTTGCCCTCTTTTTGGATATAATAGACTAGTTATGAACATCCCCGTCTTTTTGAGATGAGTAGTAGAATCTTTTTCGTGTAGGCGCGACGGAGG
>ERZ808286.200-NODE-200-length-46115-cov-4.224555_pt1 | contig 46115 bp, 62 predicted proteins | sample MGYA00521276_ERZ808286 | MGnify/ENA primary metagenome ERZ808286 (study PRJEB31516, sample SAMN03275607) | gut metagenome | biome: mammalia-associated habitat; material: feces | host: Papio cynocephalus | place: Kenya | collected 2012-08-01 ... | reverse complement strand
AGAAACTAACATGAAATTTCATAAAAGTTTTTCCTTCCATCGTATCTGTAATTTTTCTGCATTCGCTAACTGTGCGGAATCCTAATTCGTTCAAAATATACTCTTTCATCTTTTTAACCTCCTGATTTTTATTTTAAAAGACCGCCGGGGAAATGCTCCCCGGTACGCTTGCCGGCCTATTATGCTGTTTCCAACATTTTTTTGAGTTGTTCCCGTTTGCCGCTGACGATTGCGCGGGCTTCAGAAATTTTAAGCTCTCCACCGGAAAATTCCACGAGAGCAGCGGAAATTTTCATAAAACTTTCATATTCAGCTTTATAAGCTTTATCAAAAACTTTTTCAACTTCCGGGTTCATCGGGTCTGCATCATATGCCAGATCAGCGGCAGTCGATGCTTTTTCCAGTTCTTCCAGGCTTTTAAGTTCTTTTTTTATTTCATTAATTGTCATAACTTTTATCTCCCGTCATATTAAAATCCTAAATCGGAAAGTTCCTCACGAGCTACTTTCATATATTTTTCCTGTTCCAAATACCAAGCATGAACTTTTTCCCTACTTTCCCGGATTTTGGCAATGTTCCTTTCCGGAACATCTTCACCCAAAGCTTCCAAGATTTTTTCACAGGCATTAATATACGTTCCTGTTACTTTCTCACCCTGGATGCAATCCCTAAGGTACTTAATAACTTCGGCTGGCTCATTTCTGAGATCTTCTAGAAATTCGTCAAATGAAAACCAGTCGTTATTTTTAACTAGTTCCGGAATATACGTCGCCAGGGTGTAAATGCTCGGGAAACCGTCCGCTTTTTCTGTTCGTATACATCCACTGTATACTTTGTTTCTCGTGCCTTCGCAGCCGCTACAGAAGCTTTTACAGCTGTAGCACATTTCATTATATTTCAGGCTTTTGAGTGCCTGCTTACTTTCTTTCCTTCTCTGCTCCTGCTCTGATGTCAAAATCATGTTATAAGCCATAATTTTTTCTCCTTTTCTTATTTTTTTGAAATCCGGCGGTTGCGTTGGGACTACGGCTTGACCGCCGCCGGGTGTTAGGACTTTTTAGCAAGTTCTGATGAATCCGAAAGAGGTTACATCTTCGAATCCAAATGACTGCTCTATTTTATACGTTGTTTTACGGGTTAATATAATGTCGTAAAACAATTCATGCTCTTTGATTGTTTCCGGCGTTTCCCGGTATAATTTCAGCGGCTGGACGGTGCAGAACTCGGTTTCAACAGCTCCGCCGCTCAATATGTCGATGCTTTCAATGTCCTGCATCGAAAAATAATATTTTGCCAGTTCCTCTAAATCGGCGTTAATTTTTGTGTAAAAATAATCGCCGTTAACTTTATTTACTTTTATTTCAAACATACGTTTTTCCTCCTTATGACTACCGACATAGCAGCTAATAACATTTCGTTCCTCTCTTTCTCCCGGATCAGCGTCCGGGTGAATGTTTTTTTGTTTTCCTTTCGTTGATATTATAATACTCCAAAATTAGAATAATGTCAATAGAATTTATTCAAAAATTAGAATATTTTTTGTTGACGAAATAAAAACAAAATGTTACATTATATATAGAAAAAAACAAACGGGAGGAAAAGTTAAATGATCAAATATAAAATAGATGTATTTGCAGAACTCAAAAACAAGGGATATAACCAGACGCGCATACAGAAGGAGCGACTTCTTCCGGCGCAAACGGCACAAAACATTAAGGCAGGAAAAAGCATAACGTTGGAAACACTCAACAAGATTTGTGTTATGCTAAAAATGCAGCCGGGCGACGTGATCGAAGTTGAGCCGACGGACGAAGAAAAAATAAAATATTATTAAGAAAAGACTTGACATTATTCTAATAATAGAATATAATAAAGACAGTTAAAGGAGAACAGCACACAGCCCCCAGAGCTGGGGCGGATCAGGAGGAAAATGAAATGGCAAAAAATACAATAAAATTGAGCATCTAGAAAATTATTTTGGCTGGATGTGCAGTAAAAAACAAGATGTGGTTTACAGAATTACGGAAACCCCGTCTTGGTACAACATCAAAATCGAATATGACGGGGACGGCGAACAGGTCGCTTTCTACCAGACCGGCGACTGGTCGGAAGTAGTGAATTTCTGTGAAACTCATTGTAACCCCGGATATGACTACGTGGCAGGCCTCGGATGCACAAATCCGGAGCTTGCCGAAGCAACAGAAAAATATATTCATGGTCTGGGGAAAAAACCAGATATGAATAGGGGATGTAAAACCTTCGCGCACTGCGTTACAGCTTTTCTGAAAGAGCTGTATAAAGTAACAGAATATTAAGAAAATCGGAGGAAAAAAATGAAAAGGTCGCAAGAAATTAGTATCCTAGTGCAGGACTACTGTACCAGAGAGGAAGCGAAAAAGCATCTTGACAACGGCGCTTTTGTAATTTCAAAAAGAGATTTCAAAAAGAATTTTGAAAGCTATATGTCCGAATGGGACTATAGCGAGGACGAAAAAGCAGAAGTCCGGGAAATGATCCGGACAGAAAAACCGCTTCCGGACTGGGGAGTGGCTAAATACAACGGCGGTACCTACTTTATCGCCTACGTTTTGTAGGTAACTTCCGCGTGTGAATATTGAACTCTTTGAGGTTTGCGGCTAAAATAGCTGTATAAACTTCGAGGAGGAAAAAACACATGAAAAACATTGAAAAATTAAAGGAGGAACTGATTGAACAGATCAGAGAAATGGATTTAGAAAAGTTCTTTGATTTGAATTATGTAATACTCGGGGAAGAAGGAGTCCCTGAAGGGCTGTTTAACACAACCGGCTTTTTTAATTGCGAATCATGCCGAAAAATTTCGCATTGTGGTTGCAGTGACAGGAAAACTCTGAATAATGTCGACATTAATGAATGTGTTGAAAAATACAAAAAATATATGTTGACAGAATCAGAAAAATAATGGTTCCATTTTGGATCCCCGCAAAAAGGGAATTAAAAGAAAAGGAGAAAAGAAAACATGGAAAAATTTAACATTGAAAAATTAACAAAAATGTCCTATGAGGACGGAAAGAAATCTCTTGAAGACTGGGGATATGTTCAGAATGACCAGGCTGTTGACGACAACTGTCCTAGTGCTGATTATGCTGAGGACGAATATTATACGCTGTATAATATTGACGGCGAAGAAGCCGACGTTATCAGCTACGAGAGATTTTACACAGGCGAAAAATGTGTAAAAGAAAGCTGGATAAGAATATGAAAGCCGTGCTAATTGAGGGCTACATGGAAAGGGGCGTTTTCGCAACGCCTTTTTCGCACGCCGGAAAAAGAGTATACACATACCCATTACCACCTTTTTCCACGGTGGCCGGGATGGTCCATTATTTATGCCGGTGGAGCAGCTGGCACGATATGAATATATCAATAGCCGGAAGCGGAACGATGAACGAACAGGAGTTTACAAAACGCTGGAAGGGTGGGGCTTATGCCGGATCAGAAACGGAAGAATTCAAACAGCGTTTTCCAGTCAGAGTAAAAAATGGCTCTGGCTTCACGGGGTGGGTCAATACGCCGATTTTTGTTGATTTTGTTGCAGATTTGGATTTACGTTTGCATATACAGCCGAAAGATGAAAGCGAAGTTGACATAATTTATAAAATGTTAAAATATCCACGCAGATTTCCAAGTTTGGGACAACATGAAGATTTGATAAGAGTTGACAAAATCGGAATAGTTGATATTCTGCCACCGGAAAAAGTGATGTTGGATATGCCGGCTTATGTTCCGGCAAAATCAAGTATAACTGGAACTGTTTACAATCTTCAAAAAAAATATACAATCGACAGAAACCGTCGGATTTTTGAGGATGTAAAAACAATGTATTTTGACGCAGGGCAGAAAATCGTGACTGAAATCGACAGCTGTGGGAATCCAGTGTTTTTAATGTGATTGTTGACAGATGATAATAATTATATTATTATATTTACAACATCATTTTTGATGAATGTAAAGTTAGAATATTAGTGATTAATCTGTATTAATAGCTTCATTTTGGAACAGGCGTAAACGCTTGAATGTGAAATTAGAGTACTAATGATTGAACTAATGTTCGAAATTAACAGCCCCATTGTGGAAAGAAAAAAGCCCTTGGAATAACTCCAGGGGCTTAAATTCTGCATTATGGCGGCTAACGAGGTAATGAGGGGAGAACAGGCCGCCGCCGGAATCTGCTAAATTATTCATATCACGCAAACATCTGTTTTGCCAAGAAAAATATTTTTTATTTCAGACTTGACAGATTTTTACAAAATGTGCTATTGTGTCAGTAACGAGGAACTCAGGAGGGGAGCCGATCGAAATTAAATAAAAAGTTATTCAGCCAGGTAACCGGATCAGATGCCGGAAACCTGGCTTTTTCTGTTTCAAAACGCCCCTATAATTATATTATATATATAATTTTCTATTAATTAGTTCTATACAGTACCGTATTATAATTCTTTTAATCCCCTCCTAGATTCTGAGTTGATTAATATATATATTTATATACATTATATTATAATATATATAGCTCTATAAGCTCGTGTATTGCCTTATAACGGATTATTTTATTAAAATGCCTTTTGTGATGACTTGAACAATAAAAATAAATTTATGCTTGCATTACGCACTCATACGTGCTATTGTAAGTTGCAGATAAATAAATACATTTACGAGATTTTGAACAAAGGACGATAAAAACTGAAAAGCATTTATGGAATTTCCAGCAGCTGTAACGTGCTGGATGTGTTCTTGAATTGCTGGCCGGTTGTTATCGTCTTTTTTTTATTTTACGTAATTAGCAGATTAACGTTGCAAAGCGAGGTGATACAGTGAAAAATACAACAACTACAGTGCAAGGGATCGAAGTATACGAAAACAAAATATGGCAATTAGTAGATGAGTATATTAACACTGTATTATGTATACACCAAGAAGATTACGACAGTATGGAAAAATACAAGAAAGATATAGCAGATAATCGTATAGATATGTTTTTCTATATATCTGATCGTATAGAGAAACCTGGTAATGATGATATAGAACTATTAGACAAGGTATTTAATATATACATACGTGTTTGTGGTAGATATGGTATATCGCCTACTTTGCAAATGTTTGGAATCATGGTTGGAATTAATGGAATGACCTTTACAGATTGGATGAACGGGGACTATAGGCGGGGTACGGCGCATGGCATGACGGTTAAAAGATGGAAAGAAACGTGCGGAGCTTTCGCGCTTGATAAGCTGCACAATCAGACCGGAACGAACGCTAACCTGATTTTCGCTTGCAAAGTCGCGTATGGCATGGCCGAGACAGCACCAATTCCGGCAGGACAGCAAAACGGCATCCCGCAGCAATCGGCCCAGCAGATTGCAGACCGACATAAGGACGCGTTAGAACTTCCAGAAGTGGAACGGCCAGAATTGTAAAACTACTACCCAGAAACGTCCACAGAGCACGGACAAAAAGCGGCATTTAACACGAAAATAGCAGTATTTATACAATGTGCATAGTTATAACACCAGTATTTGTGCATATTGTATAGCAATCTATAAAGAAAACGAGAGTTTGTCGTATAGATACATATGTTCGATGTAATGTTTTCCTGTTGACCACTGCCGCAGGCCGAACAACAACAGCGTGATCCGGTGCAAAAGGTCCCATGGGGCGGCGGCCTGGCCGGATAGCGTACGGATGAGACGGGGACCCCCTTGGAGGGGAAACCACCAGAAGCCGGGTGAGCCCCCAAAGCAAAGAAAACAACAAAAAGGCCCTTTTCACATGGCAGAGATAGTGATTCGAACACGACAAGTCGTAAGCCTTAACGGTTTCTCTGCCAACACAAAATAAGGCAATACCAAGAAAGGCAGGTATGAAGAATGGATGGAATGATGATTTTTAGCAATCCGGAGTTTGGAAATGTAAGAACTGTAACAGTGAATAAAGTTCCTTGGTTTATTGGAGTCGACGTGGCAACCGCTCTGGGGTACCAAAATGGTAGCCGAGATATTAACAGACACGTAGACAAGGAAGACAAAATCGAAGTACCGTTTTATGATGGCAGTCAAACAAGAAACGTTATTGCAATCAATGAGTCAGGCCTTTATTCGATGATTTTCTGTAGCAAGCTTGATAAAGCGAAGGATTTCAAGCATTGGGTTACGTCTGAGATACTTCCATCGGTCAGAAAAAATGGCGGATATATTGCAAATCAGGAAAATTTAACTCCTGAACAAATTGTTGCTAATGCACTTATTGTTGCTAATAAAATTATTCTTGAAAAAGATGCTCAAATTAAAGAAATGAAACCAAAAGCAGAGTATTTTGATTCTCTGGTAGACAACAAATTACTCACAACATTCCGGGATGCGGCTAAAGAATTTCACATCCCACCCAAAGCATTTACGAAATGGTTGACAGATAACGGCTATATCTATCGTGACCGGCATAACATCATTAAGCCGTATGAGCAACACCGGAAGTCAGGACTTTTCCAGATGAAAGATTTTTCAACACCTTATGGGTATTCAAATGTTCAAACATACATCACTGTAAAAGGCAAAGAAACATTCAGACTGTTGCTTCAAGGCCAGGGAATTATACCAGTATGAGAAGGGCAAAGCTTAACCCACAAGGCGAATTCATTCGCATCCGCTTAACCGGCGATCTGGAGCGTAAGCTGATAGCAGAGAAGAATCGCACCGGCAAGAGTGTATCGCAGATCACCCGTGAAGCTCTGGCACAGTATTTCCGGAAAAGGTAGGTAAAAGCCGATGCTCGAAAAAATTTTTAAAAATAAAAAAGGCGATTCTCGTGAAGCAGACAATGATTTTTGGAGAAAGACTAAAAAAAAAGACAGGTCGTACGAGTATCACCACAAGAAAGCCGTTCTGGAAGACGGAAGACTGTATGATACGGAATCAGCGAAAAAGGGTTTTACGGACGAAGCAAGCTTGGAATATATCACACTTGGCAGAGCCAAACGTAGAGCTTATTTTTTAACACCACACGGAAATTGGTTCTCCGCTGAGGAAGAGATTGAGACTGAAAGCAGAACCACTGATGTTGGCGAATACCGTATACAGGCTACAAAAACCATTTTTATATACAGCAATCTTCGGATTGAACAGAAATGCAAGATTAAAGACATGATCGGGAAAAACGACTATGAATTATACAAAGAATATTTTGGAGAGGTAGAAGAAGCATGAATGAAACAAGAGAAATATATAAAATGTTGCCGGATGAACCAGTCGACGTAGCAGCTATGCTGATAAAAGCGACGATTGTTGCAGATGCGCCGGTATTCAGTACATTGGCAGGGCGGACAGTTACAATTCCGAAATACGATCCGATTCAACTTCAGGAAATTGCAGAGCATCTTCTGGTGTACTGCAACGCACAGGAAAGGGGATATGAAAATGCCTATTGTGAAGATTGTAAATCCGAATCCGTATGACTGGATGGGAACACAGTATTTTATTGACGGACATAAAGTACCGAGGGTGAAAGCTGTTGATTTTCATATTGCGGTCGATGAAGTACCGATATTTAACTTTGAAATGATGTCAGCACCTGGCATAGAGCTCGAATGCCTGGCACAAATTAGCGTCACTTCTCAATCAATTACTGATGCAATTTTAGTTTTAAGACACGAATTACTCCAACATGGAGAAATATACCAAGGTTTCAAATCGAGTCTAAAATCAGCTCTGGAAATCTATTCTACATGTGGACTTCCTTTTGAACCCGAGGAAGAGACGGCAGAGAAGATTCTTGATTTCATGATTGGAGAAGAACAATGAGAAAGATTTTTACAATAATCGCCATGGCCATAAATGTTCTGATGTTCGTTTCAGCAAGCTCTGAGCTGGTAGCGAGCAACGCTAAGGATAAATGGGAAACCGCAGCTTGCGCAATGATTCTTGCTGGAACCGGCCTGAGCGTAATTCTGTTTCTTACATCCTTGTGAGGTGAAATAAATGTTACTGGCATTTCCGATAGTTTTAATTCCATTGATATTGGTAGAACGGATTGAAATAATAAAAGAAAAGAAAAAATCCTCGCCGGATGGTCTTGGAGGAAGGTTCACCACAGACAGGACGAGGCATGAAATCCCTAGATAGCCTGTATCGGTTACGAATTTATAAATAAATCAGATATCCAAAGCCATGATTTCCTCCAAATGAGTTACGGGCTGATACAGGCGTTCCGGAAAAGCATAAATATATCAATGGTGTTTTTTGAAATATATCACGTGCGGCAGAGTTGAGCGACTGCCGCAACATAGCGCATTGGTGAAAAGGCAACACAACGGACTTTGACTCCGTTATTTGTGGGTTCGAATCCCACATGCGCCGCTCTGCATCGAATTTATATCTTTTTCTTGATGCAGACATTGTTTTTCTTTTTCCTTTTTCAATGAAAGCCCCTTTAAAACCACCTATCGCAACGGCGATGATTAAAGGAACGTTCAAACGTTCCGGGTGGTTTCAACCTTTGTTGCGGCTGGTGGTCAAGAACCGCAACAGTAGCAAAAGAACAGTTAATCACATCGGCTCTGCGTCTTTGCTACTCAGGAAACTTAGCTCAGTTGGTAAGAGCATCCGGCTCATAACCGGAAAGTCCTGGGTTCGAATCCCAGAGTTTCCATTTCTCCCTATGCTATCCATCCGTTTTGTGGATAGAAAAAACTGCCAAATGTGTGCATGTGGGTTGTTTTGAAGAAGGTGCGTAACGGCGTAGCCTGTCTGGTAAAACAGCTTCCCGTTTGGCATCTGTCTCTGAGTTGAATATGTCGCCAATGAGTGCACGTTGACGACGGGGAGTTTTCAGGAGACACTTCAGGAATAATCCTCCGAAACAACTCCGTGGGACTGGCACGGATGAAAACAGTCTAGTGGAAAGCATAACACGATAAGCCTATTGCTAACCCGGGTATTCCGGGTTCTGGCAGGATAGAGAAGTGGAATCTCGCAAGGTTCATATCCTTGAGAACGGCGGTTCGAATCCGCCTCCTGCAATTTGCATATGCCACGATACATCAACTCACTAAATGTATGTGTAAAAAAACTTTTCAGAAAGATGAGATCACGGGCCGTGAGGAGTGATAGTCGGAAATTTTGAAAAAATCATCTAGTTTAAATACATTTTACGGTGATCATTTTCCTAGGAATAAGGTTATTGTTTATCCTGCTGACTGCTGGGCAGTTCGAAAAGCATAACTGTAGAAGCATAGCTCAGTTGGTAGAGCAGCGGTCTCCAAAACCACGTGTCAGGGGTTCGATTCCTCTTGCTTCTGTTCCGGTAAATTGCCATTACCGGAAAGCATTTCCAAAATGCTCACATTTACCTTCTGATTGGCTCCGGTGGTTCACGTTGGGTGACAATGCGTGGTTCAAGTCCACCCGCCGGACTTTTTTTATTTTTTATGGTGATTTTATGGAGAAAGATTATTGTTGCACATGTAAATGGTATGCAGTAGAAGAAGGCGTCTGTTGTAATGACAGTAGCGAACATTGTGCAGATTTTAGATGCCTTGATGATAGCTGCGGATTTTGGGAGGGTGTTGAAAATGAGAAAGCCAGAGATAGTTTACATCGCAGTTGATAACAAAGATGCTGACTACTTTATTAAGGAACTGTGTAAACCAGGAACGATAACAGATTCCTCCATGCGTGTTAATTGGATGAAAAAATCACTTGAAACCAGTGAATTTCAAGTAAGAGTAGTTTCACTTTCCGATTTTTGCAGATTTGTTCCGATGTCATCTATAGAATATTATTTGCAAAGCGACAAACCTTTTACTACGCAACTATCATTGTTAGAAAATAGATACGATGAACTGCAAATGATAAAAATGCGTCTATCAACATCTGCGAAAGAAATAGACATTGAAAAGCTTATCTATATTTTGAACGGTATGAAAGAATGAAGATTTTTGGTAAAGAGATTAAAGACGAATGTTCCAAATGTGGAAATATCCTTGAATGCGAACTGTTCCGTCAGGGACATGGACTACGACAGGAACGTGAGAACATAGCAAAGATGATCGAGTGTCAGATGAAGCACAGGGAGGAGAGAAAGAAGGATGGCAGAACTTAATTTATACGATGAATTTCGTAAAGCTAAAGTTCCATATATGCCAACTCGTGCGATAGGCGAATTCTGTCTAGAATTTGGAAAAGTTTCAAAAGAGCAGTTTGTTTTAATGGATTTATCAAACGGCTGGGGCCGCTTCCGTAGCAAGCCTGGAATAAGAAAGTTCCTTTTTCTCCAAAAATATTTGAGTGGTGAAGAAAAAGAGTGGCATGAACCTAAAATTGCTACATCGGAAGATGAGATTTTTGAAAAACTTGAGAAACAAAAAGACATAAATCGTGAATTAAAAGAAAAATATGAAAGAAAAATTGAAGGCTTAAAACGTGAGAATCAAGAGCTTTTAGAAAAACTCTTGAAGGCTAATGATTCATTGGCAAAAGTACAAAAGGTATTATCACTTTGTGAAGAACTTCATAATGTGTATGCTGATTGCTTAGTGAAAGGGGAGAATGAAGAATGAACGAACTGAAAGTATTAAATGAGCAGGAAGTATTGGGAAAACAGTTTAAGGTGTACGGAACAGCAGATGAACCACTGTTTCTGGCTAAAGATGTAGCAGGGTGGATTGAGTATGATACATCATCAGTGCATAAGATGCTTTCCAATGTAGACGATGATGAAAAGGTTCGGAAGAATGTTCCGACCCTTGGAGGAACGCAGGAATCATGGTGTCTTACTGAAAATGGTTTGTACGAAGTCCTGATGCAGTCCAGAAAGCCGATCGCAAAGCAGTTCAAGAGAGAAGTTAAAGAGATTCTAAAAACTATCCGCAAGCATGGCATATATGCTACAGATAATGTTATTGATAATATTCTGAACAATCCAGACTTCGGCATCGAACTTCTGACAAAGCTGAAAGAGGAACGCACTGCCAGAGTAGAAGCCGAGAGAAAGAACGCTATCCTGATGCACGTAAATAAGACATATACCATTACTGAGATTGCTAAGGAACTGGGATTGAAATCAGCAATGCAGCTTAACCGGATTCTGGCGGAGGAGAAGATACAGTATCAGGTCAACGGTACGTGGTTAATGTACTCAAACTATAGTGACTGCGGATATGAGGAAATCAAACAGGAAGTATTGGATTCTGGGAAGGTTATTTACCATAGACGTATTACACAGATGGGACGGGAATTTATCCTTGATTTGTTTGAAAAAACGGCATAATTGAAAGGAGAATTGCCATGAGGATTGAAGATATGAATAACTGGACGGTGGACCAGCTGAAGAAAGAAGTTGTCCGACTATCTGAAGAATGTAGGAAGGCACATGAAGAACTCGACCGTGCTAATAAAGCCATTGAAACAGCTGCATGGGCGAAAGATGGAACCATGGATCTTCCGTTCTGCGATGCACCGAAAGAACTTGAGCATTATCGGAAATTGTACCAGGCGAGCAATGTTCGGATTAACGAACTGACAATAACTATTAATACGCTGGTTGATATGCTAGCAGATTTAAGAAACGCCCTCGAGTTTAGGGAAATGTGCGATTAGGAGGAAGATAAGCTGATATGGGCGAGAAAGATGAATTGAATCGGTTCTTTATAGGTGAAAAAGAGATAGATACATCAGGATTACTGGAGTTTCCGGGAGATTCGATTAATTATTCGCTGCAATCTGTCGGAAAAGAGTTTGAATTTAGAACGGAATTTGACTTGCCGAAAGAAGTTTTTTATTCATTGTTTTTCACCAACCGAATAAACCAAAATGATTTCCGCAAAATACACGGATTTCCCAAAAAGCGCAAGATTGCAGGGCGAAAAGGAGTAAGAAAAAATAAATGAGCATTAAATCAGCATTTGAATCGGAGGGAGTAGACTTTTCACAAGTAATGAATCCACCGGAACCGTGGGACGGACGTGCATTGATTAAAAATATCAATGGCAAACTGTGGTTTTGCTGTCCTTACTGTGAGAAAAAAGCACTTTTGCTGAACCCAGATACCAAAATCAAACATTTGACCATGAAATGCAAGGGGAGCAATTGCAAGAAAGAGTTTGAGGTGAATGTATGAACGTAAAACGGATTAAATGCATCTTGACAGGCGGTTGCAAATTCAGGGACGGAACCATATCAGAATGCAACGCCAAGGAAAAGACCTGTACGATCACAGAAACCTGTTGTAAATGTGGGAAGAAGTATACGGCGGTGTTTACTTACAAACAGTTAGGAATTCCGGAATGAGACAATAAAATAAGCAGTCAAGAGAGCCATAGAGCCAGACTAAATCCTAAAAGAAAGGAGGTCTGGCTCTTTTTTATGCAGAAATTTACAGAGGGTTCATTTGAGTGGTATAGAGCAATCCTGAACCGAATCATTAAAGATGATATGACCGTATACCAGAATCAGAAAGACTGTCTGGATTTGCTTTTGAATATGAATATTGATCTGCCTTTTGCGGATAATTTGGAAGCACAGCAAATGGCAATAAAAGTAAGCAAGTACGCTCATAACATAGCTGCAAGGCAGGCTGCGCTAACTGGAAGTGGTAACTTCGATGATATTTACTGGCAGTATTTATTGTTGGAAGCTCCGTGGTTGTTTGAAAGTTATCTGTACTATATGGAAAAGAACAGACAGCCACGAAGAAAGTTCTATGAGCCGAGGAAAAAGACACTGAATATCCTTGCTCAAGACTTGCAAGATTTGGAAGACAGAAAGATAGAGTTCCTTGGTGTTTCCATGCCACCCCGAACCGCAAAATCCACAACCTGTATATTTTTTCTGTCATGGATAATGGGAAAACGCCCAAATAGTCATAATGCCATGAGTGGTCACAGTGGAATCCTTGCCGATGGATTTTACGGAGAAATTCAGAATCTTATATCTACACCAGAATATACCTTTAATGAAATTTTCCCGGAAGCTACTCTGGAAAAGAAATCAGCCGAGAAAAAAGAAATCAACCTTGGCGCACCAGACCGATTTTCCACCCTGACATGTCGTGGTATTGATGGAACATGGACAGGATCTGTAGATATATCATCAGATGGATACTTATATGTGGATGACCTTGTCCGTGACAGAACGGAATCATTAAGCCCAACACGACTGGAAAACCGGTATCAGGATTACCTGAACGTTCTGGTCGACCGTAAAAATGACGGAGCAAGAGAGCTGATGGTCGGAACTCGATGGAATGTTATGGATCCCCTTGGAAGAGTGGAATCTGAAAAGAAAAATAATCCACGATACCGTTTCAGAAAAATTCCGGCATTGAATGAAAATGGAAAATCTAATTTTGATTACGATTATGGAGTAGGTTTTTCCACGAAATATTATGTTGATATGAAATCAAGGCTGGATGCTAATGAATGGCAAGCAAAATATCAACAAAATCCATTTATCCGTGAAGGAATTCTTTTTCCGGAAGATGGACTTCGGTACTATAATGGAACACTTCCAGAAGGAGACAGCCGTGTTGTTACTGCCTGTGACGTAGCATGGGGCGGCGGAGACAGTCTTTCAATGCCGATTGGACGTGAGTATGAAAATGGAGATGTGTACATTTTTGATTGGGTGTTCAATAAAGGAACAAAAGAGGTTACTCTTCCAATTGTTGTTGGAAAAATCATCGGAAATGAAATCCGGCAAATTAATTTTGAAGCAAACAACGGTGGAGACATGTACAAAATGTACGTGGATGAAAAGCTTAAAGAACAGAAGTACAAATGCAGCTGTACATCCAGCCGTGCACCGGGAAACATGGAGAAGATGTCAAAGATCATAGCTTATTCCGATGATGTTAAAAGGAATTTTATATTTTTGGATGAAGATCATCGGAGTAAAGAGTACCAGGCTGCTATGGACGAACTTACTTTCTTTGTTCAGCTCGGAAAGAATGTTCATGATGATGCACCGGACGGTCTTACTCAGTTACAAATGTTTATAGAAAAAGGAAATGTGGCAACAGCCACTGCTACACATAATCCATTGTGGGGAAGGAGATTGTGATGAATACACGACAATATCTTGAACAGGTGCAGGATTCCGAAAGGAAGATTCAGAACAAAATACAGGAAGAGTATCGCCTGAGACTTCTAGCAACCGGCATATCTTCTTTTTCGAATGGAGATAAAGTTCAGACTTCCGGTGGAAAAGACCGTGTTGGCGATGCTGTAACCAGAATCGTTGAGTTGCAGCAGGAGATAGCATCTGACGTCAAAGGGCTGGCGGAGCTGCAAATGAAAGTTTCCAGAGATATTAATGACATGGAAAATTCCATGTATTCATCCTTACTCCATAAGAGATACATAGAATTTAAAAATCTGGTCACGGTTGCAGACGAGATGGGATATTCTGTACAGCATATCCGTTCCTGCCATGGAAAAGCCATTGAAGCTCTGCGGAAACAAAAGCATTTTAAAAGTTAATATGTTTTAATATGGAATCATATGTTCTATGTATAATATAATGTAACCTGTAAAACGAGCATCGGAGAATAATCCGGTGCTTTTTTAATGCCCAAAAAATGGGAGGTGTAGGCGATGGGCAGAAACAAAATGAATTTCATTGACTTATGCCAAGGCGAATTTGGTCGCAAAATTGCCTATACCGGTGTAAGTCAGATCACAACAGCAAACGTCAGAAAAGTTGTTTCTGAAACAATCGGCACCCATAACCGGAACAGGGTATTGATTGACTATCTATATCGGTATTACAAGGGAGATCAGCCGATTCTCTATAGGGAAAAGGTGGTGCGACCGGAAATCAACAACCGTGTATGCGAGAATCATGCACTGGAAGTTGTCCGCTTCAAGGCATCACAGACGTACGGCGAACCTATCCAGTATGTGTGTAAAAAGAAAAAAGCGACAGAAGAAGCAAATGAGCAGGTGGACTTATTCAACGACTATCTGGATGAAGCAAACGCAGAAGCCAGAAACATTGAACTAGGTACTTATCAAAGTGCTGTAGGAACCGCATACAAGGCGGTTCTGAAAGAAGAAGACTGGTCAAGTGATAGCGATTTACCGCCGTTCCGACTTTTTATCCCGTATCCAGGTGACTGTTATATTGTTTATTCCAGAAAAAACGGGAAACCGATGCTTTCTATTCAAATTCTTAAGAATGAAGATGAACAGCAATATTATTTGTGTTTTTCGGCAAAACAATATTTCGAGATACAAAACGGGGAAATCACCAAATCTGGAGTTAATGGTTTTGGCGGAATTCCTGTGGTTGAATATCCAAATAATCATGACCGACTTTCCGATATCGAAATTGCGATATCTATGTTTGACACTATGAATAATATGCAGTCAAACAGAATGGATGGCGTAGAACAGTTCGTACAAGCTCTGATGAAATTTAAAAACTGTGAAATTGATGAGAATGAATTTTTGAAGATGATCAAGCTCGGTGCTATCTCTGTAAAGGATACCGGAAACGGTTGCCAATCAGATGTGGATTTAATGACCGCAGAGCTAAATCAGACGGAAAGCCAGGTCGCAAAGGATGATATTTACAGCAACATGCTTATCGTTGAGGGAATGCCGGACCGGCAACAACAATCTTCCGGTGATACCGGACAGGCCGTGTATCTTAGAAACGGATGGGATTTTGCAGAACGCAGAGCGAAACTGGACGAGCCATTTATACGGGAAGCTGAGAAAGCAACTGCCAGAATCATTCTGAATATCATTCGCCAGACTACAAAGGATATTTCAATCTCAACAAGAGATTTTGATGTAAAGATAACCAGAAACCCAACAGATAACATGCTTGTCAAAGCACAGGCGCTTGACTATCTGTTCAAGAATAAAATCCATCCGCTGATTGCATTAATTACCTGCGGACTTTTCAGTGACCCACAAAAGGTATACGAAATGAGCTTGCCTTATCTGGGAACTGTATACCCCGAATTGGTAGACCCGGACGCGGAAATGCAAAAAGCGCAACAATTGATTGACCAAAATGGTCAGAACCCGACTGTAATTGATTCGGCGGTGAATTCTTCAGCCACCAATCAAAACTCGTAAATTCAATTATCAAAGGAACCAAGGAATAACATCCAAGGTTCCTTTTTTAATACACAAAAATAATGCAACAGCCCGTGAGCGTAAACCGGGTACAGATCATGTGCGGAGCGAACCGTGTGAAAAAGTGTGATGGTCTGAAAGAAAGGAGATTTCTATGACAAGAGAACAGGCGAAGCAAGTACTTATCGGCTTTGGAATCGAGGAGCCATCTGAAGAGCAGGTGACCAAATATCTTGATTCCGTTGAAACAGAAACAAAGAAAGTGAAAGAAAAGAACACTTCTTTAAAAGAAAAAGCTGATAAGGCGGATGATCTGCAAAGAGAACTGGATGAGCTGAAAGCTCAGAACATGACTGATGCCGAGAAACAGGAAGCCGAAAGGCAGAAAGAGAAGGCAGAAAACGAAAAGAGAATTTCTGATTTGGAAAAAGCACTGGCTGAATCTAATAGAAAAGCTCTTACCAGTGAAATTACATCAGCCTTTGCCAATGCAGGTCTTTCAACGGAAACATATGCGAGTGCTATTAAAGCATTTTCATCCATGCCAGCGGATAAATCTGAGGACGTGATGAAAGAAGTCAAAACTTTTGTTGAGGGGATTTCCGAAGCAAATAAAGCAGCTCTGGATAACGCTAAATCCGAATGGGAGAAAACAGTTCTTAACAACACTCCAAATCCGGGCGGTGGAAATTCAAAAAATCAGAAAAAAGATGATGAGGATAGCCCAGCGGCTAAGTATGCCAAGGCTTATTCAGCACGTATGAATCCTAAAACAGAGCCGGTCAACGATAATGCACCGGTTAATTTTTGATAAGAAAAGGAGATTATGATTATGGCTTTTATGAAAACAAAGCAGTATGAGTCAACCACGAACATCCTTGAATCTGAGGTTGGCCTTGTTCTTAAAACTTATACAGCAGATCAAACAAATGCAGTAGCAGTAAATGACAGAAAAATCATTAAAGCAGGTTCCGTATATCCGACAAATGCAACCGGTGCTAAGGGAATTGTGTTTGAAGACGTAGATATGACCGACGATTCCAAGAGACCGATTTCCGTAATCGTAGCAGGACGTGTCCTCGAGAAGAGGCTTCCTGCAACAGTTGATGAAACTGCAAAGAAAGAACTTACGGCACAGGGAATTGTTTTTGTAACCACTACAGACCCAGTATTTTAAGGAGGTATAACCACTATGCCATACAATGTATTAGAAGCTATTACAGCAGAAGAAAGATTAAATTTCGCTCAGAATTTTTCTGTGGCAAGACCTGGTATCCTTGATACCATTTTTCCGGATGTAAAAACACCGTATTGGAAAGCCGAGTATTACAGACTTATGGCTGGACAGCGGCTTCCAGAGGTAGCGTTCGTTCATGCTCTCGATACTGAAGCAGAAATTGGTTCCAGACCGGGATTCGAGAAAGTCCTGACTGAAAAACTCTTTATAAAGAGAAAAATCAATCAGTCCGAACGTCTCCAGGAAGCTATCGAAAATGGCGTTCCGGATGACAAAACTCTCACAAACTTTGTTTTCGATGATGCCACGAATCTGTTTGAGGGTGTTGTTGGAAGAGCAAACATCATGAAAGGTCAGTTCCTTTCAACTGGTATTGTGAAAATTGATGAAAATAATGTAAAAATGGATATCGACTATGGCGTACCAAACTCTGCAAAGGTTGCCCTTGCCGACTGGTCTATGGTAGATGCAGATATCATGGGCGATATTCAGAAGATGGTAACTGTAGCTGAGGATTCTGGATATGTAGTAACAAATGCAGTCACATCCCTGAAGATGATTAACTACATGAGAAACAATACAGCTATGCAGACAGCTGTTCTGGGAGCTGCGAATAAGCGTCTCCTTACCAGACAGGAACTTGCAAACCTGCTCATGCAGGAATACGGAATTACTATTGATCGTTGCGATGAGAAATTCCGTTACAGAAAAGCAGACGGAACTCTGTCAACCGGAAGATACTTCAAAGAGGATGTATTCACTCTTTACGAAGCTGATGCAGGCGGTTCTTTCGGTACTGGACTTTGGGGGCCTACACCAGAGGAGAACGAATACAGACAATTCATCCAGGAAGAGAACCGTTCCTTTGTTACTCTTTCCATGTGGGCTACACAGGATCCAGTTGCCGTATGGACAAAAGCATCCGGTATGTTCATCCCGGTAGCACCGAAAGCCAACGGCGGTATCGTTATCGGTACAAAGGGGGAATAAACGGGCATAACCTTGACAAAAACAGCCAGTCACCGTCTGTAGCTAATGTTGCACATAAGTATACAGAAAGCGAGTTGTCCAGTATGACTGTAGTTCAGCTGAGGCAGCTCGCAAGTGACAATGGTTATGCCCTGACTTCTACGAATAAGGCTGGTATCATATCAGAGATTACAGCACAGCAAGGGTAGGTGATACGGTATGGACGAACAGCTTATAAGCGATCTGACAACATATCTGGAAGATGATGAGCAGACTGCAAGGATGATTCCTTTGGCGGTTAAAAGAGCTATTCGGTCATTCCAGAAAAAGCGTAACTATCCTGAAAGTTATACGGAAGAAAACATCAGTAAAGATATGGATAAATGCTATGATTGCGTGTTCGATTTGGCTCTTTACTTCCTTGTGAAGCAGGGAGTTGAATTTGAATCATCTCATTCGGAAAACTCTGTAAATGCAGGGTGGAACTCCGAAACAGAGATTTTTGTCAATCATGGCGTTTTTCCTTTTGCCAGAGGAATCTGACAGAAGAAGTAGGTTGAGAACGTGACGCATTTCCTCCCAGGCGTTGCTGGGGTGTTTCATTATGAGGTGGGAAGAAACACAAAAAAATGTAATGGGAGCGAAGGAGAGTAGCGATGGGATGTGAACAGAATTGCTTTAACGAACACCGCTTAGAAGAATTGGAAAAAGTTGTTCACGAAATGAAAGAGAAGCATTCTAAACGTGACGGAATTTTTTTTGAACGTATCAATGCGCTTGAGACCAAAATTGTTCTTTACAACAATGATCTCGGACACATAAAAGATACGGTGGATGAAATGAATGATAATTTAAAATCCCTCATGGAAGCCCCAGCAAAACGCTACGATACGATTGTTGTTTGCGTTATCACAGCCGTGATCGGGGCTATTGTAGGGTTTGCGTTAAGCGGTATTTTTCCGGCATAATAAGCAATTCCACTTGTAAGGGAGGCGGTGGGATTATGAATTATACAGACTTTTCAGAAGATGAAAGAAAGTTTTATCTAAGCGAATCCGGGTTTGATTCCCGGGAAAAAGAATTTTTCCGGTTGAGAGTTTATGAGGAAAAGACACTGTTTGAAACAGCAGAGATTATGGGGTATAGTCCAAGAACCATTGACCGCATAAACCGAAAAGTAAAAAAGAAGATTGTTAAAGTTGCCCCGATGTATTATCGGGGCTTTTCTTTGTATCATGGCGAAAACATGGCGAAATAGTGTCGTTCAAATACTTAAGTTTCTCTCCTATAATGTAAGTATAGAAAAGCTTACAGAGATGGGAGGAACGCGCTATGGCATTTTATCCATATTATCCACAACCATTGAATCCATATCCGCAAACGCCGGTACAACCGTATCAAGATAGATTGGCGCAGTTGCAGAACAACTACCAACAGGCAATGCCTTATGGACAAGCGCAGATTCAGCAGCCAGTGCAGCAGATGTCACAGGTTGCCATGCTTCCGGGACAGATGGTTGATGGCATTGATACTGTGAAAGCGAAAGATGTGGATATGACCGGGAATCCTGTCTATTATCCAAAAACAGATGGTACAGAAATATACAAAAAGCAACTACAAGCAGACGGAAAAAGCAGAATTTTTGTTTACCGGATTATGGATCCAGACGAACAGCAGCAACCAAAGCCCGAAGAAAAACCGATTGACATAGAAGCTATGTTTGATCAGCTTCGGAACGATGTTTGTTCTGAGATTTCTGAAATAAAGAGCATGTTCCCAACGCAGATGCCGGGAACACCGGAACCTAAGCAGAACGGAGGTAGACAGAAATGAATTTCAATCCAAACGCCATGATGCAAAAGCAAGTCGAAAGAATGATTTCTCAGAGGTTTGGAAGTGTTGATAACATGATGAACAACATGAGTAAATTTGCAGGAAATAATCCAACATTGAAAAATGCTTTGGATTTGTACAAAAAAGGTGATACAGACCAGCTTCATCAAATTCAGCAAAATGTATTTAACGAAAAGCACTTATCACCAGACGGAATTATCCAGAAATTCCTTGGATTATAAAACACTTCCCCATGATTGGGTGATTTAAAATCGCTACAATTTGGGATGACAGCCGCGGATGTCTCCTATTGTAAATAATATTTAAGGAGACTAAAAACATGATGAATGGTTCTAATTACAGTCTTAGCGACATTGCAGCTGCTACAGGCTCTAATAACCGTGCCAATGACATGTGGGGCGGCGATGGTTTTTCACTTATTTGGCTCGTACTGATCTTCGCAATCTTCGGATGGGGAGGTTTCGGCGGCTGGGGCGGTGGCTTCGGCGGTAATGGTGGAAATGGTGCAAACGGTGCCGGTTTCCAAGGATGGGCTACACGTGCCGATATCAATGAGGGCTTTGCTCTTAACGATATCCAGAACGGTATCAGAGGTATTCAGCAGGGTATTTGTGACAGCACATATGCTCTTAACAACACCATGCAGAGCGGTTTCAACGGCATGAACGTTGGAATGCTTCAGGGCTTCAATGGCGTTCAGCAGGCAATCAACGCTGATACTGTAGCCGGTATGCAGAATACCAACGCATTACAGTCTCAGTTAGCGAACTGCTGTTGTGAAACCAGGGAAGCTATCCAGGGCATCAACTACAACCTGGCTACCAACACTTGTGCTCTTCAGAACACAATGAACAACAACACCAGAGATCTTCTGGAAAATCAGAACAGCAACACGAGAGCACTGTTAGATTTCTTGACTCAGGATAAGATTGCAACATTACAGGCAGAGAACTCTGACCTGAAACGTGCTGCTTCTCAGGATCGTCAGAGCGCACTGCTTACAACTGCAATGGCTTCTCAGACACAGCAGTTAATCAATGCGATCAATCCGGCAGCTATCCCGGCATACGTTGTTCCGAATCCGAACACCTACTACGCTGGATGCAATGGATACAACAACGGTTGCTGCTAAGTAACTCACCCTTAGAGGTTGACTAATTCTAAGAGGTGGGTTCCGGCTCACCTCTTATTTGATTGAGAGGTAGAAATATGAGTTGTAAAAATGTTTGTAAGCTCTGTAATCATCTCGTGATAAGCCAAGCTGTTGCGTTTACTGGGGGCAATCTTGTAATCACGATTCCAGCAGGCAGTTATTCCAACGGAGAAAAGTATTGTATTGTGGTCGCACAAAGCATACCAGAAGCCACTACAATTACTGCCCCGGTGATGATTCAGATAGGAACGGGAACAACCCTGTATCCGTTACAGAGCCGCTGTTGTGCACAGGTCACAGCTTGTGGCGTTAGAACCAGGACTAAATACGCAACCCGAGTAGCGACAAGTGCAACTGGTGGAGTATTCAAGATGTTAGGAAACCCGGCATGTAGTCCAAGCAACAATTTGACGGTAATTAACGGTACAGCCCCAACGACAGATACACCTGTTACACAGGCTGTTAGAAAGGGGGCACTGTAATGCATAAATGTGCAATGGAAATGGGAAAATGGGCTATGGAAAAAGCGAAAGCCCATGGATTCGATAACCTCAGTTCTCAGGACTGGGACGATTTGAAAGACTGCATGGAAGCCGTAAAGTGTGCAATTTGTGCAGACAAAGACTACAGAATCGTAGAAGCTATGGATGAATGCGAACAGGAAGAAAAGTATCTTGGGCGCATGGGTTACGACAAGTATCGTTATTCCAATGGCAGATTCGCTCCAAAGGGCAGAGGAAGCCGTATGGGATACAGACCGTACCTGTACATGGAAGATGATGACTGGATGGACGAGTATCCGAACAATCCAGAGATTGAACGTAATATGTACCGCATGGGTTATCATCCAGACCGTAGCGACATGAGGATGGATGGAATGAACCGTCAGCAGTCCAGATACGGCGAAACCTACGACAGATACAGCGAAAATCGCAGGCATTACCACAATTCCAAAGATGCAGATTCAAAACAGAAGATGGACAGTTCAATGAAAGAGTACACGCAGGATGTTATTCGCACCATGTCTGAGATGTGGTCGGATGCAGATGCAACCCTTAGACAGCAGATGAAAACTGATTTGACTAAGCTTCTTCAGCAGATGAACTAAAAACAAGGCCCTTGCTACAGAAATGTGGTAGGGGCTTTTTAGCTATGAGGATTGATTATGGAGAAATGCAAAATAAATGTTCTTGGAACGGATTATAGAATTATTCCGAAAGAATTAAAAAATGCAGATGCTGATGGTTATACAGACAATACATCAAAAGAAATTGTCATCAGAATAGACAATGCGAATAATGTTGGAGATTTTGATTTTTTGCAGAAAAAACAGTTGAGACATGAAATCATTCATGCGTTCTTGTCGGAAAGCGGATTGCAGTGCAATTGGCAACATATGGAACAGTTCGGACATGACGAAACTACTGTTGACTGGTTTGCGATTCAATCTCCAAAGATTTTTGAAGTATTCCAAGAACTTGATTTGATTTGAAAAGGATGGTGAGAAACCATGCTAAAGCAATTTTATATGAACGGGCAAAGATGGAGAGTCCGATTCACTTATCCGGAGAATCCGGTGCTGATTGACTGTACCGGCACTATGACCTGTGCTGTGACGGACGGAAACACAAGAATTGTTTGGGTTTCTAACGCTATTTCGGGCGAATTTCTTACAAGGGTAGTTCTACATGAGTTTAGCCACGCAATGATGTTTTCGAGCGGTTTTCTTAAAGAACTACATAGACTTGTACCACGTGAGAATTGGGTGGAAGCGGAAGAATTGATTGCTAATCTGATTGCCGACAAAGCAAGGCAGATTTTTGAAATCGCATATGATATTGTAGGAGATGAAGCGATACATTTTGTTCCGTATTTGCTGGAAAAAGTGGCGTAAGATAGGTGATTTCTTAATGAATTAAATGGGAATGTCATGCATTACTATTTTATTTGAATCCAATTGTTCCATACTTTATTATCCATCCTTCGACAGAATAGTTCTCCTCTCGTGGAGAAAGCGATTAGATTCAAAAAATCACTATTGCCATTTGTCGCAAGAACAATAGCGTCAACCCATACGCCAGAACTATTTATTGGCGAATTTTTAGCAGTTCCTAAACCGGAGTAGACACCTACTTTTGTTACTGAATCCCAATCAGATATATTATTATTAATTGTCCGAAGTGAGGGCTTACTATAGATTTTGTTAAGAAAATTGTAGATTAAAGATTTGAGTTGAGGTATAATATATAAACTGTATAAATCTAGGGGGGTGGTTAAATGGTATTTAGCAAGGCAAAATTGTTTAAAAACAATCAATCGAGTCATGGAACTGTATGCGTAGTTCCTTATAATGATAATATAGAATACTATACATTCCTCAAACAACAAAGAGAAGTAGGTAACAAACAAATAATCATTACATCTGATATAATGATTAATATTATTCGAAAAGTATGTTTGGAAAGAAAGTTTCACATCTATAAAATAGTATTAGCTGAGGAAGATTCAGAAATAGAATATGAATTAGATAAGCTAATCATGCAGGTGCAGAATAATGCGGCTTATTTTGGAGACTTGATTGAAAAAATCCAATTTTTGTCAGAACAGTCCTCAATAGATTTGGCAAGAGTATATATGAAGGGACATTTTTCGAACGGTTTTACACCTAATTTATATGTTCAAGCAAATGGAATTTTGGGGGTAAATAGTGAATCATTTGATGAATTGACACAAGAGATAAGCACCGTTGTTGAGAGGTGTTTGGCAGGATGGTAAAAGGAATATGGAAACTGGTTACTCCTATAATAAGTGCTATAATTGGTATTTATGCAACAAATACATTCAATGTATTTGCTATATTACCATTTGTTCCTGATGAACATTTGTTTGATATATGCATTACAGTTTATTTTGCGATTGCTGATATAATCATTGAGCTAATAGCGGAATTGATAACAAAATCAGTTAAGAATTTTTTTACTTCTGAACTAGAGGTTATTATGGGGGTACCAGGTGCAAATACGAATTTAACATCTAATGCGATAATGACTTTCAATTCTCAGAGCTTGGCGGAAGCCATTATAAAAGTAAATATTCGTGGAAGAAAAAAACATTTTAAGGGTGTTGAATTAGTTATAAAAAAGCCGGCATTTGCGGAAATGCAAGCAGTATCAAGTAGAAGAGAAGTCTATGTAGATGATGATTACCATGTTAATTTGGAAGCACTTTTTGGAAATGGTGATCGGATTGAAAGCAAACAAGAATTTCGAATTGCTTTAATCCAAGATGCAGTAGATGGAAATACTGAAGCTACAATTTACCCAGAGTTAAGCATAAAAAAATGTAATATTATTTTTAAACGTAATAGTGCAAAATTAAGAACAGGGAGAGAATAATGGCATCAACGACAAGATGGCGGGATACTGTAGTAGAAAATATTGATCAAGCTATACAAAATTTAATAGATGACGTGACTGAAGAAGAGAAGGTAACTAACATTATATGGGAAAACTGGTCAATACAGAAATGTTTTACTGATAATCAAACAATTAAGTTGAATGGAAAAGATATCAAATTTAATTACATAACATATGCATATGATCAAGTAGACACAACGAATGAGAATAAAACTGCAAGAAAAGACGGATTTATTATTGTGTATTCCACTGGTTATGATGTAAATTACATCATAGACCAAAATTCTTATGCGATGAAACTTTTACGGAAGTTATTATCTTATAATGGGCGCAATGAACTGGAAAGAGGTAATTTTGATTTTTCTAATGATTTCTTTAGTTGGCTGATATATAGGGTATATAATAAAAATTGTAATATAGAAGTTTTTCTTGAGAAAGAAAAAAAACTTACGGTAGATACAATAAAAGGAATATTATTAGTACATTGGCATTCTTGCTTGAAAGTCGAAATTTTAATCAAATTAAACTTGATTTAAATTACACTGATCATTCAAATGTGAGTTTGGCTTTGCAAAAAGGAACTGTAAATGTATTAATGAATGAATATTCAGGAATATTTGAAGATGATACGCCAGAAGAAAAGATTGCAAAAGCATATCTTCTTATTTATTTAGAGATTTTGCCAATTCTGTTTCAAGAATATTATATTTCATTCATTTGTCTTAAATCAAAAAAAGTCCCCAGACTGAGGAAACCGGGGACTGGAATACTATGAAACCCGGGTGTACGCTGTTCCCTGATTTCTGCATAAGAATAGCACGAAAACTAATTCCTGTCAATGGAGGGTGCGTATATGAGAGGTAGATTTCGCCAGAAACAATCCGTATGGATTTCAACAATAACAGAAAAAAACAGTGGGATGGATAAAACTCTTGTCTATTCAAAACCGCAAAAGAAGAATATTTCAGTATCAGCAACAGCCGGCACGCCAGAAGAACTATCAGCCGGAATCGTTCCTGATTACGATCGGTACATTACAGTTTTTGACCGAACATTTCAGCCAAAAGAGGGCGATATCTTATGGATTGATGTCGTTCCGGAAATTGGGGAAGATGGAGCATTAATCCTTGATGAAGATAACAGCCCGACTGTTCTTCCTGATTACAGACTCAAAAGAATCCTTGATACTCAAAAAGGACAGGTTGCACGATACGGAATAGCAAAAATCGGTGGCAACAATGAGTAGGAAAACAATCCGATGCAGTTTGAACCATAATTCCTTGCGGTCTGCGATTCGGCAGTTGGAAGAATACCAGAAAGATATTCAAAGGAAGAATCAGATTTTCATTGACAAACTGGCTCAAGAGGGGATACAGGTTATCCAGACCACAATGGAATCTGTTCCGGCTGAAGAAAAAGGTTCTTACTACACGGAAGTTATCAACAACGGACATGGCGATATCGTTGGCGCAGCAGTCCGGCTTTCTGGAGATAAGGTTCTTTTCATCGAGTTTAGCGCCGGTATTTCTTACGGAACGGACAGCTATCCATTACCGTCTGGCGCTGATTATGGTGTTGGTACTTACCCAGATCAAAAACACGCTTACGACCCGAATGGATGGTGGTATGTAGATGAAAGCGGAAGAAAGCATCATTCCTATGGTAACAGGGCATACATGCCAATGTACCATGCGGAAGAAGCTATCATTATCCAGATACGCCATATCGCAAAAGAAGTGTTTGGAAGTTAAATATCATATACTAAAATATGGAATCATATGACACATATTTTGTACAATTAAGATGCGAAGCATCTACCGGAAAGGTAGGTGCTTTTTTCATGTCAAAAAATAAATCATAAAAGGTAATTGAACAGACAGGGTGATTAAATGCCAGAAATATTAAAAAACCCGATATCCGAGATATACGAGCGTTGGAATAAAGCTGTTGAGCCTGTAGTGGGTGAAGGAAATTTTTCAATGGATAGAAGCCAAACTCTTGCATCTGGAAAGAAAACCTATGCAAGACTTTACATGCTGGGGAACATTCTGACAGAAGGAGATCTTGAAGGTGATGAATGCGCCACGGTTCCAACTATTCAGATTGAATGTTTTGCTACTGGGACAAATCCACTGACAAAAGTATATCAAATTGATGACAAAAGCCATCAGTCCATGATTGACATGGGTTTCCGCAGGACTTACGGTCCTGAACTCATGGGAAACGCTGATGATAGTATCAAACGGCTTGTTAGCCGATATACAAGAATTTACACCGGGCAGTTGCTTGGTGAACGAAAGGAGTGAGAATGAATGGATCAAATCATGAATTATGTAAAGCCGGAACTTCTGGTTGTAGCTGTAGTCCTGTATTTTGTTGGAGTATTTCTTAAGCAGGCCGAAACTGTAGCTGACAAATACATCCCGGGAATCCTCGGACTTCTGGGCGTGGTTATTTGCGGAATCTATGTTTTTGCTACATCTACAGTCACAGGTGGACAAGAAATTGCAATGGCAATTTTTACTGCAATAACACAGGGAATCCTTGTAGCAGGACTGAGTACTTACGTGAATCAGATGATTAAACAAGTAAGCAAAGAAGAGTAGAAAGGGCGGTGATCCTTTTATCTCCCGAGCACAGGGTTACGTGCTAGAGCCATTAAGGCTCTTTTTATTGCAATAATTTATAGCCAAAAGGCAGAAAGGAGCCAAATATGGCAGCAGGAAATATCGCAGGAATCAGTACCGTTGGCGCTCTTACTGGTTATGCAGTAGAAACATCCGCGGGAGTAAAACCGACAAAATTTAAATTACTTCATAGAATCAACGCTTCTGATGAAATTGCTATTGATGTTGAGACCATCGGTGCGTCAGCACTTGAAGATGAAATTGAGAGAACAATTGCAGGACGTGGTTCTACAGGCGGTACCTTCAACGTGACCGTGAACGTTACTGATGAAACTATCAAAGAATGGGAAGACCTTATTTCAGCATATAAGACAGCCCATGCAAGTGGATTATCTATGTGGTATGAGGAGTATTACCCGGCACTTCAGAAAGCGTTCTTCACCAAAATTGAGCCACCGACTATTATTCCAAAACCGGCAAGAGATCAGAATGGACTTCTTACCGTCGACATGTCTCTGACTATCAATGAGTATGTTGGACCGGACACAGCAGTTAAGCCGGAAGAGGAAGCAGCGTAACTAAGATATCTAACTGGGAGGAAAAGATATTATGTACAAACTTTTAAAAATCGGAAACAAGGAATATAAACTCGAGTATGGCATTGAAGCATCTCTGTATGATGATTGTGTCAAAAGCGTAATGAATACACTTCTGGCAACAAGCGGTGGCGTAGGTAAAACGCCTGAAGAGATGATTTCCGGCATGGCAAATATTCCTAACACAGCATTAACTGTTTTTTATGCAGGACTTCTTCAATATCATGGCGACAACCCAGATGCGGACGGTTCTGTTCCAAATCTTGCAACTGCGAAGAAGGTTGCAGCGCAATTCATTCAAGAACACAAGGACGATGATCAGGGGAACTTTTATGGAATTTTTGCTATGTGTCTTGACCAGATGGAGGAGGACGGTTTTTTCAAACTGACCGGCCTGGAGAAATTCATGGACGATCTGAATATGACGGCCAAGCCGAAGAGATCTCCAAAGAAGCCGACAGATCATCAGAAAAAAGCTACAGCGAAATAATCTGGACAGAACTATATCCGGCAGCGGTTCGCATTGGCATGAGCCGGAAAGAATTTCTCAGAAGTACCATACGCGATTTACAAATAAGAATCCGTGAGTATGAGAAAAATAAACATGACGAGATAGAAACCCAAGTAAAATTGATGGAATATCAGGCATGGCTTTCTGGACTATATGTAAAAACAGCAGTATCATGTGCACTTTTTGGAAGCAAAGTCAAATATCCGGATAAACCAATTACAGAGAATTCAAAAAAGCCACAAGTTGAAGAAAAAATAGATGTTCCGAAGCGGTCTGAAGCTGAACTGAAGCAGGAAGAGCGTTATTACGAACTCATGATAAAAAAGGCAAATGCGAACATAGCCGAAATAGGGAATGAAAAGGGCAGGTAGGATGAGTAAAAATCTTATCTGCCCTTATTTTTTTTGATTAAAAGGAGGTATTTCTATGGCTGATAATACCATTGATACTCTTGACATACAAATTAATAGCAACACCAGGAATGCCGCAAAGTCACTGGGGAATCTGGCTAAAAAGCTGAAAGACGTGGACTCGGCTCTCGGGAAAGTCAATACTGGCGGACTTAGAAATTACGCTCGTGAAATCGGAAGAGTATCAGCGGCTTTACAATCATTAAATAAAACAAAAGTTAGTGTCCCAGACTTAACTGGATTAACCGGGCAACTCCGAAGCTTGGCAAAGGTCGACTTCACGAGCCTTGGGGCAAGTACAAAGTCTTTGCAGAATTTGGCGGCCGGATTGAACTCTTTAAAAGGCGCTTCCGGTATTTCAATACCTAAGATTGACACGAAGAATGTTAAGTCCGCAGTGAACGCTATTCAGAAGTTTCAGGAGATTGATGCCGCAAAAATGCAGCCTGCAATAACTGGGGTTCAAAGAATCGCTGGAATTATGAATACGCTCAACGGAATGGATTTTAAGGATTCTAAAATCACAAATGTTATTAATTCTGTAAGGCGCCTCACAGAAGTAGACATGAGCGGCTTTGACACCAGTAAAATGGGAGAAATCATCAAAAACATTGATAGTTTGAACAATGTCGAAGATGTTTCTTCTGGTGTTAATCGCCTTGTGGGTTCATTAGCAAAGCTTTCTAATGCCGGAGAAAAAATTGGGCAGTCTGCATCGGGCTTGAATCTTCTCGGCAAGGAGCTGAAAAAAGTTGTCAATATGATGGCAGGCACGAGAACAGTTTCGGAATCGACAAATATGTTCGTGCAATCTATTGGTCGATTAGCAAGTGCGGGAAATAAAACCAGCCAGACGGCATCGCAGCTGGTTAATCTGGCTACAGAAGTAAAGAAGTTTTTCACCGCCATGCAGGACGCTCCGCAGATAAGTGAGAATACACTGAGAATGACAGAAGCCCTTGGGCAGTTGGCGGCGGCCGGAGGGAAAGTAGGGACTGCCACGAATACTGTAGTCAATTCCTTTAACAAGCTTTCCTCTATCGGTTCGGGACTTTCTTCGTTACTTGGTACAGTGGCGACAAAAGCAAAGAGCGGGATTGGATTTTTAGCAACCGGAATCTCTAGTCTGATCAATAGGAGCAGCGGGCTGAAGACAGCATCTTCCAACGTTGGTTCTTTCATTAAGACAGTCCTTGGCTTCAAAGCAGCTTCAGCCGTGATGAGCAAATTCAGCGAAGCTATGGGTGGAAAAGGAATCCTTGAGATCGGTTCCGATATCGCCGAGGTTGAGAACGTTGTAGATGTTGCCTTTGGAAGCATGGCAGATCAGGCGTATAAGTTTGCATCTACGGCGACAAAACAGTTCGGATTGTCGGAACTGGCGGCGAAGAACTATTCCGGAACCATGATGGCAATGCTGAATGCTTCTGGTGTGGCTCAGGAATCCGCTGCGAAGATGTCAACAACTCTTGCTGGATTAGCCGGAGATTTAGCATCTTTTTACAATATTGATACGGATACTGCCTTCTATAAATTAAGGGCGGGCATTTCGGGTGAAATCGAGCCTTTAAAACAGCTTGGAATTAATTTGTCCGTTGCAAATTTACAGGAGTATGCGTTATCTCAAGGAATCACGACGGCATACAACTCTATGACACAGGCTCAGAAAACAATGCTGCGCTATAACTACATCATGTCAGTTACAAGCGCACAGCAGGGGGACTTCGCTAGAACAGCCGGTTCTTATGCCAATCAGGTGCGTCTCCTTACTCTGAACATCCAATCCCTTGCATCCGTTATCGGGCAAGGTTTAATCGCGGCGGTTCTTCCCGGAATCCAGGCTCTTAATGCCTTAATGTCTAAACTCATGCAGGCTGCGGAAACATTCCGTGACTTCATGTATGTTTTGATGGGCAAAAAAGTCAAGGGATCCACAAGCGGGGTCGTAAATGATCTTGCTGGACTGGAAGATTCCGCAGCAGACCTCAGCGGATTACAGGATGCCGGAGATGCAGCAGCTTCCGGAATGGACGATGCTACTTCATCAGCGAAAGCTCTGAAGAAAGCTCTTTCTGTTCTTCCGTTTGATGAGCTGAATCAGTTGACAGATAACTCTAATTCGTCCGGCTCAACACCTGGTACCGGAACAGGCAACACCGGCACTGGCACAACACCGGCACTGGGTCTTGGTGGAATCACTGACCAGATAGATGATGCTCTGAATAAAGAAGAAACTCCTATCAATAAATGGGCTGAAAAAATCCGCAAAGCTTTTCTCAACCACGACTGGGAAGGTCTTGGAAAGACCATTGCAGATATGCTTAATCTTGGCATCCGAAAGATTTACGATGTTATTAACTGGAGCAATGTTGGCCCTAAAATTTCTGCATTTTGCGATGCTTTCACCAGAACTCTTAATAGTCTTGTTGATAATATCGACTGGGATTTAATGGGAAGAACAGTGGGAGCAGGTATCAATACTCTGGTTAATACCTTTGAGCTTTTGATCGGACCGGGCGGTATTGATTTTACCAACATTGGTAATAAACTGGCAGTTGGGCTCCGTGGTATGCTAGACGAAGTAAACTGGCCGAACCTTGGAAAAGTTCTTGGCAGTGGATTTATGATAAGTTGGAATATTCTGGATGGCTTCGTTCAGAGGATGTCCAAAGAGAATAATGCCGGGCTGACCGGATGGGAACAACTGGGAACAGCGGTTTCTGATGCCATGAATGGAGCGTTTAGTCGGATATCTTTTCCAAAGATAGCGAATACTATTGCAACCGGACTGAACGGCGCATTCCAAACTTTGGCTGCATGGACGAAAAATTTCAAGTGGGATGAACTGGTAAACAACATTTCTGGTGGTATCAATACATTTGTTGAAAAATTCAAGTGGAAAGAAAACGGAAAGTCCTTAAATACGTTCATTACAAATCTGCTGGATGCCCTTGTTGATATCGCAGAAAAAACAGACTGGGAAGCCTTTGGAGAGGGCATTGGTACATTTCTTAGCCAGATAGACTGGGGAGCCCATTTGAAGAAATTGGCTACAGTATTACTTGATGTTTTGGGCGGAATTTGGAAAGGACTTGGCAGTACATCCGCAGGAAAATTTGTAGATGCTGTTGTTTTCGGAATTGTCAGTTTCAAAGCATTTAACAAGATTTCTCCATTTATTGATGGCTTAGTAAAATTCTGTACAGGTTCGACTGTTGAAGATAAACTGTCAAAAGGTATGCAAAAGCTTCTCGGAAAGACAGTGGAATCCGCAGCAGAAAATTCCGGTTCATTATTCGGAAGCCTTGCCGGAAAAGCTGGAACCCTTGCCACAAAACTTGGTTCTCTTGCTACTGCTATAGCACCGCTTGTCGGAACTGCCGGTCTTATAGTCGGGATTGGTGCAGCTGCGGCCGCTGGTGTAAAAGGCTTGCAAAGTCTGATTGAAAAAATGCAGGGCGGAAATGGCATTGCTACGGAGTACGGAAATGCTATCAATGCTTTCATAGCTCAACTTTCAAGCTCTGGTGCAATCACCGAGGATGAAGCGAATAAACTCTTCAAGCTGTCTGAAAGCATGGAATCCTCCGGTACATCTGCCAGCGATGCTTATGCAAAAATTGCTGAAAAACTTGGAACTTATGGTGTAACATCCGATCAGGCACAGCAGGCTCTTTCCAGATTATCTCAGCAGCAGTCAATTACATCCGGTTCACTGACCGGACTTCAAACAGCAATGGATGGACTTGGAAACTCTGTAAGCAATACATCTTATAAGATTGATGCCTCCAAACTCTCTTATGATGGACTTTATGATGCCACGAAAGCAATGTGGACACAACTTGGATTAACAAGAGATCAGTATACAGCTCTTGACACTGTTATCCTAAATGGCGAAAGTACCAAAGCCACAGCAAAACAGACTTACGACAACCTTATTGCAACCTTAAAGGACATGGGAGTCAATACCCAAACAGCAGCTAAGATTATCGGACAAGTTATGCCAGATGCCTTGGTACAAGCTTCCAACACCGCAAATTCTAGTGGAAATTCTATGAAAAACAGTATTTCCAACAATACCAAAAATGCGGCTGATAATGCAAATAGAAATCTTGATTCTATTAAATCTACAGCCAATAGTGTGCTTCCAAGCGTAGCCACAGCAGCAAGTACAGCTTTTGGAAAAGTCAATACGGAAGCAACTACCAAATGGGGAAATTCTTCCCGCGAAGTAACCAAAAATGTTCGCCAGATGAAAATTGATGCCGGAACCGAATTGGCCCGCATGGATAATACCGTCCGAAGCCATTTTGGAAGTCAGTACAATATTGCACTTGGCAAATGGAAAAATCTCGGGAGAGATGTTTCTTCTTACATTCGTGGCAGCATGAACACCAGCGTTGCCAATGGCATCAATACCATAACGAACACAATTAGTCGGAACTTTGGAAATATGTACAGCATCGGGCAAAATGCTATGCAGAACCTCCGAAACGGTATGGAGTCAATTAATATCAGAACCCCTCACATTTCCATGGACTATACTGACTGGCAGGAAGGCAATACCCATAAGTGGCAATATAATTCGAGAGTCTCTTGGTATGCAAAAGGTGGCCTTTTCAATGCGGCCTCTGTGATTGGTGTTGGTGAGGCTGGAAAAGAAGCAGTTCTTCCGTTAACCAATAAACAGGCCATGAAAAATATTGCTGACAGCATTACCGGAAACATGCCGGAGGGAAGCGTTGGTCTGAGCAAGGAAGAAATGACTCAGGCGGTGACACAGGGCGTGGCTATGGCTATGATGAACATGAATGCTGGCGGAAACACATCTCCACAGTATATTTCCAACACGATCAATCTTGACGGACGCGCTATTGCGAAAGCAGTCACAAAAGCCCAGAATGACAACAACCGGCGTAAGAATCCCAGCCCGGCATGGTAGAAAACCATTGCTATTCCTGCCGGATTGCGGTATAATAAATGAGTAACAAGTAGCACCTATATCTTGTTATATTGTGCGAAAAAAAACAAAATATTGAGCAGACTTGTAAGATGATATTTACTTTGGGGTTGAAACAGTGACCCGTTTTCCGTGATACCGTCTTGGAGTCTGCTCTTTTTTGTTTCCAAACTGGTAAAACCAACAGGCTAGACCGATCATCGAAAAGCGTAAACCGTAATACGCCTGCCTGTTGTTTTTATAAATTACGGATTCTGGCTATTCCAAGGCGAGCCATATTGAACCAATACGGAGGTTATCTATTATGAGAAAAGAACAGTCTATTTCCGAAAAAAGAGAACGAAATTTTACTGGCGTTTTTATACCGTCACGATTATATCTTACAAACAAATTCAGCCCCAGGGAAAAATTTTTATTAGTAGAAATAAATAGTCTTCGCAGGATAGATAGAAGCGGAGATTGTTTTGCAAGCAATCGGCATTTTGCGGATTTCATTGGCGTATCGGAACGTACCGTTCAGTCAATGCTAAATGGATTAAAAACGGAGGGATATGTAAAAGCATGGTATGAATATGAAAAAGAAAACCCAAAAGTTATTCATTGTAGGCACCTTGTTTTGACAGAAAAATTTTACGAAGAATTTATCAATGAGCATGAGATGAAACAATCTTCTGAACATGGTGAGAAAAAACACATGGGGGACGGTGAGAAAAAATGCACCTCCCGTGGTGAGGAAACCTGCATGTATAAGTATAACAAGGAAATAAGTATAACAGAAGAAAAGAATACAGATAAAGACTTTATTTTAAAAAATAAAGAGAAAAAGACTTTATCAAAGAATGATAAAGGTTCAAAGACTTCTGCTCCTAATAATATTAATATACTAGATATAAATAATATACCCTCCCGGACAACTGAGCAGAAGGAAGTGTACCGCAAGCAAAAACAGAAAAATTGTTCTGAGAAATACCGGGACGAGGATGTACCACAGATTTTGTACAATGAGTTCAATTCACTGTATGGTGAACAGGAGAACATTCTGGAAGATCATGACATTTGTCTGACCATGGCGGTTATCACTTATTACTTTGAGCAGTACCGGGAACACATGGGCGAACAGCATGTAATGATCTCTGCCGAATACGCAGATCAGTTCATGGGAGTTATCATTGGTGATAATTCGCCACTTCTGAAAGTGGACGTGGAAGAAAAGGATGAGCTGCGATTCTATCAGGATATGATAGATGAGTTTTTTGGCTCAGACATCGGACAGCGAAATGGGAAAGACTTTGACCGTCACATCTGGTTGTTCTTCTCTGAGGGAAATCAGGATGTTTTGTGTGAAAGAGTGAAACAGAAATGGGAGAACCAGAAATATATTGACTAAAGCGGTCGAAAAACCACCGAAAATATCACGGGCGATAATTCCCTCGCATACCACGTAAAAATGGATTCTAGCAAAAATAAGTCAATCAATTATCAAGAAAGTGAGAAAAGAAAATGGAAGATGTATGATTTTGAATGTAGTATCAATGATCGCTTGTTCGACGGATATTGCCACGGCCTGTAAAGCGACAGGTTCAGCATGGCCGTTACTGGCATTTGTTTTGATTTCAAGATGGGTTTATCATCATTCTGATGACAAGGAGGATAAGGAATGAAAGACTATATCATATTTTCTAAAGAAGAGCTGGAAAAATTAATGAATGATCAGACTATGACGCTTAAACTGCGTGATGGCAAAGAAATCGCTTTTATGTCTGAGAAAAAATACGAAAGGCTGATTGATGGGGATGAATAAAAGAAAAATTCGGCTCCGGAAAGGCCAGTACAGAAACATCCGGAAGATATTGAACCTAATGGCAACAAAACGCGGAACAACAAATAATGAGTTGCGGATGCGTGGGCGAAAACCTACGAGGTGGAACCAGCTGATAATGCACCATAAATGAAAACCGTATATCTAGGGAGGGAAAAAGATGAAGAAAAAATTAAGAATCATGTTAGCGGCAATCCTGTGTCTGTGTTTTGCCACAGGAGTTACCGGATGCGCTCTGGTGGACGATACTATCAATGACATTAAAGGAAGTTTGGTAGGAAACGGATACACAATCCGTACTTACGACAACTACGGTCAAAAGGTCATGACCACGGTTGGCGACAAAATCAATGTTCAGGGAAATGCGGTTGAGACTACATCGTATGACAGCGATGGTTCTGTCATTATCGGATACGAGATGTCGTCCGTGATCACAATCAATATTGACGGTAAAGAAATCGAAAGCTGCGGTGATACTTGTATATTTGAGCAAGACGGTTTAGAGCCAGACGTGGATTTTGAGCAGACAGATATTTACAGTCATTCCACTGGGAAGCTTTCTGATAACACTTACATTGCTGGAATCGTAAATCGGTACAAGAACTATTTTGGAAAATCCAGAGTTGTTGTGATTAAATCTCAGCTTGGACAGCCTATCACAGCGTATTCTGGTGATGAAATATACTGGAAGATTCCGGAGAAGTTGCCGAAAATGACAAAGCTCATGATTGACGGGAAAGCCCTCTATATCCACCGGGCAAATTTCCAGATCATTGACACAGCATTGTTGGAATAAAACGGCTTAAATTCGGAGTTGAATTTTACTGATGATAAAATCTCCACGAAAATACAGAAAATGGATTCTAGGCGTTTTTTCTCAATTAATTACTGCAATTCTCGTTGTAGTTTCTTCTTGTCGGATGTATAATTAAGCTATCAATCCAGGGGAGGAAGAAGAAAATGAAAAAGTGGAAAAAGCTTACAGTGATCTTACTGGCAATGATCTTGGCACTTGCTATGGCGGTTCCGGTATCGGCGGCAACAGTTAAAATTAACAAAACAAAGGTGACGATTTGCACAGGGCAGACAATGCAGCTGAAGATGGTCGGAACGAAAGCGAAGCCAAAATGGTCTAGTAACTCAAGAAATGCGATTGTGAATAGTATCGGAAAAGTAACGGCAAAGACCCGAGGAACAGCTACGATCACTGCAAAAATTGGAAAGAAGAGTTATCGGTGTTTGGTGACAGTAGAAGCACCGAAGATCAGCAGTGCTAATATTTCACTGTACAAAGGGAAAACAGCACAGCTTAAAATGCTGAATACAAGGCAAAAATACAGATGGGCTTCTTCAAACACCAAAGTTGCAACAGTTTCAGCAACCGGCAAGATTACCGGAAAAAGCGCTGGAACTGCTTATATTTCCGCCAGAAGTGCGTCCGGCAAAATATTCAAGTGCAAAGTTATGGTTAAGAATGCTCCTAGTAAATCAAAAGGAGGCATAACATATCAGACAGCGCAGACATCAATCGGAGAAGTTATCATAATGGCAAATCATTACAATTATGCTGTCTCTGTTGATATTAGCTGCGCCTTTTATTTAAAAGGGAAAATGGTTGCAGTAAGGAATCAGTACAATACTTGTGTTATTGAATCGGGAAGAAAGTATGTGGCGTATCTGCTGAACATGGGATGTACCTGGGATTCTGTTAAAGTAAACTTGAAGCACCAGAAAGCTACTCATATGGATTTTAATATTAAAAATATTTCTTGCTCTTCAAGCCTGGGACAAAATGGAGTGGTTATGACCGTAAAGAATAAAGGAAAAAGAAATGAGGGTGTAAGAATCGCAGTTGTATACTACAAAAACAATAAAATTGTGGGATGCGACGATGATGTTTTTGCAAATGTTCAGAATAAAGGAGATGTGGATTTTGTAGAATCAAGGTTCCCATATGATTCAAATTTCAACACTATAATTCCAGACAGGTACGAAGTATATATTAACAAATCGTATGCTTATAAATAAGATCACGAGCCGGGGAGAAATCTCCGGTTCTTTCTTTTTACCGGAACATCATATGTTTTAATATGGAATCATACGATAGTAAAAATATATAATGAATAATCATAAAGTGTCTATCTTTCGATAGGCACTTTTTCATGTGCAAAAATGAGGTGATTATTCATATGGCAGATATTTTTATAAAAATTAATGGTGCAGCAATGCCTTGTCCTTCTTCGTTTACATGGGGACTCCAAGATATATCGGCATCGGAGTCCGGGCGTACTGACGATACGATCATGCACAAAAATCGTGTTGGACAGAAAAGAAAACTGTCAGTTGGCTGGAATGCGCCAGAGTGGGGAACTGCCTGCAAAATTGTACAGGCTGTAAACCCGGAATATTTTTCTGTTGAATATCCCGACCTCTTGTCTGGAAACAAACATGAAGTACGGACTTTTTATGTTGGTGACCGATCAGCGCCTTTTAAGTATTGGTGGGTTGGAAATCAACGAATGGAAGGAGTCCAGTTTGACTTGATAGAACAGTAGGAGGTGAGAGGTTGAGAAACATTTCTAACAGATTTAAAGCTGAACAGAATAAGGATAATAGAAATTATTTAAAATATGCAGACATTACGCTGACGGACGGCACAGTGCTTAATCTCACTAATGCTGATTTCTGGTCGAACGGGATGAAGTTTGAAGACTCTGTGTCTGATGATTCTGCATTTAAGATTGGTTCTGCAAATATTAATACGTTAAATTTATCAATCAATAACTTCGAAGGAAAGTACACAGATTACGATTTCACGGATGCAACAGTGATTTGCTATGTTGGACTTGAACTTGAATCTGCGGACACCAGTGCATTACTGTATACGACCGGGGCTAAAATATTAGATTCTGCTGGCGAAGAGATTATTGTTCATAAAAATGTGCTGATAGAAAGAATCCGTATCTGCACTATGACAGTTGTTGATACGCCATACCAGAACACAACAATCATTGAGTTAACTTGTGAAGACAATATGCGGAGGTTTGATTGTGATTATTCCGAAAGCAATCTCAGGTATCCGGCGACAAGAAAGCAGATTATACAGGATGCCTGCAATGTGTGCGGCGTAACTTTGAACACTTTGTCTTTTTATCAGGATAATTATTTAGTTCCAAGCAGGCCGGACGATGAAGCGTTGACTTTTCGACAGGTAATAGCATGGACTTGCCAGATCGGTTGCCAGTACGCGAGATGTGATCAATATGGGCGGCTTAATTTAGGGTGGTATAACACAGAGATTGAAGATGCGGATAGAATCAAGATAAATTCTACGAGCGGATTTTCACCGAATTTGGATGATGTCGTGATAACCGGAGTTCGGGTGACAGAGTATATCGAAGCTACATCCACGGACGAAGAACCTAGTTCATATTTATACGGAAGCGAAGGATATGTTCTGGAAATCAGCGAAAATAAATTAATTCCGCAGGGAACTGGTGAAACTGTAGCTGCGATGATTGGTGAGAAATGCGTGGGAATGTCATTTCGCCCGTTTGATACAGAGTGTTTGACAGATATAGCTATTGAATCCGGCGATGCTGTTCTGATTATTGATCGAAAAGGAAATAAATACAAAAGTTTTCTGACAAATGTAGTTCTGCAGCCCGGAGCATTCGAACAAATTTCCTGTAATGCTGAGAGCGCAGCCCGTAACAGTTCAAAGAACTATTCTCTGATTACGCAAGCGGCGGTAGCGGCAAGAAAATCTGTAAGGCAGGAAAGAACATCGAGGGAACAAGCTTTAAAAGAATTTGGCGAACGAATGGATAAGGCCACGGGTGTCTATACTACGGTTGAAACACAGCAGGATGGTAGCCGGATATTCTATCTGCATGATAAACCGACGTTGGCAGAATCCCAAGCTGTTTGGAAAATGACATCAGAAGCATGGGGAGTTTCTACAGATGGTGGAAAAACCTGGAATGGTGGTATGACCGTTGACGGAGATACTATAGTCCGGATATTAAATGCAGTTGGAGTTAATGCTGATTGGATTAATACCGGAGCGATCACGGTAAAAGATTCGGATGGAAGCACTTTGTTCTCTGTAGACATAGACACAAAATCTGTGTTTATCAGTGGAAATGTACAGATTGGCGGGAAAAAAACAATAAATCAAACATTTGCTGATTATTTGCAGGAAAGCAAAGATTATTCGGATGGGAAATTATCGGATTACGCAGAGACGGTCACAGGTTCACTTGGAGAATTGCAAAATCAGATAGATGGTCAGATTGAGACATGGTATTACGATTATGAGCCTACGATGGAGAATAAACCTGCTTCAGACTGGACGACTGAATCGGAGCGAAAAAAACATCTGGGAGATTTGTTTTTTAACAAAACGACCGGCTATGCATATCGTTTCATGCAAAGTGGATCCGCATGGGGATGGACACTGGTTCAAGATACGGACATTACGAAAGCGATGAAAGCAGCTGAGAACGCACAAGACACCGCAGATCACAAACGCAGGGTTTTTGTAACAAAGCCGGAGCCGCCTTATGACATCGGGGATTTGTGGTCACAGTCAAAGAACGAGGGCGGGGACATACTTACCTGTACAGTATCAAGGTCGATTGGCGCGTCCTACGTACAATCTGATTGGAAGAAATTAAATAAATATACTGATGATACGGTCGCAAACGAAGCCCTTACAGCAGCCAAACTTGCGAAAAATATGACCATGCAGCTTGATAATGATTATCAGGCTATCCCTGTAGATTCTGATGGAAATTACGAAAATTTCCCGGATTGCGATACGACAGTGACCGTAATGTACGGAACTGAGGACATAACCGATAGGTGTACGTATACTATTACGACATCACAAAATATTGACGGAACTTGGAGCAAAGAAGAAAAAAAATACACCGTCACCGGTTTGACCGCCGACAGCGGATGGGTAGACATTCGAGCAGTGTACCTGAACAACCTTGCAGTGTCGAAACGATTCAGCTTGGCGAAACAGTACGCAGGACCACAAGGAATACCGGGCGTTGGAAAAGACGGTAAAACAACATACCTGCACATCCGGTATGCTCCTGTAAAAAGTCCTACCGCAGCACAAATGACTACCACGCCAAATAAGTACATAGGAACATATACGGACTTTTCTGGCGTTGACAGTACCGACCCAAGTAAATATACATGGGCAAAATTTGAAGGCGACCAAGGTGCACAAGGGCCAAAGGGAGCGGATGGCAAATCCTCTTACACATGGATGAAATACGCAAGTCGCCCAGATGGACTTGATATGTCAGATAATCCGGATTATGTTAAGCTACTGGATTCCGCCGGAAGTCCAATTCTGGACAGTGCCGGTGATCAAATCTATACAGTGACACAGGCAACCTATATTGGAATCGCAACAAATAAGGATACGTCTACGGAAAGTACCAATCCAGCAGACTACACGTGGTCAAGGTTCCGCGGAGTTGATGGATATGACGGAAAAGATGGAGCAAACGGCATCCCGGGAAAAGATGGCAAGGATGGAAAAACTCAGTATACGCACCTTGCTTACGCCAATAGTGCTGACGGCAAGACGGACTTTTCAGTGGATGACGGAAACCGGAAGTACATCGGCATGTATGTGGATTTCATTGAAGCTGATAGCACAGACCCGACTAAATATACATGGTCATTGATTAAGGGCGCAAACGGAGCACAGGGTGTGCCGGGAGCACCTGGAGCGGACGGAAAAACACCGTACTTCCATATTGCTTACGCCAATAGTGCTGACGGCAAGACGGGGTTCTCTGTGGATGCTAGCGTTGACAAGCTTTATATCGGGCAGTATACCGACTACACACCGAATGACAGTACCGACCCAACGAAGTACAGTTGGACAAAAATCAAAGGTGAGCAAGGAATTGCTGGGCGTACCTACTTTTTCCGGAGCAATGCGGATGTTCTCTTGATGGGAGCGGATAAAAAGATAACACCGGCACCGCTCATTATAGATTCGTTTTACAGGGATGGAAATGGGGAACTAGCTCAAAGCCAAAAAGGCTGGTGGAAACTTGAAAAATCAACCAATAATGGTTCAACATGGTCAACGCTTACGGTATCGCAGTCTGCGGCACTTGACCGTTTAAGTGTTAATGTCAACAGCTTGTCACTTAAATCCCATGATATGCTCAAGGCTTCACTGTACTTCGACCAAGCAAAGACTAAGGTAGCGGATTATCAGACCTTTTCCGTGGCAATAGATGTAGATGCATTAACGCAAGAGGACATTGTGAACATTTTATCTGATGATGGAAAGTTCAAAGGCTTATATTATGATGATAGTTCCGGGGAGCAGGCTTTATACATTTCGTTTAATGCCGCAAGAGGTGGAGCGCTTTCACTAGGCGGTGAAAATGACGGAGATGGTGTTATGAACGTATATGACCAATCCGGAGATCTGATTCTAACCATCGGAAGATATGGAATATACACCCCGGCTTATACATTTTCTGGTGCATTAAAAAACAGTCAATTTATTTTTAACAGCCATGGCTTGCAACTTGCAACGTCGTATAGTAGTGACAGCTTATCACTCGAACGGAGAATAGCTAGCGTTAACTCGAATGAAGAAATTGAGGGAGACTTCGACCGATTAAAAGTTCGAAAAAATGCAAACATAGACGGAAGTTTGATGTTCTACGATTGGGAAAATAGAGAAAAAACATCCGGGGCGGTAAGAAGACATCCTGTAGCGTCTATAACCGGCGATGGGAACAGAGTAGCTTACCTTATATCGAATACAGGAACGAAAGCTGGTATTACTGGAACACAAAGGCGCTTGGGGATTCGAGGACAATGGGGCTCAACATACGAATATTCTACAGAATACTTATATACGGGCACACAAGTTTCTGACATCCGTCTGAAAGAGAATATCGAGGACAGCAATGCAAACGCTCTCGAGACAGTTAACCAGATGCAGGTTCGCCAGTTTGACTGGAAAAAGGGCGGGCATCAGGACATCGGTTTTGTAGCTGATGAACTGGAAAAAATCGACCGGAATCTGGCACTGGGCGGCGGATATGATGAAAACGGCGAGATGGACGTTAAACAGATTAACAGTCCGTATCTTCTGAACTACGCAATCAAAGCCATACAGGAACTAAGCGCAAAGGTTGACGAGCAAGAGAAACGTATCAAGGAATTAGAAAGGAGATTACAGTAATGGGTAAATTTAACGAATATTCGCAGAAAGCGACACCAGCGGACAACGACACGATGATGATTTACGATGCGGCGGCGAAGGCGAACAAGCTTTCACCGTTCAGCGGAATCTGGAACTGGATAGTGGGGAAACTGACCAATGCGGTCATCAGCAATTTGCAGACAAATAACAAGACTATTATAGGAGCGCTTAATGAATTAAATAGTAACCTGTTCAAAATTCAAATTGGAGCCAATGAAAGATCCATAGTAGTAAATGTGTATGATGGTAACTATACGGGCGGCTCATTTTTGCTCTTTGGAAGATCTAATCCAAATGAGCTTACGGCTGCTGTGATTACATGCTTTCGTAACAAAAACAGTGACGATGTGGAAGCAAAAATACTGGCGCTTGACGGGACAACTTATAATACAGTCGCTGACAATAAATCCGTCACCATAACTGGATCAAGAATCACTCCGTATTCAAAATTTGCTTTATTATCCGCAGACACTTTTTCACAAATATTTATTCAAACAAAATAGTAACCGTCTTTCCAGTTATGCAAGTGCCGCCTCCGACAAGATTCCAGACGGCAACGAAATTGCTTTTTTCCGTGCTGGTGAAAACGCAATTGTAGTAAACGAAAACCTTACTATACCTCCGTGGGCATTCTGCATCTACATTCCATTCGGACGGGATGCTGGATTGATAGTTGTTGGAATTGGTAAAGTAATAGCAGCCTACCGGATGAATAGCACTTGGACATATCGTTATGACATAAAATAGTAAGACGCCATCAAAATACGTAAATTCTTTGGAAAACTACATGAAAAACGCTCCTGTGGGCGTGAATTTTTGTGATTGTCAAGGAGCAGACGATAATCCCGACAAAGGTACTATGTCAATATGTATGACATTTGTTAATGATGATCACACTTGGGGAGCACAGTATCTTTTTGTATATGAGCGCATTCGTTACCGTATAATGAGTAATGGTGCTGTGGACGAATGGAGGCGAATAATATAGAAATTTTCCTCTTCCCATTTAGTTCATTAAAAATTTCATAAAAAGCTACCAATGGAGTGTGCTAAGTGTTATAATACGAGCAAAACATTATAACAAAAAAGGAGTTGAACTCCCACCTACCAAGTAAAAAGTTCAACTCCAAGCACCACAAAGGGTACGGTATTATTATAGCACGATACCCTCCCTTTGTGTACCCAAAAGGAGGGCTTTTTCATGGAAAATTTTGCAACCGAATTTATGACCAAACTGGACGGAAAGCTGACACCGGAGCAGATGAAAACCGTGCTGATGGAATTGGAGATGTTCTCAGCAAACTTCGATATCGAGAAGAAATCCACAGACATCGTGCCGTATCAAGACTGTATACCGGAGTGCTACAAGGTGTATCTGGTGTCGAAAAAGATTGAGGGCATGTCGCCACAGTCCTTGAGGACGTACAAGTGTAACCTTGACGACTTCTTCCAGACAGTCAATAAACCACTGAACCAGATAACCACCAATGATATCCGTGTGTACCTGTTCGGGCTGTCAGCAAAAGGCAATACCAACAGGACGATTGACGGAAAACGCCTTATTATCCACACATTTCTGGACTGGTGCGTAAAGGAAGAGTATCTGGCAAAGAACGCTTGCAGTCGCATAAATCCAATTAAATTTGAAGCTAAACCACGTGAACCCTTATCTGATATCGAACTGGAATTAGTCCGTGATGCTTGCAAGGACTATCGGGAAAAGGCCCTTGTGGAGTTATTCTACAGCACCGGTTGCCGTGTGTCGGAAATGATGATTCTTAAGAAAGTCGACATTGACTTTCGCACAAAGGAAGTCCACCTGTTTGGAAAAGGCAGTAAGCACCGGATATCGTACATCAATGCCAGAGCGGAAGTCGCTCTGAAAAAATACTGGTTCAGCCGAAAAGGGGATTCTGACAGTGTGATATCTACTATCCGTCAGCCGTATCGGGGCATTACAAAAACACAGATTGAACAGATCATTCGGCAAATCGGGGAGCGTTCCGGCATAGGCAGACACTTATATCCGCACCTTATTCGGCATACAACAGCAAGCATGGCTCTTGAGCGCGGCATGAACGTCACCGACTTACAGAAGATGCTCGGACACGAAAAGCTTGACACTACAATGATTTACGCAAAAGTAGCGCAGGAATCCGTGCGCTACAGCCACCATAAATATGTTTCATGAAAAAAGAAAGGAGAGCTGATAACTTGGAAATTAAAGGAATTGATGTTTCTGCAAATCAAGGGAACATTAATTGGAAAAAGGTTTCGGATTACGGAATGGATTTTGCCATCCTGCGAATAACTGAAGCCGGAAATGTAATTGATAGTACCTTTGAACGAAATTTCAAGGCCTGTAATCAGTATAAGATTCCGGTAGGCGTGTATAAATACAGCTATGCCATGAACGCCGCAGAAGCCCAGTCTGAGGCCCGGAAAGTAGTATCTGTGCTGGCAGGGCGAAAAATTCAGTTCCCGGTGTTCCTCGACCTTGAGAATAACAGCCAAAGGGCGTTAGGTTCTGAAAGCATTCATAAGCTTGCAGATGCTTTCCGGGAAATTATTGAAAAAGCAGGTTATAAATTTGCTCTGTACTGCAATATGGACTGGTACAATACCGTGATCTGTTCGCATCTGAAAAAGTACGATTTCTGGATAGCTCGATATCCGGCAAATGATAACGGCACATTGCAGGAAAGACTCAGACCAGATTTCGGTGTAGGCTGGCAGCATTCCAGCAAAGCTACCATTCCGGGAATATCAAGTAAGGTTGACCGGGATGTGTTCTATAAAGACTATAAGGAGGCTCAAACAGTGAAAAAAACAAAGTCGCAAATCATTCAATCAGTAAGAAACAATGCAGTCGATTTTGCGGTAAAAATTGCAAATGACAACAGCCATGGATACAGTCAGAGAGTAAGGAGTTTATATGATATTGAGAATCCGAAATCGTTTGACTGTTCAAGTCTTGCCTGTACAGCTTATTATTATGCTTTTCTGAAAAATGGTTTGACAAAACAGGCTCGATACCTGAAAGAGCATTGCAGTTACACTGGCAACATGCTAAGCATGTGTAATTGCGGATTTGAAATTGTAGCTAGAAATCAGACAGCTCATTCACGGATGCAGAAAGGCGATTTAGAGTTGAACACTTCACACCATGTAGCGATGGCTGTTGATCAAAA
>ERZ808286.199-NODE-199-length-46500-cov-4.617720_pt1 | contig 46500 bp, 47 predicted proteins | sample MGYA00521276_ERZ808286 | MGnify/ENA primary metagenome ERZ808286 (study PRJEB31516, sample SAMN03275607) | gut metagenome | biome: mammalia-associated habitat; material: feces | host: Papio cynocephalus | place: Kenya | collected 2012-08-01 ... | reverse complement strand
ACGATGCTTTTGACGATCGCCAGCCCCAGTCCCGTTCCGCTGCCGTCGTTCCGCCGTTCCGAAAAGAACGGTTCGAAAATGCGCGGCAGGTTTTCCGGCGGTATGCCGCACCCCGTGTCGGCGAAATCGACGCGAACCGCCTCGCCGTCGTTCGAAATCGAAATCGTCATTTTTCCGCCGTCCGCCATCGCGTGAAAAGCGTTTTGCATCAAATTGACCGTCATCATGCGCATTTCGGCGTCCGACGCCAGCACGACGGCGGCGTCCGAACCGGCGTCGACAGCGACGGCGACGCCCGACTTTTTGGCTTCGTATTCCAGCAGTCCCGCCGTTTCGGTCACGACTTCGACCATGTCGACGGGCGACAGTTCGCCGTCCGACTTGCGCGACAGTTTCAGCATGCGCGACGTGACGGTGATGCAGTGGCAGATTTGTTCGTGCACCAGCGACAGGTATTTTTTCAAATCGTCGGGGTTCATGGGCTTGGAATCCATCTTGTCCAGAATGTTTTCCAAAATCAGCCGCACGGATCCCAGCGGATTGCGCATTTCGTGCGCGACGGAGCTTGCCAGCGTGCCGACCGACGAAAGCTTTTGCTGATGCGACAGCATGATCGTTTTATCCAGCGGGCGCAGCATTTCGATCACCCACAGTTCGGTGACGTCGTCCTTTTTGTGAAAAGCGGCGGCGGCGGAAACCTCGATGAACCGTTCGCGCCCGTTCGCATCCGCATAGCGCTGGATCAGCGTGACGGGGCGTTCCGGATTTTGTTTCAGCAGCCTCAGCGGGCATTCCCTTTGATCCGGCGCGCAGGGCTGGGCGTTCCGGCACACTTCGAAACATTTTTTCGGAAAGCGCGGGAACATTCCGCCGCACATTTCGTTATAGGCGCGGTTTGTCAGAACGATGTTGTATTCCTCGTCCAGAACGCGAATGCCGTCGGGAATGGTGTCGATCAGGTTTTGCAAAAAGATTTCGCTTTCCCGAATGTCGCGAATGTTGTTTTCGATGTCCCGCGCCATTTTGTTGAAATCGCGCGCCAGCAGATCCAGCTCGTCCTGTTTGGAAAAGCGCGACGCGATGGGAACGCGGAACGAAAAATCGCCCGAAGAGATGTGATGCGTCGCCTCGACCATTTTCGCGACGGGGTTCAGCACCCACCGGCGCACGATCAGCCACAGCAGTTCCAGCACAAAGAAGACCAGCAACAGCGCGACGAAAACGCCGTATCCCAGTTCCCGCATTTTTTCTTCGCGCACGCGCCCCGAATTCAAATCCGACACCAGTTCGCGGCGCGCCGTCAAAATGCGGTCGTCGACGGGCTTCATCACGAAAAGGTCGTTTTGACCGTCCCACAGTTTCGAAATCGAATCGCGCGGCTGTTTTTCCAGCTCTTCGATCAAAGCCTCGACGCCGCGGCGCAGACGCATGTTTTCTTCGAACAATTCGTTGATCGTGTCGGTTTTTCTGCGCAACAGGACGGATTCGCGGTTCAGCTGGCGGATATAGCTGTCCATGAACGTCATGAAAAACAGCGAACACATGCCCGCGACGCTCAGGATCAAAACCAAAAAGATTTTGGCGTTCAGGCTCAGAAACGCGCGTTTTTTTTCGGGCGCGGCGGAGCTTTTCGGTTTGAAAATCACAGAATGTCCCCCTTTTTGACGTTTTTCCATTCCCCGACCCGCAAATTTCCCAATTCCAGCCGTCCGATCGACACGCGCACCAGCCGCAAAGTCGGAAACCCGACGGCGGCGGTCATATGGCGGACCTGACGGTTCTTGCCTTCGGTCAGCGTCAGGCGCACCCACGACGTCGGGACGCTTTTGCGGTACTGGACCGGCGGGTCGCGGTCGGGCAGATCCGGCGGAACGGGCAGAATTTCGGCTTGGCACGGCTTGGTTTTGTATCCCTTGATCGCAACGCCCTTTTTCAGCCGTTCGACCGCGTCGGGCGTGATTTGCCCGTCCACCTGCGCCAGATAGGAACGGGGGTGCGCGAATTTCGGGTCGAGCAGTTTTTTGATCAAACGTCCGTCGTCGGTCAGCAGAACCAGACCTTCGCTGTCGTGATCCAGCCTGCCCGCCGCATACACGTCCGGCGGCAGGGAAAATCCGTTCAAAGCCGCGTGTCCGCCTTCGGGCGTGAACTGGCTTAAAACGCCGTAGGGTTTGTTGAATGCGATATATTGAAACATGGGGCGTTTCCTTGTACCATATTCATCAGGTTAATTTTTTTCAGACGGAAAAGCAACGGTGTTCGACGCCCATGTCCATTTATGCGACCCGCGTTTCGCGAACGACGCGATCCGCCTGATCCGGCGGGCGGAAACGGCGGGCGTCGACCGTTTTTTCTGCGCCGCGACGCGTCCCGCCGACAGCGTCGCCGTCCTTGATTTGGCGAAACGGAACGCCGCCGTCGTTCCTTTTATCGGCACGCACCCGTGGCGTTCCGGCGAATACGACGCCGAAAGCTTTTACGCCATGCTGAAAAGCGAACCGCGCGCGAACGTCGGCGAAATCGGGCTGGACAACCGTCGGGGCGGATCGAACCAAGCCGCCGTTTTCGCCGACCAGATCAAAGCAGCCGCCATGTTCCGCCGCCCCTGCGCCGTTCATTGCGTCAAGGCGTTCGACGACGTCGCCGCCGCGCTGAAATCGCTGCCGCCGCCGCCCGCCATGCTGTTCCACGGATTTTCCGGAACGCGGGAACAGGCGGCTTTTTTATTAAAGCGAAACGCCTTCTTTTCGTTTTCGGGATCGATTTTATTCGAAAACCGCGGCAAAGCCCGCGCCGTGTTCAACGCCGTTCCGCTTGACAGGATATTGATCGAAACGGACGCCCCCGACGCCCGTCCGCCCGACGATTTTTGCGCGGACAAGGACGAAAAACGCAACGTCCCCGAAAATCTGCCCTTGATTATTCGGGAATTTGCCGCCATAAAAAAGGTTTGTTTTTCAACTTTTTGCGCGATTTTGGACAACAACGCGCGCACTTTTCTGGCGGAGGCGGAAAATGGCTGACGATCAATTCAAACGATTGCGTTTGCTGGCGGGCGACGACGGCGTGGAACGGCTGCAAAACGCTTTCGTCATCGTCGCCGGACTGGGCGCGGTCGGCGGCTACGCGGTCGAAGCGCTGGCGCGCGCGGGCGTCGGGCGGTTGCGCCTGATCGACAACGACACGGTCAGCCTGTCCAACCTGAACCGCCAGCTGTTTGCGCTGCATTCCACCGTCGGACGCCCGAAAACGGAAATCGCTGGTTTGCGGGTGCGCGACATCAACCCCGCCTGTCGAACGGAACTGCGTCAGAGCTTCATCAACGCGGAATCCGTCCCCGACCTGTTTTCCGGCGATCCCGACTTTGTCGTCGACGCAATCGATTCGCTGAATCCGAAAACGGATCTGATCGCCTGGCTGCACGGAAACGACGTGCCGTTCATCTCTTCCATGGGGGCGGCTTTGCGCACAGATCCGCGTTTCATTTCGATCGACAAAATGGAAAAAGTCCACCACTGCCGTTTGGCGCACATGTTGCGCAAACGTCTGCGCCGCCGCGGCGTCAAACTGGATTTCCCCTGCGTTTTTTCCGCCCAGACGCGCGACGGCATTCCCGCGCCGCGGTACGACGGGGAAAGCGAGCAGCTGCCGGGCATGGGACGCGACCGCGCCGTCATGGGCAGTCTGCCGACCATCACGGGCATTTTCGGGCTGACGCTGGCGAATTACGTCATCTGCAAAATCACGGGACTGGACAAGATCGGTCGAAAAAGCTAGTCGATCAGACGGCGCCAGTTTTCGACCCAGCCTTTGTTGTGCGACGCGTTCGGCACGATGATGATGTCGGCGCGGCTGTCTTTGCCCAGCGCGTACACGAATTTTTCGGTCAGCGCGGACGGAACGTTTTTATCCAGCCCGCCCGAATAGTGAACCTGCTTGACTTTCGCCAGCTTTTCCTTGTAATCCGCCGGATTCATCGACCCTTTCAACGGGGTGTCTCCGTGGTGTTTCGTCCACGCCGCGTGGTCCAGAACGCCCGCGACCGTTACGACGCGCGTGATTTCGGGCATGTCCTTCGCCGCCAGCAAAGCGACCGCCGCCCCGCCCGAATAGCCGACCAGCTCTGCCGTTTTCGCCTGATACAGCGTCATCAGTTTTGAAATCGCCTGTTTTTCGGAACGGACGACTTTGGGATCGAAACGCCCGCCCGTCCAATAATAAACTTTGCATTCGCGCGAAGAAACATACTGACACGGGCGCGCCAGATAAACCACGTTCGGATAGGTGTCGCGCCGCGCCAGATCCAAAACGGTCGTTTCCACGGGCGTCGGGTCGGCGGACGGCGTGCGTGGATTGATCCAGGCGAAGCCGTCGCCCTCGATGTACACGCGCAGCGGCGCGCCTTTTTTAGCGACGCGGGCGAACGACGCCAGCGAAAAATCGTCCGTTTTGATTTCCCGATACGAAAACCCTTCGGGACAGGGCAAAGAGGCGCACCCCGTCAAAAACGACGCGGCGGCAAACGCGAAAAACAGACGAAGCATCATTTTCTTAACCGTTTGTTTGCAAAAAACGGGCATATTTTAGGCAGTATTGGATTGTCCATAAATGATTGTCATCACAGGGGAAAGCCGTGAAAAACTTTTTGTCTGAATTTGCGGGTACGTTCGGTTTCGTCTTTATCGGCTGCGGCGCGGCGGTGTTCGCGACGCCGTTCATCGGCTATCTGGGCGTCGCGCTGGCGTTCGGACTGGGATACGGCGCGATGCTTTGCGCGTTCGACAACGGCGCGTTCAACCCCGCCGTCACGATCGCCGCCCTGTCCTGCGACAGAAACGGAGTTTCCCTGAAATCCGCCCTGCCGAGCGCGGCGGGAATCGTCGCCGCCCAAATCGCGGGCGCGTTCGCCGCCGCTTGGACGGTCTATTTCGTGTACGCCGGCAAAACGGGATACGTCTATCAGGGTTCGACCGACGCGAACGTCGTCGAACGCTACACCCCGTCCGCCGCCTTTGCGCTGGAAACAGTCTTAAACCTGCTGTTTTTGCTGGTGTTTTTCAAATCGGGCAAAAGCCGCCGTCCCGCCGCGACCGCCGCGATCGTTTCGGCTGGCTATCTGCTGTCCTATCCCGTGACGCGCGGCGCGATGAACCCCGCGCGCGCGACCGCCTCCGCCATTATCGCCGGCGAAGACGCCATCGCGCAGCTGCCCGTGTTCTGGGGCGCGTCGCTGACGGCGGCGATCGTCGCGGGAATCGTTTTGAACCCCGCGGTAATTCGCTTTTTCAGTAAAAAATCCGGAAAATAAAGCCGGTCAATGCGTCATAAACAAAGCGATATCGGCGTTGGCGATCAGGTATTTCGTCATACTGCCCAATATCCAGCGGCGCATCGTGCTTTGCGTGAACGCGCCCGACACCAGCAGGTCGAAACGCCCGCAAGCCTGACGCACGATTTCCAGTCCCTTCGCGGCGATCGAAGCGGTTTCCGGCAATTTGACGATCGAAGCGTCGATGCCGCGCCACGCCAGACGTTCAGCCAACGCGCGCGCGTCCGCCCATTCCTCGTTGGGCGAATCGGTTTCCAGAATGACGACCTCTTCGGCGGCGATCAGGAAAGGCATCGCCATCGTCACGGCTTTGCCCGCCTCTTCCGAACCGTCCCAAGCGATAATGACGCGCTTTCCGATCGTTTCGACCCGCCCGCGCGGCGCGATCAAAATGGCGGATCCGCTTTCCATCAGCGCGGCGTTCAAAACGTCCAGCGACGATTCCGCCGTCGGCGCGGTCAAATCGGGGCGCGGCAGGACGGTCAGATCCGACACGCGCGAACACCACGACAGGACTTCGTCTTCGGAACCGAAAATTTCGCGGTAGCGCGCCGTGACCTCTTTCAATCCAGCTTGCGGCTTTTCAACGACCGGCAGGCAATGATCGGCGGCGTATTTTTCAAAAAACGCGCGCGTCCTGTCCGCGTTTTCGTCGTAGTTTTTTTCTTCGGCGCGAACGACGTCGTTCACGACAAATCCCGCCACGTCCGCGCTGACGACGGGAACGGGCAGAATGCACGCGGGCGACGGGTGAATGTGAATCACGTCCAGATGCCCGTGAAACCGCTTGGCGACCAGCAAAGCCGCCGACAAAACGGATTCCGCGCCGTCTTCGGCGCTGATTGAAACCAGAATGTCCTTGTATCCGTGCATAACCTTTTCCCTTTACAAATCAGCCAACAGCGTCCGGACGCGCGTCAAAGTCGCCATTCTGTCCCCCGACGTGTCGATTTTGTCCCACGTCACGGGACCGACGTCGATGTCCAGCTGGCGGCGCAGTTCGTCGGCGGATTTCACGTCGGACGGATTGCGTTTGCGCGACGCGACGCGTTCGATGCGGACGTCCAGCGGCGCGTCGACCCACAGCCCCTTGAACGCGACGCCTTCTTCGCGCGCCAGCGTTTCGATCGCGACGCGCTGCTTGGGGTCGTGGAACAGGGCGTCGGCGACGACGGGCTGTCCCGCGCGCAAAATTTTGCGGCATTCGCCGCACAGCGCGTCAAAAACCTTCGCTTCCGTTTCGGGCGTGTAGTCCGCCGTGTCGATATAGTCTTCCAAATCCGCGTGCAGCAGGTTTTTGCGCAAAACGTCGTCGCGCAAGATGACCGCCCCCGGCGGATTTCCGATAAAGGGCGCGGATTCGCGTCCGATGCGGGACTTTCCGCTGCCCGACAGTCCGCCGCACGCGACCAGAACGGGCTTCGGACGTTCCAAAAACCGTCTGGCGATCACCAGCTGTTCGTAAGCGCGGTTCGCCATCAGCGCGGATTCGTGGCGGTCTTTGATTTCAGCCGACCGCTGGGCGAAAACATAGGCGTTGACCGCCGCGCGGCAGGACAGGTACAGCGGCAGAACGGGGATTCCGTCCCAATCCGCGGACATCGCCATGTAGTGGTTGAACAAAATGCTTTCCAGCCGGCGCTGTCCCTTGCTTTCCAAATCGACCAGCAGAAAAGCGAAATCGTACAGTGTGTCGATTTGCGTCAGATCGGCGTAAAATTCGATCGGGTTGAACGGCGTGACCTTGCCGTTCCACATCGCCAGATTGCGCAGAGTCAAATCGCCGTGGCATTCGCGGATTTTTCCGTCGGTCTGCCGTTTTCGCAACAGATCCCTGTTCGTTTCCAGCGCGTCCAGCTGTTCCTTTTCCAGCGCGTCGACGTCTTCGGCGTCGAAAATGGCGGGAACGAAACAGCGGATCATCGCGTTGTTTTCATAAACGCGCCCGCGAATGATGTCCACGGGATTGCGGTCGGCAACGATCCGCGCGTTTCTGTGCAGATCGTAAATTTTTTCCGCCGTGTCCATCATTTCGAACCGGTCCAGATCGCCGCGGTCGACCATGTTGTCGAACAGCATGCCTTCTTCGAACCGGTGCATGACCAGAACGTAATCGACGACCTCCGCCTTTTTGTCGGGACACGCGGAACGCGCGAAGAAGCGTCCTTTTTTATCAAGGACGATCTCTTCGACACCGAAGCACAGCCCCGGCGCGAACCGTTCGCAAATGTCCATTTCCTTTTGACACGCCGCCTTGCGCTTTTCGGGCGTCGAATAGTCGACGTAGGGGTATTTCACCCCGCGTTTCAGTTTGTAGACCTTGTCCCCCGCCATAAAAACGTCGGAAATGTTCGTTTCCTTTACGGCGACGGGAACCGACGCTTTCAAACCGAAAGCCTCGGGTCGCGACAGCGCGGCAATCAAAGCGGACTGGTCGTCGATCAGCATGGGATTTTCCCCTTTGTCAGCATTCGGGTTTGTGGGACGGGTTGACGTTTTTCAGGTTCTGCGGCTGGCTCGCCAAAGACGAGTTGAACTGCTGCGTCACGCGGACGAACGTCGTGCGTTTGCTCAGTTCTTTCAGCATTCTGGCGCCGACGTAGGTGCAGGTGGAACGCACGCCGCCCAGAATTTCCTTGACGGTGTTTTCCAGCGCGCCCTTGTATTCGACCAGAACGGTGCGCCCTTCGCTGGCGCGGTAATCCGCCACGCCGCCCGCGTATTTTTCCATCGCGGTGTCGGAGCTCATGCCGTAAAAGCGGCGGTATTTTTTACCCGTGTCCTCGTCGACGACCAGATCGCCGCCGGATTCGTCGTGACCGGCGAACATGCCGCCCAGCATCACGAAATCCGCGCCCGCGCCGAACGCTTTGGACACGTCCCCCGGACAGGTGCAGCCGCCGTCGCCGATGATCAATCCGCCCAGCCCGTGCGCGGCGTCGGCGCATTCGATGATCGCGGACAGCTGCGGATAGCCGACGCCCGTTTGAATGCGGGTCGTGCAGACGGATCCCGGACCGATGCCGACCTTGACGATGTCGGCGCCCGACAGGATCAGTTCCTCGGTCATTTCGCCCGTGACCACGTTGCCCGCGATGATCGTCATTTCGGGAAAGTTTTCGCGGACTTTGCGGACGTATTCGACAAAGTGCTGGGAATACCCGTTCGCGACGTCGATGCAGATGAACTTGATCGCGGGGTTTTCGCCGCAGATGCGGAACAGGCGTTCGTAATCCTTGTCCGACGTGCCGGACGTGATCGCCAGATAGTTGTAGTCTTCGGCGGGCGTTTCGGCGTTGAACGCGCTCCATTCCTCTTTGGTGTAGTGTTTTTGAATGCAGGTGAACATATGAAACTTCTTCAACACGTTGAAGACTTCGAACCGTCCGACCGTATCCATGTTCGCCGCCATGATGGGAACGCCCGTCCACGTTTTTTTGGAATTTCTGAACGTGAAAGTGCGGTTCAGGTCGACTTCGGAACGGGAACGCAGAGTGCTGCGCTTGGGACGGAACAGCACGTCTTTGAAATCCAGTTTCATATCTTCTTCAATTCTCATTTTTTACTCCTCAAACGAGATATTACGGTCAAATTTTTTCATAGCACCATTGCGGGTGGTGTTCGTTCAGCCCCGCCGGATCCTGATGAATGATGATTTCCGCGTTCGGAAAAGCGGATTGCAGTCTTTTTTCAACCGCGTCGGCGATGGCGTGCGCGCGGATCAGGGGCAGGTTCGGGTCAAGCTCCAGATGCAGCTGGATAAACCATTGCGTTCCCGACGAACGCGTGCGCAAATCGTGCAGTCCCGACACGTCGGGCGTCGTTAAAACGATGTTCGCGATTTTTTGTTTTTCGGCGTGCGGCAGTTCCGCGTCGATCAGCTGCCCCATCGCCTGCCGGAACACGCGACGCGCGCAAACCAGCAGATAGACGGCGATTCCCAGCGCGAAAGCCGGATCGCTGTACGGAAAGCGGAAACGCGCGCTGACGAACAGGGACGCGACGACGCTCAGGTTCATCATGACGTCGCCCGCGTAATGGGCGTAGTCGGCGGTGATCGCGACCGATCCCGTTTTTTTGACGACGAAACGCTGAAACGCCACCAAAAGCAGGGTCAGCAGAATCGACGCGCCCATCGCCGCGATGCCCGTTTCGGCGTGCAGGACTTCGCGCGGATTCAAAATATAGTGTATGCTTTGGAAAATCAGCAGAAACGCCGATCCGGCGATGAACGTCGCCTGCCCCAGCGACGCCAGCGGCTCGATTTTTCCGTGTCCGAAGCGATGGCGGGAATCGGCGGGTTCCAGCGACTGGCGCACCGCCCATAAATTCAGGAACGACGCCAGCGCGTCCAGCGAGGAATCGATCAGGCTGGACAGCATCGCGACGGAATCCGTCATAATCAAGGCGAACAGCTTCACCCCGATCAGAACGACGGCGACGCAAACCGACGCCGTCGCGGCGGCTTTCATCAAAAACGCCGAAGATTTTTGTTCAGACACGACCCGATCGTCCCCGATAAAATTGCAAAGTGCCCTACTATACCAGACAACTTTGTTTTATGGAAACGATAAATTCCGAAAAAAAAATCGAAAAAAGCCGCTTTAACGGCTTGCCCCGGCGGCTCGGCTATCCTATTTTATAAGGCATAGTTTTATTCCATTGACGGCAGAAAGAAATGGCTAATCCATACACTCTTTTAGGCGTGCCGCAAACGGCGACGCAGGACGAAATCAAACAGGCGTACCGCAAGCTGGCGCGCAAAATGCACCCCGATTTGAACCCGAACGACCCGAAAGCCGAAGACAAGTTCAAAGAAATCTCGTGCGCTTACGACCTTTTGTCCGATCCCGAAAAGCGCAAACGCTTCGACGCCGGCGAAATCGACGAAACGGGCAAGGAACGCCCCGGCTTCGGCTACGGGTACGGCGCGAACGGCGGCTACCGCCGCCAGGGCGGCGCGGGCGGATTCGAAGGCTTCAACTTCGACTTCGGCGGCGCGCAGACGGACGGGGCGCGCAAGCGGTCGGGATTCGACTTTTTCAGTTCGATGTTCGACGGCGGCGGCGAAGATTTGTTTTCGGGAATGAAACGCCGCGCCCAGCGCAAAACGCCCGGGGAAAACGTCAACTACGACCTCGGCGTTTCGTTTCTGGAAGCCGCGCTCGGCAAGGAAAAAGAGATTTCCATGCCGAACGGCAAAATTTTGAACGTCAAAATTCCGGCGGGCGCGGCGGATCAGACCGTCCTGCGGCTGAAAGGTCAGGGCGCGCCCAGCCCGAACGGCGGCGACAACGGCGACGCGCTGATTCGCATTCTGGTTCAGCCCCACCCTTATTTTTCGCGGTCGGGCGACAACGTCCTGCTGGACGCCCCCATCACGCTGCAAGAGGCTGTTCTGGGCGGAAAAATCACCATTCCGACGCTGGAAGGCAAAGTCGCCCTGACCGTTCCGGCGCATTCCAACTCCGGATCCGTCCTGCGTCTGCGCGGCAAGGGAATCAAAACGGCGAAGAACACCGGCGATCTGCTGGTGACGCTGCGCATCGTCCTGCCCGAAAAAAACGACGACGAACTGACGAAGTTCATGCGGGAATGGAAGCCCGCGCCGTTCGACCCGCGCGCCAAGGCGGGTTTGGTCTGACGGGACGGAATAATCGAAAGGGACGCCGCGGCGTCCCTTTTCCGTTTGTTTCCGCCGTTTTTTCCGTCATTATCAAAGTGACGGCGTCAATCGCCGATTAAATCGTTTTTTCGTTTTCCGCGCCGAAAAAGCTTTTTTCTCGTTTTTTTTTGTGTTATGCCTCTTTCATCATTTTCAATCAATCGAATGAATAGAGGTGCAACATGGCAGGTTTGATGGAAGGTAAAAAAGGTCTGATTCTGGGATTGGCGAACGACAAGTCGATCGCCTGGGGGATCGCTTCCGAACTGCATAAACACGGTGCCAAACTGGCTTTTACGTTCCAAGGGGAAGCGTTGGAAAAACGCGTTCGCCCGCTGGCGGCGTCGATCGGCGAAGACTTGGTTCTGCCCTGCGACGTGACCAGGGAAGAAACCATGGACGCTTTGTTCGAAACGTTGGAAAAGGAATGGGGAACGCTGGATTTCGTCGTTCACGCCGTCGCTTTTTCCGATAAAAACGAACTGAAAGGCCGCTATTGCGATACGTCGCTGGCGAACTTTTTGAATTCGATGCACATTTCGTGCTATTCGTTCACCGAAATCTGCCGCCGCGCGGCGAAAATCACCAATCCGGGCGGCAGCTTCGTCACCATGACCTATTACGGTTCGGAAAAGGTTCTGCCGAACTACAACGTCATGGGCGTCGCCAAAGCCGCTTTGGAAGCGTCCGTCCGCTATCTGGCGCGCGACATGGGACCGCAGGGAATCCGCGTCAACGCCGTTTCCGCCGGTCCGATCAAAACGCTGGCGGCGTCGGGCATCGGCGATTTCCGGCTGATTTTGAACTGGAACGAATACTGCGCCCCCCTGCACCGCAACGTCACGCAGGACGAAGTCGGCAAATCCGCCGTCTATCTGCTCAGCGACCTGTCCAGCGGCGTCACGGGCGAAATCCTGCACGTCGACGCGGGCTACAACACGATCGGCATGATCAGCCCCGACTACGCGCACGAAGCCGCCGAACTGCTGGGCGCGTTCGCCGATAAAAAGAACGGATAAGCCGGCATGTCGGGAAACGGCTTCGGCACACTTTTCCGTTTTACCGATTTCGGCGAAAGCCACGGCAAAGCGATCGGTTGCATCGTCGAAGGCGTCCCCGCCGGCATCGATTTAAACGAATCGGACATTCAGACCGCCTTGGATCGCAGACGACCGGGGCGGTCGAATTTCGTCACGCAAAGGAACGAATCGGACGCGGTTCAAATCCTGTCGGGCGTGTTCAACGGCAAAACGACGGGAACGCCGATCGGTCTGCTGATTCAAAACGGCGACCGGCGTTCCGGCGATTACGCGGACATCGCGGACAAATTCCGTCCCGCGCACGCCGATTTTCCCTACTTTGTCAAATACGGCAACCGCGACTGGCGCGGCGGCGGACGGGCGTCCGCCCGCGAAACGGCTTTGCGCGTCGCGGCGGGGGCTTTGGCGATGAAAGTTCTGCGCCGCTTCGTCAAAACGCCCTTTTCCGTCGCGGCGGGCTTGGTTCAGGTCGGAACGGAAAAGGCGTCGGCTTGGGTAGACGGGGAAATCGACCGCAACGCGCTGTTTTGCCCCGACCCCGACGCCGTGCCGCGTTTTGAAAAGGCGATAACGGACGCGCGCGAAAATTCCGATTCCGTCGGCGCGGTCGTCGAAATCCGCGCGACCGGTTTTCCGGCGGGGCTGGGCGAACCCGTGTTCGACCGTTTGGACGCCGATTTGGCGAAAGCGCTGATGAGCATCAACGCCGTCAAAGGCGTCGAAATCGGCGACGGATTCGGCGCCGCGTCGGCGACCGGCAGTCAAAACGCCGACGAAATGCGCGCCGACGCGACCCGACCGAACGGCGTTTCCTTTCTGTCCAACCACGCCGGCGGCATTCTGGGCGGACTGTCCACGGGACAGCCGATCGTCGCCCGCATCGCCGTCAAACCCACGCCGTCGATCGCCCGCGCGCTAGACACCGTGACGACGGGCGGACGGAACGCGGTGATCGAAACCAAAGGGCGGCACGACCCCTGCGTCGGCGTCCGCGCCGTTCCAGTCGCCGAAGCGATGACCGCCTGCGTTTTGGCGGATCATCTGTTGCGTTTCCGCGCCCAGTACGGCTGATTTTTTCATTTTCCACCGAGGTGTCCCATGCCCGATTTCAGCGGCGTTTTCAAATCCGGCGCGTTTCAAAAAGCCAAACGTTGCGCCTTTGCGTTCTTTTGCGCCGTCGGCGTCGCCGTCAGCCTTGCCGCCGCCGTGTTTTTCTGGCGTTTTCTGCGCCCCGCGCCGCTTGACGTCGCGGACGGGACGTATATCCGCCTGAACATCGAAAACGACGTGTTCGAAACGCGTCCGGACGACATCGTCGGATCGCTGACGTTCGGCAACCCGCCGACGCTGAACGATCTGGTGTCGGGACTTTACCGCGCCGCCGCCGACCCGAGGATCAAAGGCGTCGTCGGCTATATGACGCAATCGCCCTTGACCCTGACGCAGATTCAGGAATTTCGCGCGGCGGTCAAAGCCTTTAAACGGGCGGGAAAGAAAACGGTTTTCTACGCTCCGACGATCGGAGAACTGGGCGGCGGACTGGGCATGTACTATCTGGCGTCGGCGTTCGACGAAATCCGCGTCCAGCCGGGGGGCGAAGTCGGCGTCGCGGGCATCGCGGCGGAAACGCCTTATTTCAAATCCGCGCTGAAAAAGCTGGGGATTTTGCCGTCTTTCGGGGCGCGATACGAATACAAAACAGGGGCGGACAGCTTGTCGGCGGAAAAGATGTCGGCGGCGGAACGCGAAAATCTGACCTCGATTTTCAACAGCTTTTTGGACACGATTGCGGCGGACGTCAAAGCCGACCGCCCGCAGATCAAGGGAAACCCGCGTAAAATTTTGACAAACGGTCCCTATTTCGCCGAACAGGCGCTGAAAATGAAGCTGATCGACAAAATCGAATACGCCGACGTTCTGGAACGCGAATTAAAGGAACAAAACGCCGAGATCATCGATTTGCCCGACTACGCCGACGCGACGGTTCCCGAAGTATCCGCGAAAACGCCCGTCGTCGCGATCGTTCCCGCCGCCGGCGTCATTCAATTCGGCGAATCCGCGTTCGGCGGAGATTCGTACCGTTCCGTGCTCGGCGCGGCGACGTTCGGCGGAAACCTGCGCGACGCGGCGGAGGACGAAGCCGTCAAAGCCGTCGTCGTCAGACTGGATTCGCCGGGGGGCGGCTACACGTCGTCCGACGCGATCCGGCGCGAAATCGAATATGTCAAAACCGTTTCGCAAAAACCCGTCGTGTGCAGCATGGCGTCGACGGCGGCTTCGGGCGGCTATTTCGTATCTCTGGCGTGCGACAGGGTTTTCGCGGACGCCGCCACTTTAACGGGATCGGTCGGCGTTTTCGGCGGCAAGCTGGTGTTCGGCGATTTATTGAAAAAGCTGAACGTCGCCGTCGATTCGATCGAAATCGGCAAAAACGCGGGGCTGTTTTCCGCGACAAAGGACTTCACCCCCGAACAACGCGAATTTTTCGACGCGTCGCTGGACCGCGTGTACGCCGATTTTACGGCGAAAGTCGCGGAACGCCGCCACTTTGACGCCCGAAAGCTGGACAAGATCGCCCGCGGCAGGGTTTTCACGGGCGCGCAAGCCAAAGAAAACGGCATGATCGACGAAATCGGCGGATTGACCGACGCCGTGCGCGACGCGGCGAAGTCGGCGGGACTGCCGGAAAACACGCCCGCGATCGAATTTCCGTTCACGCCGTCCAGACTGGAAATGCTGTTCGGACTGCTTAATTCCGACACGGCTGTCGCGATGCGCCGCGTCGTTGCGGCGCGCGGAATCGTTCCGTCGATGAAAGCGTGGCTGACCCGCATGACGCGCGGCGATTTCCGCCTGTATTTCAACGGGTGGAACCTGAACTGAAAAAAAACGGGCAAGTGCCTGTTTTTTCATCACACTTTCAGCCGGAATCGGGTATGATGAGAATGTGTTTCTGCCGATGGAGGGAAAGATGAAGCGTTTTGCCCTGTTGATTTTAGCTGCCGCCCTGTCCGCCTGCGCCGCCGCGCCGGAGGAGCAGCCCGCCGCGAAGCCCGCACCCGTCGTTCCCGCCGCCCCCGCGAAAGCGAAAAAAGCGGCTCCCGCCGTTTCGAAAATCGACGCTTCGTCGCCCGAACGCTATATGACGAAACAAGAAAGCGACTTGAAATCCGCGTTAAAGGGCGCGCCGTTCCAAGTGTCGCGCGAAAAGAACACCCTGATCGTTTCCTTTGCGGGTCCCGATGCTTTCGCCCCCAGCGCGTACCGTCCGAAACAGGCGGTCGCGGACGCCGTCCGGAAAATCGCCCCCTTGTTGTCCGCCTATCATAAAACGCGCGTCGGCGTCATCGGCTTTGCGGACGGTGCGGGAAAGCCCGCCACCGATCGGGAAATCAGCCAGAAACGCGCGGACAACGTCGCCGCCCTGCTGAAACAGTCCGCCAAAATCGCCGACGCCCGCCTGTGGGTCGAAGGACGCGGCGCGGACGGCAGACCCGACGGCGCGGCGGACAAGGTCGACATCGTTTTAACGCCGACTTTCATTAAAACGGCGCAATGAAACGCCTGTTTTTCCTGTTGTGCCTGACGGCGCTGAACGGCTGTTCCGCGCTGTTGTTCCACCCCGAACGGGAATTGATTTTGACGCCCGCGCGGCTGGGATTGCCCTACGAGGACGTCGACATGAACGCGCCCGACGGCGTGAATTTGCACGCGTGGTTCGTTCCCGCCTACTGCGCCGGAAAATCCCCCTGCCCCGCCAAAGCCGACATTCTGTTTTTGCACGGCAACGCTGAAAACATTTCGACGCACACGTTCGCCGTGCTTTGGCTGACTTTGCACGGCTACAACCTGTTCGCGCTCGACTACCGCGGTTTCGGGCGTTCGGGCGGATCCGTCAGCCTGTCCGGCGCGGAAACGGACGCGCAAACGGCGATGACCCGTCTGCTGAATCAATATCCGCGAAAGCCCCTGTTCGTGTTCGGACAGAGCATCGGCGCGGCGATCGCCGTTTCCGCCGTCGCCAAATACGACCGGAAAAACGAGCTGGCGGGCGTCGTCATCGACAGCGCGTTTTCGTCCGCCCGCCGCATCGCGCGGGAAAAGGTCGGATCGCTGTGGCTGTTGTGGGCGTTTCAATACCCGCTGTCCTATCTGGTTCCGGAAAACGATCCGCTGGGAAACATCGCCGAAATTGGCGTTCCGAAACTGTTTTTGACGACGGAGGACGACACCGTCGTTCCGCCCGCGCACACCGAACGCCTGTTCGCGGCGGCGACAGCCCCCAAAGAAATCGCGACCGTCCCCGCCGGCGGACATATCCGCGCGCTGTCGAACCCGCGGGCGAAAGCGGCGCTGTTGGATTTTCTGGACAGGAACAGCCGGAAATCCCCGAAGCCGGACTGAACTAGCGGCGGCGTTTTTTGTCGCGCTGCGTATGGTTCGCCGCGCGTTGGGCGCGGGCTTTTTCCTCGTACGGGTTTTTCGCCTTTTTCATAATGATGCGAATCGGCACGCCGCCGATTCCCAAATCCGTCCCCAGCCCTTTGATCAAAAAGCGCAGATAGGATTCGGGCAGTTTTTCGGGATTGCTGGAAAACAGGGCGAACGTGGGCGGACGCGTTTTCGCCTGCGTGATGTATTTCAGCGGAATCGGTCGTTTCGTCGCGGACAGCGGCGGAGGCGTCGTTTCCGTCATCTTTGCCAGCCAGCGGTTCAGCCGTCCCGTCGACACGCGGCTGTTCCAAACGTCGTACACGTCGAACACCGCCCGCATCAGCTTGTCCAGCCCTTCGCCCGTTCTGGCGGAAATGGCGACGGTTTTCAGCCCTTTGACCTGCGTCAGGGACGTCGCGACGCGGTCGTTCAGCACCGCCATCGCCTGTTTTTTATCGCGCACGGAATCCCATTTGTTCACCGCGATGATCAGCGCGCGCCCCTCTTCCAGCACCTGACGGGCGATGGTCAGATCCTGCTTGTCCAGAATGGCGTCGGCGTCCAGCACCAAAACGACCACCTGCGCCAGAAAAGCCGAGCGTTTCGTGTCCGCCGCGGACAGCTTTTCCAAATCGTCCTCGACCTTCGCGCGGCGGCGCAATCCCGCCGTGTCGGTCAGGCGCAAAGCCCGTCCTCCGTAAGTCCAGTCGATCGAAATGGAATCCCGCGTCAGTCCCGCCAAAGGTCCCGTCAGCATGCGTTCTTCGCCGATCAAACGGTTGACCAGCGTCGACTTGCCGACGTTCGGGCGTCCGACGATCGCCAGATCGATCACGCGGTCGGCGGTGTTTTCCTGTTTGACCGTTTCATCGGTCAAATCGATTTCCTCTTCGTCCTTTTTCTTGCGCCGCGCGCGTTTTTCACGCGGCGTTTCGTCGTCTTCCTCCGGCTGTTCCGTTTTGATGAACGGCGACAGCGCTTCGAACAGATCGCTCATGCCGACGCCATGTTCGGCGGAAATCAGCAACGGTTCGCCGAAGCCCAAAGAATACAGATCCTGCACGGAAACGTCGCGTCCCTCGGCTTTGTTCGCCGCCAGAATGACGGGCTTGCCGATTTTGCGCAGCGTCAGCGCCGTTTTCTTGTCCAAAGGCGTCACGCCCGCGCGCGCGTCGACGATAAAAACGACCGCTTCGGACGCCTGCAGCGCCTTTTGCGTCTGACGCCACATCGAATCCGCCAGCGCGCCGCCCGTTTCCAGCCCCGCCGTGTCGACGACCGTGAACGGACAGCCGAACAGGACGGCTTGTCCCTCGCGCCTGTCGCGCGTGACCCCGGGACGGTCGTGCACCAAAGCCTTTTTGCGCCCCGTCAGGCGGTTGAACAAAGTTGATTTGCCGACGTTCGTTCTGCCGACCAAAGAAATTATCGCTGTCATTTATCTGTACGCTGTCAAGTTGCCGTCTTCCGTAAAGAAGAACAAAGTGTCGTTTAAAACTATCGGGGACAAAGCCGCCGCGCCGATGTCGTCCCAGCCGATGATCGTTCCCGTCTGCGGGGCGACGGCGATCGCCTTGCCGTCGGAATTCGTCAGGATCAGACGGTTGCCCGCCATGACGGGTCCCGTCCATTGGACGGCGCCCTTTTTCTTTTCGGGATTGCGCCACTGCGTCAGACGGTTTATCCACAAAATCTTGCCGGAAACCGCTTCCAGCGCGATCAGTTCGTCATAGGACGAAACGACGTACAGGACTTCCCCCGCCAGCCACGGCTGGTTGACCCCGCCGATTTCGCGTTCCCAAATCACGCCGCCCGTTTTCAAATCCAGCGCGGACAGCAAACCGCCGTTCGACACGACGAACACCCTGTCGTCGGAAATGACGGGACGCGCGCGGATATCGTTGATTTCGGATCCCGTGTCGCCGATTTTCGCCATGCCCGCGGACTGCGTCCACAAAATACTGCCGTTTTCGGGACGGAATCCGACAATGTCGCCCGACGCGAACGCCGCGACGCCGACGCCGCCGTCAATCGCGGGCGCGGCTTTGCCCAGCAGGGAAAAGCTTTCGAAAAACGCGGCGTAATCCCACAGCGTCCTGCCGTCGTCCTGCGCCAAAGCCGTCAATTTGTTGTCCGCAGTCATCACGAACAGCCGTCCGCCGTACACGGCGGGGGCGGAACGCACGGGGGATTTCAGATCGACGCGCCACAGCTCCAACCCGTTGTAGGCGTCCAGAGCGACCACTTCGCCGGTGCCCAGCGCGGCGAACAGGCGTCCGTCGTCCAGCGCCAGCCCCGTTCCCGCGCCGATGCGCCGCACCGATTTTTTCGGCAGAAGGACGTCGAAAATCTTTTTACCGCCCGAAACGGACAGCGCCTGAACGCGTCCGACGGAATCCAGCGTGTACACGATGCCGTTCGCCCCGACGGGTTCCGCCAACAGGACGCTTTTGCCCTCCGCCCCCCTGCCGACGTTCACTTTCCACGCCTGCATGATTTTCGGGGCGAGCGCGGGGTTCTGCATGACGTGGTGCGACATGCCGCCCGCCTGTGCCCACGCCGTCACCGTTTCGGGTTCGGTCAACAGCCAGTTTTTTTTCAGATCGGCGTCCGCGACCAGCTCCCTGCCGTAAGCCAGCACGGAAATCTTGCGTCCGCGGATCGCCGGGTCGTTCGACGAACACGCCGTCAATCCCGCCAAAGCCGCCGAAAACGCCGCGAAACGGAACAATCCCGAACGGTTCATCGTCATTTGCCCGCTTTGCCGGAGGATTTCGCGCCCGCTGCGTTGTCCATGAACGAAATGTATTCGGACACCTGACGGCGTTTGGCTTCGCTGACGCCGGACAGCCCCAAAATCTGCCGCCAGCGGGATTTTGCCTTTTCGACGTCGTTCCGGCGCAAAGCCAGTTCCGCCGCCATTTCCAAAGCCAGCGGCGTCCACGCGTCACTTTTCGCCGCCAGCGCGTCCAAATCCTTTTCCATATCCGCGTAGTCCTTGTCGCCACTTTCGATGCGCAGAACGATTTTGTCAAACACCGCCATGTTTTTAAACGGCGCGGGCGCGCGCCCGTCGGCGATCACGACGTCCAGCGTTTTCACGGCTTCGTCGAATTTCTTTTGCCCGATCAGATAGTCGGCGTAGTGAAAAGCCGCCAGCCAGCGATAGCCGCCGCGGTCGGACGATCCGGCGATGTTTTTCAAAATCTCCGCGCCCGATTCGGCGTCGTCCGTGTCCAGCATCGCCAGCGCGGTCCGCATCTGTTCGGACTGTTCCAGCGCGATCCGTTTTTGCGTGTGCGCGTAAAATTCGTACCCGCCCGTCGCGACCAGAACCGCGACGATCAGTCCGACGACATAGGGACCGATCCTGTTCCACAACGCTTTGTACTGTTCCTCTTTGATCTCCTCGGCGACCTCGCGCAGGATTTCGGCTTCCAAAGGTGTTTTTTCGTCATTGCGATCGACCACGGGACATACTCCTTAAACAAAAAAAAACTTTTTATACGCTACATTTAAACGCCGCAAAGGACAAGCTGTTTTAATTCTTTTTTCACAAGACGGCGCGTGATACAACAGAAAAAACGGAACGGTGGACTATGAGACATATCGCCTTGCTGATTTTCACGACATTGTTATCGGGGTGCTGGCTGACGGCGCATTCGTCGAAAATGCCGTTCGGAGCGATGCCGCTGACCGTCGTCGCGGCGGGCGAAGCCGTTTCGTGGCTGACGACCGACAAATTTCTGAGCGACCACGTCGCGTCCCTGTCGACGGGCAAGGACTGTTCGCTGGCGCGCAAACTGTCGGGCGAAGGCAAATACTGCATGACGGAACTGGAAATCGAACGCGCGAACCGCCCCGCGTGGACGGCGCAAAAGGTTTATTGCTACCGTTCGCTCGCCGCCCCCGCGTGCTACGACCGCCCCAGCCCGAATCCGCGCGACGCGCTGATCGGCGTGTACGACCGCCCCGTCTATCCGCAACGGGGCGACTGACTTACTTGATTTTGATGAACCGGTAGAGTTTTTGTTTCGAATCGCCCGCCCGCTTGTATTCGTCGGACGGTTCCTTCATCGCGATGTACAAAAAAGGAACTTGCTCTTGATTCGCCGCGTGTAGTAGGTTATCACCTGTGGTGACGGGCTGTCCGGCGGTTGTTTTCGTCTTCGTCTGCTTGGTCTTTTTCATCAAAGCCCCCTATGGTCAATGCGTTCGATTCGCTCAGAGGTTTAGCACAAAATGATCAAAAAGCTATTTGATTCTTTTTTTATTTTGCTTTCTTCGGGCGTTTTGCTGCACCGTTCGACCGTTTCCGGCGTTTTGTGCGCGGTCTGGGCGGCGGCGACCGCCGATCCCGACGAAAGCGCGTTCGCCTGTCTGATGAACGCCGACCTGTATTTCGCCCTGGCTGTTTTTCTGGCGTTTTACCGTTTTTCCTTTAAAAAGGTGACGCGCAGGGATAAAACGCTCGATTTGCAGGAAATGGGCATGGGATTTTTGGGGGATTTCGTCTGGGCGGTTCTGGCGATGGTCTGCGCCGTGCCGTTTTTCCTGATGACGACCCAGCAAAGTCAGGTCGATTACGCGGAACGGGCGCGAATCGCCGTCGATCCCCGTTCGCTGATGAAACAAATGCCCCGCCCGAATTTTTAAAAGGATAGCCGTAATGAACCTGATCGGATTAAGCCGCGACGAATTGCGCGGAGAACTGGAAAAACTGGGCGAAAAGCCTTTCCGCGCCAAACAGCTGTGGCATTGGATCTATTTTCAGGGCAAGCGGAATTTCGACGAAATGACCACGCTCGCCAAAGATTTGCGCCAAAAACTGACGGATTGCGGCTACACGCTCGACCGTCCGCGGGTCGCGCGCGAACAAAACGCCGCCGACCGCACGCGCAAATGGCTGTTCCGGTTCGACGACGGACAGTCCGTCGAAACCGTCTACATTCCCGAAGAGGACCGCGGCGCCGTCTGTCTGTCGACTCAGGTCGGGTGTCCCAACGGGTGCAAATTCTGCCACACGGGTTCGCAAAAATTCGCGCGCAACCTGACGGCGGGCGAATTCGTCGCCCAGTTTATGGCGGCGCGCGACAGCTACGGCGAATGGCCCAGCCCGTCCCATGACATCAGATACCTGTCCAACATCGTCGTGATGGGCATGGGCGAACCTTTGCTGAACTATGAAAACGTCAAAAAGGGTCTGCAAATCATCATGGACGGCGAAGGCATCGCGATTTCGAAACGCCGCATCACGCTGTCGACCAGCGGCGTCGCCCCGATGATCCCCCGCGTCGCCGAGGATCTGGGCGTCAAGCTGGCGGTCAGTCTGCACGCGCCGACGAACGAAATCCGCGACCAAATCATGCCGATCAACCGCAAATACCCGTTGGAGGAACTGATCGCCGCCTGCAAAAAGTTTCAGGAAATCGGCGGCACGCGTCAATACATCACGATGGAATACGTCATGCTGGACGGCGTGAACGATTCCGACGCCGACGCGCGCGAACTGATGCGGCTGGTCAAAGGGCTGGCGGTCAAGTTCAACTTGATTCCGTTCAACGAATGGCAGGGCTGTCCGTTCAAATGCTCGTCTTCCAAACGCATCAGGCGTTTTTCGTCGCTGTTGGAGGAACACAACTACGCCGCCCCGGTGCGCCAGTCGCGCGGACAAGAGATCATGGCGGCGTGCGGACAGCTGAAATCGGCGGCGGCGAAAGCTTGATTTCGCGGCAATTCGGGCTTTATTTCAAACGAAAGCCCTGTTAAAATAACGCCGTTCCCTTTCGAAACGGAGGTTCTTTCGTGGCAACCAAAATCGCTTTAATCGACGACGACCAAAACATTCTGACGTCCGTTTCCATGATTTTGGAAGAGGAGGGATTCGACGTTTTCACCTACACCGACGGCGTTTCGGGATTGGAAGGCGTCCTGAGCGAACAGGTCGATCTGGTCGTTTTGGACATTAAAATGCCGCGCATGGACGGCATGGAAATGCTATGCGAATTGCGGAAAAAATCGAACGTCCCCGTCATTTTCCTGACCAGCAAAGAAGACGAGATCGACGAACTGTGCGGGTTGCGCATGGGGGCGGACGACTATATCAAAAAACCGTTTTCGCCGAATTTGCTGATCGCGCGCATCAAAGCTTTGGTGCGGCGCGCGGAACACGTCTACAATCAGGAAACGGGGGCGGAGGAACAGGACGTCGTCGTCCGGCGCGGCGGGTTGGAAATGAACAAAACGCGCCATCAATGCCTGTGGAAGGGACAGCCCGTCGATCTGACGATCACCGAATTTTTAATGTTGTCCGCCCTGGCTGAAAAACCGGGGATCGTCAAAACGCGCGACCAGCTGATCGACGGCGCCTACGGTCCGAACGTGTACATCGACGACCGCACCGTGGACAGCCACATCAAACGTCTGCGCAAAAAATTCAAAGACATCGACAAGGATTTTTCCTGCATCGAAACGCTGTACGGCGTGGGCTACCGTTATCGGGAGGAATGACCCGCCGTGCGTCTGCGCCGCCTTTTCCACCGTAAAGACGACACGCCGCCGCCCGATAAAAAAGCGGCGGTCAAGCCTTTTCCCGTCATTCGGTCGCCCCTGTCGCGCCGTCTGCTGATGCTGAACCTGCTCGCCCCCGCTCTGCTGGTCGCGGGATTGCTGTACATGGATCATTATCAAAAGGGACTGATCGACGCCGAAATCAAAATTCTGAAAGTCCAAGCCGAACTGATGGCGGTCGCCGTCAGCGAAGGCGCGGTCAATTCCGAACTGCTGTCGTCCCTGCCGCCCGTCGATCTGGAACACGCCGAAAGTCAGGGGTATGTGAAACGCGGCGCGCGAAACGCCCGACCGTTATTTTCGGATTTCGGATCGGCGGGCTTTATGCCGGCGCGCGCCCCGCGGGAGTTTTTCCGCCTGCTGCCCGACGCCGCGCGCCGCATTCTGACGCGCCTGCCGTCTTTGGACAGCGTGCGCGTCCGCCTGTTCGACCACAACGGCGTTTTGACCGCCGACAGCCGGCTGAGCGGCGAAAGCGCGCCCCTGCCCCGCGCCGAAATCAAAACGGAAAAATCGTTTTGGAACAGGTTGTTCGCCGACAAGACCCTGCCCCGCTACGACGAACCCAAAAACCAGACGGCGTTCGATTACCAAGAGGTCGGCGCGGCTTTGGGCGACGGCGTTTTTTCATCTGAAATCAGATACCTGGACGGATACGGCAAAGTCATCAGCGTCGCCGTCCCCGTCGTGTTCGAAGACCAGATCGTCGGCGCGATCATGGTCACGGGCGGCATTGAAAACGTGTTGAAAAATCTGGTCGCTTTCCGGCTGGCGGTGTTCCGCCTGTTCGCTTTGGCGTTCGCCGTGACGATTCTGCTGTCCTATTTCATGATGCGCACCATCGTCATGCCGCTGAACAGGCTGTCGAACGCGGCGGTGAACATTCGCGTCAGCGGCGGCAGACGTCAAAGAATCCCCGACGAAACCGGCAGACGCGACGAAATCGGCGCGCTGTCGGGCGCGCTGATCAAAATGACGGACACGCTGTGGGAACGTCTGGACGCGACGGAGCGGTTCGCCGCGGACGTGTCTCACGAAATCAAAAACCCGCTGTCGTCCATGCGAAGCGCGATCGAAACGATCGGCATGATTTCCAACGAAGAAAAGAAAAAGCGTCTGATCGCCATCGTTCACGACGACGTTTTGCGTCTGGACCGTTTGATCACGGACATTTCGAACCTGTCCCGTCTGGACGCGGAACTGTCGCGCGAAGTGTTCGAAGCCGTCGACATTCACAAACTGCTGTCGTCGGTGATAGAGGTCTACAATCTGGGCGACGCGGCGGTCAAACGCGGCATCAAATTCGTTCTGGACTGGTCGAAATCCCTGCCCGACCAAGTCGTGATTCTGGGTATGGAAACCCGATTGACCCAAGTGTTCTACAACCTGATCGGCAACGCGATTTCCTTTTCTCCCGACAAATCGACGATCGCCGTCCGCGCGACCCCGACCGGCGGCATGCTGGAACTGCGTTTCGACGACGAAGGTCCCGGCATTCCCCCCGGCGACGAGGAAAAACTGTTCCGGCGTTTTTACTGCGAACGTCCCACCGCCGAACAGTTCGGACATCATTCGGGGCTGGGGCTGTCGATATCGGAAAAGATCATCGCGGGGCTGGGCGGCAAAATCCGCGCCGAAAACCGCGCGGACGCCGGCGGGAAAATTCTGGGGGCGAGCTTTGTGATCACCCTGCCCGTCGCCAAGGGGGACGCCGCATGACCTGTCTGCACGCGACCTGCGTCGAATGGGACGAAACGGGGATATTGATTTGCGGCGCGTCCGGTTCGGGCAAGTCGGATCTGGCTTTGCGCCTGATCGACGCGGGGGCGGAACTGGTCGCGGACGACCGGACGGTCGTCGAAAACCGCGGCGGCGCGCTGGTCGCGACATGTCCCGACCTGATCAAGGGATTGATTGAAGTCCGCGGCGTCGGCGTCGTCGAACAGCCTTTCGTCCCCGAAACGAACGTCCTGCTGAAAATCGACCTGCGTCCCGCCGGCGAAATCGAACGTATGCCCGCGCCCGAAACGGAATTGATTGAAAACGTCTCCGTTTCGGTGTTTAATTTAAACGCGTTTGAATTCTCCGCCGTCGCGAAAGTCAAAACGATGGCGCGGATTGTCGGCAACAAAAGGAAAACGGTTTCATGAAACGCATCGTCATCGTCAGCGGTCTGTCCGGCGCGGGAAAGTCCAGCGTTTTAAAAATATTGGAAGATTCGGGGTTCGAAGTCATCGACAACCTGCCCCTGTCCCTGCTGGAACAGGTGATCGCGGAGGCGGCGGCGGATTCGTCGATCGCCGTCGGCATCGACGTCAGGACGCGCGATTTCGATTGCGAAAAGCTCTGCGCGATTTGCGGCGATTTGAAAAAAGATCCGAACATCGCCGAACGGATCGTGTTTTTGGACTGCGACGACGAAAAGCTGATGTTGCGCTTTACGGAAACCAGACGCGCCCACCCGCTGGCGAAAGACATGAAGCTGAGCGACGGCATCGCGCTGGAACGCCGGCTGACCGCCCCTTTGCGCGCTAAATCGGATATCGTCGTCGACACGACGGATTTGAAACCGCCGCAGCTGCGCGCGCGGCTGCAATCCGAATTCGGCGCGGCGATCCGGCGGGAACTGTTCGTTTCCGTCGTGTCCTTTTCCTATCGCGAGGGACTGCCCCGCGACGCCGATCTGGTTTTCGACGCGCGTTTCCTGCGCAACCCCTATTACGATCCGACCCTGCGCGAACTGACTGGACGGGATCCCCGCGTCGGCGCCTATATCGCCGAAGATCCCGACTTTTCCGCCTTTTTCGACAGGCTGACCGGATTCATCGCCCCTCTGCTGCCCCGTTTCAAACAAGAGGGGAAAACCCGCCTGACCGTCGCGATCGGCTGCACGGGCGGCAAACATCGTTCCGTTTATACGGCGGAACGACTTTATAAATGGCTTTTGGAACAAAAAACGTGTATGGTGGCGTTAACGCACCGCGAATTGGAAAAAAACAAACAGGACAAGTGACATGATTGGTTTGATTTTGGTTTCTCACAGACATCTGGCGGACGAAATGAAAGCCGTGATGGAAGACGTCGTCGGCAAACAGGAACACGTCGAAACGGTCGGCATTTTCCCCAACGACGACATGGAGCAACGCCGCGGCGAAATTCAGGAAAAGATCGCCGCCGCGGACACGGGCGACGGCGTCATCGTTTTGACCGACATGTTCGGCGGCACGCCGTCCAATCTGGCAATTTCCATGATGACGCGCGACAACGTCGAAGTGCTGGCGGGAATGAACCTGCCGATGCTGATCAAGCTGGCGCAGGTCAGATCGACACTGCCCGTCAAAGAAGCCGCCGTCAGCGCGCGGGACGCCGGCAAAAAATACATCAACGCCGCGTCGGCTTTGCTGAACAACGAATAGCGGTTTTCCTTCCCATGACCGGAATTTCGAAAACGCTGACCATTTCCAACGAAAAGGGACTGCACGCCCGCGCGGCTGCGGCGTTCGTCCGCGTCGCCGAATCTTTCGACGCCGAGGTCGACGTTGAAAAAGACCGGCAGGAGGTTTCGGGGCATTCCATCATGGGGCTGATGATGCTGGGGGCGGCGAACGGCAGTCAAATCACCGTCACCTGCCGCGGCAGTCAGGCGCGGCAGGCTTTGGACGCTTTGGAAAAACTGATCAATGACAAATTCAACGAAGATTAAAAAGCTGACGCCCGCCCTGAAACGCCGCCGGAACGTCTACGGTCAGCCCTGTTCCGCGGAAACGGCGGAAATCGCGCGCGAAGGAACGGGCGTGTCCCCCGGCATCGTGATCGGGCGCGTCTACGTGTACGATCCTTTGCTGAAATCCGTTCCGCAATACCGCATTCGCGAAGAGGACGTCCCCGCCGAACAACAGCGCTTTTTAAAAGCCGTTCAGGACACGCTGAAACAGTTTGATTCCATACTGGACAAAGCCAAGGACGCGTTCAAGGACGACCCGCTGGGATCCCTGTTCGACGCCTATCGCCACATGTTGAAGGGATCGCGCCTGATCCGCGGCGTCAACGACCGCATCAAAAACGGTCTGATCAACGCCGAAGCCGCCGTTCAGGGCGAAGTGGACGCCATCGCCGACGTGTTCGCGGCGATGGACGACGTGTACATATCGGGACGAATCGCCGACATTCGCAGCGTCGGCGTCAGAGTCCTGCGTAATCTGCAAACGGATTCCAAACGCGGAAAACTCCACCTGCCCGAAAACGCCGTCGTCGTCGCCCGCGACCTCAGCGTCGCCGACGCGACTTTGGTCGACCCGAAAAGCATCGCCGCCTTTGTCACGGCGGACGGTTCGGTGCAAAGCCACGCGGCGCTTTTGGCGCGGTCGATGGGCATGCCCGCCGTCGTCGGCGTCCCCGACATCATGCGCGTCGCGCAAACGGGCGACGTCGTCATCATCGACGGCACTTACGGCAAGGTCGTTCTCTGCCCGACGCAAAGCGACATCGATCTGTACCGCAAATACCGTTCGGACTTTTTGCGCTGGAAACGGTCGCTGAAACGTCTGCGCAGTCAGCCGTCGGTCACGACGGACGGCGCGTTTATCCGGTTGCAGGGCACGATCGACCTGCCGCACGAGCTGGACTTTCTGCAGCAGACGGGCGTCGACGGCATCGGTCTGATGCGCAGCGAATACCTGTTTTTAAACCGCGCGAACCTGCCCGACGAAGACGAGCAGTTCGAAACCCTGCGCGCGATGGCGGAAAACATGCGGGACAAACCCGTCACGTTCCGCACGTTCGACATCGGCGGTGAAAAATGCCCCGACACGCTGCACGTTCCCAAAACGGAAAATCCGGCGTTGGGATTGCGGGGGATACGCTACGCCCTGAAAACGCGCGATTTGCTGAAAACGCAGTTCCGCGCCGTCCTGCGCGCCGCGCGGTTCGGAAATATCCGCGTGCTGCTGCCGATGGTGTCGTCGGTCGAGGAAATAGACGCCGCGAAAAGCCTGTTTTACGAATGCGCCGAAGAATTGCGCGCGCAAAACGCCGTTCTGCCCGAACGTCTGCCGCCCGTCGGGGCGATGATCGAAACGCCCGCCGCCGCTTTGGAATCCGGCGTGCTGGCGCGGCATTGCGACTTTTTATCGATCGGGACGAACGATCTGGTGCAGTACACGCTGGCGGTCGACCGTTCCGACGCGACCGTCGCGCCGCTGTTCAACCCGTTGCACCCGTCCGTTTTAAAATTGCTGAAACGCACCGTCGACGCGGCGAACGCGGCGGGCGTCCCCGTCGGCGTTTGCGGCGAAATGGCGTCGAACCACCGCTATTCCGCCGTTTTGATCGGCTTGGGAATCCGCGAACTGTCCATGCCCGCCATCAACATTCCCATGGTCAAGGAACGCGTCCGCGCGCTGAACCTGCCGGACGCAGAAAACTACGTCAACCGCCTGCTGTCCCTGCCGACGGCGACGGAAGTGACCCGCGCCTTTAACGATTTTGAAGAAGGGATTCGATTCTATTGAAAATCTCAACCGAACAGATTATGAACGCGATCCGCGCCCCCCACCCCGGAATGATCCTTATCGCCGCGGCGGTCGCGCTGTCGCTGTTCATCATTGTGCGGGCTTTGTTTTTCCGGAAAATCCCCCCGTTTCAAAAAGCGCTGGTCAATGGGGCGGCGCGGCACGTGCGCTATTATCTGAAAACGGGTCTGGTCGTTCCGGACGGACGCGACGAAACGGGCAAGACGCCGCTGATGACCGCCGCCGCGTTTAACAAAAGGGCTTCCGTCTGCGCCGCTTTGATCAAGGCGGGCGCCGACGTTAACGCCAAAGACGACGCCGGCATGACGGCTTTTCTGCACGCCGCCGCGAACAACGCGCCCGTGTCCGTTCTGAACGTTCTGGCAAAACGGAAAAGTGTCCTGACCGAACGCGACGCCGACGGGAAATCGGCGTGGACTCTGGCTTTGTCCAATCACCCGAAGATTGAAACCCTGCGCTGGCTGTTGGCGCGCAAATTCGACGTCAACGGGCGCGATCCGAACGGCATGACGCCCCTGATGACCGCCGTCGAACAGAACACGTCGCCGGACGTCGTCAAATTTCTGCTGGATTCCGGCGCGCGCGTTTCCGACCGCGCCGAATACGGCATCACGCCGCTGATGCTGTCGGCGGGACGCAATCTGAACCCGTACGTGCTGTTGACTCTGCTGGAGCGAGGCGCGGGGCTGGAAGACCGCAGCGCGGAGGGACTGACCCCGCTGATGTACGCGGCGGCTTTTAACCCGAACGCGACGGAAATCGTCGATCTGCTGATCGAATGCGGGGCGCGGATCACCGCCGCCGACAAAGAGGGGCGCACCGCGCTGGATTACGCCAAAACAAACCCGCGCCTGTACAACACGGAAACATACTGGCGGCTGAACAACCTCAGCTACGAATAATCAATGCGTGTCGAGGGGGACGCGCCGTCCTTCGAATATTTCGCCGTAGGAATCGGAAACCTCATACGTTTTGATGCCGTACACGTTTCTGACGCAGGCGTTCAAAACCGTCAAAGCGCAGAAAATCAGCGCGATTCGAAAACATTTTTTCATTTTTCGCCTTTCCTTTTCCGAAACGGCGCGCGCGCCGCGATCAAAACCGCCAAGAACAACGCCAACGGAACGCCGTTGCCGAAACGGGCGTACACGGTCGGCTTTTCCGTGCGCCGCGGCAGTTCCGCGTCGACGACGCCCTCCGCGCCCAATCCCAGCATTTTCGTAACGCGCCCGTAAGCATCAATCATGCCGCTGATTCCCGTGTTCGCCGCGCGGGCAAGGGGCAATCCCTCCTCCGCCGCGCGCAGTTGCGCCGTCGCGAAATGCTGATAGGGTCCCGCGCTGATGCCGTACCACCCGTCGTTGGTCGCGTTCAGCAACCAGTACGGACGAGTTTTTTTGTCGGCGACGCGCGCGGGAAAGATGACTTCGTAACACACCAGCATGCCGACGGGCAGCGTGCGGGGCAGTATCACCGTTCTCACCCCTTGTCCGACTCCCAGATCCGCCGCGACGGGAGTCAGCTTGCGGATAAAGGGAAACAGTCCCGCCAGCGGGACGTATTCGCCGAACGGCACCAGATGCGATTTGTCGTAGCCGCCCAGATATTCGCCCAAATCGTTCAAGGCGACGATGCTGTTGTAATACTTTCGCCCCCGCCCGTTTTGTTCGACGCGCAACGATCCCGCCAGCAGAATCGCCCCCGGCGTCAGCGCGCCGACGACCATCGACCGCGCGAAATCGTCCTGCGCCAGGAAAAACTGCGTCGCCGTTTCAGCCCAAACGACGTGCGTCGCCTTTTCCGCGCCGGCGGACCGGCTCAGATGAACGTGTTTCATCAGGTTGCGTTCCGCCTCGTCGGCGTTCCATTTCTGCCCCTGCGGAACATTGGCTTGAACCAGCCGCACCAGAACGCCGTTCACCGGATCAGCCGGCGCGTTCCATAGCCGGCAGACTCCGTATCCCCACAGCGCGAGCAGGAGGGAGAAGCTGACCGCGGCGGGGATCAAGCCCTTCGCGCTTTTCGACGCCAAAGCGGGCAGTCCCGCGGCGAACACGGTCAGCGCGCCCAGCCCGTAGGATCCCCAAACGGAAACCGTTTGCATCATCACGGGACGGTCCGTCCAAACCGACGCGACCAAATTCCACGGAAAGCCCGTGAACAGCCACGAACGCACCCATTCGAACACACCCCACGCCGCGGCGAAAGCGATCAGGCGGCGCAGTCCCTTTTTATAAAAAAAAGCCGTCAGCGCCGACGCCGCGCCGAACAATCCGCCCCACAATCCGAATCCCAAAGGCGGCAGAGGCGCCAAAACTTCGAACCCCATGCCGTCGATCAGCAGGGCGTTGGACACCCACGCCAGCCCCAATCCGAAGAAACCGGCGCCGAAACAAAAGCCCGTCAGCGCCGCCCGTTTTTTGCTTTCGGCGGCGTTCAGCAAAACCGCCAGCCCCGAAAAAGCGATCCAAAGCAGCGGCGTGTGAAAATACGGCGGCAAAGCCCCGACGGCGATCAGTCCGCAAACAAACGCCGACGCGTATTTCCGTTCAAAAAAGATGCCCGCGGCGGCGTCAGTTTTCATACGGATCGTCCATGCCGTTTTCGACCATGATTTTCGTTTCCAGCGCCTCCATCACTTCGGCGTCGGCGTCTTCGACGTGGTCGTACCCGATCAGGTGCAGAACGCCGTGAACGATCAGGTGGAAAAAATGTTCCGCCAGCGTTTTGTTCTGTTCCGCGGCTTCGCGTTCGGTCGTTTCAAACGCGACGACGATGTCGCCCAGCAGCATCGGATCGACGATCGGTTCGTCCTCGTCGTCCAAAGCGGCGAAAGACAAGACGTTCGTCGGTCGATCAACGCCGCGGTATTCCCTGTTCAGGGCGTGCACCGCGTCGTCGTTTGTCAGCATCACGCTGACTTCGGCGTTTTTGACCGGCAGGGCGTAATCGCCGGCGTTTCCGGCTTTCCAAGCGGCGCGGGCGGCTTTTTCGACGATTTTTCTGACGTCGGGCAAAGCGTTTTTCCACGCTTTGCAGTCCGCGCGCAAATCAACTTTGACCGCCATGTCAGCCCGCCAAGCCCTTGCGCGACGCGTAGCGTTTGTCGTACGCCTTGACGATCGCGGACACCAATCCGTGACGCACGACGTCCTTTTCGCTGAACGTGACGACGGCGATGTCCTTGACGTTGCGCAGGACGTCCAAAGCGTCCGCCAACCCCGACTGCACTCCGCGGGGCAGGTCCGTCTGGCTTAAATCGCCGTTGATGACCATGCGGGAATTTTCGCCCAGACGGGTCAGAAACATCTTCATCTGCATCGGCGTCGTGTTTTGCGCCTCGTCCAGAATGACCATCGCGTTGGACAGCGTGCGCCCGCGCATGAACGCCAGCGGAGCGACCTCTATTTCGCCGGATTCCAGCTTTTTGTCGACGACGTCGTTCGGCAGCATTTCATACAGCGCGTCGTACAGCGGGCGCAGATACGGATCGATTTTCTCTTTCAAATCCCCCGGCAGGAAACCGAGGTTTTCGCCCGCTTCGACAGCGGGGCGGGACAGAATGATTTTGTCGATCTGCCCTTCAATCATCAGGGAAACCGCCTTGGCGACCGCCAGAAACGTCTTGCCCGTTCCGGCGGGTCCCAAACCGAACACCATTTCGTAATCGCGCATCGCGCGGATATATTCCGCCTGCGTTTGCGAACGCGGCTGAATGTGGCGTTTGCGGGTGCGCAGGGTCAAATCCTCTTCGCCGTCTTCGGTTTTGACGGTTTCGTCGGCGCGTTTGTCTTTCGTGTTCATTTTGTGTCCCTCGCTCGTGTGTAAAGCGTTGTCGATGTCGGAATTGTCGATGTCGCCTTTTTTCTTGGCGGCGGCGTAGATCTTGTCCATGGCGGCGAAAGCGTGTTCAACGTCCTTTTCGTCGCCCGACACGGTGATTTGATTGCCGCGCGTTTTGATTTCGACGCCCAGCTTTTTTTCCAGCCGTTTCAGATTGTCGTTGTGCGCGCCCAGCGCGACCAGCAACACCTGATTGTCGTCGTATTCGCGGACGCGGCGGAAATGTTCGGATTCTTTTTTCTTAGCCACGGAACAGCCCTTTCGTCATAAAATGTCGTTGAATTGATTATGACTTTTTTTCCGTGTCTTGGCAAGCGTTAGTGTACGCCGGTCCGGCGATTTCGCGCCGCCGCCCGTCAGACCAGTTCGCCGTCCAGCGTCGTCGCCGCCGTTTTGGTCACGCGCACGCGGACGATTTTGCCGGACAGGCTGTCGGGCGCGCGGACGACGACGTTCTGCATGTGCGGCGTGTGTCCCAGCAAAAAGCCGTCCTTTTTGGCTTTTTCTTCCAGCAGGACATCGACCTCGCGTCCTTTGAACCGCGCGTTAAAGGCGGCGTGCTGTTCGATCAGCAAAGCCTGCAACCGTTCCAGACGTTCGGTTTTGACGTCTTCGGGAATCTGGTTTTTCATCGCGGCGGCGGGCGTTCCGGGGCGCGCGCTGTATTTGAACGAATACGACTGCGCGTAATTCACGCGGCGCACCAGATCCATGGTTTGTTCGAAATCGTCGTCCGTTTCTTCGGGAAAGCCGACGATGAAATCCGACGACAGCGCGATTTCCGGACAGGCGTCGCGCAGTTTGGCGACGATTTCCTCGTACCGCGCGCAGGTGTAGCGGCGGTTCATCTTTTTCAAAACGCGGTCGGATCCCGATTGAATCGGCAGATGCAGATACGGCATCACTTTGGGAATGTCGCGGTGCATGGCGATCATGTCGTCCGTAAAGTCGGACGGATAGGACGTCACATAGCGAATGCGCTCGATCCCGTCGATTTCGGCGACGGATCGGACCAGCCGGCTGAGATCGGACGGTTTGCCGTTTTCGTCTTCGCCGTGCCAGGCGTTGACGTTCTGCCCCAACAGCATCAGATCTTTCGTCCCCGTTTCAGCCAATCGGCGGGCTTCGGCGACGATTTCCGCCGCCGGGCGCGAATATTCTGCCCCGCGCGTGTACGGAACGACGCAGTAGGAACAGAACCGGTCGCACCCCTCTTGAATCGCCAGAAAAGACGACACGCCCATCGACCGCGTTTCGGGCAGGAAGTCGAACTTCGCCACCGCGGGGAACTCCACGTCAATAATGCGGCGTTTTTCCCTGCGTTCCAGCTGGCGCAGCATTTCGGGCAGACGGTGATAAGTCTGCGGTCCCAGCGCGATGTCGACGAATTTCGCGCGGTTCATGAATTCGGCGGATTCCGCCTGAACGACACAGCCCGCGACGACCAAAATCAAATCGCGCCCCTCGGCTTTGCGCCGTTCCTTCAGCGGCTTGAACCGTCCGAGTTCGGAAAAGATCTTTTCCGACGCCTTTTCGCGGATATGGCAGGTGTTGAAAATGATCATGTCGGCGTCGTCGGGATTTTCCGTCTGTTCAAACCCCAGCGCGCGCATGATATCCACCATGCGCAGGGAATCGTACACATTCATCTGACAGCCGAAAGACTTTACATAAACTTTTTTCGTCACGGTCGTTCCACAGGTAAGAAAGGATTGATTTTCAAGGCGTTTCGATCGCCCGTTTCAGACTGCCCAAAACGGGAACCTTGGCGGCGTTCATGTTGTTCGGGGTCAGCAAAACGGGCGACAGCCAGTCTTTGATGACCCGCATCGCGTTTTGCTTGTCCGCATAGGACATTTCGGGCGGGAAACGCGGGGAAACATCGGGCTGCAAAGCGTCCAGATATTTTCGCAAATCGGATTGACCGCGCGGGGTCAGAAACTCGTCTCCCGCTTCGACCAGCTGTTCGTGCTGAAACTCCGCGACCTCTTTGTACGACGGAATCACGTCGTTCAGGACGCCGGCGACGGAAGCGGGCAAATCGGCGTCCGCCTTTTCGCCCTTTGCCGATTTCATCACGCTGTTGATTTTCGAATACATCGACGCCGCCGTTTTGTCAAAAGACGAACCGACGACGTAAAACCAGCGCGTTTCCGCCGGTTCTTGCGCCAGATACAGCCACTTGTGCGCCATTTTCATGTTTTTGGCGACCCCTTCGCCGCGCCAGTACAGCAGCCCCAGCTTGACCTGCGCGGGGGCGTAGCCGTTGTTCGCGGCGCGGGAAAAGAAAGCGGCGGCGCGGCGGTAGTCGGGCTTTTTCAGCCCTTCGCCGCGATAGAACATCGCGCCCAGCTTGTATTGGGCTTCGGGGTCGTTTTCCTCTTCCGCGCAATAGATGTACTGCATCATGGCAATGGCGGGCTTGCCCGATTTTTCGGCTTGCTCCGCGAACGTGCAGGCGGCGCGCACGCGCGCCGGCATCAATGCGGCGACAAGGATTATCAGACGAAACAGCATGATTCCGCACCCCGTGAAAATCGAACACATATCTGAAAAGGTATCATTCGATTTTCCGAATTTCCAGCTTTAAATGAAAAAGGGCGGAATTATTCCTCGCCCTTTTCGACGTTGTCCATGACTTCCGCCATATCGTGGTGGTCGTCGTCCAGTTCGGACGCGTCTTCGATCATTTCCAGATCGTCGTCGGCGGCGTCTTCGAATTCGGCGTCGTCGGTCGGAATGGCGTCCAGTTCGTCATGGATTTTGCCTTTGCCGCCGCGTTTGGACTTGCCCGCCAGCTGCGCCTGCAAACGCAGAAATTCGTCGACGCTCATCGTTTCGCCGCATTTCGGGCAGACGATCGGATCCTTGCCCAAATCGTAAAAATGTTCGCCGCATTGCAGGCAAATGCGCTTCGTTCCCCATTCAGGTTTTGACATTTTCAAACATCTCCTTTAAAAAAACCGATTTGACGGATTTGACACATTCGCGTCAGCCGTGTCAAACAAAAAACAGTAACAAGTGATTTTTTTTCATGTCCGAAACCGTTTCCGAAAAAGTCGATTCCCTGCGCGGCGATTTCATGGTCGCCGCCGACAAATCCGTTTCCCACCGCGCGCTGATGCTGGGCGCCGTCGCTGACGGCGCGACCGAAATCCGCAACCTGCTGGAAAGCGAAGACGTGCTGAACACCGCGAACGCTTTGCGGCTGCTGGGGGCGGAAATCGAAAAATCGAACGGCGTCTGGACGGTCGCGGGCGTTCCCGCCTTTCATTCCCCCGGCGCCGTTCTGGACATGGGCAATTCCGGAACGGGCGCGCGGCTGCTGGCGGGGCTGATCGCGGGGCAAAGCGTCGCGGCGACGCTGACGGGGGACGCCAGTCTGCGGACCCGCCCGATGAATCGAATCGCCCTGCCCCTGTCCGAAATGGGGGCGCGCGTCGAGACGGCGGACGGCAAACTGCCGATGACCGTCGCGGGCGGCGTCGCCGACGAACCGTTCGCCTATACCCTGCCCGTCGCTTCGGCGCAGTTGAAATCCGCCGTTTTGCTGGCGGGACTGAACAAAAGATCCCCGACGACCGTCGTCGAACCCGTCCCCTGCCGCGACCACACGGAAAGAATGTTAAAGGCGTTCGGCGCGGACATATCGGTTGAAAAAATCCCCGGCGGCGGCAACATTATCACTTTGCGCGGCGGCAAACGGCTGAAAGCCCGCGCCGTTGACGTTCCCGCGGACATTTCCTCCGCCGCCTTTTTGGTCGCCGCCGCCGTAATCGGCGAAAACCGCGACGTCCTGATCCGGAACGTCGGCTTGAACCCGTTGCGCGCGGGGGTGCTGACCGTGTTAAGGGAAATGGGCGCGGACATCGTTTTCGAAAACCGGCGCGACGTCGCGGGCGAACCCGTCGCGGACGTGCGGGCGCGGTCTTCGCGGCTGAGGGGCGTCGACGTTCCCGCCGAAACCGCGCCGTCCATGATCGACGAATACCCGATCCTGGCTGTCGCGGCGGCTTTCGCGGAGGGCGACACCGTCCTGAACGGGCTTTCCGAACTGAAAGTCAAGGAAAGCGACCGGTTCGAAGCGATCAAATCCGGACTGAACAAAAACGGCGTCGACTGCGTCGAAATCGCCGGCGACGCCCTGAAAATCCGCGGAAAAGGAAAAAAGCCTTGCGGCGGCGGACGGATTGAGTCAAAACTGGATCACCGGATCGCCATGTCTTTTCTGGTCATGGGAACGGCAAGCGAAACCCCCGTCGCGGTTGACGACGTTTCGTCGATCGCCACCAGTTTTCCGAACTTCATATCTTTGATGAACAAAGCAGGAGCAAACATTCATGATTATCGCGATTGACGGTCCCGCCGCCGCCGGCAAAGGCACTTTGGCGCAGAATCTGGCGAAACATTTCCGCTACGCCTTTTTGGACACGGGCAGACTGTACCGCGCCGTCGGGTACGCCGTTTTGCAGGAAAACAAGGATCCGTCCGACGAAACCGCCGCGGCGACCGCCGCCAAAGCTTTCGATCCGCAAAGCATCAACGCCGTCCTGAAAAATCCCGCCCTGCGCGACGAGGCGACCGGCGACGCGGCGTCCAAAGTCGCCGCCATTTCCGCCGTCCGTCAGGCTCTGCTGGATTTGCAGCGCGATTTCGCCGCCCGCCCGTTTTTCGAAGACGGCACCCCCGCCAAAGGCGCGGTGCTGGACGGACGCGACATCGGCACGGTCGTGTGCCCCGACGCGGACGTGAAATTCTTTGTCACCGCCAGCGCCGAAGTCCGCGCCGACCGCCGTTTCAAGGAATTGAAAGAAGCGAACAAACCCGCCGATTACGACAAAATTCTGGCGGACATCAGGGAACGCGACAAACGCGATTCCGAACGCGCGACCGCACCGCTGAAACCCGCGGACGACGCCTTTGTTCTGGACACGTCGAACATGAACGCCGTTCAGGCTTTCCAAGCCGCGCTGGATTTCATCGCGATCAACCACGAATAAAGCTTTTCCTTTTTCATATAATCCGCCGCGGCGATCGCTTCGGCGGATTTTTCATATTGTTCCGAAACAAATGAATATTATTCCGAAACATTGACATTATTCCGAAAATCCGGTATGTTTTTCAAAAGTTGAGGGGTGCCGCCCAATGTATTTGTCCGCACGGGAAACAGCCGAAAAATGGAACATATCGGAAAAACGCGTCCGCGTTTTGTGCCGCGAAAACCGCATTGCGGGGGCGGTTCAATCGGGGCGGAACTGGCTGATTCCGTCCGACGCGGTCAAACCCGCCGACGCCCGTTTAAAAAAGGCGGAAAGCCGGCTTTCTTTGATTGACGATAAAAAAGCCGCCCTGGACGCGTGCCGCCCGCTGACCGAGGGCGAAGCCGAACGGCTGGCGCGGGAATTTATCGTCGAATACACTTACAATTCCAACGCGATAGAGGGCAACACGCTGACCTTGCGCGAAACGGATTTGGTGTTGCGCGGACTGACGATCGGCGAAAAATCGCTGAAAGATCACTTGGAGGTTGTCGGACACAAAGAAGCGTTTGATTTCGTCCGCGAACTGGTGCGGGAAAAACGGTCGCTGACCGAAACCGCCGTCAAGCAAATTCACGCCCTTGTTTTGGCGGACAAAAAGGACGATCGGGGCGCGTACCGCCGCATTCCCGTGTATATCGCAGGGGCGAAAACAACGCCGGTTCAGCCGTACCTGATCGCCCCGAAAATGGAACGGCTGATTGCCGATTATCAAAACGGCGAAGGGCATATCGTTTCCCGTTTGGCGCGGCTGCACTTGGAATTTGAATCGATCCACCCGTTCATCGACGGCAACGGTCGGACAGGACGGTTGATCGTCAATCTGGAATTGATGAAAGCGGGATTTCCGCCGATCGACATCAAATTCACCGACCGCAAAGCGTATTACAACGCCTTTGACACTTATGCCGGAAAACAGTCCGTTTCGGCGATGGAAAACCTGTTTGCCCGTTATTTGAACGAACGTCTGGACACTTATTTGAATATGCTGAAAGGTTGAACAAATGCCCGAATGTTTCGCCCCATCCGTTGATTCCGGTTGCACCAAATTGATTTTGGGGTCGATGCCGGGGGTGCGGTCGCTGGAACGGGCGCAATATTACGCCCACCCGCAAAACGCGTTCTGGCGGATCATGGCGGCGCTGTTTGGCGCGTCCTACCCGTTCGCCGCATACGACGACAAGCTGAATTTGCTGTTAAAACATCATATCGCGCTGTGGGACGTGATTTCGACCTGCACCCGCGACGGCAGCTTGGATTCGGATATCCGCAACGCCGTCCCGAACGATTTTGAACGCTTTTTCAAGCAATACCCGAACATTAAAACGGTGTTTTTCAACGGTCAAAAAGCATATAACAACTTTACCAAAGCGTTCAAAACCGCGCTGTTTGTCAATACGCTGACACTCGTTCCCCTGCCGTCCACCTCGCCCGCCAACGCGCATTTGTCGTTTGACGATAAATTAAGGTCGTGGAGCGTGTTGCTGTAACGGGAGGAGATAGCCTTAATTCTGCCCTTACGGCTTTGCGCCTTGAAATAAGTTTTTAGAGTAAATCTCCCTGCTTTCTTAATTCTCTTTCTTTTCGAAGATACTCGTTTTTAACGATCTCTTTGAAGTTTTCTTTACTGTCAAGAGCTTTTTCCAATACCCCGTTTTTCACCAGTGACACATACAACGCCACCGAATAAGCTTGACAATTCCACGACTTTTCAGGATTAAATTCTATATCCGTGAACGCCTTATAGTTCAAAACGAATTGCCGCAAGTCATTGTTTTTATTCAAGGCGTTTATATACAGCCAATCGTAAAAAAATGTTGGCGGATTCAGTTCGAATCTGTCGTTAAAAAATTGAAAGCAAATCAACTTTCCCGGTTTTCTCAACCGCTCATCTTTTTTAGCTTCTATCGGTTTTTTGTCATATAGATCCACAAACGGACCACCAAATTCGAACTTTTTGCTCCCTTGAAAAGCCGTTTCAATCGTTAATTTTCGCCCCTTATTGGTCGTAAATGACAAATTAAACGCGCTAAGCGCAATACCTTCCGCCGTCAAAGATTTCGAGGACACTTCCAAAATCGGCTTAATTTTCTTTTGTTCCCAAGCCGCTTCATGCAATGCTTGAATGTTTTTTTGTTTTTGAGATACCGCGAAACCAGCAGCCCATTTAAACTCTATCGTAATTTCTGAAACGCCGACTATTTCAACCATAGGAACATATACTTTTCGTTCAGCCATAACCTTGGCCCTTTCGTCTAAAAAGGAATTTCATCATATGGAACATATATCCTGATTAACGTCCAATCGCACGCTTTTTGTATCTTGCCAAAAAGCTTTTTCCGGATTTTTGCAACGCCGCATAAAATCGTCAGGTACTTTTTCGAAACTAAAATCAGATTCAGGTTCTGCTTTAAAGGTTTCTAGAAGTTTGTTACGAAATGAAACATTCCTTATATCATCTTCAAAAAAGTATATTCCAGCAATATACTTCCGTTCAATTTTTCCCATCACAAGGACTTCAGCTTGATTATGCGTCGGCATATTATCTTTAATAAAGCCATCCGCATACAAATTTTCCAAGCCTTTTCTTGTATGCTTTGCGTCATAATCTCCAAACATTCTTTCAAGTGCTTCATGTTTTGAAAGATCACAAGCCAAATGAACATTATTTGAAGCGGCATTCTCTTTACAAAAAAGGCATTGTTTTTCCCATAGAAGCTCAGGCTTAAGCTTCAAAATAACATATTGCCTATCAGAATACGTTTTTCTAAATTTAAACAGCAGCGGAGCGTTGGGAAGTGATATTGAACAACTGATACAATTCGGACAAAAATCCAAACGCAATTCATCATTTACAGCTGCCTTTATCATCTTTTTTTTCATTTCATCACGTGAGAGCACTTCATTTTCCAAAATGCTTTTTAAATTATCAATGGATGTAAAATGAAGTACAGCTTCAATCTGTTTTGAAGCAACGATTTTCATTATTTTTTCTCGTTTTTGCCTTAGTCCCTCTGATATTTTTTGTTCATTTTTTTCTTGTTCATTTTTCCGCTTCTCGATCTGCTCTTGAACGAATTTATTGAGCTCAGTAGAATTTGACGAAAAAAAATCTGGAAAATCCGACAAGATAAACACAGCCTCTGTTCCGCTATCAAATTTTACTGCTATATAATTCCCGCATTGAGTATTGGGTATTCCTATAATGTTTCCTTTTCCAAGATTTTTATGAACAACAGTAGTTCCAATAATATTATTCATTTTCACACTCTTTCATCAATCAGCATTTTCACAGAGTTATACAGTTGTTCGCTTGACAATGTCCCTTGATTAAAATCATTGATCAATTTTTCTATTTTTTCATTCAGAGTATTCAATTTTTCAGTTTGCGTTTCTATTGTTTTAACCGACGGAACTTTATTCAGCAGCTCTTTGATTTCTTTTGTCGTTGTTTCATATTTTTTCACTGACCGATACGACCTAATCGTCATTGCTCCGGGGATTGCGACTGTTGCGAAAATTCCGCCAAGCGCGCATACACCGCCCAACATTCCCAACCCGCCGGAAGCCAGCGAACCGCCGCCCAACGCCGCCAAAGTCGACGTTGTCGCCGCCGCGCCTGAAAGGCTTGAAATTGCAACGCCAGTTGACGCCGTTCCGAACGCCCCGACTAAAGTGAACGTACCCGCCGCCACCGCCGCACCCACAGCTGTTCCCGCAAGCCAGTTTTCACCGGATGAATTATCGGTCAAAACAGAAATATTCGCCGCCAACAAATCCGCATAATCCTTTGAAACGACATCAGCTTTACATTGAAGATCTTTTTCTTTAAAAATTTCAGCTATTTTCCGCATTGTCCGGTTCAGACACTTTTTGTTTTCATCGTAAGCATTCGCCGCGCATTTCCATTTTTCCAAAGCGTTTTGCGCTTGTTCAAGCTCTCTCTTAGCGATTTTTTCTTTTTCGGCATACCCGAACGTGACTAAGTTACTAATTTTCATTGAATTTACCCTATTTAAAATTGTTGCATTTGTGTCGTCACATTCGTTGTGCTGACGCTGTTGATTTGATGAAAATTATTTGTCAATGCGCTCTTGTTTGTTTTGTTTTTCAATTCGGCATCGATGATTTTTTCACAGGAAAAAGCGCCGTATTTAATCGTTTTTGCCGATGTAATCGTAGAAGAATTGCCAAACGCATTAATTTGCGGACGCAAATATTCTTCCTCCTTATAAATGCAATCTTTTCCTTTTTGTTCCCAACTGACTTTGATATCGGTATATTCATATATTACCGTTTCCTGAGTACACCCGCACAGCAACGGCAAAGCCATTAACGCGATATAATTCTTTTTCATTTCCGAAACTCCTTGAAGCCAAAAAAAACACAAAACCCACCTGCGCAGGTGGGCGGAGTGTTCAGAAACCGTACGATAGAAGGGACGGCTCGGCGTTTTTCGCGCATAGCCTTATAGACGCCGACACCCGCCCTGCGGGCAGAGTTCGGCGTATAATTTTTCAGTCGCCATACACGTATGCGACTTCTATCGTAAAGGGTTTCTGACGCCCTGTTTTCATATCTGAAAACGGGGATAGTGTACCAAACTTTCGCGCAAAAGAAAAGCGTTTATTGTCCTGCGAAATCCCTTGCAAAACCGCCCGTTTTCGTGTATACAGGGCGCGAAGCCGCAAGGCACGGGCGGCTTCGTTGTTTTCAACGTGCAGACCTCCGGACACAACCGGACGGCAAGAATACACTTTTGTGAAGGATCTAAATTTTATGGTAACTAAAAACACAGCCGAAGAAATTCCGGCGATGAAAGAAAATTTCGCTGAACTGTTCAATGAAATGTTCGGCGAAGACAAAGGGCTGGAAGGCTCTGTCGTCAAAGGCACGATCGTCGGCCTGACCGACGATTTCGTCACGATCGACGTCGGTTTGAAATCCGAAGGTCGCATCGCCCGCCGCGAATTCGGCTTTAACGCGGAAATGAAAGTCGGCGACAAGGTTGACGTTTACATCGACCGTTACGAAGACAAGGACGGCATGGTCGTTCTGTCCCGCGAAAAAGCGCGCCGCGAAGAAGCTTGGAACGAATTGGAAAAAGCGCAAGCCAACGGCGAACGCGTCACCGGCGTCATCTTCGGTCGCGTCAAAGGCGGCTTTACGGTCGATCTGTCCGGCGCCATCGCTTTCCTGCCCGGTTCGCAGGTCGATATCCGTCCGGTTCGCGATGTCACCCCCTTGATGGGCACTCCGCAGCCGTTCCAGATTTTGAAAATGGACCGCGCCCGCGGCAACATCGTTGTTTCCCGCCGCGCCGTTTTGGAAGAAACCCGCGTCGAACAGCGTTCCGAACTGATCAAGAATTTGTCCGAAGGCCAGATTCTGGACGGCGTTGTCAAGAACATCACCGATTACGGCGCGTTCATCGACTTGGGCGGCGTTGACGGTTTGCTGCACGTGACCGACATCGCCTGGAAACGCATCAACCACCCGTCCGAAGCGTTGCAGATCGGTCAGCCCGTCAAGGTTCAGATCATTCGCTTCAACCCCGAAACGCAGCGCATTTCGCTGGGTATGAAACAGCTGGAAGCTGATCCGTGGTCCAACGTCGAAGCCAAATATCCGAAAGGCGCCAAACTGACCGGTCGCGTGACGAACATCACCGATTACGGCGCGTTCGTCGAATTGGAACAGGGCGTCGAAGGTCTGGTTCACGTTTCCGAAATGAGCTGGACGAAGAAAAACGTCCACCCGGGCAAGATCGTTTCCACTTCTCAGGAAGTCGAAGTCGAAGTTCTGGACGTCGATCAGGCGAAACGCCGCATTTCCCTGGGTTTGAAGCAGTGCATGCCCAATCCGTGGGAAGCGTTCGCCGAAAAGCACCCGAAGGGTTCCGTGATTGAAGGCGAAATCCGCAACATCACCGAATTCGGTCTGTTCGTCGGTCTGGAAGGCGACATCGACGGCATGGTTCACCTGTCCGACCTGTCTTGGGACAAGAGCGGCGAAGAAGCCGTCAAAGACTACAAGAAAGGCGACGTCATCAAAGCCAAAGTGCTGGACGTCGACGTTGAAAAAGAACGCATTTCTCTGGGTGTCAAACAGCTGTCGAACGATCCGTTCGCCGACGCCGTTTCCGACATCAAGAAAGGCGACGTCGTGACGGGTGTCGTTTCCGCGATCACCGAAAACGGCATCGAAGTCGACGTCAACGGTTCCAAGGGCTTTATCCGCAAGGGCGACCTGTCCCGCGACCGTTCCGAACAGCGTCCGGAACGCTTCGCCGTCGGCGATAAAGTCGACGCGAAAGTCACGCAGATCGATTCCAAGACGCGCAAAATCTCCCTGTCGATCAAAGCGCGCGAAATCGCCGAAGAAAAAGAAGCTTTGTCCGAATTCGGTTCGACCGATTCCGGCGCTTCCCTGGGCGACATCTTGGGCGCCGCGATCGCCAAGAAAGAAGCCGAAAAGAAATAATTTTCGATTTCTTTCGACGTCAAAAGGACTTTCCGCTTTCGGGCGGAAAGTCTTTTTTTATGCCAACTTTCCGCGCCGCGCCGTTCCCCTTTGATTTGTTTTGCGCCACCGTAAAGACCGTTTGAAACCAACGAAAGGAAAATCGAAAAATGACGGTGTACGGATATTTGCGGGTGTCGACGGACAAGCAGGATTGCGAAAACCAAAAGATCGGCGTGGAAGAACTGGCGCGAACGCGTGGACTGCCGATCGAAAACTGGATTATTGACGACGGCGTGTCGGGGATAAAAGAACCCGAAAAGCGCAAACTCGGCAAGCTGTTGAAACGGATAAAATCGGGCGATGTGATCATCTGTTCGGAACTGTCGCGGCTGGGGCGGCGGCTGTTTATGGTCATCTCGATCCTTGAACATTGCATGAAGATCGGCGCGAAAGTGTTGACCGTCAAAGACGGCTACGAACTGGGCGACAACGTGCAGAGCAAGATACTGGCGTTCGCTTTCGGGCTGGTCGCGGAACTGGAACGCGAGATGATCAGCAAGCGCACCAAGGAAGCTCTGCAACGCCGTAAAATGAACGGACAAGCGATCGGACGGCGGAAAGGATCGAAAAACAAGCGGCACGTTCTGGACGGGAAAGGGGATAAGATCATCGCCCTGTTAAACGCGGGCGTGAGTAAAACAAAAATCGCGAAAACCATGAAAATCAGCAGCGGAACACTGTACGATTTCATCAAAAAGCGAGGTCTTTGAGAAGCGTCCGCTAAATTTAAACAGTATCTTACCGAATTATCGGCAGAAATCAAAGGCGAATTTCACCGAATTTAGCGGACGCTATTTTCGGAGATTTTCGCGATGGATTTCAAAACTGTTGACGGGCAAAGGACGGACGACCGCGCCGCCGCCGTCGACGTTTTGGAACAGGACATCTGCGATCAAAGCCCGTTTTTGCTGGAAACGCTGTTGCAGGACAAAACGACGGGCAAAAACATTTTGTGGGCGTGCGGCGATTACGAAAGACTCGGTTCCGCCTACGCCGCCGAAAAGGAAATCCTGCCGGCGCTGATCACCGGAAAAAACACGACGGTCATTCAGCCGCGCGTCGCCAAAGCCAAAGCCGAACAGCGCGAACGCACGCGCAAGTCGGCGGAAGTCTTTACTCCAAGTTGGATTTGTTGTTTAATGAACAACTTTTGCGATACCGAATGGTTCGGGCGCGAAAACGTTTTCAACACGATGGACGGGCATGACTGGACGCCGACGGCGGAACCGGTGGCGTTTGAACCGGACGGGCGCAAAACGCCGCTGTGGACGCGCTACGTCGATTCCCGACGGCTGGAAATCACCTGCGGCGAAGCGCCCTATCTGGTGTCGCGGTACGACGCGACGACGGGCGCACCGCTGCCGGTTGAAAAAAGGATCGGCGTTTTGGACAGGAAGCTGCGGGTCGTTTCGGAAAACACGGCGAACGAAACCGATTGGTTTTTCTGGGCGCGGCGCGCGTATGAAAGCACATACGGCTATGAGTATCAGGGCGACAATTTACTGCTTGCCCGTGAAAACCTGCTTTGCGCGTTTTCGGATTATCATTTCGCGAAATTCGGCAATCCCGCGCCCCTGACGCAATTAAAGCAAATCGCCAATATTATCGCGTGGAACGTGTGGCAGATGGACGGGTTGAAAGACTGCGTCCCGTTTGGAGATTCCGCCGATTTTTTTCAATTTGACCTGTTCGGGAACAACGATTTTTCCGCGACGCCGCCGTGCAAAATCCGCGATTGGCGCGGACAAAAAACAATCAAATTCACAGATTTGAAAGGAACGAAAGCCATGAAGTTCGATTTCGTGATCGGGAATCCGCCGTATCAAGATGAAACAATCGGTGACAACAAAGGCTTCGCTCCTCCTGTCTATCATCATTTTTTAAAAGAATCTTATAAAATCGCCCATTCTGTTGAAATGATTCACCCTGCGCGTTTTTTATTCAACGCCGGAAGCACACCCAAACAATGGAACGAGCAGATGCTGAACGATCCGCATTTAAAAGTCGTTTTTTACGAACAAAAAAGCAGTAACGTCTTTCCGGATACGGATATTAAAGGCGGCGTCGTAGTGACATATCACGATACACGCAAAAATTTCGGAGCGATTGAAACCTTTACGTCATTTAAACAGTTAAATCACTTATTGAAAAAAATTTTAACACATAAAGACTTTAAAAGTCTGAGCGACATCGTCGTTACCAGAACGGCTTACAGGCTGACGGAAAAAATGCACCGCGACCACCCCGAAGCCGTTTCACAGCTCAGCAACGGGCACGCTTACGATATGTCCACCAACATATTTGAACGGTTGCCGCAAATTTTCTTTGACCAAAAACCGGAAGACGGCTTTGATTATATTAAAATTTTAGGCAGGGAAAACAACGAAAGGACATATAAATACATTCGGCGGGATTATGTGAACAATGTAAAGAATCTTGATAAATACAAGATCATACTGCCGAAATCCAACGGTTCCGGCGCAATCGGAGAAATTCTCTCAACCCCGTTGATCGGGAACCCGTT